>Ga0187892_10000186_pt1 | contig 161310 bp, 123 predicted proteins | sample MA1701073metaG_FD_139345 | JGI IMG/M metagenome (GOLD analysis project Ga0187892, IMG submission 139345) | Bio-ooze microbial communities from a basaltic lava cave in the Kipuka Kanohina Cave System on the Island of Hawaii, USA - MA170107-3 metaG ...
GCCCGCAACCCCGCGGTGCAAGCACCACGGTTTGGGCTAGATCCGCCTTCGCTCGCCGCTACTGACGGAGTCTCGGTTGATTTCTTTTCCTCCAGGTACTGAGATGTTTCAGTTCCCTGGGTTTGCTCCATACGGACTATGAATTCATCCGCAGGTGACGCCATCTGGTTGCCCAGTGACGCCCGGTTTCCCGATTCGGAGATCCCCGGATCAAAGCTTGTTTGACAGCTCCCCGAGGCATTTCGCAGCCTACCACGTCCTTCATCGCCTCTCGACGCCTAGGCATCCACCATGCACTCTTAATAGCTTGACCACTTTTATGAGGAGCTGTCGCCCCCCATATGGTTGGTCAATCAGTTTTCCAGCGCTTGAGATTCCTTGGAACCGTGCCGCCGCTTCCGCGCCCGCAAAGGCGCCTGGCGGCGACGCGACTCGTTGGAATTAGTGGTTGATTTCCACAATACCATAGCCCGCCGAGTTTAATGTTACCGAACCCGCAAAAAACCGGACTCGATCACGCTCGGCGGACTTGCGTCCGCTTCTTCAATTGTCAAAGAACACCTCGTTCCCAGTGCTGCGGTGTACGACTTGCAGACACCGGGGCGAGCCACGTACTTTAACCGCACGAAACGGCGCGTCAAGCGCCCTTCCCGCTGTTTTCTTAATGAACTGATCTGGCTGCGGACTCGAACTCGGAGAGAAATCGTAACATTATATGAATAAAGAAGTTACAAACAGCCGTTGCCGGGGAAAGCCGTCTGGCGATGGTAAACGAGGGAGCTTGGTCCTGGGTTCGCACCTTTCCGTGGCCGGTGGCCTGGAGCGGGCGCTGACGGAGGCCATGAACTTGGGCTGCGACTGCGTACAAATCTTCGTGAAAAACCAGCGTCAATGGCGGGCGGCGCCATTGAGCGAGGATCAGGTCGCCCGCTTTCTGGCGGCCAGGAGTGTCGCCACTGTGGCACCTGTCGTGGCTCACGCGAGCTACTTGCTCAACCTGGCCTCGCCCGACGAAGCCGCGCGACAACGAAGTATCGACGCGCTCACCGATGAGCTTCAACGCTGCGAGGCCCTCGGCGTCGCCTATCTGGTGTTCCATCCGGGAGCGCATATGAACAGTACCGCGACAGACATGGGGCGGTCCTCACCAACACCATTGCCAATTTCCAATTCCCAATTGCCAATTGATCCAAGCCGCGACCGTGAGGGAGCGGAGAATCCGCCTGCCATGCGGGCGGGAATCGAGCGCATCGCGCGGTCGCTCGATGAGGTCCATCGACGATGCGCCGGATTCCGCTCCATGATCCTTCTGGAATCGACGGCAGGGCAGGGGACGAGCATCGGCTGGCGATTCGAGCAGCTTCGCGGAATTCTGGATCGCGTTGAGGCGCCCGATCGCGTTGGAGTATGCCTGGACACCTGCCACCTCTTCGCGGCAGGGTATGATTTCCGCACGCCGGATGCTTACGCGGCGATGATGGACGAAATGGACCGTGTCATCGGCTTGGCACGGGTGCGGTGCATCCATATGAACGACTCCAAGCGCGAACTCGGCAGCCGTGTAGATCGCCATGAGCACATCGGCAAGGGCAAGATCGGGAAGTCGGGCTTTGCCAACTTCATCAATGACCCGCGCTTCGCGGGCGTGCCCATGATCCTGGAAACGCCGAAGGGCACCGACGGACGCGGGATGGACCTCGACAAAGTAAACTTAAAGCGGCTACGGGCGCTCATCCGCTAGTTTTCAAGTGTCGAAGCACGCAGCACTGGACTCAGGGTGGTTCCGTGATAGGCTATGGCAACCCGATCATTCCGTGACGGGCACACTCTCGTGGAATAAACTGTTCTTTGCATGTTCCGGTGGATGCGCCTCGCTTTCTTATGGTTCTGTGTCGCCGCGGCGGCCTTGACGGCGATTCTCTGGCTTGTCCCAACCGAGGACGGCAGTATACGCAACGTTTGGCTAATGGACGAGAGGGATCGGATGAACTTGCATGGTTGGTGGGACAACACGTTCTATCACCTTCGATCGTTTCCCCAGGGTAAGCTCATTGTGCCCCACTGCCCGCTGCTGGGCGCAGATTGGATGTTGATAAAGGGCGTACAAGACCGTTTATCCATCGGGTATCGCCCCTTCGTTAAAGCAGTCGGAACGACTCGGCACTATTGGAAGTTCGGCGCTTTTCGCGCGTACAATCGGTATTTCGAGGCAGACAACACCTGTGCGCCGCGGCTGGGTCTCACAATTGAATTTCCGATCTGGTTCGTGTTTCTCGCGTTCCTAGCCTACCCGGCAATGGCGTTTTTGCGCGGGCCGGTCCGTCGTTGGCGGCGGCGAAGCAGACCCTTGGCTGTCGGCTTCTGCGCGAAATGCTCATACAATCTCACCGGCAACACGTCCGGCGTTTGCCCGGAGTGCGGGACGCCAATATGAGGGGTTGCGTCGCCGCCGCTCCACGCTCAAATCGATCCTGTCGCGTACGGCATGGGGACAGGATCGGACTTCACAGCGATTGATACCATCCGACATGCCAGTAGAATCAACAACTCAAGCTCCGATCCATCGGCGAGCCGTCGTCGCTGATTTCGCCTTCCTCTCGTTGCTCCTCGTCGCGTGGTACATCTACGTTGGTCCGATCGTCATCCGCGACCGAATGGTGGGAAGTGACGTTTTCCGCGACGTAGGCTCGGCCATGAACATTCTGCACGGAGAGTTCCTCACCGACCCGGCCTACGTCGGTGAAACGATCTGGTATCCGCCGCTCGGGGCGGCGTTGGCCGCGGTCACGTCGCGATTATTCGATGTCCCGCCCGAGGACTATTTTCGATGGTCGCCGCTGTTTCTTAACTGGCTGATCCCGGTGGGGCTTTATGTCGTCGTGCGGATCACGTGGAACAGGCGGGCGGCGGTTGTAAGCACGGTGGCGTTGCTATTGGCGATGCCTTGGTGGCAGGTGGAGGTCGCGCACGGTCAATCGGCCATCCACGCTGTCGTGGGGGGCTGGGTCAGCCTGCTCTTGTACGCCCAGGCGGAACGACGTCGATCGTATGGCTGGGCGGTTGCGTGCGGGGCGTGGCAAGGCCTGTCGTTCTGGCACCATCCCTTTGTTCCAGCGGTGCTGGCGGCCGCCTTTGTGCTGCAAGCGGACTGGACGGCGCGACGGAGCGGCGAAAAAGACGAACCGGCGGTCCGACAGGTGCAAAAACAACTCATCGGGCGTAACGCGATAGTGGCCGGGGTTACGCTGCTTATCGCGGCGCCGATCCTCTTTCTGATCCTGCGCGGTCCGGTGCTCAACCCTGATCCGCGCGAGTACATCGCCGGCGAGCTGGCCACGGTCCGCTTCGCCATTCTCGGCGGCAACCCCTGGCTATGGGGCATGGGACTGGCGGGCGTCGTCGCCTGCGCGAGGAGCGTCGACCGCGGCCCGCGACTATTGCTCTGCTGCCTGCTGCTGACGGTGGTGGGTCAAGTCCCCGGATATCTCCGGCTGTACAGCGGGGAGTGGGCGAAGTCAGTGCCCATTCTTGTGCCTCACGAGTTTCAACGCCTGTTCCAACTCGGATGGGCCATGGCCATCGGTATCGGCGTGGATTCGATCATCGATTGGATCACGGCGCGAGTCGCGGGGCACCGAAAGCAAGCGACGGCGGCGAGCGGCCTCACCATTGCCGCCTGCCTGCTTACGGGGATCTGGTGGGTCGGCGACGTGCCGGAAAACCTGCGGCGGTACTTGGTGCCGATCGGCGATCCGCCGGGTTGGGTCGAGGCGGGTGATTGGGTCCGTCGGCACGCGGAACTCAATGACGTATTCGCCTGCGAGCCTGATCTAGCTCTCCGTTGGCTGAATGCGAAGACGGGTCGCAAGGCATGGATCGTGCCGCCCGGACACAGCAACCCGCGCGTCGACTGGTGGGAACGGGCCCGCGTGCTCCGTCTCATGGGCGAGGCGCCGACGGCGGAGGCGCTCTGGCGCTTGGCGCAAAAGCACGACATCCAGTACCTCGTCCCATCGCCGAACTGGAATCCCGTTCCACTACGGAATTACTCCAACAAATCTGAGGAGACGGCGCGGTACTTTCGCGTGGCCTATCAAGGGTCAGGGGCGATGCCGATCTATGAAGTTCTGCCGAAGCCCGAAGGTCGACAAAGTGATCCTTGAACGGCGTCAGTCAATGATTGCCGATGTCCAAGTGCAAATGCGAACGCTGAGGCCATAACCTCACCGAATTAATACGCAATGACCAGGGGCAACTCCGGGCGCAGGTCGGCGGACCTGCGTTGGTTACCGTGATCGAAAGTCAGAATCAGCAGCGGCGACGGGCCGGGATCGATCTCAACCACCGACGTTCGCTTCAGCAATCGGGCGGCGCGGGAGAGCCGCTTGGCTGGGGTCGCCGAAACGAAATTGAACCCGCTGCCGACTCCGAAATCGGAAACGGCGTGGGACCGGCCTCCGCTGGCCCGCACTTTCACCTCCGCGCCGGTCAGTCGGCGGGCACCGAGGGCGTTGGTCGTGTCCACCTTCGTCACCCAGGCGGGCAGGGCCATATAGGGCGGGACCACGAAATACTGCGGCTCGCGCGCCGGCGAAGAATTGTCGATGTCGTAAATGAACGTCCCCGGTTCCATCCACTCCGCGTGGTGCTCGTGATGTGGCAGGGACGGGGGGTGGGGTCTTCCGCACCGGTTGCGAAGCCCGAGGCCGAACGGTGACGCGCCCGTTTCCCGCCAGTTCGCTTGATCGCAAAAGTCCTCGCCGTGCGCGGCGCACGTCGCGCGGAACTCATCATCATCCGCAACCCAAATCAGCTCCAGATAGACGTTCTCAAAAATGAATCCGACGGAGGCCGTCCCCTGTGCCGTGTGCCGGGCCACATGGTTCGGCGCCCGTAAGCCCAGTTCAATGAGGCGCTCGCGTTCCGGCGCGTCGCGGGATACAAAGATGTAGATGTGGTCCAGCTCCAGACATTTGCCGCGGCACGGACGATTGGCGGATGACGTATACAAGGAGCAACCGGACAAGCACCATGTCAACAGGCAAATTGCAACGCCAATGCCCGATTGCCGACGGACTGGTTCCACGCAAGCACACGCTAATGAGTCATTTTCCACAGTCAAGAAGCGGGCCGGGGTGCCAGGCTAGACATTGATTTGTTGGAAAGCGTCAGGGAATCGTGCCCGCGATCCGTAACTTTTCGTCACGAGCGGCGCTTTGCGGTTGCTAATAATCGATCTCCGCGTAAGAATCCCTTGAGCGCCGGTTGAAAACCGGCGCCACACGCACAGGCAATGATCCCATGACTCAAGACTCAACCCCATCGAAGAACGAAACCCAGCACGAGGGAATCAAGGACACGATCGAGTCGATCGTGGTGGCCTTGATCCTGGCCTTTGTGTTTCGGGCGTTCGTGGTGGAGGCGTTTGTGATCCCCACCGGGTCGATGGCCCCCACCCTGTACGGGGCGCACGGGACGATCCTGTGCGAGGATTGCGGGACGGAGTTCGCCTACGGAGTCCGCGATCTGGACGACAAACGGCCGATGACGGAAGTGCGCTCCTCCTCGAGCGCCGTCTGCCCCAATTGCAACCACGCCAATAGCAATCTGGTGATCAACGACGAAAGACAGAACGCCGAAAAAGGCGATCGCATCCTGGTTCTCAAGTGGCCGTTCGACATCGGCGGACCGGCGCTGGACCCCGCGCGGTGGGACGTGATCGTGTTCAAGGACCCGGCCGACGGAACGACGAACTTCATCAAGCGGCTGGCGGGCCTGCCCAATGAAGTCTTGATGGTGTTGGACGGAGACGTCTATTCCGCCCCCACCGCCGAACTGTCGCCGGAGACGATGGAGGAACTGGAGCGCTACCGGCACGAGAAATACGAATTCACCGAGGAAAAGCGGATCGGGAGCCTTGAGCCGCCTTCGTCCGCGGTGTTCGAGGAGTTGGACAAGAAGCTGCGGATCGCGCGGAAAACCAAAGACGCCCAGCAACCGTTGTGGTTCACGGTTTACGATCATGACTACCCGCCGCAGGCCCTGGACGGTAATCAACCCCGTTGGGCCGCGGCACTCGCCGACGATTCGGGGTGGGACGCTTCGGGCCGCCGTGTACGGTTCCAGGATCGCGGCAACGCATCCGACTATATCGAGCTACGAAACAAGGAGGTCCTCGCAAGCTGTTCCTACAACATCAACAGCACGAGCCGTCCGCCGTGGGTGGCGGACCAGCGGGTGCGGTTCGTGTTGACGCCCGGCGGGGCGGACGGGCGGGTGTTGATTCGCCTGTCCAAGTTGGGACAAAACTTCTGGGCGTCGATCGGCATGGACGGAACGGTGACGCTCTTTGAATCGAATGACACCCCGACGGAGACGACGGCCGTCAAGGCCTCCGCGAAATTGAAGCCGTTCTCGCCGGGGAAATCGATAGAGATCAGCTTTGAAAATCTGGATTACCGACTCGCCCTGAGCGTCGGCGGGGAGGAAGTGCTGGCCAGTTCGTCGGATCCGAATTCGCCGGCTTATTACGGTCCAATCGTTAAAACCCTTCGCCAGATGCGAAAGGAGACCCCGGCCGCGACCCCGCGCATCTATGCCAAGGGCGGCGACTTTGAATTGACCCACCTCGTGGTCGAACGCGATGAGTATTACTATCACGACGCGCGACAGGAGGCGCTGGCCAAGCTGCGCTGGGCGCCGCGCGGCGGTTGGGCAAGCCGGGAGAGTCCCATCCTGCTCCGTGGGCACGAATACTTCATGCTGGGAGACAACACGTCGGCCAGCAAGGACTCGCGATTGTGGGACGAAGTCGGTCCACATCTGAAGGAGCGCGGTGAGGCCTTTCAACTGGGCACCGTGCCGCGCGACCAACTCATCGGCAAGGCCTTCTTCGTCTACTGGCCCAGTGGGCATCGACTGGAGTGGCTGCCGGTCTTCAGCCGATGGGGCGTGGTACCCGACGTGGGACGGATGCGCTGGATACGGTGATGCGCGCCAGCGCCGGTCGAGCCCGACCCACCCCTGGCCATCCAGCCTGTTGAACCGCGCCGTGAACAGAACACGTCCGTGATCGAGAAACTCGGGGAGATTAATCTTCCCGGTATCGACATCGGATTGCTCAAGATGGTTCTCGACTCGGGGACCGCGCGAGCACGAGCCGTGAGGCGAAGAGCGCAGACAGTACGACGACACGAGAACTCAGTTAATAAAGATTCCCGCACCTCCTATGTCCGTTAATGCTGAAAGTTGCCCATGTCAGTGGAACAACTGGCACCGGAGGAGTCGCTACAACCTGGCCACAGTTTGCCAATCGCCCAACTTAGAAACACCAAAGTGAAGACAATAAGTCCTGCTAACCCAAGTGTCCTGTCGCATTCGTGCCCTAGCCCGGTCGCCTGTTCACCAATGAAGTTCACCAGCGGTACCATAACGCCAGCCCATACCGCCCAAAATGGTGTGAACACTCGATGAGTTGCAATTGCCCTGATCGAAGTCGGTGCAAGTACAACGAAAAGAATGCTCGGTGCGATGAACGTATGCACAAAGCCGAAATCTGGTATGCGAATTGCTCCTAGCGCATAACAGAATGCGACAAGTGCCCACACGCCCAAAGTAATGAGCATTACCCAACGGAACCTGAATGTTCCCTTCATGTTACCTCTAATCTACCGTTCCGAACACGGCTCCACTAGCTCAAAGAAGCCAGCAGAACAGGTAACAAATAATGATAAATACAACAACTACCACTACTACCGCCAATACAGTGCATGGCTCAACCGCGACTGTGCCCCAACCATCACTGCTTACAATCGCACCCGCCGACGCCGCCGAAGCACCTCCACCTTCGTAATAAACAGGCTCACATTGCGCAGCCGCCGTAACACCTTGACCAGAATTCGTTATATTAGTGAAGTTGAGTATTCTCGCGGCAGTGTTCTGGCCATTCTTGCTCACAGAATGTATGGCTCTACCTGTATCAATTCCAACCAATGTGCCCACTTCCTCCTCTTGCAGGCCAGCAACCGATGATGTGATCGTGTAGTCAATACGGTTGTGGTCGATGACGGTGAGACTCGTCAGATCATATGTGTTCTGGTTCCCGCTCATGTTGAGGAGCGTTATGCTGCCGCTGAATACCGGTGTTGCATCCGGAGTTGATTGGTCGTATGTCATCCCCTCGAATGTGTACGTGCCCTCCGGTCGCACAAGTGTGAGCACATCATCGCCCCTAGCCGTAGCCGAACGCGTTATGATTGCTGGCACGTTCAAGATTTGGTCAACCAAGGCGTCGACTCCCTCGGCTGGTACGATCCGCGAAACAACCTCACGTGTGACACGCTTCACTTCCTGCCTTGCCCGTTCCTGTGCAAATATGAACGGGCACGTTGCCCAAGTCAGTGCAAACACCGTGGCCACAATCTGCGAATGCGTTAACCTCCCAAACCTGATTCTCATAGCTTCACTCCATGTTAGACGCCCAGCTGTCCATGCAGTTTTAATGCAGGATGCACATCATCCCACACTGGAAACCCACGATATCGGACTCTACCACCCATGTAAAGAGAAATACGATTTTTTTTGGTAGAATAATAGAGTGTATTTTTTTGAGTCCTAATTCCAGTACTTATTCGTGCGAAGCGGTAATCACCTGGCTGGCAAGAGAAAAGCAAGCCCCGCCGAGCCGTCCATCGCCGAGAGAACGCCGTCGCGATCTCAAGGAAGCCGTTGAATCTGCGAAACAATCCGAGAATGACGACGTACTACGTAAACTCGGCCTAGACCCGTTACAATTCCCCGCGATGCCTAAACCTGAGTCAACGCCGCTGCTGGAAGTGAAAGAGCTGGTTAAGCGCTACAACGGCCGGGCGGTCGTGGATCGCTTGAGCTTTCATGTCGGACGGGGCGAAATCGTCGGCCTGTTGGGGCGAAACGGCGCGGGAAAGACCACCACCTTCCGTATGACCGTCGGGATGATCGACCCGGACGCCGGGGCGGTGACGTTCGACGAGGAGGACGTTACCACCCTGCCCATGTACCGGCGAGCGCAGCTTGGAATGGGGTACTTGTCCCAGGAGCCAAGCGTGTTCCAACGGCTGTCCGTCGAGGACAACCTCATCGCCATTCTGGAAACCATGCGAAACCTGACCGGCCGGGAAAGGCGGGAGCGCGCCGATCACCTCATCGAACAATTCGGACTCATCGAGCAGCGCAAGCAATGGGCGCGAACGCTTTCGGGCGGAGAACGGAGAAAGCTGGAAATTGCCCGCGCACTGGTCACCGAGCCGAAGCTCATCATGCTGGATGAGCCGTTCAGCGGCGTGGACCCCAAGGCCGTGGAGGACTTGCAGAAAGAGATCCTGCACCTGAAACGCGACCGGGGAATCGCCATCCTACTGACGGACCACAATGTCCGCGAGACACTGCGAGTGACGGACCGCAGTTACATCATCAACGAAGGGCACAAGCTCGCCGAAGGCACACCGAGGGACATCGTCCGCGACCCGCAGGTGCGGGCGACCTATCTGGGAAGCAGCTTCCGCAGCGACGAGTTCGATCATGCGGGATGACGGCGGCCCATCGTCGGCGGTTTGGGTGGACGGGCACGGCGTCCCCTGGCGGGTGGAACTCCCTCCGGGGCGCATCGTTCTCCAAAATGGCGAGGAATCGGTCGAAATCCCCGAACAAAATTGGCGTCGGGACATCTACATTGCAGGTCACGGGGATGGTTTCATTGTCCGGTTTGAGAGCTTTGCTACTCCGGTTGGATTCGTGTTGCGGGCTCAGCAGGCGGCGCCGCTTCTCGCCCATCTGGGCATTGAGCGGGAGCACGATCAGAGCGCCGGGCGCGCGCCCGGCGTCATGTCCGAGTCCGAAGGGGTCGAGGAAAGCCCCGCACCTCCACGTCCCCTGATTTGGCCCAAGGTATCTCCGTTGGCGATCTGGGCCCTGATTTGCTCCGCCCTGGTGTTCATCCCCTACGTCGGACTGCTGCCCGCCGTTGCCACCATCGTCTTGCTGATTCTTCACCGCCTGCGTGTGCGTCGCTCGGCGGCCCATGGACACTCCCGTGCGTTGTGCGCCGTGGCGTTCGTGTTTCTCGTCCTGGGACTCGCGGTCTCGGCGCTTGCGATCTGGGGGTTGCAGCAACACGCCCATGAAATCGACGGGCATCGCTTGTATTCGGCACCGGAAGCGAAAGGCCGGAATTGGGGGATTATCGCATGCGGGATCTTTGTCGTGTTGTTGTCCTTGACGGTCCATGAGGCGGCACACGCGATCACGGCCTGGTGGTTGGGCGATGGATTGGCGCGTTCCCTTGGCAGGGTCACGCTCAACCCGCTGGCGCATATTGACCCGTTCGGAACGATCCTCTTGCCGATTCTGCTCATCACTGCGGGTTCTCCCGTCTTCGGATACGCCAGGCCGGTGCCGGTACAGGTCGAAACGCTCCCGCGCTACCGCCGGGCACACATCCTCATCGCCATCGCCGGGCCGGGATCGAACCTGCTCCTGGCATGCCTTTCATTGCTATTGTTGTTGGGACTCACTTGCGGATTGCAAGTCGCGGTGCCGGGCATACACGTCACCAACGTCGCCAGTCCATACCTTCAGGCGCCGACGATCGCGACGGGCTTCGCGCTCGCGCCCGTATTCGGGCCTCTGTGCATGATTCTCAAACTAAGTTTCATCATTAACATCGCCCTGGCGCTGTTTAACCTCATCCCCATCCCACCGCTGGATGGGTCGTGGGTGTTGGAACACCTGTTTCCGAATAGCCTTGGACGATTGTACGAAGTGCTGCGGCCCTACGGGTTCCTCGTCTTCATCGGGGCGTGGTATGCGGGCATATTCGACTATTTGGAATACCCATTTGCCTTTCTGGTCGGTCCGGGACTGGCGTTGCTGACCGCAGCGACGGGAATGTAGGGCATTGCCAATTGCCGATTTCCAATTGCCGAATCCCTCTCTTGGGATTTCAGAGATGAGATCAGCGAACTTGAACGCGGATGGCTGCGGGAACGACTTCAATTGTCGCAGGCGTACGGGCAATGTTTTCGCCGTCAGCCCAAAGTTCGAGCGGGCCGGGTGACTCAATGGTGAGGCGCTGGGTGCGAACAAAATGCACCGAGGGACAACGGCCATGCGTCCCGGCAAGAAGCGAAGGGATGAGGGTGATCGCCCGCAGCCGGGAAACGCGATCGACGACACACAGATCGAGCCGCCCGTCGTCGGGACGAGCGTCGGGAGCGATGCGGATGGCGCCGCCGTAACACGAGGTGTTGGCCGTGGAAGCGAGAAGCAACGGCTTCTCGATCACCCCGAAGTCTCCGGTAAGCGTCATGTCGTAAGGTCGGTAGCGGATCAGCACCCGGATCGCGCCGTAGAGGTATGCGAGCGTGCCGCGCAGCGGCACGCGCATGGCATCGACAAAGCTGGACACCTCGGCATCGACGCCCGCGGTCACGACGGTGCAGAAGTAGCGTCCATTGACCCGGCCCAGGTCCGTGGGCTGGGCCAGCCCGTTCAACAGCACATCGGCGATGGCCGATGGGTCAGCGGGAATATGGAACGCGCGGGCGAAATCATTGCAGCGACCGGAAGGCGCCAGGCCCAGAGTGGGACAGGCGTCACCCAACGAAGTTCGTGCATCCGCGAGAGCGTGAGCGATTTCCTGAACCGTGCCGTCGCCGCCGCAGGCGACGATGCATCGAAAAGGACGCTTGCCATCTGCAATGGCTTCTTTGGTGAGTCGCTCAGCGTCGCCCGAAGCAGCCGTATGAAGTACTTCGACCTCCACGCCGTTTGCGCGAAGGATTGCGCTCACAGCATCGGCGGTTCGCGATCCCCGTCCCTTGCCCGAGGTTGGGTTGGCGATGATGAGCACTGGACCGCTGTTCACCGACGCCCTCGTCATCCGACCGCGCACATGATGATCGGCGGGCAGTGAAAGTAGTACATGATCGGGTTTCGTCCGACGAAATCGGTAGCCATCCCGATGGCCGCGTCCATCGTCGGGGCGGCCGTAAACCCAAGACGGCTTGCGGCGGTTTGGCTGGCGGGGTTGACCACAATCACTTTCCCCATGTGGGCCATGCCGTGCGCACCCCAATACCACATGTAGAACGGATGCACGCCGTGGTAGGCGTAGGAATAGCGATACAAGTCGATGTAGCGCTCGTTCTCGGCGTAACTTTTTTCGAAGCGCCGTTCCAGCTCCACCGGATCGCGCGTCTGCGGCAGCAGCTCCCGGTAGAAATCATAGTAGGAAGGATGGTGCAGGCGGTTGAATTCCTCGGTCAAGGGGTGGTCGATGATCATCACGCCGCCCTTCCGCACCAACGGGCGGTTGCGATAGAAATTAAAGAAGTAACCCGCGGATAGGCACTGGACGAGGATGGGGTTGAGGATGGAGTTGACGTTGTAAGGCCCAATGGAGGGCAAGCCCACCAGCACGATGTCGGCCTGTTCGGGCACGGCCACCTCCGCCTGACGATCGACGTTGCGCAACGTCTCGCGGTGGACGGGTCCGGTCATTCCCGCGTGAACGCCGGTGAGTCCGTATGGCGCGGGGAGAGCGGTGTAGGCCTTTCGACGCAGCGATCCGGGAAGCGTGGCTAATCCGACGCGGCTTCCGTGGTAACTCAAGCGGTCTCGCAGGTTCCACGTGTGCTCGCGCTTCTGCAGGAAACCCAACATGTTGGAGAAAAGATCGCCGTTGAGCGTGGTCTCGATGGTGAACACTTTCACATGCTTGGCCACCACTTCGCCCATTCGTTCGCAGGAGCGATGAAAAGCGCTGTTGGGCGGGTCCATGTAACTGGAGTCGTGCAGGAGCATGTGGGCGTTGTGGTGCGAGCGAACGGACTTGTAGGTCGCCAAACCGACGGGCACGGACTTGTGCCCGCCGTCCATGGTGACGAGATTGATATTGACATAAATCAAGAGGTCGGACTCCGCCGCGCGGCGGTTGATCTCGACGACCTCTCCTTTCGACGTTGTTCCGAGATTCGAGTTTCCCTTCGGGTCTTCCGCGTCGTGGTTGTAAAGCTTCTTGGGCCAGAAGCGTTTGAAAACCGTGGGGCCGACGAAGTGCCTGATCTCCTTAGGAGTGCAGCGGCGGTGCAGGCAAATTGCACAAATCAGCTCAATGTCCGTGACGCCGGCGCGGTCGAGGCGCTCGAGGACGATTTCAATCACCGTCTGGCGGATGTCCGGCTTCTTCATGCGCGGGAGCGGGAGCGACACGTCATCGAAGGCGATGGTCACCTTCATTCCGGGCCGGAGCTGCGCGTTCAGCGGGTCCGTGCCCAGCGGATGGTCGATGGCGTGTTCGATCGCCGCTCGAAGGTCGGGCAAGGGTTCGAGGGGAGTGTTGGGGTAGATCACCTTCGTGCCCACGGGAAGCCGATGTCGGACGTAGCCGTCGCCGCGATGGAATAGGAACGGGGGATCGTCGGACGTGACGGTGTGGATATTGGCTTGCCCGTTGGTCTTGCTCATGGCGAATCAGGTCTTGTCGATGGCGAAAACGGTCTTGACCACGCCGCTCCGGCCGGCGTGAAGGGCGGAGGCGATGGCCGCGCGATAATCGCGGAGATCATACGGCGGGCCGACGAGATCGGCCAGGCGCGCTCCCCATTCACGCATCAGCTCGATCGCCAACAAGATCGTATCCTTCACGCCGCCGGCGTGGTGTTCGGGGCCGTAAGCGTAGGCGGCATGCACGTTCAGCTCCTTGAACCAGATGGCCGTCCAATCAACGCCGTGTGGAATTCCCGGCATGCCCACCAGCACGAATGTTCCCGCGCTCCGGGTGAAGCGCACTCCGTCGTCAATGCTTTGCGAAGAGGCCACGCAGTCGAAGGTCGCGTCTGCTCCGCCAAGCACGGTCGGCTTTCCAAGCTCCGGGTCCAGCACTTCCGCGTCCAGCGCCTTCGCCCAATTGGCGTAACGCCGGCGTACCGGTCCGGTCGCGTCAAGCAACACATCCGCGCCCAGCGCCTGCGCGTGGCGACGTTGATGATCATACTTGGCGACGGCGGCAATGCGAGCGCGGCAACCCATTGCACGCAGGGCGGCGATCGTGAGTAGTCCGATCGATCCGCAGCCGAGGACAAACGCCGTGTCGGTCTCGCGCAAGGAAACCCGCAAGGCCCCATGAAGCGCGCAGGCGAAAGGCTCGATCAAGACGGCGGCGCGATCGTCGATTTCATCGGGGACGGGATAGACCTGTGTCTGATGAGCGACGAGTCCCTGCGAGAATCCCCCGCCGGTGTCGCGGCAGTATCCGATCTGAATGCCTTCCGATACGTTGCCGCGAGTGACGTTGCGGCAGAGGGCGTCGCGATGGTCGCGGCACAAGTTACACGGTGGGTCGATGCCGCGGGCTTTGCATCCAAGGGCGGGGTGAATCACGACCCGCTGTCCCACGCCCAGAGTGGTCACTTCACCCCCCACTTCGGTAACTCGCCCGACCAGTTCATGACCCATCACGAAGGGCATCGAAGTCACCGGCGCGAGATAGGGGCTGCCCTTGGCGCAGATCGTGGCCAGGTCCGAGCCGCAAATACCGGCGAGCCGCGGGGCGATGCGGACCCATTGCGGCGTGGGAAGCTTGGGTTCGGGGATATCAACGAGCGAGAGCGGGGCCGCACCGGAGGTGTAAAGCGAAGGGAAGCGCGGTCCGAGGAACTTAAGGAGCGCGTAACGAGGAATGTTCTTGCGATATTGCAGAGCCATCATTGGGGATTTCCGGCGGCTGAACTTGCAACGGTCCAGTGGTGCGTCGGCCATCCGCGTTGCTCCGCGGTCTTTCGCAGGCCTCGGTCGGGATTGACCGCGTGCGGGAATCCGACGGTTTCCAGCATCGGCAGGTCGGCCATGCTATCGCCGTAAGCATGAGAGCGCTCCAAATCGATTCCCCGCTCCTCGGCAAGCATTCGCATCCGCCTTCCCTTCTCCATCCCTCCAATGGGCGGGCCATCGAGTTCGCCCGTGAAACATCCATTGGATTCCACCAGTCGCGCGGCGATGACCGCGTCGGCGCGAATCTCGGAGGCCAGGGGATCGATGATAAAGTCGAGCGAGCCGGTGACGAGGACGATAGACCTCCCGACCGAACGATGCTCCTCAATGCACGTTAATGCTTGGTCAAAGCTGCGAGGCTTAAAAACGTGCTGATGGCAGTCGGCGGCCTGGGCCTTGATCTCGGCCGTGGGGAGTCCCGCGTAGTTACGATAGAAGACTACGTTGAGACGCTGGCGGTCGAACTTGTCGAGCAAAATATAGTACAAGCATTTCACGAGAAACGACGAATACCACAGTTTTCCGACCAGCGGCGACAGGCGGCGAAACTTGAAGTAGCGGTAATAATGCGCGATGGTCGTGTCGCAAAGCGTCCCATCGACGTCGAAGAACGCGGCCTCAACAGTCACGCCGGAACCCCGTCAGCTAGAGCCTCGACCGCGCGTTGCACCCGGTCGGTGAGCGACTGGAAGGCGGCATAGTGATCCTCCGTCGCATCGCTGGGCGGCGGCTGAATCGGTGTCCCAAAGGCGACGTTGACGACCCCGGGGCGGACCAATCGCCGACCCTTGGGCAGCAAGTCGAAAGCGTGATCGATGTGAACGGGGATAATCGGAACTCCCTGCTCGACGGCGAGAACGGCCACGCCTATCTTGAACGGCTGCATGGCGCCGCTCGGCGAGCGGGTGCCCTCCGGAAATATGAGCAGCCCATCGCCGCGGGCAAGGGCGTCGGTGCAGCGGCGCAGTCCGACGATGCCGTCTTCCTGGCGGTCGAAGGCGATGGTGTCAAAGAGCGTCCCGAAAACAAATCGCTTCAATCCCGTGTTGAAGAAATAGTCTTCGGCGGCGGCGGTCCATACGCGCCGTTTTCCGCCGACGGCGGTCAGGATGGAAGGCGCGTCGAGATGGGACGTATGATTGGGCGCCAGGATAAAGGGGCCGGATGCAGGGATGTTCTCCCTTCCACGGGCCGCCACCCGGATGTAACTGTTCATCAGCAGGCCCACGGTGCCGCGAGCCAATCGACGGGCGGCGAGCCTGGGCGCGGGGAGTTGACCGTTGGCCGATTCGGAATGGGTTCCGCCGACGCCGATCAACCGTTTGAAAATATCCGTGCCCCGCAGGCCGCCGCCGACCGGCTTGCGATCGCCGATCAGATGGAGCAGGTCGGACACGCGGGCGATCTTCGCCGCCGCGGCGTCGTCGATGCGCATCCCGAATTGGCCCTCCACCGCCCCGATCACGTCGATCTTCCCGATGCTGTCGATTCCCAGGTCGAGCAGCAGGTGCATGGCGGGGTGGATCGAGTGCGCCGGTCGTTTGGATTGCTTGGCGAGAATCCGCCGAACGTCCGCCAACGCCGGATGGCGCTCCGTCTCCCCTTCGTGGCTTCGTGGCTTTGTGGCTTCGTCGCTATTGCTGTTCGATCCCTCACGTTCGCGGTACTGTTTGACATCGCTTTCGGATCGAACCAAATCACGGACCAATGCCCTCTTCGCCTTGAGCGTCGAAGTCTTGGGCAGCTCGTGATCCCAGAAGTGCAAGGTCGCGATGCGTTGGTGCGTGGGCAGGTTCTCACCAATCGTCGAAGCGGCTAGGCGTATTTCGCGCTCGATGGAGGAACGATCCAATCCGGGAGCCGCCCCTTCCTCCACGACAATGACGGCGTGAACGGTGTCGCCCATTCCGTCCTCCGAAGGAACGCCGAAGACGCACAGCTCTTTCGTGTAGGGAAGATCGGCGTATCGGGCTTCAACTTCGTCGGGGTAGACGTTCTTGCCCGCGCCGGTGACGATGAGGTCGGTGGCCCGTCCGGTCAGATACAGATATCCGTCTACGTCGCATCGCCCCAAATCTCCGGTTCGCAGCCAGCCGTCCACGAGAACTTCGCGAGTTGCGTCGGGATTGTCGAGATAACCCGACATGATGCTTGGGCCCTTGGCCCAGACTTCGCCGACGCCTTCGAGGTTGGTGTTGCGGACCTCCAGCTCGATATTGGGGAGGGCCAGGCCGACCGATCCGGCCCGCGGCGCGCCGGGAGGATTGAGCGTCAGGACAGGCGAGGTCTCCGTAAGGCCGTAGCCTTCATACACGCCAAACCCCATCCGTCGAAAACCGTGAAACAATTCCGGCTCCAGCCGTGACCCGCCGCACACCAGCATCCGCAATCGCCCGCCGAAGGACTTGTGAACCGCGCCGAACAGTCGCCGACCCAGGGCGTGTCCCGACCAATCGGAGAGACGGCCAAAAGAGCGGAACGCGTTGCGACGAATGATTCCGCCGGAAGCGGCGGCATTTTCAATGGAGTCGTGGAACATGCGCAACAAACGGGGGACGACCAGCATGATCGTCGTGCCGGTTGCCTGCATGGCCGACGTGATCTCGGCGCCTTTCAACTGATCGACGTACGTAATCGTGGCCCCGCGCAAAAGCGGGATGAGAAACCCGCCGGTGAACTCGAACACGTGGTACATCGGAAGCACGGAGAGAAACTCATCCGCCGGGCCGAGGGAATGAACGGCCAGCAGGGCCTCGGCATTGGCCATGAAATTGGCGTGCGTCAAGGGGACGGCTTTGGGCGCCACCGTGGTGCCGGAGGTAAACAGGATGGACGCCAGAGCGTTTGGTTCGACCGGAATCGGGTCCGGCGTGCGGTCGCGCGAAGCCCCCGGAGGCGGGATCAGGGCGTCGTCCATGGCCGCCAGGGCCGCGTCTTCATGCCCGCGGCGCTGGTGGAGTCCCGAAAAAGTGGTTCGACCGGCGCAGACCAGCCTGGCTCTTGCATACCGGGCGGCAGACCAGGCTTCGCCGGGCGGAAGCTGCGGATCGAGGGGGACGGCCGTCAACCCCGCGCGCATGGCCGCGAGGTAGGTCAGGCCCCAATCGGGTCCATTTTCAGCGCAAATCACGACCCGATCACCCGCCGCGAGTCCGAGTTCCTGAAAGCGGCGCATGATCGTCCCGGTGGCGCGAAGGGCCTCGTCGTAATTGTATCGAATCCAGCGCCCCTCACGGCGAATCTGCAACGCGGCCTTGTCGGGAAACCGTTCGGCGGAACGACGGAAAAGGTCGAAGAGGTTCGCAGCGGGGGCAGCGGGCTTGTCCACGACAGGCTCACCCACGCCGGACATGCGCGGAGAAGGCTCGGCGGCGGTGCCCAGTACGAAGGAACGCAAACCGGGCACGTGACGGTTGACGATGTAGTCGTCCCAATCGACCTGCCCCGGGTCGAAGGGGAACGCGCGGCGGTCTTCGGGGTGCAGCCGCTCGGCGAGGTTCCGCAGCCCGTCATCCGCGAAGCGGCAATCGAGGTGCGTGTAGGGCGAATAGATCTTGGCGAAATAAATAACCTGCTCGATCTGCCGGGCCTGCGCGGAAAGTTTGCGAAATCGCCGCCCTTCGGTGGAAAACCGTTTGAGCCAACCCTGGTACTTGACCACGGCGCGCTGTTTCTTCTCCCATCGGCGAAGGAAGGTCTCGCGCTCCACGAACCGCAACGGTTGGGGTCGGATGGGCCGCCCGTCGTCGCCGCTCATCGGACGGCGGAGGAACGCGCGTTCGAGCGATGTCTTAAGTTGCGATAGCAAGAGCGGATTGCGTTCGCTGGAAGCGCATTGATAGACGCCGACGCCGTCGCCGCACAAGTCGCCGACGGGCAGCGCCGCGATCATGGCGTTGGCGACGAAGTCGACGGGAATGATGTCGATGGCGATGTTGGGCCGACCGGGGAATTCGTTTAGCTTTCCGCGCCCGTAGGCGACGATGATGGGGTCGGCCATGCGCAGACCGTCGATCCACCCGGGCATCGGTTCGTCGAAACTGCCCTCGATGATCGCGGGACGGAAGATGACCAGCGGCGCCTCGCCGCGGTCACGCAACAGCAACTGCTCGCCGATCCATTTCGTGAACGTATAGGTGTCGTTCCAGCCGTGGGAGCGGGCGCGGCGCATGCCCGCGTCGATCAGCTGACGACGCGCGGCCTCTGTCTCCACGCCATGACGAGTGCACAGCTCGGTGGATTCCGTTACCATCGACTCCACCAGCGCGTCGAGATCAAATTCCCCCGCGCCGCTCTTTCGGGGAAGCGATTCGCGGGCCGGTTCGGGGGCGCTGAAGTCCTCGACAACCACTCCTGTGCGTGTCCCGCACACATAGCACGTGGAGACGTGCAGGAAGGGAACGCCTCCGCAGTCCTTGGCAAACCGCAGAAGCCGACTGGGACCGAGCACGTTAAGTTCGATCGCGTGATCGAGGCGCTCGTCGAAGGTCACCGTGGCGGCGCTGTTGACCACCAGGGTGATCCGTCGGGCTAATTCCTCATACGCGGCGGCGTCAAGCCCCATCCGTTCCTTGGTCAGATCACCGCCAATGACGTGAATCTTCTCGTCACACAAGCGGGTGAATCGTTCGCCCATCTCGGCTCGAAGTCGATCAAATAGGGAGGATCGCAAGACATCCTGAACGACGCGCTGCCGGGGAGAGGTGCCGTCGGATCGGGGACGGACCAGAAGGTGAATGCCCCCTAGGGCAGGAACGCCGCGGAGAAGTTTTTCGACAAAGACTTTGGCGAGAAATCCTGTCGAGCCGGTCACAAGAATGTGCTGCCCCGCCAGGCGGTCGTCTATGCGGGAAAGGGGTCGGGGGTCGGGGGTCGGGGTTGGAGTGATCTCCGGTCCCTGTTCGCCGTAGTCTGATCCGCGCTCGCTAATCGACATTGGTCTAGATTGCCTCCGCCGTCGCAAGGGCGAGCGTTTGTTTAGGCTTTGGCACTTCGGTCTGACCGAGTTGGCGGGCGATCACTCCCTTGACCCGGTCGTGCAGCTCCATGGTGGACATGGCCGCGACTTGCTCCGCTGGAATCGGTTCGGCGAATATAAGCTTCACCGGTCCGGGATTCGCCGCGAAGCGTTTACGATTATAGACCGCCAGCGAGCCTTCAATGGAAAAGGGTACGACGGGCAATCCCGATCGCTGCCCGACCTTCATGGTTCCGCGTCGGAAGGTGAGCAACCGGCCGTCCGGACTGCGCGTGCCCTCGGGAAAAACGGCAAGTGCAATGGGGTCGCGTTTCAGTCGCTCAAGCATTCGATCGAGACTGCGGAGGGCGACGCGGGGGTTCGAGCGGTCAATCGGAGCATAGCCATATCGCAAAAGCACCCAGCCGAAAACGGGGATTTTGAAAAGCGTATCTTTGGCCATGAAGCGTACTTGCCCGTCGAGAGCGGCAAGCAGGATGGGAATGTCCAGCGCGCTCTGATGGTTGCCCATATAGAATCGTGGAATCCCATCGGCCAGGCGCTCTTTCCCTTCGATGGTCAGGCGGACGCCTGCGAGAAAAAGAATCACCCGTGACCAGGTCAGGGCGGCCAGGGCGATGACGCGACGCGATGGATAGATCAACCCGATCACGAGCGCGGAGCTACCCAGCACGAGTACCGCAAGCGACATAGCCAGAGCCGTTATGGCCGCGCGGAACATCAGGCAACGATCCGGTCAAGAAGCTTATCTTCGTCGGCTTTCGACCGACCCCGTCGAGAAGAATGATCGTGTCCCGTAATCGTGACAATGTCAACCGCCGCGCTTCACGCCCCTCGAATCGCCGACCAGGGCGCGCAGTTGATCCAGGGATAGTTCCGCGAGTCGATCCACCGTGCAGTTGGCTTCGGGGAAGGCCTGGCGCGGATGATGGATCAAAACAGCAACGGCGTAGGCGCCCGCCGCCTTGGCAGCTTGAACGCCGGCCGGAGCGTCCTCGATCACGATGCATTGCCTTGGAGGGATTCCCAGGCGTTGAGTGGAAAGTTGGAAAACCTGTGGATCGGGTTTCCCTCGTGTTATGTCGTCGGAACTTACGATCGCCGAAAAGGCGTCTGCGACGCTCATAGCCCCAAGCACAAGGTCGATGTTTTCCCGCGTACCTGACGATCCGACGGCCAACGCTGTCCCCGCCGCATGAAGTGCATGCACCAGCTCCACGGCCCCGGCGACAATCGGCGGCTCCTTGCGAATCAGATCACGATAGATCGCTTCCTTGCGCTGGGAAAGCGCCTGCCCTTTTTTCGGGGCGACCTCGCCGAAAAGTATGGGAATGATATCGCTGTTCTGCCGCCCGAAAGTAGTCGTGAATTGCTCATGGGCGACCGGAACGCCGTTTTCCTCGCCGAGCCGCCGCCAGCTTTCCCAATGCGCGTCGGCCGAGTCGATCAGCACGCCGTCCATGTCGAAGATCACCCCGAAAGCCGGGGTCCGCTCGTGTCGCATGTTCACGCCGTCCTTTTCCTTGGCGCTCGTGCCTCGCGCCGAAGGTAAGGAATGCGCTGGACAGGGTCAACCTTGGGAAGCTGTGACCGCGGCGGCGAATGCGATATGATTCGCGGCATGTCCGGCGGTGTTTGGATGGATTCCGTAATGGAGCTCGATGCGCGCACCCCGGAATTCGTGTTGCGCGAGGTATAGGAGAACAATGATGAATACAAAGCCCAGAACCAGCCCGTCCCGACTTTGGGTGCTCGCCTCTCTGTTCACCGTCTGCATTTCGGCGCCGTCCGTGCTCGCGGGAAACGAGCTGTTCACGCCGGAGCACGTCTCGAAGCTGCGCAGCGTTACGGCGGCGAAGATATCACCGGATGGACGATTCGTCGCTTACGTGCTCAATGTGCCGCGGAAACCTTTCAAAGATGAGGACGGTCCGGCCTGGGCGGAATTGCACGTCGTCGGGCTCGACGGAGCATCGCGCCCCTTTGTCACCGGCGAAGTCAACGTCGGATCTATCGCCTGGACGCCGGATGGGAAGGGAATTTCCTTTCTCGCCAAACGCGGCAAGGACAAAGAAACCGCCTTGTACCTGATTCCCGTCGATGGCGGTGAAGCGCGAAAGGTGCTGGGCTTCGATACGGACATTTCTGACTATTCATGGAGTCCGGATGGAAAGCGGGCCGCATTCATCGCCAAAGAGAAAAAGGACAAGAAAAAGGAAAAGCAGGAGGAAAAAGGCTTTAAACAGGAAATCTACGAAGAGGAGTTCACCCCGGTTCGAGTTTGGATCGCAACGATCGGCGATGAAAAAGACAAGCCGCGGGCTCTGGACCTCCCCGGGTTCCCATCCGAACTGCATTGGAGCCCCGTTGGCGTCATGCTGGCGATGGCCCTCGCTCCCACGCCATTGATCGACGACAACTACATGCGGAGGAAGGTCCATATCTTCGACGCCGACTCCGGGGCCATCGTGTCCAGCTTTCAGAATCCGGGAAAACTTGGGGAGATCTCGTGGAGTCCGGATGGGGCGCGTCTGGCGGTCATTTCCGCCGCGGACTTGAATGACCCATCGGCCGGACGACTGATGATCGCATCATCGAAGGACGGTTCGCTCCGCGAAGCGCTTCCGAACTACGATGGCCAGGTGGAATCCGTCGCCTGGCAGGATAAGGAAACGGTCATGTTCCTGGGAAGCGAGGGCGTATGGTCAACCTTCGGCGAAGTCCGTCAAGACGGCACGGGACGCAAGACGCACGTTCCAACGGGCAAGATGACCGCAACAGGGTTTTCTCTCTCTGACGATGGGCAATCCGCCGCGCTGATCCTGGACAGTCCGTCGCACCCCGCCGAGGTCTTTCTCTTGCGGCATGGCGACGCCGCCACGCGACGATTGACAAACAGCAATCCCTGGCTTGCCGAGGTGCGCTTCGCTTCGCAGGAAGTAGTCACATACAAGGCACGCGACGGGCTATCCCTGGAAGGTATGCTGGTCCGCCCGCTCGATGAAGAAAAAGGCAAACGATATCCCCTGATTCTTCTGGTCCACGGCGGACCTGAAGCGCATGAGCACAACGGCTGGCTCACCAGGTATCACAGCCCAGGCCAGGTCGGCGCAGCGCGGGGCTTCGCCGTTTTCTATCCCAACTACCGGGGAAGTACGGGGCGTGGAGTGGCGTTCTCCAAGATGGGGCAGGGTGATCCGGCGGGCAAGGAGTTCGATGATCTGGTCGATGCCGTGGACCATCTGATTTCCACGGGCCTCGCCGACCGGGACCGAGTGGGGATTACGGGGGGCTCTTACGGCGGATTCGCGTCCGCCTGGTGTGCGACCTATTATTCCGACCGCTTCGCCGCGAGCGTGATGGCCGTGGGGATCAGTGACGTCATTTCCAAATCCGGAACCACGGACATCCCCAACGAAGAAGCGCTGGTTCACGCCCTGAAGCGCCCTTGGGATGATTGGCAATCCCTGCTCGAGCGCAGTCCGATCTACCACGTTCAGAAATCCCGTACGCCGATCCTGATCCTGCACGGAAAGGATGATTCACGCGTTCACCCCGGTCAGTCAATGGAACTGTATCGTTTCCTCAAGACGCTGGACCAGGCGCCGGTGCGGCTGGTGTGGTATCCGGGCGAGGGACATGGCAACCGAAAAGCGGCGGCGCGTTTGGATTACAACATCCGCATGATGGAGTGGTTCGACCATTACCTCAAAGGCCCGGGCGGGCCGCCGCCGGCGCATGCCCTGGATTATGGCCAAGTTGCCGATGAAGACGATGCCCAGCAAAAGTAGCTCTGTCCCATGAGGACGGCGCGGAGTTGACGATACGCAAGCGATCGGAAGTTTAGACGCTGTTTCCTGAGACTGTCCTGGAAACTCGCCCCGTTCACCTGCGGCTATCGAGTTCACATGAATCAGGTGCTTGCGAGCCTTCGAATGTATTCTTCGGTTGCGTCTGAATGTAGTTCTTTCGCCGTTGGGCGTATTGTTCCGGTGTGAGGTCGTCGATCCCAAATGCGTCGGGTTTTTCGGCGATTTTGATCAAGAATGGGATACACCAGCCGCAGCCGGTGCCGGCACCCAGGCACTCGGTCATTTGACTGGGTCGCTGGGGACATGTGCGGCGGCTGAAGTTCATCAGCTTCCGCATGGAAACACCGTAACAGTAGCAGATTTTGTCGTCGAGCTGCATGTGCCCCAATAATTATACGATACACGCGAGCCAAGGGCGCGGCCTGCCCGGCGAGTTCATGCGACTTGTAACTGGGAGCAGGATTACCGTCGCGGCATGGCCCCATTGCCCAGGGAAGCTGACTTGCGGGACTTGGGTGCCGATGCCTCCACCATCAGGCCGGTGGCGGCATCCACAGTGGGCGCGACTTCGTGGAGCCGTAGTTTCATTACACGCCCGACCTTAAATTTTACAGTTCGCTTGGATGGAACATGTACTTTGTCGAGGGTTTTTGGGTTTTGAGCGTCTCTCGGGGCGCGCATGCGGCTTTCAAAAACTCCGAAGTCGCGGAATTCGAGGCGATTGCCTTCGCTAAGTTCTTGAATGATCGAATCTAAGAACGACTGAACGACGCTCTTCACGAAACCGCGCTTGTAGCCTTCTCGCTCGGCGATGCGGTCAATGAGTTCTTTCTTCGTAATCGTCGCCATCTTGATACCCCAAAAAAATAAAAAAATACGCCGCCTACACCCCTTCGCAGCCTATGGCTCGGATAATCTATTGATTGCAAGTCATCCTAGCATAAAGGTTTCCGGCGTTCAAGAGTTTTTTTAGGGGCCTGATTTCCGGGTCGGCGGAGGCTCGCATTCCAGGCCTGAACGATCCGTTCCGCGGGAGTCAGAGTGGATGTAACAAGGCTCCCAAAGGCCTGAAGATCAAATTTGGCCGTGAGTCTCGGCCCGCAATGAATCAGGAAAATATGCCTCCAATATGCAAATCATGCGGAGGGATGGGTTCGACCGTTTCGCCATTGTAGGGTGAAGTTCGCGAATTCACATTCATTGGATGTTGAATAATAAATTATTGGCTGTATATTGTCCGAATTGGGGTGCTTTCGCATTCCTGGTTTGAGGGGAAAGACGACAAACGATCCCGTGCAATAAACATCGGATTTGCGATGAATTCCGCGGGTTGTGTGTCGGAAACCGTGCGCGACAATCCACGAAGTTCGGGAAATGGCGTTATGACAGACGTTGTCGCTGCAGCTTGCATTGCCTTCCTGGCCGGGGCCGGAATCGGCGGCGTCGTTTTTTGGTTGTGGCGACGGCGGGAGGGTGAACTCCATGCGCGCCTCGCGGCGGAGGCACAGCAAGCCAAGGCCGAGGAGATGTCCGCGCTCGTGCAAGAATTGCGGACGGCATTCTCCGCACTTTCCCGTGAGGCATTGTCCGAGAACGCCGGTGATTTTCTGAAACTGGCCAAGCCACTGTTCGATCAACAAACTGCGTTGGGCGACCAGACCCTCGAATCGAAGAAGAAGCTGATCGACGCCCGTCTCGAGGCGATGAACGGAACGCTTGCCACACTCAACAGTTTCGTCCAAACAGTGGACAAGCAGCGGGCCGAATCGCACGGGGCCTTGCTGCGGAACCTTGAAACCAATACCGACGTGACGCGACTACTCCAAATGACGACGGGGCAGCTTCGTGAAGCCCTGGGCAGCTCGCAACGCCGCGGGCAATGGGGCCAGCGAATGGCCGAGGACGTGCTCCGGCTTGCCGGCTTCGTCGAGGGAGTCAACTACCATAAGCAGCAAACTCTTGCCGAGGGCACCAAGCCCGACTTCACGTTCCTGATGCCCGGCGACCGCTGCGTCCACATGGACGTAAAGTTCCCGCTGGACAATTACATGAAGGTTCAGGACGCACCCGACGACGCGGCCCGGAAAGAGGCGACGACCCAATTCCTAAAAGACGCACGAATGCGAATCAAGGAGGCAACGGGACGGGAATACATCGACCCTGCGTCGGGAACCGTGGACTATGTGCTGGTGTTCATCCCCAATGAGCAAGTCTACGGATTCATTCATGAGCACGACGCGACGCTGCTCGATGACGCCTTGAAGAGCAAGGTCGTTCTGTGCGCACCGTTCACGCTGTATGCAATCCTGGCGGTGATTCGTCAGGCCGTGGAGAACTTCCGCTTCGAACAGGAATCCAAACGAATTCTGGAGTTGCTCGGGGAGTTTCAAAAGAATTGGGGGAAGTTTGTGGACACCATGAAAAGGATGGGGGAGCGGCTCGATGCCGCGCGCAAGGAATACGATGAGATGGTCGGGGCACGCACCAGGGCGCTCGATAGGCAAATGGATAAGATCGAAGACCTGCGTGCGGCGCGGGAGGAGCCGGCGAGTACGCTGCTAGACGACGCATCGAAAACGTGATTGTCGATTTGCGATTGTCGAATGACCGGGGTTAGGCACGAAGGCACTGGGGCACATAGGCACGGAGGGGATTGCCGATTGGAAAACGACGAAACTAAGAAGGCAGAAAGTCCCGGTTTCGCGCCACAAAGTAGAATATCTCCCGCTCTTGCGGTCCACCCACAATCATCGCCTAACCCATCAGACTTTGGCGTATAGACCACCCGACCAGGCGGTCAGCGAAACGCAGCAGTAACGCCCATTGATAATTTAATTTATTTTTTGCGTTTCTTCTTGACACGGATGGTTCGGTTCGGTAAGAATACAAGTTATCGGAATTGTGAGGCGTAGGAAGCCGGTTCGGCCCGGGACACTGCACGAGACCCAGTTCTTTTGACGGAATGTGACGAATCATGAATGCACGCTACTTGCGCGCTGCCCTCATGGGCATCGCAGTCCTCCCCTGCGCTTCCGCTGCACGGGCAGCTAACATGGGCTCGGCCTTTACCTATGTCGTGGTGTGGTTGCCTATCAACATCCCAGGTTGGGCTCAAGAGGGCGGTGTCAGCATTATGCGCCCGGACGAGGGGCCGGCGGAGACGTTGGCGATCTTGCCGGAGTCGGACGGAGGCGCCGGTGATAAACTCGACGTCGTAATGGGAAATTGTTCTTTTTGCAACCCCATCACCGGAGACTGTTGCGCGGGTTTTTGTGTCTGCGAACCCGGCTGCGCGACCACGATCTGCAATCCTGCGTGCGGCGGCAACAACTGCAATCCCGGCTGCCCGGGTGCATGTGACGACTTCCTCTGCCCCCAGAACCGCTGCACGCCTTTGTGTGGGGCACAGTGCGACCCCTTCTGCGGCGGCGACATCTGCAATCCCGGATGTGGGAATGAATGTTCCGCTTTTTGCCCTGGCAACCCGCTGTGCAAGCCGGCGTGCGGTGGCAACGTATGTAATCCCGGCTGCCCATTGGAATGCAGCGAGCTGTGCCCGCTAAATCTTTGCCACCTTCGGTGTCCTCCGGCGTGGGTAAGTGGATTCGGCCCTGCAAACCAAGGAGGTCAAGGTATAAATGGGCAAGTGTACGCCCTGGTCGTCTTTGACGACGATGCAAATGGACCGCATCCCCCGGCGCTGTATGCGGGCGGCGACTTCTTCGGGGCTGGGGGGGGCACTGTCAACAACATCGCCAAGTGGACGGCTCGAGTTGGTCCGCGCTGGGCGGCGGAATGAACATTGGAATGAACAATGTTGTGCGCTCCCTAACCGTCTTCGACGACGATGGACCAGGAGGTCCAAACCGTCCGGCACTGTACGCTGGGGGGCAATTCACCTTGGCTGGGGGGGTCACCGCCAACAAGATCGCCAAGTGGAATCCCGGTACGCCCGGCACGCCAGCAACCTGGTCGGGACTATCTACCGGATTGGATGATGGTATTGTAAACGCCCTAACCGCCTTCAATGGCGCACTGTACGCAGGGGGCAGCTTCTCCAAGATCGGGATGATGACCTTCAACAATATCGCCAAGTGGAACGGGGCGAGCTGGTCTAAGTTGGGGAGCTACCCCGGAACGAACGCTACAGTGTGGGCCCTGACCGTTTTCGACAACGCGTTGTACGCGGGGGGCGCATTCAGCACCACGGGCGGGACGACTAATTCCTACAAGATCGCCGGGTGGGACGGGACTAGCTGGTTCCGTGTGGGCAGCGGAATGGAGACCAGGGTAGGCGCCGCTGTGTACGCGCTAACCGGCTTCGACGATGGGACTGACCAGGCACTCTATGCCGGAGGCGAGTTCACCACGGCTGACGGGTTCTTTGTAGATAACATCGCCAAGTGGAACGGCTCGGCCTGGTCCGAACTAGGCAGCGGAATGGACGATTTAGTGCGTGCCCTGACCGTCTTCGACGATGGGACTGGTCCGGCACTGTACGCGGGGGGCGACTTCACCAAAGCTGGGGGAGTTAACGGCACCAGCCACATCGCCAAATGGAACGGCTCGGTCTGGTCCCCGCTGGGCACCGGAATCTACAATTCCTCAGGGAGCGACGCGCCTGTGCACGCCTTAGCTGTCTTCGACGACGGGACCGGCCAGGCGCTCTACGCGGGGGGTCTTTTCTCCGGCGCCGGCGGCGTCCCATCGGAAAACATCGCCAAGTGGACACCGTGCCGCCTGCCCGTGTCCCGTAAATTGTTAGTGAACGGCCCTACCCATGTAAGCGGGCTGAACGACGGCACGAGTTGGGAAAACGCGTTCACGACTTTGCAGGATGCGCTGGCCGTGGCCGAGCCGAGCGACGAGATTTGGGTGGCCAAGGGAACGTATAGACCCGACGTTCGGGACGGGTCGCGGGCGGCGACGTTTCAGCTCAAGAGCGGCGTGGAGATCTACGGCGGTTTCGCGGGCGACGAATCCAACCGCAACCAACGCGATCCGATCCAAAACGAGACCATCCTGAGCGGCGACCTCAATGGCAATGATACGAAGGTCCCGTGTACGGCCCATTCGCCCGATTGCGATTCCTTCGGTCGCCTGTGCGACGACGGCTTCTGCATCCTCAGCTACAAGAACTTCGAGAACAGCCACCACGTGGTCACCGGCAGCGGGACCGATGCGACGGCGATCCTGGCCGGTTTCACGATCAGGGACGGGAACGCAATCGAACTCGAAGTAGCCGGTATCCCTTATGGCGGCGGAATGCTCATTCAGACCGGCGGCCCGACGGTGTTCGATTGCACGTTCAGCGGGAACCTGGGAGCGGGGATGTACATTGAGGGTGGCAGTCCGACGGTGAGCAACTGCACGTTCCGGGGCAATTCGGCGACCAGCGGAGGCGGAATTGGTGGCGGTGGCAGTCCGACGGTGACGAACTGTGCGTTCATCCGAAATTCGGCCAACGACGGCGGCGGAATGGCCAGCTTCTCCGGCAGTGCAACGGTGAACAACTGCACGTTCAGCGGGAACTCCGCCAGCAACACGGGAGGCGGGATGTACAACTACGCCAGCAGCCCGACAGTGATCAACTGCGTTCTTTGGGGCGACAGCCCGAACGAGATCGTAAATGATCTGTCATCACCCACCATCCGCTTTTGCGACGTGCAGGGCGGCCTGTCGTTTGGTGCTGTGGACGGCGGAGGCAATATCGACTTGAATCCGATGTTCGTACACTCGCCGGACCCTGGTGCGGACGGTAATCAGACCGGCGTGGCTGACGATTACGTCGACCTGCGGCTGCAACCCGGCTCGCCGTGCATCAACGCGGGCGATTCGAAGCTCGCAGCGCATCCCGGTGAAACCGATCTCGACGGGCACTCGCGCGTGCTGTGCGGGCTGGTGGACATGGGGGCGTACGAGTTCGGCATCGGGGACTACGACTGCGATCGAGTGGTCAATCTCGCCGATTTCACGAACTGGGCGTCATGTATGACCGGACCAAGCACTGCTGACACAACGGCGTCGTACGACCTCGGCTGCGAAGCGTTCGACTTTGACGGCGACAGGGACGCGGACCTGGTCGATTTCTCCGGGTTCCAGAAGATCATAAGTCCGTGATTCCGTCGAGCACCACGGCACAACGGTCACCCGTTCCGCGGTTCTCGCCAGGAACCCCGTGGCCCTGTAGCATGGAGGGCACGCCGCCGCTAGGGCCAATCTTCGGACGCGGGGCGAAGGGTTTCGGTGGGTCAGCCGCGGATTACGCGCCATGTCGCCATGCCTCTCTAACATTGACTTTCTACTTTACGACGAGGGCAAGCTCGATCCCGCGAACAAGACCCGCATCCGGGAGCATTTGAGCTCCTGCGAGTCATGCAACGATTCCTACGATCGGTTTCGCAATCAGTCGGCACAAACGATCGAATCCCCGCCGTCGCGGCCGCCGCTGCGACCGCCCGCACTCGAGGGATCGGAACAACAACCAAGACCGCCTCGCGCGAGCAACGAAGAGCCCGCCCGCCACTATCCCAAGATCGAGGGTTACCGCATTCTGGGCGTACTGGGGCAGGGCGGCATGGGCATCGTTTACCGAGCGGTGCAGACAAAACTCAACCGCACCGTCGCCCTGAAAGTGCTCCCTGCCATGATGGGGTCGGCAAGTCCGTCTTCGGTAGCCCGCTTCCGCCGCGAAGCACTGGCCGCGGGGCGATTGCATCATACCCACATCATCCCCATCCACGACTTCGGTGAATCGCGTGACGCTTATTACTACGCGATGGACTTGATCGTCGGACAGCCTCTCAACGCGTTGATAAAGAAATTCACCAGTCAGAACGCCGCCTCGGCGTCACCCACTCGACTCGCGGAAATGCTGCACGACGGGAGCATGGAGATTTCGCCGATCAACCGGGAGGATCTGGCCTCTCGATCGTCGCCGGATCAGTCGTCGGCGAACATCGGGTCCGGCTCCACGGGTCGACCTCGAGCCTATTACCAGCAAGTCGCTCGATGGATGGCGGACGCCGCCGACGCCCTGCACTACGCCCACGGCCAGGGGATTATTCACCGCGACATCAAGCCCGCCAACCTGATTCTATCCGTCGATGGACGGATCATGATCGCGGACTTCGGCTTGGCCAAGACGGTCGATGAAGAATCCGTCACCATGACCGGTGCGCTGCTGGGGAGCCTGCGTTACGTAAGCCCCGAACAGGCGATGGCCGGTCGAATGCGCGTGGATCATCGCACGGACATCTATTCGCTCGGGGCGACGTTGTACGAACTGCTCTGCTTTCAGCCCGCGTTCCCCGGCAGCGACGAGAAGGAAATCCTTGGGGCCATCATTGCCCGCGATCCGACCGCGCCGCGCAAGATCGCCCCCACCGTTCCGTCCGAACTTGACACGATCTGCATGAAGACGCTGGAAAAGTCGGCGGACGCCCGATATGAGACGGCCCGAGCGCTGGGCGAGGATCTTCGCCGTTACATCCAGGACCTCCCCATCACCGCCAAGCGGCCCAGCGCGGCAAAACGCGTCGTCAAGTTCATCAAGCGCCACAAGGCTCCGGTGATCGCGGCAACGGCGGTGGTGCTGCTGTCCGTGGCGAGTCTGCTTGTGGTGCACGAGCAACGCGCGCGGCGCCAGGAAGAGGTGCGGCGGCGCGAGGCCGACGTGCAAAAACGCGCCGCCCAACTCGAAACCCTGAACGTTGCCGCACGGCGTCTGGTGGCGGAAAGGGACTGGAAAGGGGCCGAAGAGACGCTTGCCACGGCGCTGAAGATCGCTCCCGACGACACCAAGTCGCTCTTGTATTATGCCTGGATGAAACTCACCTATTACGCCGCGTCACCCGAGGCGGCGGGCACACAGGCCTTGGAAGACACCATCACGGCAAGTCGTCGCTTGATCGATGGGGATCCGAAAAACGCCTCGGCCTGGGGTTATCAGGGGGTGGCGTTGCAACGGCTGAAGCGCTATCCCGAAGCGCTCGAGGCCCTCGAACGCGCGGATCAACTGGACCCTAACAACTATGCCTATTTGTCGAACCTCGGGGCGTTATATCTGTTCAAGCGCGATTTCGAGAAAGCCGAAGAGAGCTTGCGCCGGGGCGCGGAGCTCGCCGGTCAATCCCAAGCCGAAGCCAATTACCGGGGTATGGCCTGGCGGAACCTGGCCGTGTTCGAATTGTTTCGCCAAAAGAGCGAGGCGATCGAGCACATCAACTTCGCCGTTGATTCCAACAAACAGGACGTACTCTCCTGGGTCATCAGAGCCCGTATCCAGTTGGAGCTCAAGGGCCATCTCGACTTTCGCAAGGCCCTCGACGACGCCAAGTACGCCGATCGGCTGGATAACTTCCACAATCCCAAGGCCAAGCGGATTCTGGCGCTCGCCCATCTGCGGAACGGTGAGTACGAAGACGGTTTGAAGGAGGCGAGGGCGGCGATCACCCTCGACGACATGGCCGCAGTGAATCATCTCCTCATTGCGCTTGCCGAAGCCAAGCGCGGTAATCCCGCCCTCGCTCGGGACGCTTTGGCCGCCGCCGAAGCCACCTGGCCGACGGAGTACCGAAATCCCGGGCAGTTCACGCCCTACACGAAGACCGCCGAAGTGTGGATCGAATCCGCCGACGAAATGCTTCGACTCCGCGCCGAGGCCGAGGCGGCGCTCGCCGCCGCTTCCGGTTCTCCGCCATGAACCCCGCAACAGTCTTAGAACGTCCGTTCGACGAAGCCGGTGTCGATGGTTCCCTTGGCGAAATCGGGATGGGCGATCATTTTGCGCAAAAGCGGCAGCGTCGTCTTGACCGGTTCGATGATGAACTCGTCGAGGCAGCGTTGCATGCAGCGGATGGCCTCGAGGCGCGTCGGTTGATGGACGATCAGCTTGGCCAGCAGCGAGTCGTAACGCGGTGATATGCGGCAACCGTCGTGCCCGTAGGAGTCCACGCGGACGCCCTTGCCGCCCGGGGGGCGGAACTTTTCGACCACGCCGGCACAGGGGCGGAACTTCTCCTCGGGATCCTCGGCGTTGATGCGGCATTCGATGGCGTGGCCGCGAGGTTTCACCGACTTCTGGTCGAAGCCCAGTTTCTCGCCCGCCGCCACGCGAATCTGGGTCTTGATCAGGTCAACGTCCGTGGTCATTTCCGTAACCGGGTGCTCGACCTGAATCCGCGTGTTGACTTCGATAAAGTAATAGCGCCCTTTCCCGTCGACCAGAAACTCGACCGTGCCGGCGCTGAAATACTTGGCCGCCTTGCACAGCTTAACGGCGGAGGCGCAGAGGTCGTTGCGCGTGCGAGCCTCGATGGCCGGGGAGGGCGACTCCTCCACGAGCTTCTGGTGGCGCCGCTGCAGGGTGCAATCGCGCTCGAAGAGGTGGACGATGTTGCCGTGGGTGTCGGCGATGATCTGCACCTCGACGTGGCGGGGTCGGTCGATGTACCGCTCAATGTAGACATCGCGGCTGTTGAAGGCGCCCTCCGCCTCCTGCTTGGCCTGTTTGATGGCCGAGAGCAGGTCGGTCTTGTCGTGGACGATGCGCATCCCTCGCCCGCCGCCGCCGGCGGAGGCCTTGATCATCACCGGAAACCCGATCTTGTCGGCGAGGCGGATGGTCTCGGCATCGTCCTCCAATATCCCTTCACTGCCGGGGACGGTGGGGACCCTGCTGCGCTTGGCCAGGGTGCGGGCGGAGGCCTTGTCGCCCAGCAGCTTCATGGCCTCGACGCTGGGACCGATGAATTCAATGTTGCAGGCCCGGCACTTTTCGGCGAACTGGGCGTTTTCGGCGAGAAACCCGTAGCCCGGGTGGATGGCGTCCGCGCCGGAAACTTCCGCCGCGGCGATAAGGCGATCGCTCTTCAAGTAACTGTCGCGCGGCGCGGGACCGCCGATGCAAATCGACCGGTCGGCGAGTTTCAAGTAATCGGCCCCGCGGTCCTCATCCGAAAAAACGCAGACAATCTCGACGTTCATCTCCCGGCAGGCGCGGATGATCCGCAGGGCGATCTCTCCACGGTTGGCGATGAGGATGCGTCGAAACATCATTCCCTTGAGTCAGAGCCTCGAACAGAACCGGGAGCGCATGCGACCGGCCCTGTCGTTATTGTCCTTCTATGCCTGGCCCCCCGCGCTTGGGGTTTCGGCTGACGCCCTTATACCGAATGGACAAAGATTCGTCACCAAGCGGCATTCTAATCGCCATGACGGCGGACAAACACCGTCTGACCCGTCGCATACCGGCATCCCGGTTGCGCGAGTGCGTGGACCATGTCGGCCACGTCCGCCGGTCGGAGCGTCTGGTCCGCCGGAAACGTGGGGAACGCATCGCGCAGCATTCTTGTCTCCACCGCCCCGGGCGCGACGCTGAACACCTGGATTCCCCACTGCCGGCCCTCGTCGGCCAGGGCCTTGGTCCAGGCGTTCACCCACGCCTTGGCCGCTCCGTAGGCCGCGAAGCCCGCGAACGGATCGACGGATGCGATCGACGAAATGTTCACGATCACGCCCGATCTCTGCTCTTTCATCACTCCCCAGACGGCGCGGCAGGCGAGATACACCGCGTTCACGTTGACGGCCAGGATGGTGTGAAACAACTCCGGTTCGAGTTCTTCGATGGTCGCCTGCGGTGCGATCCCCGCGCAATTCACCAATACGTCGATACGCCCGAACCGCGCGGTCGTTGCTTCAATGAGCGAGCCGATTTCGTCCGATGCGCACACGTCCGTGGGATGAACGTGACATCGACCGCCCGCTTGTTGGATGACTCGCCGGGTCTCCTCCAACTCCGCGGGCGTTCGTGAGGCCGCCACTACCTGTGCATCGTCCGTTGCGAATCGTTGAGCGATCGCCCGGCCGATCCCCCGGCCCCCGCCCGTCACGATCACGACCTGGTTCCGCGCCATTGCAGATCACCCAATGCCTGGTGCCTAATGCCTATCGAGCATTGTCGATCGTTGAATGCCGATTGTCGAATGGGTTTGACAGGCATGGAGGCACAAGGCAAGTAGGCACGAAGAGGTTGGGGGAAATCCAAGCACGCCTCCCAACCGGCGGGACGCGAATCGAGGTTTTCCTGGAATCGGAAATCGGCTAGAGTGCCGTTTCGCCGGTGCGGGCGAGAAAGCGAGCGTATGACTGCCTATGTCCAAGCCTCGAATTGCGGTTGTGTTTGGTAGTGACTCCGATTGGCCGATCATGGAGTCCTGCGTGAAGCAGCTCCGCGCGTTCGGCGAAAACGCCCACGTCGAGGTGATGAGTGCGCATCGCAACCCGCAACGCGTCCACGCATTTGCGACCCAGGCCGAGACGGACGGTTTCGAGGTCATCATCGCCGCGGCGGGGATGTCCAACGCGCTCGCGGGCGCGATCGCGGCCAACACTTGCCTGCCGGTCATCGGCGTGCCCTTGGGCGGCGGGTCATTGCACGGGTTCGACGCACTACTCTCGACGGTGCAGATGCCGCCCGGAATCCCGGTGGCAACGGTCTCGGTCGGCGAGGCCGGGGCGAAGAACGCGGCATTGCTGGCGATTCAGATCATCGCCCGCCACGACAAGAAGCTGGCTGCCGCCTACAAGACTTTCAAGGCGGACCAGGCCAAGGGCGTCGAGGCCAAGAACCTCGCCCTCCTCGAACGAATCGGATCGTAGCCGCTTCAGCGATGCTTCCAAGCGGCGTTGGCGGCGGCGATGACCTCGCGGAGGGCGACGCCATGCTTGCGCGCCGCGGCCCGGCAATCCTCAAACTCAGGGCTGGCCGTTGCCATCCTTTCGCGCTCACCGACTTTCATGCGGATTTCGCCGAACCGCGTCGAAACGGTTTCGAACCGTCGTTGTAGTTTGCTTCGTTCCACCGTGCGTCGGCGGATGCCGAACGTGGGGGTCTCCGCGAACATGATCTCTTCCAATGCCTGCACCTTCCCCGCTTCGCACAACACCGTGAGCACGACGCCGGGGCGCTGCTTTTTCATTTGGATTGGTACGGTGTACACATCAAGAGCGCCCTCGCTCAGTAATCGCTCCATGCAATAACCAACCACCTGGGGAGTGGCGTCGTCGATGTTGGTTTCCAGCATCACGATCTGGTCTGCGTCGCCATGCCCGTTGCCGTTCTCGCCGATGAGGACCCGAAGCACATTGGGCCGAGTTCGTCCTTCGCGTGTCCCAGCCCCATAGCCGATTTCGGTCAGGGTCATTGGTGGAATCGGCCCGAATGCGGAAGACAGCGTCGTCAAAACGGCCGCCGCCGTCGGGGTGGTCAGCTCGCCGATCTCGTCACACGCCGCCAGCGGCACGCCGTGGAGCAATCGCGCTGTCGCAGGCGCGGGAATGGGCAGGACTCCGTGATCGCACGTCACCGTTCCAGACCCGGTCGGTATCGGCGAGCAGACCACCTGATCCACGCACAGAAGCTCCAGTGCCAGAACGGCCCCGACGACATCGACGATCGCATCGACCGCTCCGACCTCGTGGAAGTGGACTTTTTCGACGGTGGTTCCGTGGACCCCCGCCTCCGCTTCGGCCAGTCGAGTGAAAACCCGCGAGGATTTTTCGCGAACGCCATCGGACAAATCGGACGACTTCAAGATGTCGAGAATGTGCCGCAAGTGTCGATGGGGCTGCTTTCCGCCCGCATCGAGCCGAACGTTGAACCGCGTCGCGGCGATGCCCTGCTTCGTGACGCGCTCAATGGAAAGGTCGTACCCGCCGACATTGAGAGCGGACAAGCCCTTTCGCAGGGCGTTCGCATCCGCGCCAGCGTCAATCAGGGCCGCGACGATCATGTCCCCCCCGGCCCCGCTGAAGCAATCGAAATAAGCAACTTTCATGGACGACATCCTCTCGGCGATCCCGTTCGAGCAAGGAGCCCATTGTCGATTGTCGATTGTCGATTGTCGAATAGGGGGATGCCAGTTTAGTCCTGGCGCGCCGGGGGCGATCGGTGGCTCTGCAAATGCTTCGCCCTCCCTTGCGGTCGTCGCGCGGTTAACGTAACGGGATCCGCTTTACTTCTTGAACAGGATCGTGCCTTCTTCGGGCACATCGACGCCGACGGCGGTGACCTCGCCGCTCGGCGAGAGTGCGAACTTGAATACAGCGCCTTCGGCCGTCGGGCCCAACACCTTGAAAGCATCGGGTCCGCCGGAGACCACGTCCAGCTCACACTCGCCGAAAAGCACTTTCATTCGCGACCCGTCGGGCGTGATGGTCAACGTGCCGAGGTCGGTGCTTTCAAATCGTCCTGCATACGCGGTGATGGGGCGGGTCAGTTCAAGGGGCTTGGCCAGCTCCGCCTTACGTTCCGCCTGGCGCACCGTGCTGCGCTGCTTGTGCTCGGCCACGCGCTTGAGATAGCCCTCCATCACGTCAACGCGCTCATCGCCGTCGATCAGGCGATCGAGGATGTCCACGGCGATCACGTCCTGCAATCCCTTGGCCGATTCACCGGCGTTCATCAGCAGCGCAAACCCGCACTTCTTCTCCGGCAGCATGGCGTAGTAAGCCGCCGTTCCGGCGTACCCGCCGCCGTGGGAACACAAGGGCGTGCCGTGAAAGGACCCCACCTGCCAGCCGAGGCCGAAGCCCTCCATGATGCGGATGCTTCCCTGCTTTTGTGGAAATTTTGCCTGCAACGTGCGCATCTCCCTGGCCCTTTCCGCGGAAATCACCCGCTTGCCGTCGATTTCCCCGTCGTTCATGTGCAGAATGAGCCAGCGTGCCGCGTCATTTGCGGATGCCCCAAGCCCGCCCGCGGCGTGCATCGTGCGATCCGTCTTCCGCAGCTTGCACGCCTGCCACTGGCCGTCGACGCGCTCCATGGGCGTCGCGCAATCCGAGTCGGCGTACATTCGGCTCGCGTATCCGGTCGTCCGCTTCAGCCCGGCAGGTCTGAACACCCGTTCATCAAGGTAATCGCGCCAGGGTCTGCCGCCGGCCGCCTCCACCACGCGCCCCAGAAGCGTGTAGTGGACGTTGGAATAATCCGTCTCCCACTTCGGCTTGAATGTCGCCAGCCACCGGTAATACCGATCCTCGGTGATTTCTCCCGTGAAGGCGTCCAGCATGACGATAGGATCGCTCTTGTTGATCCCCACGCGGTGGCAAAGGAGGTCGCGGATGGTGATCTTTTTCTCGCTCGCGCCCGCCGGGCTCGCCAGCGCGAACCGCGGCAAGTACTTGTCCACCGGGTCGTCCAGGGACAGCTTGCCGTCGTCGGCAAGGGCACAGACCGCCGTAGCGAGATAGGTCTTGGTGATCGACGCGATGTAGTAGATCGTATCGGGTGTGGCCGGCGGCCCTTCGCCGCCGGCTTCGGCGGGCGCCCGCATGCCGAACGTTTCGATTGCCAGGATTCGCCCGTCCTTCACGATCGCCACCGCCATCCCCGGCACGTCGAACTCATCCATCACGCCCGCCCAACGAGCGCGCATCCCTTGAAACGCCGGCACATCGTCGAGCCGTGGCGGCTGGGCCTGTGAAGCTCTCGCAGCCGCGAAAAGAGCACCGATGGCAACAATCCGAAATAATCGCGCGTACACGTTCATGCCCATGCAGTATCTCCACGACGCGGCGCGCCGGGCGCGGAGCACTTCCGCGTGCGGTCCGCAGCGACCTCATTCAATCTTCACATTCGTTTCGAATGAGGCAATATTTCGGAGTACCCAGGAGCATCGACGGAAGGCTCGCAGGGGTCAGGCGGTTTGCAGAACCCCGGCCGCGGCGCGGAGGCGATTGTTGGCTTTCGGTGGCTTTGTTTTGGCTTTCCGGTCGGACCGCCGAATCTGCAACTCCTCGCCGGACATGCACTTATGCATTTCGTGGTGGGTTCGTTTGGAAATCCAGCGTTTCTCATTCGTTACCTTCTCAGTCCTCGCCCGCGCGCGGAGCTGGCGCAGCTTTCATCTACACCCCAATAACTTGACGGGTGATCGGTCGAAGGAGGTGCGCGGAGCGATCACACCGGGGGTGAGTTACAAGTTACGAATGACGAAGCGGTCGGCGGGAGCGGCGCGGTCGTTTCGCCGATGTCTCGGTGGTGCGATCGTGCGCGTTGTGAAACACATCGCTCAAGTGCCCGCCGTGGCGGGGCACACCCGCAAAGACTTTCAACTCGACTAGGTCCGGGCGGCCCGATAATCGAGCCTATGGGAAGTTGTGACAGTTGCGTCTGGAGAGCATCAGCGGGGCTGCCGAAGATCTGTAGGCACTTTCTATACCTAAGGCGCCGATGGAGCTTGAAGACGCATGGCACTCTTTCCTTGTCGTGAATGTGGACAGCGCGTGGCAGGTGATGCGCGGACGTGCCCGCATTGTGGTAAGCAACGCCCCATCAAGCGAAACTCGCGGATGGGGTATATCATTCTTTGCGTACTGTTGCCCTACAGCGTGTACTGGTTGATAGCCAATGACAGGCCTAACCGAGCCTCGGGCGGCGCTACTCCCCCGGCCATCTCGCGGCTGGAAACGGCAGAACGTCTGGCTTCCCGTCTAGACTCTGCGGAGTCGCCGCTTCTGAGCGCGCTGCGAACGACCTACCCGGACATCCAGGCCAAGCATGGTTTCGGAGGGGGTACCGTGTATGGAAGCATTTCAGCGTACATTCCGGACCCATTCTGGGACCAATTGAGCTCGGCTCAGAGGCAACAGCTTGCAGCGGAGCTTGATGCGGTGCTGGGTACCTCGAACTGGAAGATCGTGACGGGCCGCTATATGGGAAACGGGAATATGATGCTCGATCGGGATCATTCTCGTTCGGACGTCCTTGCGGCCCGTTGAGCATTTCTATGCGCCATCCCCAGCAATGAATATGTGGCCGCTAGCGTTGCCCATCGCATTCCTGTTGCTGATCGCAGGAAAGTGGTTGCTCGCTGTTTTGTGTATTATAGTGGCGTTCATGATCTCAATGCTGACTCGCCGCCCCTCACATTGCGACGTTTGCAGTAATCCGATCGACCGCACCTGGTACCGAGGGACTCTCGATGGACAACCGGCCAACTTCTGTCCCTATTGTTACACCGAAACGAAGCGAGAGCGCAGTCGGAGGGAATGGAAGCGCCGCCGAAGTACCCAGTCCTAGCCTGGTAGGACAGGTCCTTGGGATCTGTCTTCACCATCATCGCGCAGCAGCCGGTCGATGAACTCGACTACCCGCCACGTGCGCGAACCGCGAATGGTAAGGGCAAATGCGAGCACCAGCCCTTTCGGGCTTCAGTTCACTAACGGCACCGTTCGACTCGCCCACGCCGTTCCGATGACCGCGGTGATGGGCCGCAGTTTCTGCGTCGTGGGATCGGCTTGGACGCAGAAGTTCTCGAGCGCGGTGGCCCCGAGTAGCAGCAGCGATCCCGGTGGGCCGAAGACAATGAGGCAGGTGATGGTCTCGTCGGTGCCCTCGATCGAGAACGCCGCCTCCCCGACGAGTCGGCGATCTTTCTTGCCATCGGCGAACACGAAGTCACGAGCAAACTTGGGCTCGATTCCGATCGCTTGCAGCCGATCCTCGGGCGCGAAACTGTAGAGCTCGCCCGTGTCGACCCAGAACGGCTCCTGAAACAACCGCTTGGGCGACTGCGGGTTGGCGACCGTGACCTGAACCTGGAACATGCCCATGCTTATTCTACCCAGAGAAACGTATGTCGTCGTCGCCGCGCGGGATGCCGTCATTCGACATCGTTGCACCTACCCATCTAATCCCCGCCTCGGAACCAACGACCAAATTACCTAATTCAGTCCGCCAACACAACCTGGACGGAGCACTCAACGAAGGGGTTTGAGCTTGGGACGAATCCGTGCCAACCACCCCTCACCCCGACCCTCTCCCGTAGGGAGAGGGAGAGGATATTGGCGCTTGTGATCCGGGGGTGGCGTCCGCGACGGACTTGCCCCCGGCTAAGTTCGTGGACCCTTGCAGGGTCGAGTGGATTCGGCGCGAGACGAGTCGCGTCCGCGGGCTTGCGCCGTACGGCTCAGATGGCCCGCTCCTTAACAGTCGCGGTACGGAGTGCGCCGGAGTTCTTAAGCGGTTTGCAGAACCCCGGCCGCGGCGCGGAGGTCGGCGGCGCGGTGGGTTTGTTCCCAGGTGAACCCCGCCCCATCGCGTCCGAAGTGTCCGTGGCGGGAAGTATCGAAATAAATCGGCCTGCGCAAATCGAGGTATTTGATAATCTCCGCGGGTTTCAGCGGAAAAGTCTCGCGAACGATCCGCTCCAGCACGGTCGGCGAAAGGTCGCTGGTGCCGTGGCAATCCACGGCCACGCTGACCGGCGCGGCCACGCCGATGGCATAGGCCAGTTGAACCTCGCATTGCCGGGCCAGACCCGCGGCGACGATGTTCTTGGCGATGTGCCTGGCCATGTAAGCGGCCGAACGATCGACCTTGGTGGGGTCCTTGCCCGAAAACGCACCGCCGCCGTGGCGGCCCCGTCCGCCGTAGGTATCGACGATGATCTTCCGTCCGGTCAGCCCGCTGTCGCCGTGCGGGCCGCCGATGACGAATCGTCCGGTGGGGTTGATGTGCAGGATGATGTCGTCGGACCAAAGCTGCGGACATTCCCGCTCGACGACCGGACGGATCACCTTGGCGATGATTTCATCCTTCGCCTTCGCACTCATCAATCGTTCATTCTTCGGGTCCAATGCCTCCTCGGTGTGCTGCGTCGAGAGGACGACCGTATGGATACCCGTGGGCGCGCCCTCGTCATAAGTAATGGTCACCTGTGATTTCGCATCAGGCCGCAGCCAGGGAATCCGCCTTTTCTGGCGCAATTCCGCCAACTGCTCCACGAGACGATGGGCAAGCTGGATCGGCAGAGGCATGAGCGAATCGGTCTCGTCACAGGCGAACCCGAACATGAGCCCTTGGTCGCCCGCCCCCTGCTCTTTGTGCAAACCTTCGCCTTCGGTGACGCCCTGACTGATATCCGGCGATTGCGAATGAATGGCACGAAGGACGGCGCAACTTCGGTAGTCAAAGCCCGCGGCGGGGTCGTCGTATCCGATGCGGCGAATGGTTTCGCGAACCGTGTCCTCGACATGACCCAGAGCGCCGTTCGCCGCTTGATTGTGGACCGTCACCTCACCGGCCACCACCACAAGTCCGGTGGTCACCAGTGTTTCGATCGCCGAGCGCGCGGTCGGATCGTGTTCCAGGAGGCTATCGAGAAGTGCGTCGGAAATCTGGTCGGCCACCTTGTCCGGGTGGCCCATGGACACCGACTCCGAAGTGAACAGATGCGCTCCGAGTGAACTACTGCTTGGCACAGGGCTCCTCCTCTTATTTGGTCAACGGCCCGCTTTCATCCGCAGGGTTGAGGCATCTTAGGGGGCGAGGGGTAGAGTCGCAACGCCTGAACCATCGTTAATCTGCGCCCTGGATTCGCCGTTGTTCGGCGAGACCACGACCGCCGGTACCGGTGGGGCAGCCGCGACCCGGAATTGCGGGGCCAACCCCACGGCGGCCTCAAGCAGGGTGCGCTCGATGGGAATCCCGATCCGTTTCATCCGCCGGACCTCGCGGCGGCGGACGCTTAATTGCATAAGGGCGGATGTGCCGTTGGGGTCTTCGCGGAGGAGGGTCGAGCGGCGACCATCGGCCAGGATCGACTGCATGCGGTTCAGACATTCACCGCGATAGCCGGCCATCAAGTCGGGGGGCAGGCCCCACCGTGAGAATCGGCCCCAAAGGTGCAATGTACGCCGGAAACCTTGCCGGACGGTAAAGGCGTTCATCCGATCAAACAGCAGGCGGTTGAGTTCGTAAGAAAGAAACGTGTCGGTGATATGACGCTCCATGGCCGAGTGGTGAACCTGGTGGTCGCCGGAGATGATTTGCTCGAGCATCGCCCAACTCGACTCCGGCTGCACGGCGTCCGCGCGCAGCTCCCAATAAAAATGTCCGAAGTTGACCGAGCTGTCGCAAACGGCGATCTGGCGGGGTACGAACTTTCCATGGGCCACTGTGTCGGCGGCAAGGTGCGAAAGATAGCCGTAGGCGAAGGCCGCGGCCCGGTCGTCTCCCGCGCTATCCAGCAATCCGAACCCCGTCGACCAATGATGACAAAACTGCTTGACGCGACTCCATCGTTTGGCGAAGACGATGTCGGCGGCGATGTTGCCGTAGATATAGGCGATCCCGTTACGCGCTAGGATTGCGGCAATCGCGGCGGGCAGGAGGGCGAGGCGATCGAGAATCGAACCGGCGAGTTCGATATGCGTGGCCGGTCCCCAGGCCAGGGCGCAGTCCGCCCAACCCAACAACACAACCACAAGCAGGAAGACCGTCCGAGAACTCAGTCGCATGAGTGGTTCGTTTGCTTTCCGCAACGCCAATCCGCCGCGCTTCCGTGGTTGAGGGTGAGTCGCAATCAACCTGCACGATCTTTCATTATACAGCGTGTGATCCGCTTGCGTCGCATGAAAACTCGTATTTGATTGTCGTGACCCCCCGCCGCCATCGCCTTGACAGCGAGCCTTACAAGCATAGACTTTAATGCATGGATTGTGGATTTCAAGCTTGACGAAGTGAAGGAGCGGCGTGATGGCCGATGAGAAGCCTCATATTTCCGTGAAGAACTACGACGGGGTGAAGATCGTCGAATTCGCCGACCGAAAAATCCTCGAAGAGCTCTCGATCTCGCAAATCGGCGAGGAGCTCGGCAAGGTCGTGACGGGAATGGGGGACGTGAAGATGTTGCTCAGCTTCAAGAACGTGGAGCACTTGTCGAGCGCCGCCCTGGGAATGTTGATCACGCTCAACAAGCGTGTCTCTGAAAAAAAGGGAAAACTGAAATTGTCGGACATCACGCCGCAGATTTACGAGGTGTTCAAGATCACCCGGTTGAACAAGCTGTTCAGCATTTACGGCACGGCCAAGGAGGCGCTGGCCGACTTCTAGACCGCCTTACGGAGCCACTTGTTCACGCGGCTGTTGATGTTGGATCGTCTTCCGCCGCGGCGTGCCTAACATGTCCAAAGTCGATCCTGACAACGAGTCGACGTTTTGTGAGTGCGTCGTCAAGAGCGACCTGCGGGAGACGTGCGTTCCCAAGCAGACCATCATGGGGGAACTGGGGCGGTGCCACTACAGCGAGGACGCGATGTTCGCGGTCCAGCTCGCCCTCGAGGAGGCGCTGACCAACGCCGTCAAGCACGGCAACCGCAACGATGCGGCTAAGCGCGTTACCGTCCGATACGCGATTAATGAGAACAAAGCCGTCTTCGTCGTACGAGACGAGGGCGGTGGGTTCCTGCCCGACGATGTGCCGGACTGTACGTCGCCCGATCGGCTTCCGCTTCCCAACGGTCGGGGGATCATGCTCATTCGTGCGTATATGGATGAGGTGTGCTTTCGCGACCGTGGGCGCGAAGTGTATTTTGTAAAGCGACGTTCATCCCCGACGTCGGCCGCCGTGACCAAACGAACGCGAAACATCCGGCGAACGATCTACTTTTCAGGAAACGTACAAGGCGTGGGATTCCGCTACGCCGCGTGCAACATCGCCTCGAAGTTCCGGGTCACCGGTTTTGTCCGCAACCTTTCCGACGGCCGCGTCGAGCTGGTCGTCGAAGGCCGCGAGTTTGATCTCGACCGATTCCAAACCGCGGTCGAGGAGGCGATGTGCGGCCGCGTCACCGACGCCGCCGTTACCGACGGAGCGGCGACCCGCGAATTCAAGAAGTTCGTGATCGCCTCCTAACTTATCCCATCATGGTGTGGCGTCGGCGTCTCGCCGGTGTGTCCACGGGTTGTCGCAAGACTCTTATACGGATCCCAATAATCAACCGCCCGACGACCGCAGGGGAGGGCGAAGCTCCTGCTGAGCCACGGCTCGCCGGGAGGCTCGCCCTCCCCTGTCCCGAAGCGCCGTAATTAAATGGAATGTGTATTAGAATCGAACTCTGAATCTCGGGGCGAGAATCAACGCGACGATCATGGACACGATGAAGAAGGTCACGACCCAATAGTCCGCACCATAGACCCACGATTGCACATTGGGATAGACGATCTCGATGGATCGGACAGCAGACTTGGTTGCCAATCGCCGCTCGACGGGGTGGAATAACTGTTCGGTCCAGCGCCCCCCCGGACGCACCGCGCTCACCCGTTCGAACAAATCGCTGACGACAAGTTCCTTCTCGATGGTCTCACCGGCGGCATGAAACTGGAGTGTGTGCCTGCCGGGTGTGCCGCCGCGGATGCGCCATACCATTAAGTCACCGCCTGGAACCGGCCCCGCCTCGACGACCAATCCGGTATGCGGCTCAAGCGAGACGTTGACTGACTTTCCGGCGCCCGGCGCCGACTGCATTTTGATGAGCGTCCGTTCACCCGATCGAAGAGGTCGCCATTGGTAGCGGATACCCATCTGCGCCAAGACAAGGAGCATCGGCAACGCCATCAACAATACCGGCGTCAAAACGTATCGTTGCAGCCGCAGGATGGCCCACAGAAGCCGGACCTGGGATAGAAACGTTACCCGCAACTCATCTTTGTAGAGCTTCAGAGCCAGCAGGTTGGCCTTGATATCGTCTTTCACCTTGCCGATCGCCTTCTGGTTGGAGGTGTGGCGAAACGCGATCAACATCACCACGCCGGTTAGGGCCGAAATCACCATGAGTCCCGCCCAGGCGGGAAACGGGCTCAGCACCGAGTACAGGATGTCGCCAATCCACGTGCACATTGGGTTCAGGAATGCCAGCAGCGGCGAGAGAATGGGGTTCAGAATTGCGTTGAGTGACGAAAAGACCCATCCGAAAAACGTGTAGATCAGGTCCCAAATCCAAAGGACGGCCTCGGCTCCGTGGATCAGCACCAAGTTGACAAAGTTCATGGCTGGTTCCTGAGCCGAGCGCCCATGAAATCAGGAGGACTATTCGATGTACCCCAATCCACGAAGCCGTTCGGTCACGTCCGCGTCGGAATCCGCCGACTCCAGCACCGACAGTTCCTTCTCGATCACATGGATCACGAACTCATCCGGCGTGGCGTATCCCGCTTTCTCGGCGATTTTCTTGACTCGTTCGTAGAGAGGGTCGTCGATCTTGATCTTGGACATCGTCGTCACTCCTTGCCGGCCGTGCCGGTTTCACTCACGGATGTTGGCTTGAACACGCTACGTCCCTTCATCGTTTCGGGAACGGGCACCGCAAATTCTTCGAGAATAGTCGGGGCGAGATCGATCAACGAGGGAGCGCCGTGAAGGATCGGTCGATTGCTGAAGATCACTCCCGGCACCTGATCCGCGGCGATACAGTGATCAGCGCTCCACGCCGAATCATTAGGGGTGATCGCTTCGGCTTCGATATCTCCCTGCGTCGTAGCCCACGAGGCCCGGTATCCGCGATGATACCCGATGATCAAGTCCGGCCCCTGGGCGGCATAGGGACCTGTGTATACTTGATCGCTTCGATAGACCTCCGCGATCACGGGTTGATCGTCCAGCGGATCGCGAATCGCCAACAGCTTCCCACGAATCTCCTCCAGCAAGGTCTCTCGCTCGCTCGGCTCGACGATTCCATCCCGCTCGCGGCCCCGCAAATTCAAATAAAGACCGTTCAGCCCCATTCCGTAGGCCCGGGTCCGCGTCCAGTCCACCAGACGCCCGGAAGCAGGATTGAGCAGACTGCGGCAATCGCTCGGGCCCAAGTATCCTTGATCCCTTAACCAGGTGTTCACGTTGAACTGGCGGCGGAAATTGCAGAACCCATGATCGGACATGACGAGAACAGTGGCCTTGGGTCCATAGCGATCCAGCACGCGGCCTACCACTTTGTCCAATTCGACGTACAGATCCTCGATCACACCGTTAAACCGTCGTGCGCTCTCAGGCGAACGGACTGGATGGGGATCATCTCCTTCCCACCAGAACATGTGCGCTTGAAGGTCCGTGCTCGAAAAGTAAAAGAACAGCAGTCCGTCACGAAAGTCGTCCATGGCATACTGCAAGAGCCGCATTCGCTCTTCCAGTACATAGCGCGCCTGTTGAAGGTATTCTTGGTCCTGAAAGATGCGATTGGACAGGGCCTTATGATCTTCCTGAAAGCCGGTGGTATAGAAAAGGCCCAGTGCCTTGGATAGTACCGTGATAAAGTCGGGTGGCTCCGTAATCCGCTGATCGCCGGGATCGGATGGATCAATGTTGATCGGTGTTACGTAAAGGCGGAAGGTCGGACGCACTTGCTGCAGATAGAATCGACAGACGCCGCTGACATGGGTGTTGGGAAGAAAGGAAGGCATTTCCAGTTCGTAATCCACCTTGCACCAGTCGCTCCACTCTCCTTCTTTTAGCACGATCAGTTGGTCTTGCAGTTCGATCCTCACACTCGGGTCCTGGGGGTGTCGGTAAACCTGAAAAGGAACCGAGACCTTCATGCTCTTTTTCAGTGCGGTGTTTTCCGGCCCGATGAGGATCCCCCTGGCGAAGTTGTCTTGAAAAATGAGCGGCTTACGAAGTCCCCCCGGTTCTTCGATGGATCGGATGGTATCACTCGCAAAATACTGATACGTGCCATATCCCCCCAGCAGGTCCGGCACACCCATTCCGGCCAGGCAGCACATGTGACCATGATGCGAGGGACTCGGCGGATAATTGGAAGGGATGTCATAAATGCGTATGGGAACGCCGGCTTCGTCCAGGTAATCCCAGAATGGAGTGCCGTTTCGTTTGAGGAGCGTTTGCGTGGGATTGTGATTGAACGGCCAGAAGGTAAGCGGCAGCTTGTGCTTGCCGACTTCCCATCCGTCTTCACTGTGGACGGTCTCCGCGGCGGAGTAATACGGCTCACACTGCTTGGCCGGGTTGCGATGGATAAAATCGAAAATGCCGTGAACGCCCGGACCCGCACCGGTGATAAAGTTCGCCCAAGCCACCGGACTTTGCGGCGGAATACTGGTGCCCAGCGGCCTATAGCCGCCCGCATCGCGCATTTGCGCCAGATGGGGAAGTCGGCCCAGATTCATCAGCCGTTCGCAGAGGCGCGGATCCATTCCGTCAAATCCGAGTATGATGAATTTGGGATTCTCGTCACTTTCACGGTGGCAGGAGGAAAACGCCAGACCGGAGAGCAGGAATACACCCGGAACGGCAACCGCTGGTAAGAGGCGTTTGTTCGTCATCCCGAAGTGGCAACGGGTGCCTTCGATTTGTCTTGCCGCCCAAGACGACCCTTGCCGTTCTTTGAAAAACCCGGTGCATCCGCAACTGCGAGCGGCCGACCATCCATCACCGCGGGCACATCCACGCCGAACATGTCGAGCACCGTGGGGCCGATGTCCATGAGACGCGGCTTCGGGCTGTCGATCTTCCGGTTGCAGAACAGTACGCCCGGTACCAGCGACGGGTCGATGCAGTGATCGCCGCTCCATGCTTTGACATTGTCATGGAAGATCCGATCGGTGGGTTGTCCGATCGTCGCCTCCCAGGACACGCGGTAACCACGGTTGTAACCGAGAATAATATCCGGCGCGTCCGTGGTGTAGGGTCCATGATAAATCTTGTGGGTATTGAACGCACGATGCACGGCGCCTTCTTTCTTCTCCTCATCCCGCAGGCCCGAAAGTTTCTGACACAATTCATCACGAAGTCCGGGAGCGTCCCCCGGATCGACGATGCCCTGGGCTTCTCGACCCCTGACGTTCAGCCATATCCCCGCAAGACCCAGGCAGTAGGCTTTCGTCTTTCCCCAATCCACTCCCGCGAGATACTTCTTCCCCCTTCCATCCGGCAGCAACGCCAAATACCCGTTACGCTCCAGCCATACATTCCAGTCGATTCCACGTCGAAATGAATTGAATCCATGATCGGAGATGACCATGAGGACCGTACCTTCCCGCGCACACGCCTTCATGGTACGCCCGACCAGATCATCCATGCGCACATAGAGTTCTTCAATGGCTTTGCGGTGTTGGCGGCCCGCCTGTCCGGCGTGCGCGGGATGCTCCGGATCAATGTACCGCCAGAACATATGTTGAATCCGGTCCGTCCCGTCGAATACGCACACACACAGGCCGCGGCGGACCTTGTCCAACGCGTCGAAGAACATTTGTTCGCGCTCGGAGTCGGCTTCGAGGCATTGATGGAGAAACCCCTCATCATCCAGAATCTTCGCATTCAACCCCCAGGTATCCTCGGCCAGACCCAACGTCGCATATAAACCCTGCTTCTTGGATAAATACAGCGAATAGACCGACGGGTGGGAAATGGGCATGGCCGGCTTATCCGGGTGTACCTGAATCGGAGTCACATACAAATCGAACTCCGGCTCCGTGTCGATCAGCAGGAATTGACATATCCCTTTGACCTTGATCCCCGGTCCGGCCTTGAACTCGACGGTGATCCACGGCGTGTACGTTCCCTTGGTCAGTTCAATTCGCTCGCCGCCGATTTCCAGGTTCGCCCGCCCGCGATCCGTCACGGTGATCTCAAACGGACAATGCATTGCTCCGCCGTTGTCGGCTGTTTCCTTGGAAGGTCCCACCAGGTGGGACCGAATCGTTTCGCCGTCGCGGGTCACCCGAATCTGCTCGCCTCCGATGTAGTCTTCCCCCACGCCGGCCCGCGTCGAGTAGTAGGAGAACGTTCCCTGACTGCCACGAAGATCGGGAACGCACATGGCCGACAGCAACACCCCGCGGAAACTTTCCGGCGGAAAGGTGATCGGAACGCGAATCACATTGCTGAAAATCCCATGCGCCCCCAACGTGTTCCAAAACGGTTTCCCCTTTCGCAGCAACCGGATGTCCGGTTTTCCGATCGGTATCCTGAATCGACCGATCTTCCAGACTCTCGATGCGCCGCGGATACTGACCGACGACAACAGCGGCAAGTAGGTGCGCTTGTCGCGGGTCAGAAAATCAAAGATGTTGTGCTTCCCGGGATTGCACCCGGTCAGAAAGGTTGACCATGCGACCGGAGAAAGCGGCGGCGCCGTCGTAGCGAGCCGCGAATAGGTCCCCGTCTCTGCCAGCCTGCGGAGGTTGGGCATCTTTCCCTCGGCCATGAACTTGTCGGCGAGCGTCGGCTCCATCCCATCCAGGCCTAGGATCACGAACCGTTTCACGCGGGCCCGCCCAAGGGCACGGCGCCCGCGAAAGTACCGAATGGTCCAACGCAGCGGCCAAAGAAAAATGGCCGCCAGACCCGAAAGAACCGCCGCGAAAAATGCAAAAAGCGTGGTCCCCACCGCGAATCCCGCGCCCGGACCGATGTAGGCCTGCGCTGGACCGGCAGCGAGCAGGAAACACGCGCCGGCGAGCGCTAGGATTCGGAAATCGCAGCAACGCCTGTGGGTGAACATCAGCGTCATGGTATGATCGGCGCAATCGCCATTCAAGCGATGCCCAGCGCATACCACACTGGCACCGCGCGCTCCGAATCGGTACAATCACCGTAGTTTGGCGGGATCGCCGTCCGTCGGCGTTCTCGGTTCTGGTCGCCTGTAATACGAAACGAGAGGAAATTTCGCTCCCATGACGATTTCATTCACCATTCTTACGCTGGTGCTGCTCGCGCCGGTGGATTCGTCGGCATACCCTGAAACCGACAAGGCTCCGTCCGCCTCCATCGCCGAACGCTTCCGTGAACCGGCGCAGCGGATCATGACCGCCGCCCTCGCGGGCAACGACGGCTTTCGCAAGCTCGAAGAACTCTGTGTAAACATCGGCCATCGACTTAGCGGATCGGCCCAACTGGAGAAGGCCATCGACTGGGCCGTCGAAACGATGAAAAAGGACGGCCAGGAAAACGTTCGCCGGGAAAAGGTCATGGTGCCTCATTGGGTGCGGGGGCGTGAATCCGTCACCATGTTGCAGCCGCGAAACGAATCGTTGGTCATGCTCGGCCTGGGAGGCTCCATCGGTACGCCCCCGGAGGGCATCACCGCCCCGGTCGTCGTCGTCAGCGGCAAGGAGGAACTTGAACAGATTGGTGAGGCCGTTCGCGGCAAGATCGTCCTCTTCAACAACCCCATGCCGCCATACCACCCGGAGACCGGATCAGGGTATGGCACGGCCGTCCAGTACCGCGGTCGAGGGGCCATCCTGGCGTCGAAGCAGGGTGCGGTCGCCTGCCTGGTCCGCTCCGTGACGGCCAAGAGCCTGCGCAGCCCGCACACCGGCGCCATGCGCTACGACGACAGCGTTCCCAAGATCCCCGCCGCCGCCATTACCATCGAAGACGCCGACACCATCGCCCGCTTGCAAGCCCGGGGCATCCCTGTCGTCATCAACCTCAAGATGGAGGCCAAGACGCTCCCAGATGCACCATCGGCCAACGTCATCGGCGAGCTGCGCGGCTCGACGAACCCGGACGAAGTGGTGGTGATCGGCGGCCACATCGACTCCTGGGACGTCGGCCACGGCGCTCACGACGACGGAGGCGGCTGCGTGATGGCCATTGAGGCGATCAACGTGCTCCGCAAGCTCAACATGATCCCGCGTCGGACCATTCGCGTGGTGTTGTGGACGAACGAAGAGAACGGTCTCGCCGGTGGCAAGGCTTACGCCGCAGACCACGCCGCCGAGCTTCCCAAACACGTGGCCGCCATCGAGTCGGACAGCGGCGTGTTTCGTCCCACCGGCTATTCCGTGGAATGTGAAGACAACGACCGCGAGGGATCGGCCGCCGAACAATTGCGCGATTTGTTGACCCTGCTGTCTTCCATCGGACCGATGAAGGTAAGCACGGGCCATTCAGGAGCTGACATCGGCCCCATGAAACCAGCGAAGGTGCTCCTCATGGGCCACAACGTCGAGGGCTCGACTTACTTCGACTACCACCACACCTTGGCCGACACCATCGACAAGATCGACCCGGAAACCCTATCGCAAAACATCGCCGCCATGGCGACCGTCGCCTATGTCCTGGCCGACATGCCCACCCGCCTCGGCGAGAAGCCGAATCCGTAGCCGCGCCATGGAGCGTACAATCAGAGCGTGGAGCGGCAGCGACACGACCCATCTGATGAATCCGGCATGGTGCCCCAACGAGGCCATGACTTGAAGCCCAGAGTTGTTCATCGGCCACTACGGAGCCATGGTCTCCAGTGCTGGGTTCTCCCAGCACCGCGAACGGTTTGGCCCCAACGGGGCCGTGGCCACTAGCCCAGGGTTGTCCGCCACAGGCGGACTACCCTGGGTCAACGGCGACGAACACCAGCAACCCCAACGGGGTCGTGGCTCAATCCCAAACGTACCGCTCGTCGAACTCGACATCGTGTTTGCGAAACAATGCTCGAAGTTCATCCTGGAAGGTCTGTTGGCGATGATGTACTTCCTGATTTGCAATATATTCGGTAACCTGCGCCAGATTGGATTGGCTTACTGAAAAAGCTGCATACCCTCCCTGCCATTGAAATTCGTTCCACTCCCTCCCCTTATCCTTGAGCCAGAGGTCGGAAACGCGCTTAAGTTCCTTTACCCATTCGGCCTGCGTAAACGTTCGTCCGAAGCGCGCGAGAATGTGCACGTGATCCTCCTCGCCGCCGACCCGGATCGGATGGCATTCGAGTTGCTTGCTAATGCCGCCGAGGTAGGCGTGCAGCGCATCGCGCATCGTCTTGTCGCGAAAGAATGGACGCCTTTGTCTCGTCGAGAAAACCAGATGGATGTACACGGCGGAAATGGATTGCGGCATGGGACTCCTTTGGGCACAACCCCGTTGGGGTTGTTTTGCATGATGCAACATATTCCCAGGGTAGCCGCGTCGCGGCAACCCTGGGCTGTAAGCCCAAACGCCTACGGCGTAGTGGGATTGATAGGTTGCGACCCCAAATAGGCCCTCAGCGTAATCCCCCGCCCTCACTTCGCAGAGTTTGGACACCAATTTTTCTGATGAAGCGATGATTCACATTGGCGCAGCACTCATCAACCGCCGCATCGGCTCGTTGTCGGCGAAGACGTGCCATTCGGCGAGGAGTCCGTCGCGGACGACGGCCAACCACGCGGCGGGCGCTTCCCAGCGGTTTTGGGGGAGAACTTGACCATCGGGCGAGTAAGTTCCACCGGCCCGCCCGAACAAGGCCACGGTCGGGCCGTATTCCAGATGCTCCGTCACCGTAATATGGCAGTCAGGCACCATGGCAAAGTAGGCCCGCCAGCCGGCGGACATTGGCTCTTGACCGCGAACCTCAACGCCAAGGCTGTCAACAAAGAGATGATCGGGGGTCATCAATCGGCACAGCCCCTCCACGTCCCGCTGATTGATGCAAGCGATGAACTGCGCTACGGCTGGGTTCACGACACGGCCGACGCCGCTTTCGTCCGCGGAAACTTCTCGTCCAGCATCTTGTTCCACTTGGCCAGCTGCTTATCGTGCTTTTCGTATAGCGCGGACGTATCGCCTTGCACGGACACTTCGGTCATCAGGTCGCCCTGCCGAATGGCGTCAACCACCTCCTGACCGGTGACAACCTTTCCGAACACGGAGTGCTTTCGGTCCAGCCATGCCGTTTCCTTGTGGGTGATGAAGAATTGGCTTCCGTTGCTGTCCGGCCCGCTGTTGGCCATGGAGAGAATCCCCGGGCCGTCGTGCCGAAGCCGCGGGCTGAACTCATCCTTGAACTGATATCCAGGTCCGCCGGTTCCGGTTCCCGTCGGGTCCCCGCCCTGGATCATGAAATCCTCGATGACTCGATGGAACTTGAGGCCGTTATAGTACCCGCGCCGTGCGAGGTTCACGAAATTAAGAACGCTCAACGGCGCTTCGGTGGGGAATAGCCGGAGACGGATCACGCCCTTCGTGGTCTTGACGACCGCCTCAAGCTCGCTCGGTATTGCAGTTTCTTCTCCCATCTGGTTCTCCCGTAATGATACGACGACTTCTAATCGCGCATGGGCACACCCCGCCACGGCCATTCGACAGCGTACAAATTCTTCGTCGCCCACGCAAGAGCTTTTGGCCCGATCCAAATCATTTCTTCACGCTGTGAATTGTTGCGACGTGGTGACAAGCCACCAGGTGCCCCATGGCCAACCCCGGTTCCGGCTTCAGCGTCGGCGTCTCCCGGCGACACTCCTCGGTCGCAAACGGGCAGCGGCGGTGAAAGGCGCATCCGCTCGTGCCGGACATCGGGCCGGGCGGCTCGCCGACGACGGGCGACCGCTCCCGGCGGCGCGCGGGATCGGGCGACGGCACGGCGTCGAGCAGGGCCATGGTGTAGGGATGTCTCGGCCCGGCGTAGAGGTCTGCCGCGTCGGCCACCTCCACAATTCTTCCCAGATACATAACCGCCACGCGGTCGCTGAAATGCTCCACCACCGCCAGGTTGTGGGCAATGAACAGATACGTCAGGCCCAGTTCGCCCTTCAGGTCGTTGAGCAAGTTGAGGATCTGGGCCTGGATGGAGACATCAAGAGCGCTGACCGGCTCATCCAGGACCACGAACCGGGGGTTCAGCGCGATGGCCCGGGCGATCCCAATCCGCTGCCGCTGCCCTCCTGAGAACTGGTGCGGATACCGCCGAGCATCGTCGCCCCGAAGCCCCACCCGCTCCAACAATTCCACGACTCGAAGCCGTCTCTCCCGTGCGCTTCCCACGCCGTGCGCGTCCAGGGGTTCCGCGACGATGCGCCCCACGTTCATGCGCGGGCTCAAACTCCCGAAGGGGTCTTGAAAGACGATCTGCATGTCGCGGCGCAGCCGCCGTAATGTCTTTCGATCCGCCGCGAATACGTCCCTGCCGTCGAATAGCACGCTTCCGCCCGTCGCTTCCACCAGCCGCAGGATCGTCCGGCCCGCGGTCGTCTTGCCGCAACCGCTCTCCCCCACCAGCCCCAGGGTGGTCCCGCGCAAAATGTCGAAGCTCACCCCGTCCACGGCGCGGACATGCTCCGCCTTTCGCCGGAATGTTTGAATTTGTATTGGAAAATAGGTGCGCAGATCGCGGACTTGAAGCAGGGGTGCGGGTGGTGGGCTTGTGGAATCAATTACCATCGCGTCAACGCCGCGAAAGCGACATCGGGGAACAGTACATTCGCACCTTCTCTCGTCGCCACCACGCCCCCGTCTCTTCTCGCGTCTTGTGGTCCGTAAAATGGTAGTTGTAGAGGACGCCCCGCACGTAACGGGGCGGCGCGTCCGGGAATGGATTTTTTTCCAACAGGGCCAGCACCGGCGGCGACCCTTCCAGCAGACGGCGCAACAATCCTTGGAACCAGGGGTTTCGTTCATATTGACCCAGTGCCGCGAACCACATCTGCCAATCCAGCCGCGGCTGATGCGGCTCGACGAATGCCGGTCTCCGCTTGAGATCACCCGGCTTCCAGGGAAACTCATATTCCTTCCACGTCCTCCCGTCGTTGCTCCCCTCGATCACGATCTCCGGGCGAGACTTGGTCATCACCCGAAAGAGGCCGTAGGAATTGACGATGTGGAACGGGGACGTGTAGGAGAGTACGCTGTCGGCCCATTCGACGCGCTTCGCCTCGCGGAACGATCCCCGGTAGCCCGAGTAAGCCGCCGCCGAAATCAAGAACAGGGCCAGCACCGTAACGACCAGTCCGCGGACCACCCGACGCCGCTCGCGCGGGCGCGACTTGACCACCCATTCCCGCAGGCGCGGCGGAATGAACCGGCGGAGAAACGCGTCGTCAAGAGCGGGAATGCAAAGCGCCACCGTCAGCAGGTTGAAGAAGTTGTAATTGCCCGTCGCCCCGATGATCGCCATGAAGCCGATGAGGACGGCGCACGCCGCGTGACGGATTCGGCGAGGCCCGAACAACAGAAAAGGTACGGCCAATTCCGCTACAAACATCAAGGCGACCGATGTCTTCTGAAACCAGCCCGGAAGCTGATGAGCGTACCACGACGCCCACGTCGGCAACGGCTGGGTCCAATAGTGGTAGTCGAGCGCCGTCAGGTTCCACCACGAGTCATCTCCGGCGGTGAGCTTCACCATTCCCGAAAGGAGCATCAGCCGGAAGAGCAACCACTTCAGCAGAAAGCGCACCATCCCCGACTGCGGCGCAGCCCGCGGCGATCCGAGGCGCCACGAAAAGGGCGCATAGAAAATCGCCAGGAACCCCGTTTCCAGCAGAAGGATGTCCCACTGAAAGCGCAGGAATACCCCGCCCGCCACGGTGAGCGACAAATAGAACGCCCACAACGCGACAAGGACCGGAAGCGGGGTGATTCCCAAGATCAGCAGCGACGCCAGCCCCACTCCGCCCCAACACAGGAACTGGATGAATTGATCGCTCTCGTTGAACCAGCAAAGCGTGGGAAAGGATCGGTAGGAATCCGTGCCCAGCGCCGCCTGTACCCTCGGAAGATAGTCGGCAATGGGCGTGATCCCATTCTTGCCCACCAGTCCGATGATCTGCACGGCGAGCGACGCGAACGCAATCAGATACACCACACCGAGGGCGCGCAGGAACAATCGACGCGACAATTCGTACGTCGATGGTTCGAGGTTGTTTCCCCAGAACCATCGAGTCAACGTCGAAAGCCCATACCGATGCCCGGCCACAATGCGATAGGACGCCCGCGAAACCGGGGCAAATAGGGGCACGTGGCGATAGAGCCACAGCCCCCAACCCTTGCCCGGAACCTGCGCCAGCGCCCGAAAGATCGCTTCCGCGCCGCTGGAAATCCGGCCGTCCGGCTCGACAAGCTGCGTGGCCGATTCAAACTCCCTTCGGGAGATTTGCGGGTACTTCTCTGCTGCCGTCTGGTACGGGGCGTAGTCGATCCGGTCGCCGGTCATCACCTGCCAGCGCGCGATCCACTTCCGACAGAACCCGCAATCGCCGTCGAAGATCAACAGCGGTTTTTGTGCCACAGCCGCCGAGTCCCGATCGCCCGCATGGGCACTCTCAGACCCAGCGACGGACACCGACACAGAATCGGTCGGCGACGGTTTCGGCTCATGAGCGTCGGACATGCTTTAATGTTAGCCCTCGTCCGTCCGAGCCGCGAGCGAACCGCGGATCGCGTCGAGGTTAACGGCGAAGACGGAGTCAGTTAATGGGTGCAATGTGTGGAACAGCCGCCCCCGACTGTGCGCAAGAAGCATGCAGGTCGGGTCATCTACCCGACGCATTATTCCGCGCGTTTGAGCGATTCGCCGAGTCCGTAGTCCCGACCTGAGGGTTCATTCATCGCTTGGAGAACCGCGCCGCCTCATCCGAGCCTTTCGTGGCGTTGCCGGCCGTATAGGCATGAGCCCCGGCACCGGCCAGTTTTCCTCCCTCCACGATCAAGTACTCGTTGCGAATGGGTCGGCCAGCAAACCAGCACTCCAGGATTTCACGAACCCCGGCCGCATAGCGTGCCTGCGCGGACAACGACGTGCCCGACGTGTGCGGCGTCATGCCATGGTGCGGCATCGTTCGCCAGGGGTGATCCTGGGGCGGCGGTTGTGGAAACCAGACGTCGCCCGCGTACCCGGCCAACTGCCCGCTGTTCAAGGCACGTACGATCGCGTCGCGATCGCAAATCTTCCCGCGGGCCGTGTTCACGATGTAGGAGCCTCGCTTCATCTTGCTCAACAGGGCGTCGTTAAACATGTGCTCCGTTTCCGGGTGCAACGGGCAGTGGATCGAGACGACATCACAAACGCGGACCAGCGACTCCACGGTGGGGTGAAACGTCACGCCCAGCTCTTTCTCGACGCTATCCGACAAGCGGTGCTTATCGGTGTAGTGCAGCTTCACGTCGAAGGACTTGAGGCGTTTCAAGACGGCCAGCCCGATCCGTCCGGCGGCCACAACGCCGACGCTCATACCTTCCAGGTCATAAGACCGGGCCACGCAATCGGCGATGTTCCAACCTTTCTTGATGACCCAGTCATATGCCAGGATGTAGTCGCGCACGAGCGCCAGGATTTGCATGACCGCGTGTTCGGAGACGCTGATGCTGTTGCAGTAAGTCACCTCGGCCACGGTGAGGCCCCGGTTCATGGCGGCCTGCAAGTCTACGTGGTCCGAGCCGATCCCGGCGGTAATCGCAAGTTTGAGCTTGGGCGCCTTGGCAATTCGCTCCGCCGTGAGATAGGCGGGCCAAAAGGGCTGCGAAATAACGATTTCCGCATCGGGCAGTTCCCTTTCAAGGGCACACCCCGGGCCGTCCTTGTCCGACGTTACCACCAGCTTATGTCCGTTTTCCTCAAGAAACTTCCGCAATCCGAGTTCGCCGGAAACGCAACCCAGAAGTGCCCCGGGTTTGAAGTCGATCTTCTGCGGCGTGGGCAGCTTCTGGCCGTCGGGATACCGCTCCAGCCTTGGAATATCATCCCTGGGGTATGTTTTGGGATAACCGCCCACCGGGTCGGCGTAAAGGACACAGATTACTTTTGCCATCAGTTTGTCTCCTTCGTCATTGAGTCATGGAAGTCTTCAATCGCTGAATATCGCCTTCTTGATACAGTCTTACGAGAGCCTACGGTAACATTGAAGAACAAGCTGACAAGACTACCTTCTTTCGCCAGTAATGTTGTCAAGTAGTCAATTTGCGTTAAGAGTCGGTCTCTGCTTAAAGGGGATGTAAACGTGCAATACCCCTTGCCTCCGCTTATCATGGCTTATGGGAGCCGAGGAAGACAAAATCTACTCCTGGATTGGATATCGTGGCGAGCCGTTACGATGTCATTGTAGTCGGCGGGGGGCACGCTGGGATCGAGGCCGCCTGGGCGGCGTCGAAACTCGGCGCTTCCACCGCGCTCATTACCATGAGCGCGGACGCCATCGGACGCATGTCCTGCAACCCCGCCATTGGCGGGCTGGGCAAAGGCCAGATGGTCCGCGAGATCGACGCCCTCGGCGGCCTGATGGCCCTTGCGACCGACCAGGCGGGCATTCAATTCCGAATGCTCAATCGCAGCAAGGGCCCGGCCGTCTGGGCCCCTCGCGCCCAATGCGACCGCGACGCCTACCCCATGGCGGTTCAGCAACTCCTCCGCTCCGCCCGCAACCTCGAAATCATCGAAGGGTCGGTCGAATCCATCGAGACCCGCCCGGAAACGACCTGCAATGTAGCGTCACCCCTCGTGGGTGACGCTTTGCCTGCGCCGCCCACAAGGGGCGGCGCTACGTCGCTACGCGGCGGATTTCTCCGCGTGTGCGGTGTGACCCTCGCCGACGGAAGACGCCTCAATGCCGACGCGGTCATACTGACCACCGGCACTTTCCTTCGCGGACTGATGCACTGCGGACAGGAACAGAAGGAGGGCGGACGCGTCGGCGAACCGGCCGCCGTCGGAATCAGTGCCGCGCTAATATCACTCGGTTTCGAGCTGGGCCGCCTGAAGACCGGCACCCCGCCGCGCATCCATCGCGACTCGGTGGATTACGCCGCGTGCGAGGTCCAGCCCGGCGACGGCGTGCCCATCCCCTTCTCGGACATGACCGACGCGGTCCTGCAACGGCAGGTCGATTGTTGGATCACGTGGACGCACGAAAAAGTCCACGAGCACATCCACGGCAATTTGCACCGCGCCCCCATGTACTCCGGGCAGATTCAATCCCAGGGGCCGCGCTACTGTCCCAGCATCGAAGACAAAGTCGTCCGCTTTTCCGATAAGCCCCGGCACCAGATCTTTCTTGAGCCCGAGGGCTACGACAACGAGCGCATTTACTGCAACGGCATCAGCACCTCGCTTCCCAAAGACGTGCAGGACGCCTTCGTCCACGAAGTGCCGGGATTGGAGCGGGCGAAGATTCTGCAACACGGCTACGCCGTCGAATACGACTACGTCCCCACGCACCAGACGAAAATCTCCTTGGAAACCAAACTCGTCGGCGGTCTGTTCCTGGCCGGGCAGATTAATGGAACCAGTGGTTACGAAGAAGCCGCCGCCCAGGGTTTGATCGCGGGGATCAATGCCGTCCGTTTGCTTTATGATGAAGCACCCTTTGTTCTTGGCCGCGACCAGGCCTACATCGGGGTGATGATCGATGATCTTGTGACCCGCCCCCCCTTGGAACCTTACCGAATGTTTACTTCTCGGGCAGAATACCGGTTGCTTCTGAGGTCCGATAATGCGGATCGCCGCCTCACACCAATCGGACGCTCCCTAGGAATGATCGACGGAGCTCGCTGGTCTCGGTTTCAATCCAAGATTGAAGATATCACAGCTATCGAGTCGCTGGCAAGGAATAGTCAGCACAACGGAACGACCCTGGCTGCATGGGTACGCCGCCCTGAAGCGGACCTGGTGCTCTTCGCCAACGCGCTCGCCGCACTCTCATCGCGGACCTTTGACGCCAACCACATCGAGCAAGTCATAACCGAAGCCAAATACAGTGGTTACGTGGATCGCCAAGCCCGGCAAATCGAGCGCTTCCGGCGGCTGGAGTCGATGGCCATTCCTGGGCACATCGATTACGGAGCCATGTCGGAGCTAAGATTCGAGGCCCGCGAGCGGCTCTACCGCGTTGCCCCCGCAACGTTGGGGCAGGCCGCCCGTATCAGCGGCGTCACGCCCGCGGACATTACCGTACTTTGGATTTACCTCACCGGTCGCCGTCGGCCATAGTCTGGGTCCAAAGTTCCTTTCCTGATGCAATCACTTGGTCCGCACGCAAATAAAAAGATTTTTCTGTTGACGGCCTATTTAGCCACAAGTAATGTATGGGGAATATGGGGGGAATGGACAAGTTTCTTGGTGCAACTGTGGTCATGGAAGACGAGGGTAGGTAGAGGTACCAATTATGGTAGAGAACGGAGAAACCAAATCGATCTTCACCACAGGTGAAGTGGCACAAATCTGCAAAGTCAGTCAGCAGACGGTGATCCGCTGTTTCGACAGCGGAAGGTTGCAGGGTTTCCGCGTACCCGGATCGCGCTTCCGGCGCATTCCTCGTGAATCCCTCATCGACTTCATGAAGAGCAACCAAATCCCCATGGACCACCTCGAAACGGGGAAGAAGCGGGTGCTGGTTGTGGACGACGATGAGGCCGTGGTGGAGATGTTCAGTGAGTTATTGGACCGCGACGGCCGCTTCGAAGTGCGTACGGCGGCCTCGGGTTATGACGCGGGAATCCTGACCGAACAATTCCGCCCCGACATTCTCTTGCTCGATTTCAAGCTCCCCGACATCAATGGAAACGTTGTATGCCGGACCATCAGGGCGAACCCGAATTACCGGCATATGCAGATCATCATTATCAGCGGAGTGGCCGACCCCGATGAAGTTGCGGAGCTGAAGGCCGCCGGCGCGGATGAATTCATCCGCAAACCCTTTGACATCAACGCCGTCATCAACCGCGTCGCCGAGATGATGAAGGTCGCGTAGGCGAATCTAGCCGCGGAGGGTGCGATGGCCGTCGGCGTCCCGCGAAGCGCATCATCTCGTGCCGGGGTACGAGAACGCGGCGAATTGATCCTCGGTCAATTGGACCAACTCCCCACACCGCCGACCATCGCGGCGCGTTTGTCAGCCATTGCCGGTTCCGACGAATCATCCGCCCACGAGCTGGTCCGGACCGTCGAAACCACTCCTTCACTCTCGGACTGCGTCCTGCGAATGATGAGCAGCAGATCGGTGCACCGGGGCGAAGCTGTGTGCGAGCCAAGATCCTCGCCCTTTATCCTTCACCCATTGCCGCAGGGAATGACCGTCGCCCGCGCGGTGTCGCTTCTCGGCGTTCAAGCCGTTCGCAACGCGGCGTTGTTAGCCCTCTTCTTCGATACTTTATCCGACGACGCCGAGGCTGGGTCCGCGGGCGGGAATCGTCGAGGATTGTGGCGTCACAGCTTGGCCGTCGGTTGCGCCGCGGAATTGATCGCCGAATCTCCGCACGTCGGGAAAATCGACGTGGGCGGCGAGTTGTTTCTCTGCGGGTTGCTCCACGACATCGGCAAGATCGCCCTTGACGTTTGCCTCCCCAAAAGCTACGCCCGCGTCCTCCGCTGTAGCGAACGTCAACCGTCTTGCGTTTGCGACGCGGAGCGGGAAATCCTGGGCCTTGACCATACCACCGCGGGCAGGCGGCTGGCCTCGCGGTGGCGTCTGGGGCAACCGATTGTGGATTCCGTCTGGCTGCACCATCAAGCCCCGGACGCACTGCCCTCCACCCTTGGAAACGCCCGCCAAGTGCGGATTGTCCACCTCGCCGACGCCCTCATTCGCCGGGCCGGAATCGGCGCTTCGGGCTCGATGCACGAAATCGATATCAAATCGTCCGCGTCAGCACTTGGTCTCGATCAAGACGCTCTCGCGGAGCTGATCGAGCGCGTGCCGGAAAGAATGAATCCGATCCAAAAAGCGCTGGGGCTCGACGTTTCCGAAGGCGATGCATCGTACCTTCAATCCGTGTCACAAGTGAACCGCCGACTCGGTCGGCTGAACAGCCGACTCTTGGAATCAAACCGGACCCTCCAATTGCGTTCGGATTGCTTCAATGCCCTTTCCGCCTTCACCGCGCGATTGTCGGACCACGACCGAATCGCCGATGTCTGCGCCGCCGCCGCGGACTTCGTTTGTTCGCTCTTGCCGATCGATCGCGCACTCGCCTTCGTACGAATGCCGAAGAGCAGTTGCCTCCATGTCGGCACACGGGACAGGGCCAGTACCGATTATCGATTGCCGATTGTCGATTGCCGATTGAATGACGAACTGACCGAATGGTTCGAATCGAAAACAGGATGTGGAATCATTCCAGCCTCAGAAGAATGTGACGCTCTCTGGCAGCGATGCTTTGGTTCGTCCCCGGAATCGTTTCTTTGGTTGCTGCCCATCCATACGGAGGCGGCATCGGGCGGCGTGCTTTTTTCCTCCGACGAAAGCGCGGTGGGTCCGCTGCGCGCGGCGCATGCGGAGTGCGCGTCGATATCCTCGGCAATCGGTCAGGCGGTCACCTCGGCGGCAGCCCGGATTGCCGCGGAAGAATTGACCGATGAGTTTCTGAACCTCAATCGTCGGCTGCACGCCGCTCAGAAACAGCTTGCCCGCGAGCGCTCCATTTCCATGATTGCACAGATGGCCGCCGGCGCGGCCCATGAGTTGAACAACCCTCTCGCAGTGATATCCGGACGGGCGCAAATGGGACTCACCAAATGCGAAGACCCCAGGCTACGCCGGGATTTGGAAATTATTGTGGAGCAGGTCCGGCGGGCGGCGGGGATGGTGACCGAGCTGATGGCCTTCGCCAAGCCGGAGCAGCCCCGACCGATCGCCCAAAAGCTGGAGAAAGTGCTCGAATCGGCCTGCCAGCACTGGCAGAGCGTGTCCGACCTCCGCCCGGACGCAATCTTCCTCTCGGTGAACGACGCCGACGCCTCCGTTTATTGCGACGGCGATCAGCTTCGAGAAATCCTCCAGGCCGTTTTTTCCAACGCCCTCACGGCCACCGATCCCGACGCAAGGCAGATTCAAATCAACTCACCCTCCCGTGCTACCGATGAGACCGTCCGGATCGTGGTCGAGGACAACGGCGTGGGAATGACGCCCGAAGTTCTGGAACACGCCCTCGACCCGTTTTTCTCCAGCCGACCGGCGGGTCGCGGACGAGGATTGGGACTCTCGCGGGCCTATCGGCTCGCGGAAATCAACGGCGGAAGACTGTGGCTCGAATCAAACCATCAACGCGGCACGAAGGTGACCATCGAGCTGCCCGCACGGGCACCTGCACACTAGACCCGTACCCCGCCGCCATTCGTTGGACATTTGCGGCAAATTGTCGATTTGCGATTGTCGATTGCACTCCGAACCCCAAGCGCCAGCGCGGGGTCATTAGGCCGGTCGCTGGCGCTCCCGGTTCGGATAGACAATCGCCCAGAGGATGACGCTCCATGTCCGATCGCATACCGAAAATTCTTCTGGTTGAACCCGACCCCGACATGGTCGAGATGCTCGTGGAAATGCTGCGGCAACGGTTCGACGCCCAGGTGACCTGCGTCAGCGACGCGGAGTCCTGCCTGAGCACCGACCTCTACGACCCGCACGATCTGGTGATCGCGGAATGGGAGCTGGACGACTCCGACGGCCTGCAACTCACCGAGCACCTGACCATCCTCAGTCCGCGCCCGATCATCCTGCTTGCCGAGGATCCCAGCAGCCGCGACGCCATAGAGGCCATGAGGCTCGGCGTCCGCGACCTGTTCGTGAAGCCGTTTCCCGTTCAGGAATTGCTCGATGCGACCGAGCGCGCCGTCGTCGGCAACGATCTGAAGCGTCAACACGCGGTCAAGTACCGCCGGATGCGCGAGCTCGTCCGCCACGTAATCCGGGAACGGCGCGATCTGAACCGGCGCACGGAACTGGTTTGCCGCGATCTCGTCGAGGCCCATCGTCGATTGGTTCACCGCGTGCTGGCCATGGAAGGAATCCAAACCGGACAAGCCACGTGAGATGATTGCCGATTGCCGATTTCCAAATGCCGATTGGGCGAATCGCTGAAACGTCTAAGTCGGATGCGGGGTGGTGGGTGTCGAGTCAATGACCTAATCCACGCGGCCGCCGCTCGAAGGTGCCATCATGTGGCACGATGAAAAGCGATCAGTCCGCTAGGGATCCATGCGCGTGGTAGCGCGGTATCGGACAGTTTACGGTGCGAGGAGCCCGGTGCAATGCTGGTTCAAGGAACCGCCGGCATCATCCAAAAACGTTGACGCTAAGTGCGCTTCGAGGTTCTCGGTATTTGTTGTGCCTCACTCAAAAATTGAAATCCCTGATGCCGTAGAACCATTGGATTCAACTGTGGGATCGGAGTGCATGACAATGCCATTGCTGGTAGCGGCTATTCGAGTATAAGTTCCTGTCAATAGGCCCAAGGTTACCGTCCGACCGACCCAAATCTCCTGTCCTTGAACGATGGGAATGCCCCGATCACTGATTTCGTAGGTCGTTGTCAGCGGAATCGTATTGGTTGAGACATTGCCAGAGGCATCGGCGATCATCTGTTCGCATTCAACGCGACCTGAATAGACCCCCCTCGGAAGCGGAGAAGAATGATTGGAGTCGTTGGCATTGCCGGGGATTGCGCTGGACCCTGCACATCCTGCCAAAAGTGAGATTGTGGAAACGAAGACTGTGCACAACATGCTACGCGCATTGAGCAAGCCTCCAAAAAACCGACGACTGTCGAAACGAAACGAAGACTTATCTTTACGAAGTGACCCGCAATGCGCAAGGCATTGAACTGACGTTTTTGGATGGTAGCCGGGTAATGGCTTGCTCCGCACGCCGAGGAATCAATGGCGGGCATAGCCCGTGCTACGTCTCAACGTCCCGTTTACGCCCGTTGGAACTGTTCCCACTCCAGCCCCAATTGGCGGATCGAGGCGCGAACGGTGCCCAGTTTCAGGTCGCGCCCGCCCCAATCGGGAATGACCGTCGCGCGCTCGGTTGCCGGATTGAACCATTTCCGGTGTGAGCCGCCGCCGCGGCGCGGCAGTTCCGTACAGCCGAGCGCAAGCAGCTTGCGTGATACGTGGCGATAGGTCACGGCGACCCGACAAGGGTTTCGAGCCAGACCGGTCCGTTTCCGACGTTTTGCGCGATCCCGGACGGGAGCGGTCGGCCCAGGTCTTGGTAGGTCTCAATGACGGCGGCCAACGCATCGCGGACGTTGTTCAGGGCCTCATCGGCGGTGTCGCCCTCCGTCACCAATTCCGGCAACGTGGGCGACGTAACGGTGAAGCCGCCTTCCGGCTGGGGAGCGAGTACAAGGGGGATCTTGTAGAGCATAGTACACCAACCTCGCCGGACGATCAGACAATTGGTGCCACCGGGGCGTGGCCGCCTCTCTGATTATACCACATGAGGCCCCGCCTTGGCCAGCCTGGCGATTTATGATGTTCCAACCATCCCGGCGCGCCGGGATCACCAGGCTCGTGCCTGGTGCTCTGATGGGTACTCGTGCTTATAAGAGTCTCGCGGCGAGATCATATAACACGATGGCCACGATCAGCGCGATGATGAGTTTGACGATGAGGGGCATCGCCTGGGGCGAAGGCTCGATCACCCGCAGGGCGTGGCAGATTACTTCGGGGTCGTCGCTTTCCAGCGCCTCGGCGCGGCACTCAGCGATGAGTCGTTCGGTCTCCACGGGGGATAGACGAAACTCCTCCGCATAGCGCACCAGACGCCGACGCCGGGCGGGCGTCAGCCGACCGCTGCGCAGCTCCTGGGCGATGAGCTTCCGAAAGACTTCTCTGGTGTTTACATACTGCACGCCGGCCAGGCTGTTACCGCCGAGGAAAAGGCGCGCATCGTCACGATCGGATCGGTCCACGATCTACTTTCCCCCTCCTGCCCGATGATAGCCCGCCCGTACGGCGATTTCAGCGCCGGCTTTCCCCGTGGCGACATACGTATCCCCCGCGCATGAAATCCCCGACGTTATGGGAACGTCCGGCGGCAACGTCTTGAGTTATTCCTCCATCGCCGCGCTTCTTGCCATGACAATCCATCAACAGACTTCGACTTGAAACTGGCGACGTGAGATATCAAATATGAGAGTTCAGATTCCGAATGATCCACATGGGCGATGCCCTATACTTCCACGCGATTGAATTGCTTGGACCCGATCCACAGCGCCGCGCATCCGCCCGCGACGCTGACCAGGCCCGACGCGGCACACAGCATGAGCGATCGCACGCTGGGCAACGTGTCGGCCTCCAGATAGAGAGACTGCCATGTGGCCATACCCACGCCGGTCAGCACCAGGGCCACCAGGGCCACAGAGGCCAGCAGGTTCATCGTGCCCCCCAATCCGCTGGCGATGCGGGCGACGTTGCTTTGCCCGAACATAGGAAGGCGTGCCCCGATCCCCACTGAAAAGCCGCACAATCCAAAGCAGATCGCCATCGTCACGACCAGGTGAATCGCCGTCCACACCACGTCTAGGTTGAGCATGAAAGCCGCCAGGCTCATCGCCCCCACCGCGACCAGCACAGTTACGGTCATCGAAAACGCGAACTTGGCGAGCAGCACTCGCCCCCGCGGCATGGGCAGAACGCCCATCAGCCAGAGCTTCTGCCCCTCCAGCGAGATCAACGGAAACACGAACCGGCAGGTGAACGTCGCCAGGATCAGGCTCACCGCGCACAAGTTCAGGAAGGGGATGAGAAGAAACCATCCCGAAGCGGAGAACTCCAGGCGCAGTGTGGGCATGTTGGTGAGGTACAGGATCAGCAACCCAAACAAAATGGTGAGCTGGCTCCATTGCGCCGGATCGCGAAAGAACGTTCGCAGGTCCTTGGCCGCGATCAATCGCAGGGGAAGCGGCAGGTAAAAGAACACCCAACCCGCCGGCCCGCCCGACGCTTCCGCCGCGAGCCTTCGTCCCCCGCCTCGGCTTGACGAGGCTCGATCGTATGCCCGATCGAAACGCCCAGAGACGATCCGAACGGCCAGCCAACTCAAAAAGAACGCATTCGCCAGGGTGACGCCGAGGTAGCGAAACGATTGCGGGAAATGCCCGTGGAGCGCATGGTCGATCCCGGCGGCCACCCAGTTGTTGGGAAGCAGCGCGGATTGCACGAAGCCCATTCTCGTCAGGAACGACCGCAGCCACACTTCCGTCGCCGTCTCCCCCAGTTGCAGCGAGCGCAATCCGGTCACAATCACCGCGGTCAGCCCCACCGCGGCCAGCAGGGTCACCGCCTTCGTCGCGCGGCGCGGGAAAAACCGCGCCACGGCCCAGGCGAGGAACAATCCAATGGCCCCCGGAATGGGAATGAAGGCCAGGAAGAACGCCAGGAAAAAAAGGTAGAACAATTCCTCCTCTGACGTGGCCGCCATGGCGAACATCATCGGAACCCCCAGGAGGATCAACGACCAGCTCGACAACACCAGACATTCCAGGTACTTGATCGTCACCAAGTCCAGCGGCGCGACAGGCAGGGTCAACAAATAGGGCGACTCCGATTTCCCGAACAAGGCGCCGTAAGCGATGATCGCATTGGAGAACGTCAGCAGGGCCAGCATGGCGATGAAGAAGAAATTGAACACCAGGGGAATGGCCACGGTGGCCTCAAGCGGCGTTCGCGACAAATGGACGAACAACAATCGAAACAAGCCGTACAAACCCACCCAGATCAGCCCGATCAACAGCGCGGCCGCGGTAAGACGCAGCGGCGCGTCTCGAACGGCCTGAGCGGCCCTGTTCAACACCGTTCGCCCGCGAACACGAAGCAGCAACTCCAGATTTGAGCCGCGAGTATCCGGTGAGAAGCCCGCATCCCGCATTAAATCCATGGTCGATGCGTCACCCATCGCCCACCTCGGTGAGCTGCAAGAATACGTCCTCGAGGGAATGTTCCCGGCGGGCCTGGGTCTTGAGTTGCGCGAGCGTGCCCACGGCGATCAGTTCGCCGCGATGAATGATTCCTATGCGGTCGGCCAGCGTCTCCGCGATTTCGAGGGTGTGCGTGCTCATGAAGATCGTGCCCCCGCCGCGAGTGTGTTCCGTGAAAAGGTTCTTGACTGACCGAACCGTGCGGGGATCCAGACCGACCATCGGCTCGTCGATCACAAGCACCGCCGGATCGTGCAGCAACGCCGCCGCCAGCACCACCTTCTGCTTCATCCCGTGGCTGTAGCTTTCCGTGAGGTGGTCGAGGAATTCCCCAATGTCCAATCGCCGAATGAGGGTTTCGAGCTTGCGATCTCGCTGTTTCGCGGAGATGGCGAACATTTCGGCCACGAAATAGAGAAACTCGCGTCCGGTCAGTTTGTCATAGATGAACGGCTGGTCGGGAACGTACGCCAGCCGCGCCTTGGCCGCCACGCCGTTGGCCCCGATCGCATGGCCGCAGACATGGACATCCCCTTCGTCCGGGCGCAATAGCCCGACGATCATCTTGATCGTGGTCGTCTTTCCCGCTCCGTTGGGCCCCAGAAACGCGAACAACTCGCCTCGCTGAACCTCCAGCGACAGTTCCCGCACGGCGAGCGTTCGTCCGTAGGATTTCCGAACCCCGGCCAGGACGATCGCCGGCTCGGCGACGGAATCCGTCATCGCTGCCTCGCCCTCCTCCCGCCCAGCGACTCCCGGCGCATCTGCACCCATTGCTCTTCGTCGAAACCCGCCTCGCGCGCGATTCGCAACGGACCGATCAACGGAAGGGTGACTTCCTGCACCTGCACTCGGCCCTCCGCATCGACCCACGCCTTGGCGCTGGGAGATTCCACGACCATGCAATTCGTCGTGCCCTGGGAGGTCGCGATTCGCTCCTCACCGGTGACTTCGACGAGAAGGGGGATGAAACGGTTTCCCATGCCGGTAAGCAGGGCCACGGGGTTGACCACCTGCATGCGCCACTTCGTGCCCACTTGCAGGTTTCCAAGTTCCGAAAATGGGTTGAACGGCCCGGTGAACAGTCCTCCGCTGCTGAGCGGAACCTTGAAGGCTTTTTCGATGGGACCGCTCTCAAAAGTAAACGAGAAGTCCGAGGGAAACCGCTCGCCGTGGAGTAGGAGGTCGGCCTCCTCCGTTTCCAGCCGCAGCGTGAACTCATCGAGAACGCCTGCCGCCGTGTAGTCTGAACTGACCGTCACCCGCAGCGGGACGATTTCCACCGGCAATCGCTCGATCCAGATCAAGTCCTCGCGGCGAATGGCGGTCTCGTTGATTCGATACGTGGTCCAGACCGTGCCCACCTTGCCGAGCTGGCCGGTAATCGTGAATTGCGCTCGACTTTCGTTGCTGCCGGAGCGGTGCGAGATTCGTACCGGCGGCGGGTCCAATGCCGTCCACGTCGGCCAGACGTCGTGCGCGACGAGCCAACCCATCGCCGCCAACCACGCCGGCACGATCAAGAATCCCGTCGTACGAGTGAACAAAGCGCGGACCCCTGGAACTGCCGCCCCCGTGTGCAAACCGCTGATTGTAGGGCCGTGCGAAGCTTTCGGTCAAATGCGGATTGTCGATTGTCGTTGGAACCAACGGGCAAGCGCACTCCATCGACAATCGACAATCGACAATCGACAATTCCCTTCGTGTCCGCACACGGTTGGAATCACAAGTGGTGGGGGAGGATTCGTCGTGGGTGGTTCGCCGCGGCGACTCTCGCTCTGATCGTATTGGTCGGGCTCTGGCTGACATTCCAACACAAGCCTGCCTGGTATCAGCCGGTCCGATTGAATGAACAGAACTACCAGAATGCACGTCGCAGCTCCCTGATGACGGCCGATTCCATCAGCGATCAGTTGGTCCAGGGAAGGGAATCTGAATTGGTACTCAGCGATCGGATGGTCAACGAATGGCTAGCCGCCCTGCCGCTCCTGTGGCCGGAGGCGAAGCGGAAAATGCCTGACGAGATTCGCGATCCCGCCGTTCGATTCATGAGAGATCGGATTCGCCTTGCCGCGCACATCAACAAGGACGGCTGGCAGGCGATCATCAGCGTCGATCTGTTCGTCCGTGTGTCCGGTGATGGCAAGAGCGTAACCATCGCCCTGGCCGGTGCTCGCGGCGGCTCGCTTCCCATTCCCCGCACCATCATCGCGAAGCTCTTGCGACCGTTGATCGAGCAAACGCGCCGCGGAAGCAATTATCAAGAAAACGACAACGCCTCGCCGTGGGACGCCGCGCTCAAGGGTGTTCAATCCGTGAATGACTTATATGCCGGAGTGACCACTCGCAATCGTTTCGTCTGGCCCAACGGCAAGCGACCGTTTCGGATCGCATCGATCCGCACGGGCAACGGCGAGCTTCGTATACAACTGCAACCACTTTGATACTGCATTCATGGATTGAGTCCTTGAGTTTCCGGGAGCGTCGCCGAACGTTGCACAGTCCGGTAGGATGCCTCGCCATGGCCCAGGAACGTCCCAGCCGACTGGCCGAATGGTTGTTGCTCTTTCGCAAACAGGTGCCCGTCGTGCGCGAGCACTTCGCCTTGTGGCTCTCTGCGGTTCGTGAAGAGCCGCGCCTGCTCTGGGAAACCCTGGCGATACGCTGTACGGTCTACGGGCTATCGGGCCTCTTGTTGCTCTGGCTGGCGACGACCGTAACGGGTTGGCTCACTCCTCCTCCGCCGCCCAGCGCCAGACCCGCGGCCACCTCCGGAGATTTCCACGTTGTCTGCTCCGATCCTCAATGTGGACACCATTTCGTCATCCATCGCAGATTCGGCTTTGACGATTTCCCCATTAAATGCCCGAAATGCAATCGCGAGACCGGCGCTTCCGCGAGACGGTGCAATTCATCATCTTGCGGCGGCAGATGGGTCGCTCCCGTTCCAACCGAACACGGACTGAAGTGTCCGTCATGTGGATTGAGTTTGGAATGACCATGTGGGCCAGCCCGACTGTGTAGCCCAGCCGTCCATCGTGTAGCCCAGCCGCCCTCGGCTGGGCCAGTCACGGCGGCTGCCGTCGCGCCACCTTCTCCGTCGTGCCATTATGCTTTCGGATTACAAATAGCTAAGCCACCAGTCGCGGCGGCGCTGCTTCACCCCGGCATACCATCGGCACGGAAAGTACAAAGCGAAGACGACGCCGACCCACGCCAGATACACGACCGGCAGGGAGAATCCGTAAACCGCCGGCGGATTGAAGGGACTGACGTTCCATGCCTGGGGGCCATATTGACACAGCGCCGCGACGGCGGCCAGCACATGGGCAAAGGGAGCGTGGATGAGATAGAAAAACATCGGCACGCGGCCAAAGACCATGACCACACGCCCGACCGCGCCCAGCGGACGATTGAAAACGGCCATAGCCGCGATCGCCGGACCGAGCGTCATCAAGAGATAGCTGAGCGACGGCGGATACTTGGTGCAGTTGACGAATGACAGAACGGTGAACAGCGAGCCCTTCTGCATGTCCCACGGGTTCGGGTCGCCGTAAACATTTGCCGCGCGGAAAACGATGAACGCCACGGTCATGGTCAGGCCCAAAGCCAATAATCGCCGGCGGCGATGTACGGCGTCGCCTTGCAGAAGTCCGCCGAAGGCATACCCCGCGGCCATCACGCCAATCCAGGGAATCAAGGGGTAGGCGATCATGCACTGAAACCCGGAAAACGGCTCGATCATGGACTGCACGTGAAGGACCTTCCACAGCCCTCCCCATGCCCCAAGCTGATCCGGCGTGACGGGGTCGAGCAGATTGTGCATCGCGGCCATTCCGATCCCGAACGCCGCGACCACCCAGCGCGGCAGATGGATCAACCCGGCCAGCACGATCATCGACCATCCGATCACCCAGATCACCTGAACGAAAGTGAATCGCCAGTTGAGGTCCCACATGAAGAACGTATGTCGGATGAGGGTCGGATCGAGAATGACGAGGAAAAGACCGCGCGTCATGAGAAACCACGTCAACTGTTTCTTTGTCTTTCCACGGATTTCCGAGAGATAGACCGACGTCCCGGACAGAAAAACGAACACCGGCGCACAGAAGTGCGTCACCCAGCGGGTAAGAAAAAGCGCCGGCGTAGTCCGCGTGAGGTCCGTGGGATCGATCGTGAAGGCCGAGTTTGAGAATAAGTCGCGGACATGGTCCAGGGCCATCAGCACCATGACCGCCCCGCGCAGCAGGTCGACCGATTCAACGCGCGGAGGTTCTAGTCGAAGCGTCGGCTGCACAATGGAAAGATAACTGAATCGCCGACAAGCGTGAACACATTCTTGTCCGATGCGGGCCGCGGACCAATGGAGACGGGCTTCGCGGAGTGCCAAGAGGGTGGGCATCGGGCAAAAGGGGTGAGAAGGGATAAGATAGAGTATGAACTGCAATAAGGGTATAAAGGGTGGGAAACGTGTGAAAGGAAAAGAAGTGTATGAGAGGCAAAGCAGCTGAGAGGTTTGAGGAGCTCCATATTTACCAGCGGGCGCGCGAACTAACCAATGCGATCTATGAACAGACGCGGACTCCGGATTTCGCATCGGATCGCGGCTTGGTCGATCAGATTCGACGCGCCGGCGTTTCCATCCTTTCCAACATCGCTGAAGGCTTCGAGCGTGGTTCGACGACGGAGTTTATTCAATACTTATATGTCGCCAAGGGATCGTGCGGCGAAGTTCGGGCTCAGCTCCAGATCGCGAATGATCAGGGGTACATCGATGCGGTTGCCTTTGCTCGACTTCATGACTTGGCCTGCCTTACCAGCGGCATGATCTCCAACTTCATCGCCCATCTGCAAAGCTCGAACTATGCGGGTGAAAAGTTCGTGCGGCCCCAGCGCAGAAGCGCACAAGGCGTTCAGGATCGAGTGGATGCGCTTCGCGCCGCACAATTGGCGAACACGCGCGTCGGGACAACGAACAGCCACGACTCCGCTTGATTCTTGAAACCCCTGACGCCCTTCATACTCTTCGCAACCTTTTTCGCCTTTCTTACTCTTCGCACCCTTCATACTTCTTCCACTATTTGCACATTCATCCCCTTCAGCTTAAATCGTCGAACAAATGTTCGTCTCAGGAAATGTTTACTTTTCAAAGTGATATTGGCTCGTTCGGGCCATCGCCGCGCATCAGCTTCTGGTAGAATCTCGCCAAACTCATCATTATGTGAACATCCGCAACTGCACGCGTTCCAGGGCGAACTTCTCCACCGGCTCATCGACGTTCATGGGATAGTTGCCTGAGAAACAGGCCGTGCAGTACTTCTCCGGGGCCATCTTCATGCACTCCAGCATCCCTTCAAGGGAAAGGTAGTGCAGCGAATCCACCCCCAGGAACTTGCGAATCTGCTCCACCGTCCGCCCGTTGGCGATCAATTCCTTCTGATCGGGAAAGTCGATCCCGAAATAGCACGGATGCCGAATCGGCGGGCTGGCCACGCGAAGGTGAACCTCCTTCGCCCCGGCCTCTCGAAGCGCGCCGATTTTTCCCCGCGTCGTCGTGCCTCGGACCACGGAGTCCTCCACCACGACCAACCTCTGCCCCGCGACGGCCTCCTTGATGACCGTCAGCTTCATCTTCACCGTCAAATCGCGCCCTTCCTTGGTGGGCATGATGAACGACCGCCCGATGTAGTGACTCGTGGTAAAGGCCCTGCCGTACGGGATTTTGCTTTCGCGGGCGTAGCCGGTGGCGGCGCACTGCCCGGCGTTGGGAATGGGCACGACGACATCGGCCTTGACCGGTGCCTCCTTTGCCAGTCTCGCCCCCATGGCCATCCGCACCAGATGAACATTGTCCCCGAACACCTGGCTCGACGGGTCCGCGAAATAAATCTGCTCGAAGATGCAGGCCGCCCCCCGGCCGCCCATGTCTCCCCCGAACCTGCGGCTCTCCACCCCCTCGTCGTTGATCGTGACCAGCTCACCCGGTTCAATCTCGCGCAAGAAAGTCGCATCCACCATGTCCAGCGCCTTGGTCTCCGATGCGACGACGATCGCGCCGTTCTTCATGGAGCCCAGCACCAATGGACGAAAACCAAGCGGATCACGAACCGCCACCATGCGGTCGGGAAACAACAGCAACAACGAAAACGCCCCTTGCAAGTGATTGAGGACGTGAACAAGCGGGCTTTCCTTTGTCTGGTGCGTGGGCTTGGCGAGCAAGTGAATAATGACCTCGGTATCACTAGTGGTCTGAAAGATGTGGCCGACGTCCTCGTAGTTGCGGCGAAGCAGGGCCGCGTTGATCAGATTGCCGTTGTGGGCGATGGCCACCTGCCCTCCGGCAAAGGAAAACATCAGCGGTTGGGTGTTGTTTTCCGTGCAGGAGCCGGTCGTCGAATAGCGGCAATGGCCGATGGCCACGCGACCCTTGATCCGCGCGAGACTTTGCTCGTCGAATACCTGGCTGACCAGTCCGATGCCCGCGTGCCGCGCAAGATGGTCGTCTTGAATCGAAACGATTCCCGCCGACTCCTGCCCGCGGTGTTGCAGGGCGTAAAGCCCCAGATGAGTTAGAGCGACGGCGTCGTCATGCCCCCAAATGCCGAACAGCCCGCAATGATGTCGGATGGATGGTCGATACAGTGGCGGCGTTGCACATGCTTCGTGGAGTGGATTCCCTGTCGCATCGGCCACTATTCAACCTTACCATCTTCTGTCGGTTCCGTCAATCGCGCGAACGGGCTTTGGGAGAACGGTCGGGTCATTCGTCCTTCGCCGGCGAACACGACGAGGACGGTTCGGAAGAGGATCGACAGATCGAGCAAGAATCCGCAGCGGCGGACGTAAGCGACGTCGTAGAGAATTCTTTCATCCCAGGGCATGAGCGAATTGCCGTAGACCTGGGCCAGGCCGGTGATGCCGGGGCGGACCAAAAGGCGTTGCCGCCGGAATTCGTCATATGCGGCCACCTGATCGGGCAGGGTTGGGCGCGGTCCGACCAGTGACATTTCCCCCTTCATCACGTTGAACAGTTGCGGCAACTCGTCGATCTTGAACCGCCGAAGCACATAGCCCAGGCCGGTGATGTCGGGATGTTGCAGGGGTACGAGTTCCATGGGGTCGGGCTTGCGGTCGCCGCGCATGGTGCGGAACTTTACGAGGCGGAAGATTCGACCATCCTTACCCGCCCGGTCCTGGGTGAAAAAGACCGTGCCGGGGCTGGTGAGCTTTACAAGAATGGCAACGAGTAGAAGTACGGGTGACAGCAACAAACCCAATAGCAATGCGGCCACAAGGTCGAACGGCCGCTTCAGTGTGCGTAGCCAAAGTGACTCCGAAACCGATGCCGGGCCAGCTTGCATGGATTCCATCATCGGAAAACAGGGCGTGGTGGCAACGGCTCAAATCAGGGCATCGCGACCAGGCGGCAACCCCGCGACAGGCCTAGGCTTGGCATCGGAACACAAGTGAAGTTTGCCGACAACCCTTCCGAAGGCTAACATAGAGAAAGAGAATTGCAATCCGCAGGAAGGGTTTACCATGCGGGAATGGCCATGACCCAACTCGAACGGCAAATCAAAACGACCCAGCATCGCCTATGGATCAATCGCTGGCTCCATGATGTCTGCCTTTGTGCAGCAATTACCGGGGCGGCTTTTACCGTCGCGGTCGTCATTCAACGACTCTTTGAATTGCCCGTGTCGGTTTCCTGGGTGGGGGTCGGCTTCGTCACGGCCACGCTGGTCGGCGCCACGGTTCGCACCGTGTTGCGGCGGGAGAGCGCCGAGCTGGCGGCGGCGAAGTTGGATGAGGCCGCGGGATTGCGCGAGCGCCTCAGCAGCGGACGCTTTTGCGCGGGGGTGGACGATCCGTTCGCCCAGGCCGTCATCGCCGACGCGGAGCGAATCAGCGGTTCGCTTTCCGTCCGCAGCCACATCCGCTTATCGCCACCTCGTCCGTTGGGCTTCGCGGCCGTCGCCCTTCTCTCATCCGGCATGAGTTTCCTGGTTCCCCAGGGATTGCTGAAGTCAACCGAGGCCAAGGAATCTACGAAGCAATCTGTCGATCGTGAACAGGCGCACGTGGCGGTCAAACGGCAACTCGACGCGGTTCGGCAAATCACGGAAACCACGCCCGCATTGGCGGAGTTCACCGACGATCTTTCCGGCCTGGAGAAGTCGTCGGGCGGGAAACTGGAGCGTCCGACGGACATCCGCCATGAGGCGATCAAGAAGATTGACAAGCTCGAAGACGCGGTCAAGCAGAAGCTCGCCGGTGAGAAGTATGAAACCGTGCCGGAGATGCGAAAGATGTTAAGGGCGTTGAAGTCGCCGGGCTCCGCCGAGGCCCCGACGGAAAAGCTCGCCCAGGCGTTGAGCAAAGGAGACTTCAAGGCCGCCAAGGAAGAGGTGCAAGCGCTCCGTGAGCAACTCTCCACGCTTAAGTCCGACGAGGACAAGGAACTTGTCGAGAAAATGAGCAAGCAGCTCGCGGACCTGGCCAGGCAATTGGAACAATTGGCTAAGGACGAGCAATTGGCCCAGAAGCTCGAACAATTAGGCATTCAGAAGGAAGACGTCGAGCGGATGCTGGAAAAACTAAGCAAGGCCGACCTCGACCAGCTCAAGAAGCAGCTTGAAGAAAAGGGATTAAGCCAGGCGCAAATCGAGAAGATGGCCAAGCAGCTTCAGCAGCGGCAGGGAGCGGGGGCGACGGCCAAGAAGCTGGCGAAGGCGATGAAGCAAGGCGCCTCCGCCGGTGAAGCGGGGCAAATGAGCGAGGCGATCGAAGGGCTGCAACAGGCCGGCGAACAACTCAGCGAACTCGAACAACTTGAACAAGAGATGAACCAGCTCGACGCCACGGCCTCGGCGCTCCAGGACGCCAAACAGAACCTCGATAAACCCTGCCCCAGCTGAGGGGGCACCGGAAAGCGGGACGGTCAGTCCTGCTCCAACTGCGGATCGGGCGGCGGCATGGGCCAGTTGGGCCAGGGTCGCGGCGGCCTGGCGCCGGAAAAGCAAACTGACGTGGCCTTCAAGACCGAACGCGGCAAGGTCCACACCGGCAAGGGCGCGATCGTCGGGCAGTTCCTTGTGGACGGCGAGCAGGTAAAGGGCGATGTGAAGTCGAACCTGGCCGAAGTCGTCTCCGCCGCCGAGCGAGAGGCCAGCGACCGCATCAACCGCGACCGCATCCCCCGCCAGTACCACAAAGCGGTCAGGCAATACTTTTCCAACGTCCAGAATAGTATGAAGAGTAACAAGTCAAAGGATTCCAAAGACGAAGGCGACGAACCGGACGAGAGCCCCATGAATCAGCCGACTTCTCCGACCCCGGGCAAGTCCGACGATTGATTGGCAGGTTCGAGCACGCGCGGCCACTCAATATCTTGGCCGTAACCAACCGGGTCGATAGGATCACCAAGATGTGCGTAAATCTTCAACAACTCATGGCTGAGTTGAAGACTGGATTGGAGAATCTATATGACTCCCGACTCCATGTCGTGTACTTGTTCGGATCCTACGCGCGAGGCGAAGCGGATGCGGAGTCTGACGTCGACGTTCTCATTGTCCTTGATAACTTCACTCGCTACGGCGCCGAAGTGGACCGAACATCGGAACTTGTGGCAAGCCTTTCGCTTGAGCACGGCGTAAGCATCAGTACGGTTTTTGTGCGAAGGGCCGATTGGCTGCAGGGTGACACGCCCTTCCTTGCCAACGTACGAAAGGAAGCGGTCGCGGCGTGAAGGAAAGCACGCGCCGATTCCTGGAAAAGTCCGACCGCGCCATTGCCAGCGCCTTACGGCTCCTGAAGGACGAAGATGCCGAGTTCGCTGCCGGTCGCGCCTATTATGCCATGTTCTATGCGGCCGAAGCCCTTCTGGATCATCATGGATTACACTTCCGAAAGCATGCCGGTGTGCACAGCGCCTTGGGTGAGCACTTCGCTAAGACGGGTAAACTCGAAGCGCGCTTTCACCGTTGGCTTATTGCGGCCTTCAACAAGCGTATCATTGGCGACTATGGCGTAGAGGAGGATATCACGTCCGACGAGGTACGGATTATGGTAGAGCAGGCAAAGGAGTTTCTGCTCGTGGCGCGGCGAATTGTCTCTGAAACCGCGAATGAATAAATCGCGCGACTCTCTTCTGAGTGTTTGTCTCCTTCTTTTGGGCTGCGACCCCCCACCCATCACCGAAAGCGGCGTCATCGGCATTTTCGGCGGCGTGGGCCTGGGGCCTGGTGAGTTCAGTTATCCACGGGCCATCACCGCGGAACCCAACGGCTCGGTCTTCGTGGTGGACAAGAATGGACGCGTGCAGCGATTCTCCGCCGACGGCGTCTTCGAAACCTTCTGGCGAATGCCGGACACGGAAAACGGCAAGCCGGTGGGTCTCAAGGTTCACCCCGACGGGCGGGTCTTCGTCGCCGACACCCACTACCACCGCGTCATGATCTTCGACCGCGACGGGAGATCGCTCGGTTCGTTCGGCAGCGAAGGGACCGGCGATGGACAGTTCCAACTGCCCACCGACGTGGCGTTCGACGCCCAGGGATTCATCTACGTCAGCGAGTACCAGGGGAACGATCGGATCACCAAATGGTCGCCGGATTTGCATTTTGTGGCTGCATTCGGTGAAACCGAAATCGAGGGCAAGCGATTGACTCGTCCCACCGGGCTGGCCATCGACGATGAGCAGACCCTTTGGGTCGCCGATGCGTGCAACCACCGGATCGTGCGTTTTTCGCTCGACGGGGCAGTCCTCACCATCTTCGGGCGATTCGGGCACGGTCCCGGCGAATTGCGCTATCCCTACGACATCAGCATCTCACCCGACAACACCCTGCTGGTTTGCGAGTACGAAGGGAATCGGTTGCAATGGTTCTCCAAGGAGGGCCGCTCGCTGCGCTTGTGGGGCCGCGCCGGCCGAGCGCCGGGTGAACTCTTCGCCCCCTGGGGAGCGTCCTACGGACCGGGCGGTCGCGTGTACGCCCTGGATTCCCTCAACAGCCGCGTTCAGATCATCCGGCCATGAACTTTATAGCCCTCGCACTCCCCTTCGACTTTCAGCAACCGGCGTGGTTGTGGCTGCTGTTGCTCATCCCCGCTCTGATCCTTGCATCCGTGCGCTCCCTCGCGGGCCTGGACCCCGCTCGGAGAGTGCTGGCGATCATCGCCCGCAGTCTGCTGGTGCTTCTTATCGCCTGCTGTCTGGCGGGCATCGAGCGCGTCCGACGCAATGACGATCTGACCGTCCTGTTCCTCATGGACCGCTCCTACAGCGTCCAGGCCCTGCAACAAGAACAGGAGGAGTTCATTCACGACGCCGCAAAGTCGGCTCGCGCCGAGGATCGACTGGGGATGATCGACTTCGCCCGCCATGCTTTTCTACAACAGCTTCCCATGCGCGGGGGCTATTTCCTGGAGCCGGGCCGTCTGCCGGTCATGCCGGACACGGAGCGCACCAACGTGGCCTCCGCCGTGCGGCTGGCGATGGCCATGTTCCCGCACGATACCGGAAAACGCATCGTCCTCATGTCCGACGGCAACGACAACATGGGCGATCTCCTGACCGAAGCCAAACGAGCGCGGGCCGACCGCATCCCCATCGACATCCGCCCCCTTCACTATCAACACCCCAACGAGGTTTACTTCGAGCGGATGATCGGCCCCGCCCACGCCGAACCGGGCGAACAGGTCACGCTGCGCATGGTCCTTTGGAGCCATCGGCGAGCTTCGGGAAGGCTCGACATTTATCACAACGACCGGCTCGTCACGATGACCCCTGAACAGTCGCACGTAGATTTGGTTCCGGGCAGCAATACCTTCACCGTAAAGCTCGGCATCGATACTCCCGGCGTCCAGACCTTCAAGGCTTTTTTTCAACCCGACAACGACTCCATGGACGCCATCGCCTTGAATAACATGGGAAGCGCCTTCACCTTCGTCGCGGGATCGAGCGCCGCCCTCCTGGTCACCGCCGACTCGAATCAGGACCGTCCCCTATTCGACGCCCTGCGCAGCGAGAAGGTGGAAGTGGTCATGAAGACGCCGTCGGAACTGGGTGAATTCAGCCTGCTTCAAATGTCCAACTACTCCACCATCATCCTGTCCAACATCCCGGCGCAAACCTTCACCGATCAGCAGCAACGGGACCTGGCCACCTACGTCAAGGACATGGGCAGCGGACTCATCATGCTCGGCGGGCACGAGAGTTTCGGCGCCGGCGGATGGATCGGCAGCCCCGTGGAGGAGGTCATGCCCGTCTCCTTCGAGATCAAGCACAAGCGGGTGATCCCCCGCGGGGCGCTGGTGCTCATCATGCACAGTTGCGAATTGGACCGCGGAAACTTCTGGGGCAAGGAGATGGCCAAGAAGAGCGTGGACACCATCAGTTCGCAGGACTACATCGGGGTGCTGGCCTACACCTATTCCCCCGGCGGGGTGAACTGGGAAGTGCCCCTGAGCCTCAACACCAACAAGGCCGCGGTGAAGGCCAAGATCGACCGCATGCAGAACGGCGACATGCCGGACTTCGGCTCCACCATGGAAATGGCCTACAAGGAACTGACTGCCGGCCGGGGGAAGGACGCCGCCCAAAAGCACGTCATCATCCTCAGCGATGGGGATGCCTCCGCGCCCTGGCCGAAACTGATCGACGACTACGCCGCGGCGAAAATCACCGTCAGCACCATCGGCATCGGCTTCGGCAGGCACGTGGTCGAATCCACGTTGATGAACATCGCCAATCGAACCGGCGGAAAGTACTACGCGGCCCGCAATCCCAATCAGCTCCCGCAAATTTTCGTAAAAGAATCCCAGGTGGTCCGTCGGCCGCTCATCGTGGATGAGCCCTTTCAGCCGCAGTTACACCATGCTTCGAGTGAACTTCTCGGCGGAATCCAACCGGGGCGCGATGCCTTTCCGCAGCTTGGCGGACTGGTGCTCACCTCGGCCAAAGACAGTCCATACGTCCTCACGCCGATTGTTCGCCCGACGGATGACGGCGACGACCCCGTGCTCGCCCATTGGCAATATGAATTGGGCAAAACTGTAGCCTTTACCAGCGGCTACTGGCCAGTATGGGGCGACGCTTGGACGCAGTGGCCGAAGTTCGCCAGGTTCTGGGCGCAGATCGTCCGCTGGACCATGCGCCAGGATGCGCCCGCCAACTTCGATACGTATCGGCACATCGAAGGCAACCGCGGCCGGATCATCGTCGAGGCCCTGGATACGGACGCGAGCTTCCTCAACAACCTGCAAATGCACTCCAACCTCATCGGCCCGGAGGGCAAACCGACGCCGCTAAGTTTCAGCCAGTCCGGTCCGGGCCGTTACGAGGCCGAGTTCGACGTGGAGAAATCGGGAGACTATCTCGCCAATGTGCAGGTATCCGACCGGGGCAAGACGCTCGGCACCATCCGCACGGGGGTGACCGTGCCCTTCTCGCCGGAATACCGCGACCTGATTCCCAACGAAGCACTCCTTCGGCAGGTAGCGCACATCACCGGCGGACGATGGCTGGACATGCCCGCGCCGCAGTCGAATGTGTTCAGCCACGATCTGCCGCCCAGTGAAGCCAAACGGGCGGCGTGGGATTGGGTGCTCGCCTGGTTGTTGTTGCCCGCGTTCCTGCTGGACATCTCCGTTCGACGCCTGGCCAGTTGGCTTGCTCTTTCCATCGCCGTCGAAGTCGTGTTGCTCGTGGTTCTCTTGTTCGGAGTGGGGTTGCGCTTTGGTCCGTGGTGGGGCGTGCTGGGCGCTTTCGCACTGGCGGAGTTGGTCGGCTGGACCATCCGCTTCCGCTACATCGGACCGCTCTTCGACTGGATGACGCACACCGTGACGGCCCTCTCCCACGCGGGCGACCGCAGCGCGGCCTCGCTGGAGAAACTGAAGGACACGCGGGATCGCGTCCGCGACGAACTGGCCCCGGACGCCGGTCCCAAGACGCGCCGCGCCGCGGACGATGCCTCGCCGATTCCGTTGGCTTCAGCCAAGCGCCGATTCGACGTGGGCGAAGAGCAGGCCGGCAAGCCGGTCGGCGATCTTCGCGACGCCCTCGGCGGGGCTAAGGCAGTAGAACCCTCGACAAAGCCGCCCAAGCCCGAACGACCCCCCGCCGACGATGACGCCGGCGCGGAGTCCCAGGACACAACCTCTCGCTTGTTGAAAGCCAAGAAACGCGCCAAGAAAGACATGGACGAGAACAAATAATGCTACCCAAGGATAAGCCCCCTCCTTGATAAGGAGGGGGTAGGGGGTGGTCAATCTGTTCCACTATAAACCGTCAGGACGCTACGCCTTCACGACTTTTCCGCGAGGCGATTTGACGTTGCCTGCGGCGTTGCGGGTGTCCACGACCAGCCGGGCGTGGCGAACGATCCAGCCGTAGTCATAGGCGGTGTGGTCCGTGGCGATCAGGACGCAGTCGTAAGACTTTAGCGCCGCGGCGGTGAGCTTCTTGCTGGTCATTCCCAGGTTGTGTCCGCGTTGCCGGGGCGTGCGGGGCACGTGGGGATCGTTGTAGTCCACGATCGCCCCGCGGGCCTGAAGCAACTCGATCAACTCGACGGAGGGCGATTCGCGGATGTCATCGACGTCCTTCTTGTATGCCAGCCCCAACACCAGGACTTTCGCTCCCTTGATTGACTTCTTTTTCTCATTCAGCGCTTCGGTCAATCGGTGCACGACGTGTTGCGGCATGGCCGTATTGATTTCACCGGCCAGCTCGATGAAGCGGGCATTCATCCCGTACTGCCGCGCCTTCCAGGTGAGATAAAACGGATCGATGGGGATGCAGTGGCCGCCGAGGCCCGGACCGGGATAGAAGGGCTGGAAGCCGAACGGTTTGGTCGAAGCAGCTTTCACCACCTCCCACACGTCAATGCCCATCTTGTCGAAGAGCAGTTTCAATTCGTTGATGAGGGCAATGTTCACGCAACGATAGACGTTTTCCAGAATCTTGGCGGCCTCGGCCACTTCGCAACTCGACACCGGAACCGCTCGACGGACCGCGGCCCCATACAGTGCGGCGGCGATCTTCAGGCTGCGCGGCTCGTGGCCGCCGACGACTTTGGGGATGGTCTCGGTGGTGTGATCGGTGCGCCCGGGGTCCTCCCGCTCCGGCGAATAGGCGAGAAAAAAATCCGTCCCCACTCGCAAGCCGCTGCTTTCGAGAATGGGCTTGACCAGTTCCCGCGTCGTGCCGGGGTAGGTCGTGCTCTCCAGGACGATCAACTGCCCCCGTTGCAGGTGATCGGCCACAAGATGGGCGGTGTTTTCGACGAAGCTCATGTCCGGATCGCGCGTCTTGGTGAGCGGCGTCGGGACGCAGATCAGGATCGAGTTGCACTCGCGCAAAGACTTCGGATCGGCGCTGGCCCGAAAGCGGCCCTCGGAAACCACCCGCTTGATCAGCGACGAGGGAATGTGCTTGATGTAGCTTCGCCCGGCGTTGAGCTTCTCGACTTTGCTTTCGTCGATGTCGAACCCCAGGCACGAAAAGCCCGCGGCGCAGAAAGTGCGCATGAGCGGAAGGCCGACGTAGCCCATGCCGATGATCCCCACGCGGGCCGTCCGGCGCTCAATGGCCTCGCTCCAGGCGTTATCGGACAACAACGGCCGCACCGGGCGTTGGTTGACGCCGCCGTTGCGTCGGCTCTTGTCCCGCGTGGGCTTCGATGATTTTCGCATCAGGAACTCGCTGGTTCGGTGCCACACTTGGACCGGCGCATGGCCGAAGTAATATCGGTGTCGACCGCGAAACAGTATAATGCCGCTCGTGAGCGTTTGCCAAAAGCAGCCGCACTGCCTCCGGAGTATTTCGTGACCCCCCCGCTGATCCCACTCGCCCGGCCCCACATTACTCAACAGGAGATCGACGCCGTCGTCGCGGTCCTGCAGTCCCCGCACCTCAGCATGGGACCGAAAGTCGCCGAATTTGAAACCGCCTTCGCCCGCTTCTGTCATACGCGGCACGCCGTTGCCTGTTCGAGCGGGACGACTGGTCTGCACTTGATCGTCCGGGCAATGGGCATCGGCCACGGCCACGAGGTCATCACCACGCCGTTTTCCTTCGTCGCTTCCGCCAATTGCATGTTGATGGAAGGGGCCAGGCCCGTATTCGTGGACATCGAGCCGGACACCTGGAACATCGACCCGCGGCGCATCGAGGCCGCCGTCACCCCGAAGACGAAAGCCGTTCTCCCCGTGGATGTTTTCGGACAAATCGCGGACATGGATTCGATCCGCAAGATCGCCGAACGGCGAAACTTGCGGATAATCGAAGATTCGTGCGAGGCATTGGGGAGTAGTTATCGCGGGCGACCCGCGGGATCGCTGGGCGACATGGGGGTGTTCGGCTTCTATCCCAACAAGCAGATCACCACCGGCGAGGGAGGCATGATCGTCACCGACGACGACGCCCTCGCCGACTTGTGCCGCTCGATGCGCAACCAGGGGCGCGATCCCGGCGGTTCGTGGCTGGCCCATCCGCGCATGGGGTTCAATTATCGCCTGAGCGACATCCAATGCGCCATCGGGATTGTGCAGCTTGAGCGGATCGAGGAATTGCTGGGCGCGCGAAGCCGCGCCTACCGTTGGTATGAAGACTGCCTGGCGAAGGAGCATCGACTCGCCCTGCAGAAGGTTTCGCCCCATGTGCAAATGAGCCGGTTTGTCTGCGTGGTGCGCCTGGCCGACCGCTACACCCAAAGCGACCGCGACCGAATCCTCAAAACGCTCACCGCCCGGGGAATCGGTTGCAGCAACTATTTCGCCCCCATTCACCTTCAACCGTTCTACGTCGAACGCTTCGGGTACAAGCCCGGCGATTTCCCGATTTGCGAATCCGTGGCCGCCCGCACCATCGCCCTCCCCTTCCACCACGAGCTGACCGAGGCCGACGTGGACTTCATCTGCCACGAATTGCTGCAACTGCTCTGATATCGCTCAGGCACAAAGGCACATAGGCAAGTAGGCACGAAGAAATCAGTTCCGCAACCGTAAGCCGTGTGCCACTGTTGGAACAACAGTGGTCTCTCCTCCGGGTCAAACCCACTGCTCAAGAGCAGTGGCACACCTGACCAATCAGTACCACGATCGTCAGGGAGCGTACCACGAATTGCCAATCGCCGATTTCCAATTGCCAATTACGGCACGATGATGATCCGTTGCATTTCCGCGAAGTCCGCGAGGTCGATGTCCCCATCGCCGCCGCCACCGACCATTTTCCAGGAATCATTCACATCCCCCATGACGCCAATTGGACGCAGTAGGATGCCCTCTCAACCCCTATGCGCCGGACCATGCCGGCGCATGGGCGACGAACTCTCTCTACCCTATACAACACCGAAACTCGTGATTCGACGGAAAAAAATCACGGTTTGGCGAGATTTTCTCCGTTGTAGGAACGACCGACGCGGGCGGCGCCCGTCCAGCCCCCGTTTGTCACATTGAGCCGCGAACTCCTGCCCCCGACTCTGATCGGGGGTCAGGTCGCGCGGACGTCCGCGCTGGCTGAAGCCCGCGGCTCTCTACCCGTCCACAATCGACAATCCACTATCAACCATCGACAATCCCCCCATGAACGTCGTGACGGTCGATCGGCTGACCATGCACTACGGACGGCGGGTCGGGGTGGAAGGTCTGAACCTGACCGTACCCGAAGGATCGATGTTCGGATTCCTCGGCCCCAACGGGTCGGGCAAGACCACGACGATCCGCGTACTGCTGGGCTTTCTGAGGCCCAACCTCGGCGAAGCCCGCGTGTTCGAACTGGATTGCTGGAGCCACAGCGCGAAAATCAAGGCCGAAGTGGGATACCTGCCCGGCGACTTGCGACTCTATCCCTGGCTGACCTGCCGCGAGGCCCTGCGTCTCTTCGGGCGGGTGCGCGGCCGAGACCTGACAAAAGCGGGGGCGGAACTCTCCGAAGACTTCGGTCTGGACCCCGATGTCCGCGTCCGGGCCATGTCGCGGGGGATGCGACAGAAACTGGGCCTCATCCTCGCCCTCGCCCATCGCCCGCGCCTGTTGATCCTCGACGAGCCGACCGCCTCCCTCGATCCGCTCATGCAGGAGAAACTTTATCGCCGCATGGGCGAGGCCGTGGCCGAAGGGCGAACGGTCTTCCTCTCCAGCCACACCCTCGACGAAGTGGAGCGGCTCTGCTCGCGGGTGGTGATCCTGCGGGAGGGAAAGGTCGTCGCCGATGACACGCTTGAATCCCTGCGGGCCAGAGCGCGTCGGATGGTGACCATTCAATGGCGCGACGCGGGCGCGGCGCGCCAGGCGCCTCCGCCGTTTCTCTCCATTCTGCAACATCAGCCCCAAGCATGGCGAGCGACCCTGACGGGATCGACCGTGGAGTTGGTGAGATGGAGCGCCGGGCAGGCGATTGAAGACTTGTCCATTGAGCAGCCCGACCTCACGGCGCTCTTTCAGGCGTTCTATTCATAGGACCGCGGCATGACCGGCATACGACTGGCGGGCAAGGCAGCGCGGGAAATGGGATTGGCGACGCTGCTGATATCCCTCGGCCTGTGTGCGTTCCACGTGGCCATCGCGTTTGTTCTCCCGTTTTTTGCCACGGAAATGATCGAACAGTTTCTGCAAGTGAACTTCATCCAGCAGATTATTTCCGCCTTTCTCGGCGTCGATCCCGGCGCGGAATTGGGACCGGGCCTGATCAACGTCATGGAGTGGGCCCACCCTCTGGTCCTCGTCCTGATCTCGGCCTACGCGATCATGGCCGGCACACGGACGCCCGCGGGTGAAGTGGACCGCGGAACGATCGACGTCCTGCTGGGTCTGCCGATTCGGCGTTTCACAGCGTACTCCGCCGAGGCCATCGTCTGGTCCGCCGGGGGATTGTTTCTCGTGGGGCTTGGCCTTGTGGGGCACGTAATCGGCCGGGAGATCGCCGAGCAGGAATACGGCTATGGCGCGACTTCCCTGCTGCTGGTCAACGCCAATCTCTATTGCCTCTTCCTGGCCATCGCCGGAATAGCGTCGTTCTTCTCAACCCTGTGCGACCGACGGGGACGGGCCGTGGGACTTTCCGTCGCCGTCCTTCTGACATCTTTTTTCATAAGCTCCTTTTCCTCTTTCCATGTGGTGATGAAACAGATTTCCGTCATCAGCGTCATGAATTACTACCGTCCCTTCCGCGTCTTACAGGGGAACGTGCCGCCGCTGACGGACATAGTCGTGCTCTTCGCCGTCGGAACGGTTTTCTGGATCATCGGCGGAATCATCTTCACGCGGCGTGACATTCGGACGTTATGAGCGGGCCGCGAGATTGCGCTTACAGGTTATCACCGAAGAAAAAGGCGGCGCCCATGCGGTCGGCCATGGGCTGATTCTGAAAGATAAGGGGGAGCAGGAACCGGATGTCGGCCTGAGGCGAACGGAGGTGATCGGCCATCTGCGTCCGCCACAAGGAGTCGAACGTCATCAGGTCATCCTGCGAAAATTCGCTCTGCAACGCGACGTCGATCACCTGAGCGGCGAGTTTCGCGGACCACATGGCCGGATAGATTCCCTCGTTGCTGGCGGCGGAGATGAACCCGCCCGCGTCGCCAATGAGCAGCGTATGCTTGCCGACGTGCGAATCCATGTCCAGGGCCGCCGATGCGGGGCTGAAAACCAATTCCGCCGACGCCGCCTGCCTAGAAAGATCGACGCCCACGGCGCGGTGTTGAAATGCGGCCTTGCACAATCCAACGAGCGCGGGAATGACCCGCTTGCGGTCGCCGGCCCAGTTGACGTTGACCAGAACCCGGTGGCCATCGGCGCAAATCAGGCCGAAGCTGCCGCCGCCGTCCAAACCCAGCACCACTCCGACGTGGGGGTCGTGCCCCTTCGCGTTCGTCGAATCCCCCGAATCCACCTGGGCCGTCCACATGGGGTTGCCGCCCGTTGGACGAGGGAAGCCGATGCGTTCAAACAATTCCGATCCTCGACCCGTCGCCATGAGAAGCAATCGGCCGCAAATCGGCTGCTGGTTCGCCAGCGTCAGGGCGACAGACCGCTCCTTGAGGCGGATGTCCGTAACCGCCGAGGCCTGAATCAACGTCACGCCGTGTTTCACGGCCGTGTTCGCCAACGCGTTATCAAAACCGGCGCGATCGACAAGGTATCCAGCCGCTGATGCAAAGCGCGGCTTGGTGGACTTGGTGAAGTCGGCGTTAAAAAGGGTCACATCGCGGAAAGGAGACTTGAGCAGCGTCTTGGCCGGAAGCGATAACTCGGCAAGAAGCGGCTCCACCTTGGCACTGAGCCAACCCGCGCAGTTCACGGGGCGGGGAAAGGCGGCCCGATCGACCAACGCGACCTGGTACCCCTTGCGTCCAAGCGCGATCGCCGCGGTCGCGCCCGCGGGGCCCGCGCCGATGATGGCGACGTCGTAAAGTTCCTCAGCCATCGCTGCGTTCCGATTCGCGTCGGACCCTCCACCACTCTGAACGGGCAAGTGCAACCATCCGCATCCTACACCGCCGATGATCCGAAACGCAAGTACATCGCCGGTCAGTGATCGTTGATGGACCGGGCATGAAACGATACAAATGGGTTTGAACCGGCACGCGAAGGCGCAGCCTAGGTTCGGATGACCGCTTTCCTTTCCGAAGGAACTTCCGTGGCCGGTGTTTCACTCGAACAGGTGACGCGAACGTTCCGAACCAAAAATGGCGAAGTCCGCGCCGTCGATGATCTCACGCTTTCGGTCGCCGACGGCGAGTTCATCGTCCTCGTGGGACCGTCGGGCTGCGGCAAGACCACCACGCTGCGGCTCATCGCCGGGCTGGAGCAAGTTACGGCAGGGACCATCCGCATCGGCGAGCGCGTGGTGAACCGCGTGCTGCCCCACAACCGCGACGTGGCCATGGTCTTTCAAAACTACGCCCTGTATCCGCACATGACCGTGTTCAAGAACATGGCCTTTGGATTGAAAATGCACCGCGTGCCCAGGGAGGAGATCAGCCGCAAGGTCGGCGAGACGGCGGAGAAGCTCGGATTGACTCATCTGCTCGATCGCAAGCCCGCGGCCCTGTCGGGCGGCGAGCAGCAGCGAGTGGCTCTCGGACGCGCCATCGTGCGCAAACCGCAAATCTTCCTTTTCGACGAACCGCTGGCCAATCTCGACGCCGGACTGCGGACACAATTGCGGACGGAACTCAAGGAATTGCACCGGGAGCTACGAGCAACGGTCATGTACGTCACTCACGATCAGGAAGAGGCCATGACCCTGGGAGAACGCATGGCGATTCTCCGCGATGGCGTTCTCCAGCAATGCGGGACTCCATTGGAAATCTACAGCCGACCGGCCAATCGGTTCGTCGCGGGGTTCGTGGGAACGCCGCCGATGAGCTTTTTCAACGGGCGACTGGAATGTGACGGCGACAATGCCTGCCTTGTCGGTCTCATCGGCCGCCTTCCCCTCCCCAAACCGCTGTCGATTAGTTTGCGATCCAACCACGGTCAGGCCGTCGTCCTGGGACTCCGACCGCAGCACATACGGATACATTCCCCCACCTCCAATGAGGTGAACAACTCATGCCGAGATGCTATCGATACCGCAACGATCCGGCATGTTGAATTCCTTGGTGACCGCACCCATGTGCAATTGCATTCCGCGGGAGGTGAATCCTTCGTCGCCCGCGTTTCACCGACTACCACGCTCGAACCGGGCCGAAGTGTTTCGGTCGGATTCGATCTTTCGCAAGCACACGTGTTCCTGGCGGCGGATGGCCGCCGACTCTCCTCATAGCGTGCATAAAAAAAGACGTAGAATCGCTGATGGGATGATCCTGACCACAACCGCCCGCGGCTCACTGATACTCTGATGCTCACTCTTTTTGAAATGATTAGTCTTTACCGCAGCGCACACCCGACATAGCATGTCGCTTCCTATAGCCGATTGGATTACTTGAACAATAGAATATGAGCGACCTTCCTTCGATTCAGAATGTTTTCGTCACCGGCGCGACGGGGTTCGTGGGCCGGGCGGTGGTCCGCGAATTGCTCGCCATGGGTTTGCGGCCTGTCTGCCTCGTGCGCTCCGCGGAAAAGCTCCGCGCTCAACACTGCGACGCGGCCCCGGAGCGGTTCACGTCCATCCTGGGGAGCCTTTCCGATCGCCGCGCGCTACGTGAAGCCGCCGACCAATGCCAGGCGGCCATTCACCTGGTGGGAATCATTGTCGCTCGCCCGCTTTGTGGGCAGACCTTCAAGGCCATCCACGCTCGAGGGACCGCCCACGTCGTGGACGCCGTGCAACGGGCCGGCATCCGCCGCTATGTCCAAATGTCCGCCCTTGGCACTCGTCCGGACGCGGTGTCAACCTACCACCGCACCAAGTGGACCGCGGAGGAGTCCGTCCGTCGCAGCGGTCTGGATTGGACGATCTTCCGGCCAAGCCTGATCCACGGACCCGATGGCGAGTTCATGCAATTAATGAAGCGCTTCATGTGTGGTCTGGTGCCTCCGGTAATCCCCTATTTCGGCAGCGGTCAGGCCAGGGTGCAGCCGGTCTTCGTCAAGGACGTCGCCCACTGTTTCGTTCGATCCCTCAGGGAGCCGGAGTCGATCGGCAAGGTATTCCCCCTCGGCGGTCCAAGGACCTACTCGTGGGTGGAAATGTACAACGCCTGCCGTGCCCTGATGCCCAATGCCAGACATTGGAAGCCCATGGTTTCGCAGCCCGTCGCCGTGGCCAAGCTCATCGCGGTCCTCGGTCAACCGCTCATGGCCTTGGCGGAGACGATCGCGCCGTCGATGCGCGTGTTCCGCTTCGACGCCGGTCAGGTGCGGATGTCCCAGGAAGACAGCACCTGCGATCACACCATCTCGGAAATGACTTTCAGTCTTCGGATGCGCGACTTCGAGCAGGAGCTTTCGGCCTACGCCGACCGGATTCCATAACCAATCACTCCTATCTCCGTGGGAGTGGGCAGGGTGAGGGCGGACGAGGAGCAACATCATGCCCACCTACGACACCATCGTCATCGGCCTGGGCGGCATGGGCAGCGCGGCACTGTATCACCTCGCCCGGCGCGGGCAGCGCGTCCTAGGCATTGAACAGTTCGGCATCGCCCACGACCGGGGAAGCTCCCACGGAGCTACCCGCCTGATCCGCCGGGCCTATTTCGAGCATCCCGATTATGTGCCCTTGGTGGATCGAGCGTACCAACTATGGACAGAATTGGAGGCCGCAGCATCAAAGACCCTTCTGCACCGTTGCGGCCTGATGCTCGCCGGTCGCCCCGACGGCGCGGTCATCCCCGGCGTCCGTCGCGCCGCCGAACAACATCATCTCGCCATCGAATCGGTTGCTCGCGGCGATTGGCCCGCCCGTTTCCCCGGATTCGCGCCCGACGCCGACATGCAGGCGGTCTTTGAGCCCGACGCCGGTTTTCTGGAAGTCGAAAACTGCGTCGCGGCGCACGTCGAACAAGCCCGAACGCTCGGTGCGGAAATCCTCACCGGGCAATGTGTGACCGGTTGGTCGGCGGATGCACGGGGCGTAACCGTGACGACCGACGGCGACCGACACACGGCGGGAAACCTGGTCCTGTGCGGCGGAGCATGGACCAGTCGGCTTCTTTCCGACCTCGGTCTACCGCTGGTCGTTCACCGCAAAACAGTGTTCTGGTTTGGCCCGGCGGATGAAGTCTACCGCTTCGATCGAGGCTGTCCGGTCTTCGGCCTGGAGACGCCCGACGGCTTTTTCTACGGCTTTCCCGCGATTGACGAAATCGGCGTAAAAGTCGGCGAGCATTCCGGCCAACAGGTCGCTCTCGACCCGGACCGACTCGATCGCGAAATCCACGCGGAGGATGAGCAGCCGGTTCGCCGCTTCTTGCGGCGATATCTACCGGCACTTGGCTCAATCGTGCGGAAGACTTCGGTGTGTATGTACACCATGACGCCGGATGAGCACTTCATCATCGACCGTCACCCAGCCCACCCGCACGTGGCCTTCGCCTGCGGATTCAGCGGACATGGCTTCAAGTTCGCCCCGGTTGTGGGATCGATTCTGATGGATTTAATTATTGACGGTCGAACCCTTGAGCCGGTCGAGTTCCTCCGTGCATCACGACCGAGCCTCCGAACCTGAACATGGACGTTCCTGCGGAACGCCGACAATTGGTCGTGAGATTCGGCTCGACAATGTGGTCCCGAGCAATGTATAATAGGCTTGGATTCGCCAGGAAAACGCGGCTTGCTCCCCAATATCACGGCGCCGCCTGACCATGGATGACTGGGCGGACAACTGGGATGAGGAGTTCAAGTATGAGGGCCAATGATGTCAACGGTCAATGAAGGATATGTGGTCGATGAGAATGGCACCCGAGTAGGCGTGATCTTGCCCATGGAAGACTACCGCAAACTGCTGGAAGGTATCGAGGAGTTGGAGTCCATTCGGTGTTACGACGCCGCCAAGAGTTCCGGCGATGTGGCCATTCCGTTCGAGCAGGCCGTCAGGGAAATTGAGCAGGATCGTCGATGACCTACAAGGTCGCGATTCTGCGGCGGGCGCAAAAAGAGCTGGGCGCATTGCCGGATGAGGTCTATTGTCGATTGCGCGATGCCATTTGTGGGCTGGCCGATAACCCCAGGCCGCCCGGATGTCTCAAATTGACAGGTCGCGACGGATGGCGAATCCGGATAGGCCAATACCGGCTGGTCTACGAGATTGATGACGACGGTCAGTTGGTTACCGTCCTTCACGTCGGCCACCGCCGCGACATTTATCGGTAAGTGCTCGTCTTCGGGGTCGCCGATGGCTGGCGGCTGGGAATTCTGCTTGCTCCCCGAATCGGTCAGGCAGCGGTTTCCTTTGGTTCTTCCGTCGGCGCGACCTTCACCAGCAGCCGCGTGATCCGCCTCGGTTCCGCGGCCAGAACCTCAATCCCCACGTTGTTGAATTGGCAGCTCTCCCCGACCTTGGGGATCTTGCCCATGGTGCTGAACACAAAACCGCCGACGGTCTCGTAATCGCGATCATCGGGCAGCATCACGTTGAGCTGGTCATTGAGCTCGTCGATGCGCATTCCCGCATCCACTTCGAAGGTCGTCTCGTCGATTCGCTTAAGCTCATCCGGAGTGCTGGTCTCGTATTCGTCGGCGATTTCGCCCACCAACTCTTCGAGAATGTCCTCGAAGCTGACCAGCCCGGCCGTGCCCCCGTATTCGTCCAACACGATGGCGATGTGCACCTTCTGCTTCTGAAACTCGCGCAGCAAGTCGCGCACCGGCTTCGACTCCGGGATGAACAGGGCCTTGCGCATGACCGAGCGGAGCTGAAACGGCTTCTCTCCGCTTAGTCCGAGGATATCCTTGGCGTACAGGACGCCCAAAATGGTGTCGATGGTCCCTTCGTACACCGGGATGCGGGAGTGCCCTTTGCCGCGAATCGTCTCCAGCACCGTGGGCAGGTCGGCCTCCGCCGGCAGGGCGACGATTTCCGTCCGCGGGGTGATGATCTCGACCACGCGGGTGTCCCCCAGCTCAATCACCGATTCGATCATCTCTTTCTCGTCTTCGTCCACGGCGCCGTGCAATTCTCCCTCGCTGACCACGTCGAGGATTTCCTGCTCCATTTCGTCAGCCGCCGATTTGGCGTCGCGGAGGGGTACGCCGGCAAGTCGCCGCACGACCGGGTCGAAAAGCTCCAAAAACTTGATGACCGGCAGGCAAACTACGCGCAGCACTACCAGCAACGGCAGGAAGCGCACGATCAGCAATTCGCTGGAATACTTGGCCCAGGCATGGGGAATCGCCACGCCGAAGACCAGCAGCAGCGCTCCCGCCACCGAGCAGGCGAGAAGAATCCGACGGAAACCGATCACCGCCTCAATCGATTCGAAACGGTAAAGCACGGCCACGAAGAGAACGAACACCGACGCGACGCGCAGGGCGGCGCTGGCCAGAAGGTACTGCGGCCGACGAGCGACCAATCCCTCCAGTCGGTCCTCACGACCACGACGCTCGAATTCCTCGGTGATCCGCGACCGCGTCGGCGTCCGCAAGGCCAGATTCAGCGTGGAGAACAGGGTCAAGCCCAGCAGTCCCGCCAGCCCCATCCACATCGCCCAGTCGATCACTTGTTCAACTCACATCCTGTTCGGGTTCCGCGAAGACCGCTCCCCATCCCAGCGACGACAGGATTTCGTCCTCCATGGCGTGCATCCGCGCCGCATCGGCCTTGCGCCTGTCGTCGTAGCCCAAGAGGTGCAACGTCCCATGGACGGCGTAAAGGGCGAGCTCCGCTTCCACGGCGTGTCCACGCTTCTCCGCCTGCAAACGGGCCGTGTCCGCCGACATTACGATTTCCCCGTCAATCGCGTTCTTCCCTTCTTTGGCGTCGCGAAGATCGAAGCTCAACACATCCGTGGGACCCCTGTGCCCCAGGTAATCCTGGTTCAATCGCGCCATTGCGGCGTCATTCACCAGGGCCAGATTGATTCGCGCTTCTAACGTCCCGTGTCGTTTCAACACCGTGCGGATCGCTTTGCGAATTCCGGCTTCAGCCTTCGGAGCGATGCCGATCGGCCCTATGGGGCCTATGGTATAAACCGGCTTGTCATTCATGCGTCGGGCCATCATGCCGCGGGTACAGGTCCAATCGGTATCTTGGAGGGGCTTAAACTGCCTTCGCCGGGGCCACCGAGACCTCGCGAGGTTTTCGGGCCTTGGGATAGGCGACGCGTCCATGGTATATGCCGCATAGCGTTTTGACGAGCGATTCCTCAACCAGGTGAATCTCCCGCAGGGTCATGTCGCAATCGTCGAACTGGCCGTCGTTGAGCCGGTCCATCACGATCTGATGAACGGTGTTCTCGATGCGCCCGACCGAAGGCTCGCTCAAGGACCGCACCGCGCCCTCCACGCCGTCGCAAAGCATCAACACCGCCGCCTCCTTGGAGCGCGGCTTGGGCCCTGGGTAACGGAAATCAGCCTCCGGCACCTCGCGATCATGACGCCCACTTGCGATTTGCGGTTGTTTTTCGGCGGCGGCGTGGTGGAAGTATCGCACCACCGTCGTGCCATGATGCTCGGCGATAAACTGGTGCAGGACCGGCGGCAGCTTGTACTGTTTCGCCAGTTCCAACCCGTCCTTCACATGCCCAAGAATAATCAGCAGGCTCATGGTGGGGGCGAGGTTGTCGTGGCGGCTGATGCGCCCCTCCTGATTCTCCGTGAAGTATTCCGCCCGATGGATTTTTCCGACGTCATGATAGAGCGCGCCGACTTGAGCGAGCAGGCCGTTGGCCCCCAGCTTCAAACACGCCGCCTCCGCAAGCGTTCCCAACACCAGGCTGTGGTTGTAGGTTCCCGGCGCCTCCTGAGCCAAAAGCTGCAACAGCGGGCGAGTGGGATCTCTCCATTCCAGCAGCGTGAGCGAAGTGGCGGTGCGGAAGATTCGCTCGATGAACGGCAGAAGCCCGGTCACCACGAACGCGGACATCAGGGCGCACGATCCGGCCCACACTGCGTGCTGAAGAACGAATCCCGGCGTCTGTCCCTCCATCAAGCCGCCCGCCGCCGACGCCAGCATGATCGCCACGGCCGTCGCCAGCCCGACCTTGATCAACTTCGTTCGCGCGCGGATTTCATTCAGTTGATAGACCGTGACCGCGACCCCCGTCAGCAACATCAAAAGAAACGCGAGATGGTTCCGCACGACCGTGGCGGCCAGCACGGTGAGGATGCACGTCGCCCCGATGGCAAAACGCCGAGGATAGACGATGCACAAAATGCTCGCCGCAATCAGGCAAGGCGCGGCCACCAGCTCCGGGAAATGGGGTAGCTTGATGTCCAGGAAACGCGCCGCCGCCAGCGTGCCCAACATCACCGCGGCGAACGCGAAGGTCCGCGATCGGACCTCAAATATGCTTGGTTGGTATTGCCGTGAATAGACCAGCAACCCGCCCGACAACACGATGACCAGCATGACCAAACCGGCGCGCTGCAGCCATCGTTCCTGCCGCAGACCGGCGGCTTCAAGGGTGTCCTGCAGCAGAAACGCTTCGTATGCCGCGTGATGCGCCTTCAGCAGGGCATATTCGCCTTCATCCAACTCCCCCGGATTGATGTAAGGCCGGTTCTCCTCATACGTGGTCATCGCCTCGGGAGTGACCTCCTCCGACTTCTTCATGGCGTCGGCGGTGCGCTCCTGGGCGTAGAGGATGGTCGGCTGCTCCCTGAAAACACTCATGACTATGGTTTCAAAAACATTCCGCAATTCAGGCACCGGAACGCGCCGCGCCACCGATCCCGCGCTGCCCTGCAACGCTTTATCATTTCCCTGTGGAACAAGCTCGGAATGCGGAAGCTGAACGATGCTTGGTTCGTTGTCCGTGCCATGCGTTTCTAGAAATACAAAGTCCGTCGCGCTCGCCGGGTCGCGGGGCTCCTTGTACAGGCCGCGCACCACGTACTGGCTTTCCAAGGGCAGTTTGTCGATCCATTCCTGAAACTGCGCGTGGCCTGCATCATTGGGCATGTCCACCAACGCCCGAAGACGGTCGTAGTCCGCCCGCTCCGCGGGCCAGTTCAACCCTTTCATTGCCGTGGAGTAGGCCTCGAACGTGTCCGCGTTGGCGGCGACTTGATAGAGCCGCATCAAGTCCGCGCGAATCCGTCCAAAGGTAAGGGCCGGATCATTTAACGCGTAAATGCTGGCGGTCTTCGCCCGCGCCGCTTTGCGGTCGTTGGTGGTCTGCGTGATGTTCGGAACATGGAAACGGACTTTGGCGTAGATGGGTTGCTCGATACGCTGCCCGACGACGGAATCCAGCGATCCCTCGCCCCACAAAGCCAGGGCCGAGGCGGAGGCCACGAAAACGAGCCCGACAACCATCGGCCAATTCACCAGCCGATGGAACCAGCGGGTCCACCACGACCCCCCGGTCTTCCCCCGCTGCTCACGCAGTTGTCGGCTGCGATTTCCATTCTTCTTGGAGGTCAATCTGAACATAACGCAATGCTAAGCAATAGCACGGAATCGAACCTGCACTATGACCTTTTGACCGCGCGGTCTGCCATCGCCATCGCAAGCCTGTGGCCGGTTCGGAATCCGCGCTGGTTTTCTTCCGCAACCAGTCCCTATCGGAAAGCCGCCAAACGACTTTCCCGGTTCCCACCACCGTAATTGGACCATATTGACCATGCTGTTATTCTCGGACGCTCCGGTCGCCTCTGCTGTACCTTTCGACGACGTCCTGAACCAACGGGTGCCGCACGATGTCGCCCTTGGTCAAACGAACGGTCGCCACCCCCTGCACTGTCTCCAGGCGCCGCACGGCGTCGATCAATCCGCACGATTCGCCGGTAGGAAGATCGCTTTGGCTGTCATCCCCGGTCACCACCATTTTGCTATGGTGCCCAAGCCTGGTGAGGAACATCAACATTTGCGACACGGTCGAATTCTGGGCCTCATCCAGAATGATTGCGGAATGGTTGAGCGTCCGCCCGCGCATGAACGCCAGCGGGATCACCTCCACCACGTCGTTTTGCAAGAAGCGCCGAATCTGTTCAAACGGCATCATGTCATGCATGGCGTCGAACAGCGGGCGCAAATAGGGATTGACCTTCGCTTGAAGATCGCCTGGCAGGTACCCCAACTTTTCCCCGGCCTCGACCGCAGGTCGAGCCAGCACGATCCGCTTGATCTTGTGTTGCTTGAGGAGCGAAATCGAAACTGCCACGGCGAGAAACGTCTTCCCCGTGCCCGCCGGGCCAAGGCAAAATGTAAGGTCATGTTTGAGGATCGCCTCCACATAGTTCCGCTGACCCTCGCCTTTGGGCGAAATGGAAGCGGCGGACAGGAAAACGTCGATTGCCGCGCCCGTTCCGGCTTTGCCGTCCATGCTCGCGTGACGGATCGATTCCTGCACCCATTCGTCGCTTACGTTTCCGTGGTCTCGCAGGAATCGTTGGATGTCCTCGATGACGCAGGCCGCCTTGCGCACCCCCTCTTCCGGGCCCCCGATGTACACAGCATTTTCGCGGGCGCTGATGCGAACGTCGAAGGCCGCGCGGATCAGGCGAAGGTTGCGGTCGCCGCTCCCGAACAATGCCCCGCGCCGCGACGGATCATCTATGGGTATGGTCAGGTCCAACGGGTCTTAAGTTCGCTCAGGCGGTTTCGGGCACTAGGTCCCTCAAAAGCGCAAACCCCACCCAAGATGAAAACTCCCAATCTTCACTGTCCAGGTCCGAGTCACACGACGTTCCAAACCTTGGTCAGCAGGAACCAAGCCACCGGCATCGTAAACACCGGGCTATCGATCATATCCAGTATACCACCGTAATGGGGAATCAACCTGCCTGAATCTTTAACTCCACTGTCGCGCTTGAAGCAAGACTCGACAAGATCGCCGATTTGCCCAGCCGCGGATAGGGCTATCCCGAAAATCAACGCCCGAACGATGGGTGACATGCTGGTAGGATCATTGCGAATACCAAATGAACGGATGAAATCGCTCAGAATCGCGACCATCGCGCCATCGCCTGTTCCGGTAAGCCAGCTCATCGCTCCGGCAGAGGCGATAAGCACGGCGACAAGAGCGCTTCCAAGCAACCCACCGACCGCGCCTTCTACGGATTTGGCCGGGCTGATGCCGGGGATCAGCTTGTGTCGTCCCATCATTGTGCCCAGAAAATAAGCTCCGATGTCGGAAGCCTTTGTTACCAGAAGGGTGATCAAGAGAAGCCACGCCCCTTCCTGTCCGGGAATGTCACGCCCGCATCGAAGCTGCAGCCCGAAAGAGCCCAGGAACCCCACATAGAAAACCATCAACAACGTGGCCGCCATATCCAGAAGCGCGCCGCGGGGATGACCGCGAAGTACGCATAGCAAACCAGCGCCGAGGACCGTCGCCATCAGGGCGATGAGCTGCCAGAAGAGTCCTTCCAGATCGCGGACATCCGCTCCAAGCCATCCGGCCGCTGACAACCAGGGCGTCAGAAGTAGAACCAGGATCATCAGATAGGCGAAAGCGGAGTGAGGTCTGATTTCCTTTGCCCGGAAAATGCGGTTGAGTTCCACCGCGCCGCGAAGCAGGACAACAATGAACAGCAGGGGAATGAGACTTCCACGACGGAGAAGTTCACCGAGCGGGCCGGCCGTCTCGATCGACTGCTTGGCGATGATCACGTCCTGAATGAACAGCAGAACGAGCACCGCGATCGCCAATGCGCCGTAGGCTACCCGCTGTGCCATATCCGAGTTCCTACCGCTTACCGACACGCGATGCAAACGCAACCAAGTTTCCAATGTTCCGACTTGATTAAGTCTCAAGTAGTGCTTCGATTGGAGAACCGGTTACCGGTCCGGTTAGGGCAGCAGGACCAGACCTAGAGAATTTGCCCGGTTATCGATCCACCCGGAACGCTGAATCTCATGGCGCAAAAAGAAAGATACGGGGTGCCATGGTAAATACTTAGTCCTATCTTAACCGGTCCATTCGACCCATTTCCTCTCTCCGTCAGATCTCCGTCAGATCAATTAGATTATAGGATGTTGCCAGTTTGTTAAATGAGCTAGATTGATGGTATCGACCTTGAAGTCTTTGCGGTCATTTGGTATAAATTAGGGACATTGGGGAGTGTTACGCTCGATTCCGTGCATTGCGGATGCCGGACGGCGGCCCATCTTGAGTGCTACGTGGCACTCCGGAATTGGACAGGTTTACTTTCGAAGAAAAAGGTTTGCCTTATGAACGATCTCTCAACAGTGCCGACCTTTAGCGGCGTCGCGCTGAAAGCAGGATTACTGAAGAATAACTGGTCGAGGCGCACTGGTTTCTGGCGGGCCGCAATTCTGGGAGCGGCGTTCGGGGCAATGACCCTGGGTGTCACCGGACAGGCATCGGCGCACAAGGATCCGCCAACCTGTCTGTTCAATGGACCCAGCACTTCCATCAGCACGCAGGGCATTGTGATGGCCCAACATGGCGACAGGATTTGCTATGTCGTTGGAATCGCCAATAGTTGCCCTGGTTGCTGCAACGTCACCGGACTTAATTCCAACCTGATTTTGCCGAATGGGGCGGTGGTTCCGATTACGGCGAATGCCACTGTCAATCAAGGCGACTCTTTCCTGTGTCCCAGCGCCGATCCCAGGTGCGCGACGCCGTCGAATTGCACCATTCCGGCAATGCAGGGTTACGAATACGTGGTGGACCATGCCGATGAAATGGGACAACTCGGCACGGGGTGTCCCATCAATCCCACGGCCGGTACCGGAACCGTCTGGGCCTCCATTCTCGGCGTTGGGGTAGACCATATTTCGCCGAACGACGGCACGGCGTTCATTTGCCAATCAATCCCCGTAGACATCCCTCACGCCTGCTGCGAGCCGTGTTCCGGCACTTGCACAGATGTGTTGGATGCCACCGAATGTCCTTTCCCCAGTGTTTTCTCGCCCCACGATAATTGCAAGGACGTGGTTTGCACGCCGCTGACCTGCCCCGGTCCGGTACCACCCTGTGAGTCCGGGCAAGCTTGCGATCCGGCTACCGGGCAGTGTGTGGACCGGCTCGACGCGCCGTTGAGTACACCTTGTGAGGGTTGCCCAGGGGGCGATACCCCGTGCAACAATTGCCATTGCGACGGAAATGGTTCATGCGTTGATCTTCCCGAACCTTTCAGTACCCCGTGCGAGGCGGACGAAAACCTTTGCACCATCGATCACTGCGATGGCAATGGCCTGTGCGTTCTGCTTCGTGGGCAATGTGATGACCCCATCTTCTGCGATGACCAAGATGTCTGCACGCGGGACACTTGCGATATCACTGTCTTAGGGTGCTGCATCAACGAACCGATTCCCTGTCCGCCGCGTCCATGCCACAGGATCACGGGCTGCGATCCGGTCGACGGATGTCAATACGAATTCGACTGCCGAGAGCCGGGCGAAAACTGCTGTCCGGATGACGGCAATCCCTGCACGCACGAGTCCTGCGATCAAGAAACCGGACTCTGCGGAACAACGCCGGATTGCACCACGGATAGGGATTGTGCCGACGATCTCAATTGCACGATGAATACCTGCGAGAACTTCTGCTGCGTCGAGAAACGGTTGTGTGAATGCCAATGCGGGGACAGGTGTTTGTCCGAAGGCGAAGCACCCGGCATCTGCGCCGATCCCGATGATGACGGCGTATGCACCTGCACCACCAATCCCGATCCAGAATGCGAAGGCCAGACCTGTGGGACTTTCACGACCTGCAATCCCGGATCACCCAACTGCGGGGATAGCGGGATCTGCGGATCGACGGCGGAAGGCGGCGGTCTTTGCGTTGATGGTTCCACGAATTGCGGGGGCCTGGCCGACTGCGCCAGCAGCGCAGATTGCTCGGATGGGCTTTGCTTCGTTGACTCCTGTTGCGGGCGCCCGGTATGTGTGCCGAACTCGCAACGCTGCCAGACGCCGTCGGAAGCCGCGGCCGCCGCCGCAGGGGCAGTGGGGCCGGTCTGCTGTGCGGACGGCGCTTCGTGCGATGACTTGAACGCCTGCACGGTCGACGAATGCCTGGAGGGCTGCTGCTCACATGCGCCGCATGTCTGTCCGGAGCGACCGTGCTACAGGATCACGGGCTGCGATCCGATCGACGGATGCCTGTACGAGTCGGTCTGCACGCTGGTCCCGGATTATTGCGACGATCAGAACGTCTGCACGCGGGATGCCTGCGATGAAGCGGAAGAGGGCTGCTGCCTGCATGTAGACATCCCCTGCCCGGAGCGACCGTGTCAAAAGGTCACGGGCTGCGATCCGATCAGCGGATGCCTGTACGAGTCGGTCTGCAAGTTGGACCCGGGTTACTGCAACGACCAGAACGTCTGCACTCGGGATGTCTGCGATGAAGCGGAAGAAGGCTGCTGCCGGAATGAAGACATCCCCTGTCCCGAGCGACCGTGTCAACGCATTACAGGTTGTGATCCAATCAACGGTTGCCTGTACGAATCGGTATGTACGCTGGTCCCGGATTATTGCGACGATCAAAACGTCTGCACGCGGGATATCTGCGATGAATCGGAAGATAGCTGCTGTCGGTATGAAGACATCCCCTGTCCGGAGCGCCCGTGTCAAAAGGTCACGGGCTGCGATCCGATCAACGGATGCCTGTACGAGTCGGTTTGCAAGCAGGTCCCGGATTATTGCAACGACCAGAACGTCTGCACGCGGGATATTTGCGACGATTCGGTGGAAGGTTGTTGCCGACGCGAAGACATCCCCTGTCCGGAGCGGGAATGTCACGAGGTCCGGTGTGATGCCGCCGAGGGATGCGTCTACACCAACGTTTGCACCTGCGGCGATGGGGACCTTGATCCCGGCGAGGATTGCGATGACACGGTGTTTGAGCCCAATGCGCCTTCGACCCACGGACCTTGTCGTGCCAATTGCACGTACTGCGGCAACGGCACCAAGGACGGCGACGAAGAATGCGACGACGGCAACGACGTAAACGACGACCTTTGCACGAACGCGTGCACCACGGGAGGCGATCCCTGTGATGACGGCAATCCCTGCACGGTGGACCGTTGCAAATGTGCTCGTCGTGATCACGACGGCGTAGCCACGGGCAATCATCACGACGATGACGATGACGACGATGGAGAGCCGTGCGATTGCCCACCCGAAGCGTGTGACGGCGATGGAAACGTCGCGAAGAATAACGGAGGCGACGACTCCTGCGTCTGCAAGCACGAGTTGGTCTGCACGGATGATTGCTGCCCGGACTGTGACGACGGCGACCCGTGCACGATCGATACCTGCGCCCCCGGCTACAGGGACGACGACGATGACGATGATGATGACGACGACGGCGTCGCCCACGGGAATCGACGCGATCGTGAGAAAGTATGCGAGTGCAAGCACAGGAACATCTGTCGTTGCGGCGACGGCATCATCAACCGCGCGGGGGAGACCTGCGACGGTCCTTCCTTCCCGCCCGGCACACCGCCCGGCGCCGAGTGCCGCAAGAATTGCACTTTCTGCGGCGACGGAATCAGGCAGTCTCGATGGGGCGAGGAATGCGACGGGGATGACTTGGGCGCCGTGGCCAAGAGCGGGGACGACTGCTCCGGCGGTTGTGACTCCAACTGCAAGTGCATTCCGAGGTGCGGAGAGGCCCGCGAATGCAGAAAGAACTCTGATTGCGGGGACAGAAATAGTTGCACAGCGGATAGCTGCGTCAATGGCTGCTGCGTGAACGCTCCGATCATTCCGTGCTGCGGCAATGGAATCAGGGACGGGAAGGAAGAATGTGATGGAGACGACCTTGGTGAATGCGGCGGCGCCGCCAAGAAGGATGCGCCCGGCTGCACGGACGATTGCAAGTGCGCGTCCAACGACGAGGGTTGCTCGCCGGGATATTGGAAGAACCATACTAGTTATTGGAATGGCATCGGCAGCAATGAGAAGACGGCGACGATCAAGACCAGCACCAAGTTCAACACGGTACTGGGCGTGACCGGAACCAATTCCGGGGTTGCCAACTGCATGACCTTGTTGGCCGCCCTTGACCTGCCGAATGTTTCGCCTTCCTGCGGCAAGGTGGGCTCGCCGAGCAATGAAAAGCTGGCCCTCAATCGCCACACGGCGGCGGCGCTGGCCAACGCGGATACGAATCTCAATTATCCCTATACGCTGGCTGAGGTTATCGCGCTCTACCGCGACGCGGTGGGTGCGGTTTCCGGACCGGAAACGATCTCCTCCGCGAAGGCCAAGTTGTCCGCGGCCAACGAGTTGGATTGCCCCTACTAGGGCGGCAACCGTTTAGAGTAAGGTCCTATCAGGCCCGCCGGGTCGAAAAGCCCGGCGGGCCTTTCTATGTAGATCAGGGGCACCGATAAAACCTGTCGCAGATTCTGTTTTCGTGTAGCGGAACGACCCCCTTGGATACGAAGAGAACCGTGTTGGGAAAGGATTCCCGATAGGGTGCGTGCGAGAAGGGATTCACGCAAGAGCAAACACTGTTCGAAGCTCAGGTTCCCGGCGTGGTCGTAGACCGGGGTCTTGGAGGTCCCCCCGAAATCGTCGGACCAGACGATGACACGCCATGGCACTGCTCAAGAACTGCCTGGGACTTTGCAGGTGATTCTCAGGAAATATGTATGGTGTCCCCCTGAATACCAAATTCAACTACACGCGGGACAATCTCCTCATGACGGCTGGCAGATAAATTGGGGGCGGGTCACGGTGACGAGGTCTTAAGAAAACCGGTCCCACACTCCGGGCAACGCGACTCAACAAGTCCGCGAAGGTCGTAACCGCATTTAACGCATCGATGTTGCATGCGTCGAGAAGCGCGTGCAAACTCCGAAAACAGTAAAGCGATATACGAAGCTGCAAGTATGCTTCCAAGAGCCAACATAAGCGAGAATGAAATTGAGACTGAACGAATGTACCCATAATTGTCTAAGCGGACGGTCAACCCGTTTGCCGGAAGCGATAGGATCCACGGGGTCGGAGCCCTCCCAACACGTTCACTGGAAACATATGAACATCGTAGCAAGAGAATTGTGCCGCGTTCTATAGCCATCGCGGAAGCAGAGATGGGTTTGTTTAGGTCGACGATGGGATTCGGTGATATTGGGCCTGGAGCAAGTACCATCGCGATTTCATCATTTGCTCTTTGATTCCAAAATTGTTGCACCAAACCCACCCTATCAAAACCAATTCTGATTTCCCTGAAATAGCTAAAGAGCCAAAGGCCGATGATCAGAATTGTGATTAGAAACAGGACTCGTTTCTCTCTAAATCTGAGAAGCGATTGCTTCGATGCAATTCGGAATAGTTTGAGTCTCAATCTCCACACGCCACTTGTGGCTCCCTACAGTTAAAGAAACGCCAAAATGCGTCCAAAAAACATTGCGCGCACCAGAGCTGTCTCGCCGCCTCGCCAACAGGATTGGGATCCGGAGGTCCAGTACAAGCCGTTTCACAACGGAAATTATCGTTTTCTAACTGATCCTTACAGAAACCTAATCCGAACGGATCGCGGGCTGTATTAGGATTGGCTGATACGTAGTTGTACTGATTAAGCCCGAAAGTGTAATGGGACGTAGCGAGAAACACGTGTGAGAAGAACGCAACGCGATCTGTTTGCGCAAACCGCCTTTTCCCCGGATCATATTGCCTCGCGCGGTTCTGCAACTGGGCGAGTTCGGGTTCGAAGAGAAGCCCTTGATGGGCGAAGGGTTGGCTGACGCTGGTGGAGGGCCTGCCCGGATGACGCATCGCGCCTTGGGTCAGCGCATCGAACTTCGTGGCGTCTGTCGAGTCGTAATCGCCGTCAAAATCCAAATCCAGAATGCGGCATGACCCGCTGACCGTTCCAGTACAGGTCGTGCCCGGTGTGCCCTTGTCGGTGGAGTCCACGTCCTGGCCCCCGTCTCTATCTCCGAAGCCGGTGTCCTGATGGACCATCAACTCACCGTACGGCGTGTAAATATTACGTTCAACGACGTGCCTTCCCAGGTCGGTCGTGCCGATGACGTTCCAGTTGGCGTCCTGGTGGATGTAGAGGTCGCCCTTGTCCTTGACGCGGAGCATGACCAACTCGTCGATGTACTGCGTGCCGTGGATGAACTGCTGGACCATGTTCCCGGACCCGTTGTTGATCTGAATTATCCGTTGTCCGTCGTAAAAGTATACCTCGGTTTTGTTGTAATCGCCAGCGTTGGGGTGACGCTAACTTCGCGCGGAGAAGCGAGGTGGACAGGGATTCCGGGGGGGTACGCGCGAGAAGGGGTTCTCGCGCGAGCAGCCGGAGAGAAGCCGCGGCGCGGCATGTAGCGCCGGGGACCAGCCCCGGCGCTACATCCATACGGGCTTAAAGGGTTTCGACGAAGAGGGCCTTGCCGCGCTGGGTGCGCATGTTGGTTCGCACGGACTCGGCCACCTGCTCCGCGTTGCCGACGCCCTCGATCAGAACCAAACGATCGGAGACGTCGGTGGAGATCAGGGACACCGTCCCCAACCCGAAGATGCGGTCCGTCAGGGACTTTTCCAAACGTACGTCGTCGACGCGAATCAGTTCGGTCTGGTCGATCGTGCGGCTGAGGATGCCGCGCTCGATGAAGAGGCGTTGCGAGGTCAGGCGGTAGCGGCGGCTGATGATGCGAATAAAGACGGGGATGATGAAGATCAACCCGGAAACGAAGACCGCGGCGAGGACGGTCCAGATCACGGTGGAGAGTTCGAACCATTTCCTGGTCGAGGCCAGCCAACCCATCAAGACCGAAAAGAGAATGTTGGCGACGATCCAGAGGGCGATGCGTCCGGCGTAGTGTTTCCAGCTCGTTCGCCCGCTCCACAATTCGGTTTCCGGCGCCGCGGGTTGCGTGGTCGCACCTGGGTTGGTCTGCGGGGAGAGTCTTGAGGCCGGGGCGTCTGAAGCGGCGTTGGTTTCCATGGGATCACTCCTTTGGCCGGAGACATCATAGCGGTCATGACGCGGACATGCACAGGGAGTGCAGGAGGCCTCGATGGGTCGTGTCGCTTCCGCTCCACGCTCGGATGGGTAGGATGTCGGCCATGATCGTCACCATCGACGGGCCGGCGGGGTCGGGGAAGTCCACGGCGGCGCGGAAACTCGCCGCCCGGTTGGAAATCGCCTACCTCGACACCGGGGCCATGTATCGGGCCATCGCCCATGAGGCGCTGCGGCGGGGCGTCGATTTCAACGATGAGCGCGCCGTGCTGGAGACGGCCCGCGCGATTCGCCTCGAACTGGACTGCGGACCCACGCACACCCGTGTCCGCGTCAACGGCCACGACGTAAGCGAGGCGATCAGGACCATGGCCGTCAGCGCCGTAACGTCGCACGTTGCTCGAAACCAGGCCGTGCGCGATCTCCTCGTGGAGCAGCAACGGGAAGTGGGCAGGCGGCTCGGATCGTTCGTTACCGAGGGTCGCGACCAGGGCAGCGTGGTCTTTCCCGACGCGGACCACAAGTTCGTTTTGCAGGCCAATCTCCAGGGTAGGGCGGAACGGCGCTTTCAGGAACTCATTGTTGACGGTGAAAATGTACAAATTGCAGACGTAATGGATAATCTCGCGGCACGCGACAAGGTTGACGCCAAGCAATGGGAGCCGCTCCTTTCTTCGGGGGCGGCGGTGGTAATCGACACAACTCAGATGACTATTGTGCAGGTTGTGGACCGACTGCACGAATGTTTGACGAAAATGAAGCCCCGCCGGGCTCACGCCTGAGCACGATCCATCGCAATCGCAGGTCGATAGCTTGTGTACAAGTATTGATGCGCCGCGGAATGTTCCGCGCCGATTGACCGAATGGCGGGACGGGAGTATGGTGAAACGTGCGAAAAGCATGGTTTTTCTAGGACGTTCACACCTGCACCGAACCGGGCCTGTTCGTTGCCGTTTTGGAAACCGCTGATGCCGAGTTTCAGTTACAAGGCGGTGAGCAACGCGGGAAAGCACGTCGCCGGAGTTCTCACCGCGGAGAACTACCTGGTTGCGCTGCGCATGCTCGATGAGCAGGCGCTGTATCCGATTCACGTGACCGAGGGCGCGGATGCCGGCGCGTTTTCCTTCGGGCGGCAACGGCGGGTGAAGTCCGCCCATCTGACCCAGTTCTATAGCCAGCTTGCCGATCTGCTCAAGGCGGGCGTGCCGATGATGCGGTCGCTGGACGTGCTGTCCGGGCAGGGGTCGCAAGGGGCCATGGCCATCATGGTCAAGGAGCTGCGCGAAGACGTGGCCGGAGGCATGTCGCTGGGCGATGCAATGGCGAAACATCCACGGGTGTTTTCACCCTTGCACTCCTCGATGACCCGCGCCGGCGAGCAGGGCGGTTTTCTCGAAGACGTGTTGCACCGCATCGCAATTTTTTGCGAGAAGCAGGATGAGCTGCGCAACAAGGTGGTAGGGGCCATGATCTATCCCGCGATTCTGGTGCTCGCGGGAAGCGGCGTGGTGTTGTTGCTGCTGACGGTGGTGGTGCCCAAGCTCCGACAGCACCTGCAGCCGGAGACGTTCAACATTTTGACGAAGGCGGTGTTCGGGGTTTGCGACCTGATCCAAAACCATTGGATGAGTCTGTTGTTCGTCGCGGTTGCGATCCTCCTCGGCGTGACCACCTGGATCAAGACGGCGTCGGGGCGGAGAGCCTACGAGCGCTTCAAGCTGCGGGCTCCGGTCATGGGCAAGATCGTCACCATGATCGCCATCTGCCGGTTCTGCCGGATCCTTGGAACGATGCTGCACAACGGCGTGTCCATTCTGCAGGCGTTGAAGATTTCCAAGGATTCCGCGGGAAACAACATTCTCGCCAAGTCGATCGAGGAAGCGGCGGACAGCGTAAAGAAAGGGGCGGCGCTGTCGGCCCCGCTGCGCGAGTCGGGCCTTTTTCCGGCGACGATTTTGGACATGATCGCGGTGGCGGAGGAGGGCAATAATCTGGAAACGGTGCTGGTGCAGATCGCGGACACCAACGAAGCGCGCACGGCGCGATCCATCGAGTTGGGCGTTCGCATCCTGGAGCCGGTGCTGTTGTTAGTCATGGCGTTGGTGGTGTTTTGCATCGCGGTGGCGTTGCTGCTGCCGATCCTGACGATGGGAAGCGCGGTGCGATGAAGATGGGATTGCCAATTTCCAATTGTCAATTGTGGAATCATCGCTTTCGGCTACGTCGTATCGTAATTGGCAATCGGAAATCGGCAATTGGAATAATCCACGGTTTATGAGGAGTCAAATCATGCGACGGAAGTTTAATCGAAGGCGATCGGCGTTTACGTTGATCGAGGTGTTGCTGGTGGCGGGCATCCTGGCGGTGCTCGCGGCGTTCATTGTCCCGAACCTGTTCGGGCAGGCGACCAAGGCAAAGATCGATATCTGCAAGGGAGCGATCCTTCGCAACGGCTCGATCGGGAAGGCGCTGGACACCTACAAGTTCGACCTCGGTAAGTACCCGGACACCGATGAAGGGCTGGCGGTGCTTTTCCAATCCAAGGAAAAGAGCAAGGACGACGAGCGCTACAACGGCCCCTACATGGACGGGGTCTTTGAGCAGCTCAAGGACCCGTGGGGCAACCCCTATGAGTACCGCTCTCCCGGTGAGATCAATGAGACCTTCTACGACTTATGGAGTCGCGGCCCGGACCTGAAGGACGACGGCGGCAAGGAGGGCAGCGACGACATCAAGAACTGGATTGAAAAGTAGGAGAGTGACGTGGATTGCCAATTGCCAATTGCCGATTGCCAATTGGGAATGCCGGACTCTCAAGCTTCACGGGGCAATCGGCGACAGCGCCCACGGGCGTACACGCTTCTGGAAGTGATCCTGGCGATCGGGCTGCTGGTGGCCATCAGCGCCATGGCCATTCCCAGCTTTGTCCGTCAGATCGAGCGCGAGGAGCTGCCGGGTTCGGGAAGGCAGCTTCGCTCCTTGCTGGCCATGACCCGCGCGCACGCCTCTTTCGACGGAATGCGCTACCGCATCCGTTTTCCCAAGGAAGATGAAAAAGACCCTATGGGCGGAGATCAACAGCCGCTGATCGAGCGAGAGGATGATCCCATCCACGACCCGGAGGTGTTCAACGAGGTCAAGGCCCCGTGGATCATGGGGAAGACGCTGCTGGGAAACGTGCGGTGCGCGGAGGTGCGGCTGGGGCGGCCCACGATCGACGTGCTTCGCGAGCGGCGAGAAAAAGTGACGGAGGTTTCGGAGGAAATGCTCCGCTCCCCGGAAAACTTCGAGCCGGAGTATCCCCCCTTGTACATCGAGCCGGACGGGACATCGGAGTGGGCAACGTTCACGTTGACGAGCGCTCCGCGGGGAACGCCGATCGACGAATTGGAAGACCATCCGCGCATCGACCTGATCGTGGAAGGGACGACGGGGCTGGCCTGGATGCAGCGTCCGTTCTACGAGGAGGAGCTGGACCTTTTCGAGGATAAGGGCTGGCCGGCGGTGCTGCGGCAGGACTTCCTCGATCCTCGTGAGTTGACGGAGAACGACGTGCTGGAGCTGCGGGAGATCAGCGTGCGACCATGAGAACGAATCGCCGCGGATATGTCCTTCTGGAAACGGTCGTCGCCACGGGTCTGTTGATCGTGGGACTGGCGGTGCTGGGGGCGCAGATTCAGGAATCGGACACGGCCATCCGTCAGATGCGCCTGCGGCTTCGAGCGATGACCCTGGCCGAGCAGCAGCTTGCGGAGCTGGACCTCGGATTGATCGAACTGGACTCGGTCGATGAGGTGCAGGAGGGGGACTTCGGACCGCGCTACCCGGACTACGGCTGGCGCCTGATTACCGAGCCGACGGCAATGGAAGGGATGTTCCGTTTGACCGTCGAAGTTCTCCACCTGATCCGCGAGGGGACTTACAAGGAAGATGATTTCGACTACGACGCGGCGGACATATTGTTTACCGCCTACGCCTTCCGGCCCGCGCCGCAGGCGCTCGATCTGGGAATCGACTTCGGACTCAGTGACGAAGAATTCGAGAAAGTCAGTGAGAAGCTGAGCAACGCGGGAATTCCGGGCCTGGATGCGCAGTCGTTCGATCCCACCATCCTGGCCAAGCTGGACTTCGCCCAGCTGGTCGAGGTCCTGCCCGTGTTTCTGGACGCCATGGGAATGAAGCTTGGCGAACTGGAGGCGATGATTCCACCCGGTGTCATCGCGGAACTGAAGAAGAGCGGCTTGCTCGACGAGTTGGAGGGGTCCAACGAAGGCGGGGAGGGGGGCGATTGAGAAATCACCCATTCATACGACGGTGTTCATCGCCTCGACGGCGGGGAGTGACCCTGCTGGAGATTCTACTGGCCATGAGTCTGCTGGTAACGCTCACTACCATGACCTATTGGTTCTATTCCTCGTCGATGGAGACCAGTCAGAGGGGCACGGTGGAAGCGGACAAGCTTCGCCTGGCACGGGTGATCCTGGACCGCATGGCGACGGAGATCCGGCAGGCCAGCTACACGACGGGTGAAGACCGTCTGGGCATCCGCGGCGAAATGGAGGCCATCGCCCTTTCCACCTTGCGCGTCCCCACCAAGGAATTGTCCAGAAAGCGTTCGACGCACGAAGGTCCGCCGGCGGCGCAGTTCGACCAGGTCGCGGTGCAATACAAGATCGCGCGTCACCCGGACGTTTTGCACGAGGACGGGTACGAAGAGTCGCTTGGACTGGCCCGCGTCGAAGTGCTGGTCCCGCGGGAAGAGGCTCCCGCCGAGGCCGCCCCGGCGGAGGGCGAGGCGCGGGCCGAGGGGGCGCCGCCACCGGCGGAGGCATTAATTGACGAGCTTTTCCCGGAGGGTGGTTCGGGAGAGGGGGAGCCTACCCTGGGGCCGGACATCAACTGGGAAGAATTGTACGCCCCGGAAATACACTTCCTTCGATTCTGCTACTTTGACGGATTCAAGTGGTGGGACGACTGGATGATTACGGGTGAGAATCCCCTGCCGCAACTTGTACAGATCACCATCGGGTTCGAATCTCATCCGCCATGCGGAGAGGAATTCGGTCAGGACAAGGCCAACGAAGAATTCTGCGAGTGCCTGAACAAGGACCCGGTGGATTGCGAGCCCCTGCCCAAGGACCAGTATTCCACCATCGTGCGGGTCACCGGGGCCGATCCGCTGTTTCGTTCGCGCGTCAGCCGCGAGAGCCAGTCCGTGATGGAGCAGATGGCCACGAGCGGGTCGGACAAGCAAGGGGGAGCACCCTGACATGGCGATGAAGGCTCGCGCGGTCATCCTGCCTGTTGTCCTGTTTGTGCTCCTGCTGTTGGGGCTGCTGGGGGCGATGTTTTCCTTCCGGATTCACGCGGACGTGTCCGCAACACGGGTGATGGGGGACCGTCTGCAAACGCGCCTCGCGGCGGAGGCGGGGGTCGAAGCGGCGAAGATGATGCTGCGGACGGCGCGCTTCGATCCGACGCAGTGGTACAACAATCCCGAAGCTTTCCATCGCATCTTGATCTGGGGCAGCGGGGTCGATCGGTCGGAGGCGGGAAGCAACGAAGAGTTCGAGGATATCGCGGCGTTTCGCTTCAGCATCGTGGCCGACGACCCGACGGATGACGAAAAGTACATTCGCTTCGGCATCACCGACGAGGCGTCCAAGCTCAACCTCAACGCGGCGACCGACACCCAACTGCTGCGGCTGGTGGAATCGGCCGTCGTCGATCAGGGCGAGGACGGCGTGGACCCGCGGGCGATTGTTGACGCGATCGTGGATTGGCGGGACGTGGATTCCGCACCCACGGGCCAGGGGGGCGACACCGAGGATACGTATTACCGGGCACTCGATAAACCCTATCGGGTCAAGAACGGACCGTTTTCGAGCGTTGAGGAATTGCTGTTGGTCAAGGGCGTCACCGGTGCTTTGCTCTTTGGCGAGGATTTCGATCGCAACGGGTTGTTGACCCCCAACGAAGACGACGGCGACAAGACCTTTCCGCCGGACAACCAGGATGGAATCCTCAATCGAGGGCTTTTCCCCTACCTGACGGTCCACTCCCACGAAGACAACACGAGCAACGAAAACCGCCCGCGGATTTATCTATTCAGCGATGAGGCGACGCTCAAGAAGGACCTGGCAGATGTTTTTCCAGATGAGCCTGAGACCATCAATTTCATCGCCGCGGTGACCCGTGCCGGACCGGTCGGTCCGACGGGACCGGGAGGAAAGCCGGGTGGGAAGCCTGGTGGAGCGGGGCCCAAGCCGGCGCCGGCCGGTCCCGGAGCAGCGCCTGCTCCAAAGCAACCGGGTGCGAAACCGCCCGGCCCGCCGCAGCCGAAGACTCCTCTGCCCGTCGAAAAGCGGTCGTCGAGTCAGAAACAACAAGAGGAACCCGTCACCCCTCCCGCCATTGAGCCCCCTCCGGGGTCGGTAGTTCCAGGTGAACCTAGCGGACCGGTCGGTGACGAAGTCGGCGGGGCCGCGATCGGCGACGGCTCCGAAAAACCGGAAGGCGATACGGGAAGCGGTGATGAAGCACCCACGGGCATGCCGATTCGATCACCAGCGTCGTTGTTGCGGCCCCGGCAGGTTGGCCCCGGTCAGGAGGAGCCCAGTCCATTGACGATCGAGCAGCTACCATTGCTGATGGACCGGTTGACGACGCGGCGGTCGACGGAGCGGCGAATCAACGGCCTTATCAATGTGAATACGGCCCCTCGGAAGGTGCTGGAGTGCATCGGAGAGCTGAACGGAGAGCATATTCAGGCCATCCTCGACCTGCGGGAAACGCTGGACGCGGAAACGTTGTCCACGCCCGCGTGGCTGGTGACGACTCGGACCCTCGACGTGGAGACTTTCGATAAGATCGCCCCGTACCTCACTTCACGAGGCCAGCAGTTTACGATTGAATCCCTGGGTTACGGCGACCATATGGGGATGGTGACGCGGCTGCAGGTGGTGGTGGACATGGTGGGACCGATCGCCCAGACGATCTATTACCGCGACCTGAGCTACCTGGGGGGCAGCTACCCGATCCGCGAAGAAGATAAGGAGCAGATACGTGACCGGTAGACCGTCGCCGAAAAAGATCGTGGCCCTTGACTGGGACACGCGGACGCTGCGGATCGTTCATGCCCTGCTCGGCAAGCGCGGGGTGAAGATCGACCGCTTGCTTTCCTCGCCGATTCCGCCGGACCTCGATCCGACGAACCCGGAGCAGTTGGGGCGGCACATCCGGCGGGTGATGGACCAGGAAGGAATCCAAACCAAACACGCGACGTGCGACATCCCCCGCGATCAGGCCATTCTCAAGACGCTGTCGCTGCCGGCGCTGCCGCCGGATGAGATGGCGGGAATGGTGGGCATCCAAATTGCCAAGGAGCTTCCCTTTCCGGCGACCGAGGCGGTGATCGATTTCGCGGTCCCGCCGTCCGCGGGTTCAGAGGCGACGACGGACGTGCTGGTGGCGGCGGTGCGCCGCGAAGTCGTGCAACAATACGAAGCGACGTTCGAGGTGGCGGGCCTGAAGCTGGACCGCGTGGGGCTGCGGCCCTATGCGAATACGGTGGCGGTCTGTGAGCTGCTTAAACACGCCCTGCCGGAGCGGGTCATGTTCATCGACGTGCGGCCCCTGCTGACGGAAATCAACGTGATCCGCAACGGATTGCTTGTTTTCTCGCGGGCGGCGTCGGTGATGGTCTCCAAGGAAGCGGGGGAGCGGCCACGGTTTTCGATCGTGCGGGAGGGCGCGCCAGCGCGGGATCAAGCACAGCCGAGGGCGGCTGTGCTACTCACGGAGGATTCCGATCTTCGCGGGAATGACGAACTCGGCGTCGGTGAGCCGCCGCCCCTCGGGAACATGGAGGCCATGATTCACTCGCTGGTCGTGGAGGTGACGCGGTCGATCGAAGCGTATCGGGCGGGCGACCCGGGCGCTCCGGGCAACATCGATCACATGGTCATCGCGGGCGATCTGGGGATCGAGGAGACGCTGGCGGAGGCGATACAAAAACGGCTCGGCATCACCACGGAACTGTACAACCCGGCGGCGTCGTTCGGCTGGGAACCGGATGAAGGTGCAGGGGCATCGGCATTTGCATCCACGCTGGGACTGGTGGTGGGGCATTCTTATGATCAAACGGTCCATTTCGATTTCCTGCATCCCAAGAAGCGGACCTCGCAGACCCAGGAGCGGCTGAAGAAAGCGCCGCTAGTCGCGGCGGTGGCGGTGTTGTTCGTCGCGGCGGGCGGGATTGCCTTCGCCAAGTTCACGGCGCACGACCGAGATCACCTTGCAAGAATTGAAAGCACCATACGGGAATTGGAAGAAAAAAGCAGCGACAACAAGAAATTCCTGGAGGTGATGGAACAAATCCGCGATTTCGACGCGGAGCAACATGTCTGGGTGGACGTGCTGTATGATCTTTTCTCGGCGCTCCCCACCAATGAGTACCTGGTGATCAACCATCTGGAGCTGAACCAGTCGGAAGGGAGGCTGGTGCTCAAAACCAGGGCCAAGGACCGCGACACGGCGACGACCGCGGTGCGAAAGCTCGATGAGTTCCGACGCGAAGGCAAGGACCGTCCGAGGTTTAAGACCAGCATCGGTCCGCAGACGGAAAAGAGGGGGGAGAAATACGCGTTTGTGCAGGACCTGCGGGTGACGATCTTGCGGGATGACGTGGTGAAAAAGGGATCGACGAAGTCGAAGCCCAACGGATAAGCATCGGTGACGACGGCCACTGCTGACACAGCAGTGGCACGCGGCAGTGGCGCCTGTATATGGATCGACGAACCAAAATCTTGTTGGCGGCGTTCGCCGTGCTGGTGGGCGGGGCATTGATCCGCGGGGTCGTCTACCCGGCGTGGATCCAGCCGCTGCTGACGATCGACGAGCGGATCGCGGAACGTCAGAAGGTGCTGGACGTTCTGGAGGCTCGGGAGGCGGCCGTGCAGGAGGCGCGGCACGAGTACAAAGCGCTGGTGGCGCGGGTCGGCTCGTTCGAGGTGGGCAGGGTGGAAACCGACGTGCGCGATCGGCTCAATCAATTGATCGAAAAACACCATTTGCAGGATGCGGCGGTTTCTCCGAGCCGTCCGGTCGAGGATCGCAAGACGGGATTGTGGGCGACGTCGATTTCGGTATCCGCAAACGGCACATTGGAGTCAACCATAGGATTCCTGAAGGACCTCACGGAGCTTCCGCACCTCACGCGCGTGGGAAACCCGTCGCTATCTCCGGTCAGCGGCGGGCGAAAAGATTCGAAAAAGGAAATCGTGAGTCTGCGCGTCCCCGTGGACCTGTTGATCCTGCCCCGACATCGGTTGGTGGGGACCATCAAGGATGCGGAACTGATTCAACCCGATTCGCACGTCCGTCACCAGGGGCGTGAGTATGGGATGATCTGGGACCGCAAGCCGTTCTCGGAGTATGTGCCGCCGATCCCGCTGCGGGCGACGGTGGCACGATCCTTCAATGTATTGAAGGGGCAGCCGGTCGTTCTGGACGGAGGGGCGACCGGCGGGGACGGTGAGTACACGTATAGTTGGTCGCCGACGGAGGGGTTGAACGATCCGACGTCTATGCGTCCGACGGTGGATACGTCGACGCCGGCAACGACGACTTATACCCTGACGGTGACCGATGGCAGCAGCAACCTGGCGGTGGCGGCGACCACCGTCACGGTGCGCGAACCGCCCCCTCCTCCTCCCCCGGCGGTGGTGCAACAGGAAAAGCCGACGCCTCCTCCTCCCCCGCCGGGTCCGAAACGCTGGCCCGACGCCAGGAACATGACCATTATCATGGCTTTGTTGCAGACCATGGGTACGGATAAGCTGGACGAGTTCATGGTGTACAACAAAATATCCAGACAGACCAACTACTACAAAATCGGGGACGAATTCGACGGGGGAGAGTTGGTTTTTGTGCATCAGCGCGGCGGGGTGGTGCGTAGAAATGAGGACTACTTCGTGTATCCGATCGGGGTGAACCTCGATCAACATGTGGCGGCGACTGCCGCCGAAGAATTCCCGGAACTGAAGTTAGTCGCGGACAAACTTCGAGAAGTTCGCAAGGAGCAGAAAAAACCGGGGCCTTCGCCCGCGGATGAACCCGAAGGGCCGTTGAAGCCGGCGGAAGATCAGTCGATGGAAGGCCCGCCGGCGGATTCGCCGGATGGCGGGGACCGGGAAGTGAAACCCATGGAAAGCGACACGGCGAAAAAGGCGGAACCGGCGAAACCCGATGAGAAACCGGAAAGGCCGAATCGCCGAACCAACAGGCCGATGATACCGAAGAGAAAACCCTAGCAGGGCGGGCGAAGTCGCCAGGCGCCGGAGGACCCTATCATGAAATGCACACCGATCCGACCAACTCGCTGCCTCTTGTGGGGCGTGTTTCTGTTTGCGGCCGTCCCGTGGTTCACCGATGCGGCGTTGCTAGCGCAAGTACCCGAGCAACCGACCGAAGAGCCGGAATCCCAGCCGAGCACGGAACCGCCGCCGACGGAGGCGGCGCCGCAGATGGATCCGGCAAGGCGGATGGAGGAAGCGAGAAAGGCGGCCGCGGCACGTGCCGCGGCGCGGCGCACAAAGACGCCGACACAGCCTGGCCAAGACTCGGAATCCCAGCCGAGCACGGAACCGCCGCCCACGGATGAGGCGCCCGAGACAGATCCGGCACAGCGGACGGAAGATGCGCGGAAAGCTGCCGCGGCTCGTGCCGCGGCGCGGCGCCTGCAGACGCCCACGCAACCGAACCAGGAGCCGCCGGCTCAGCCAAGCTTGGACCAGCCGGTGCCGGAGGACACGGCGGAGACCGATCCGGTCCGGCGGGCGGAAGAGGTGAGGAAGGCGGCCGCGGCGCGGGCCGCGGCACGGCGGGGGCGGACGACTCAGGGCCAGGACGGAGCGGTCAAACCCCAACTCGGTCAGCCTGCCATCCCCCCCCAGGGCTTCCCCTCGGGAGCGGATTCCCAGCCGGTAATGCCGACGCAGGAGGGGATGCAGGAAGGTGTGGGCCATGCACGGGGAGAGACGCCGCCGGAGGGCGGACCGTCAACACCAATGAACATCGCCCCGGCGGAAAGTGACGTGCCGCCGGAAGCGAGGAAGTACAGCTTCAGCATCAAAGACGGCACCTACGAACAGCTTATTGAAGGGTTCGCAAGGCAGACGGGACTGGGTGTGATCGGGGACGCGCCCAAAGACGGAAAAGTAACCTTCGTCAGCACGGAGTGGTTGAACTTTGATCAGGCGCTGGGGCGGGTGCGGATGCTGCTGTTTCGGTACAAGCCGCTGGAGCCCTATTGGATTTATCGCAACAAGACCAACCTGGAGGTCACCAAGGTCAACGATTTCTATCGGGATTTACCGCGAATCCGAATGTTTCGGAGTGTGGAGGAGTTCCGTGAGGCCAACCTGCCCAGCGATGAGCTGGTGTTGGTGGTGTATACGCCGAAAACCGGCACGGTGGCGGAGCTCAGGCAGGTCCGGGACTGGCTGCCGGACTACGTGCGGGTGACGCCGCTGGAAGACCAGAACAGTGTCACCATCTTCGCCCTGGTCAGCGACATCGAGAAGTACCTGGGGTTGATCGATTTCATGCGCGGCAGTCGCACGGACCCGCGCACGCTGGAGAGAATCGAGATTCGTCATCTGGCCGCCAATGAGGCGCTGAACCGGCTGCGGCAGTTGATGGACGTTGATGGATCGGCGGCGCCGGGCAGGGCCCCGACTACGCGGCGGGGAGCGTCGCGCGAACCAAGTTTGCTGGACAACATGCCCGATCCGCCCGTGACGGTGATCGCCGACGACGCCCAGGGGATCCTCCTGGTGCGGGCGATGCAGGACAAGATCGACGAGATCAAGGGATTGCTTCCCTTCATCGACGTGGACCTTTCCACGCCATTGTCCACGCCGGTCATCGTGAGGTTGCAATTCGTGGACTCGATGGAATTGATCGCCACGATCCAGCAGATCCTTTCCACTTCCGGCACGGCGCCGGGTATGCCCACGCCCTCCCCGTCGCGAAGGGGCAAGAGAGCACCGGCGGCGCCCGTGGGGTCAACAGGCACCGGCATCACTCCCGAGAGCATTACGCTCCTTCCGCACCCTTCGGACAATGCGATCATCGTGCTGGCGGATGAGGAGGGCGTGGCGCGGGTTCGTGAGCTGGTGACGCTGTTCGACGTCTCCTCAAAGCTGGAGCCGGTGCGGATTCTTCTCGCCCACGCGGACGCCAACGAGGTGCTTAGCACCGTAACGTCCATCATGTCCACAACAAGCAAGAAGGGACCGCCGGTGATCGACCGGTTTTCGTTGGTGGCCGATCCGGCGGGTTTTGCGTTGTGGTACGTCGGCAACGACAAGGACCTCGCCAGGGTGAAGGACCTGATCGCGACCATCGACGTCGCCGAGGAACCGGTGTCGCTGCGGGTGGTGGTGATGCAATTCCAGCAGCCGTCGTTCGTGTCCAACATGCTGCAGGCGTTCGACGGAAGCATTGCGGCGTCTCCGACGCCGGCGCCGGCGGGGAAGAAAGCCAAGACTCGGCGGGCGAAAGCGGCGCCGACGTCGAAGTTCACTCCGGACGATGCGTCGAACCGGTTGTTCATCCTTTGCACCGAAGACGAGTGGGCGCGGTATCAGCCGTTGATCGCGCAGCTCGACCGGCCGGCGGATGATGGAGAGGCTTTCGTGCGTGTGCCGCTGCAACACGCGGAGCCGAATGCGGCGATCGAGCGGCTGGAGACGATGCTCGGCGACGGAACCGAAGGGGAGGGCGTCCGATTCATCCCCAGCGACGGGAGCCTGCTGGTCTTCGGTTCGAACCCCGCGCAGGTCGAGCGTATTAAGGTCCTCATGGCGGAAGTGGACAAACCGTCACCGATGGAGCAACGGACCTTTGAAATACTCCGGGCCAACCCGGCGGACATCAAGACAGCGATCGAAAGCCTGATCGCGAACATGCCGGCGAAGGCGTCCCCGAAGCGGCCAAGGAAGGGCGAACCTGCTAGAGGCGGGAACCCCATGGAGGCCATGGTGTCGGACCAGTTGACGATCGTTCAACTCGGTCAACGCCTCGTGGTTCAGACCACCCCGGCGCGCATGGAACAGGTGGCGGCGCTGATCGCGGAGTTCGACGTCGAGGAGGGAAAGACGGAGCTGAAGGTCTACTCCGACTTCCCCCAGGGAACGAACATCGAGGCCATTTCAGAAACCGTGTCTTCGGTCTTCATGGCCACGGGGCAACTCCTCAACAAAAGGGCGCGAGAAGGGGGGGTGGCGGCGGAGGGACCGAAGTTCATTCCCCAGCCGGCGTCGGGACGCTTGGTGGTCATCGCCGATCCGGCGCTTTTTCCGGAGATCGAACGGCTGCTGACCGTATTGCGGCATGAGGTGGAGTCAAGGCCCACGGTGGTGGTGTTCGTGGACGTCAAGCACGCCGATCCCGCGGAGTTGGTGGAGAACATCAAACCGCTGTTGGACATCAAGATTCGCGGCCTGGTGGAATCCGGGGAACTGGACGACGCCGGGGATGAAGAAGGAATTCCGACGCGGTCAACGAGGCGACGGACGATGCCCGTGCAATCCTCCAGCGACCGCTATCACCTTTCGTCCGACACACGCAATCGCCGAATCGTGGTGGCCGCCCCGCAGGTGGTGGTCAATCAGGCGAAGGCCCTGATTGAACAATTTGACACGCCCGGCGAAAAGCCGGTCTTCAAGACCGTGGAACTGGCCAACGCGGCGCCGGAGGACATGGTCCGCGCGGTCAAGGAAATGATGGGTGCGCCGTCAGCGCGAAAGGCCCCGAGCAAAGGGAAGTCAGCGCCGCCACCAGTGGAGCTGGCGGGAGGCGAAGGACTCTCGGTCGTCGAAGCGCCGGGGGGCGGGGCGGTGATCCTGCACGGGACGGCGGCGGAGGTCGCGGAGGCCGAGGATTGGATCAGGCAGCTTGACGCCATGTCCACCCGCGGCCGGTCCATCAAGGTCTACGAGATCAAGAAGGCGGACATCTCCAAACTGTACGAGTTCGTCGTCCACGTGGTCGGCGAGTCCGCGCCAACGCAGGGTGGGCAGCGTCCGGTTCGGCCGGCATCCGGCAAGGACGCGAAAATCGAGGAGGAAGAGGAATTCACCACGAGCAAGACCTACGCCGGCAAGGACCTTTATATCCAGACGGACCTCATCAGCCGGACGATGCTCGTCGCGGCCACGCCCTCGAAGATCGCGGAGATCGACGACCTCGTCGCTCACGTAGACAAGGGCGCGGATGAGGACCCGGGCATTCGAGCGGTCATGGGAGTGAGCGCGCCGATCCCGAAGTTGATGTACGATTTGCAGTACGCCGAGGCCATCGACGCGAAATGGGCGCTGAAAGACGCCTTCATCGCCATGTGGGAGCCGCAAAGCGAGCTTCCCCAGGTGGACGGATTCGGAAGTGTGCTCATCGTGCGCTATCCGCACGAAAATCGCTTCGACGAAATCCGCAATTTTATCCGCGTCTACGCGGACAAGCCCGACCCGGAGAAGACCAAGACCGTTGCCAAATCCTTCCCCGCCCCGGAGGGTCTCCGCGCCCAGGAAGCGGCGGTCTGGATCAAAATGAACCACCCGGAGATCACGGTGGACTTGGAAAACATTACGCCCGGTGAGGACAAGCCCTATGAAGTCACCCGGATTCTTGCCCCGAAAAAAGCCAAACCCTGCGTGCTGCCGGGAGGGTTCCATCGGGCGATGGATGCGCTGCTGGGGAGCATCATCGGTCAGCCGCCGGAGGAAGAACCGGAAAGTCAGCCGGACGTCGAACCGCCGCCCCAGATCGATGAGGTTGAGGAGGAGCCGGTGCAGGACTTTGTGCCCAGCCCGAGCGCCGACGACCTGATCCGTCAGGCGCTGACGCCGATTCTACCTCCAAGAGTAAACAAGAATACCGCGGAGCCGGAAGCCGGCGGTTCGAGCCGGACCGGCGATCCGTCCGGCCAGCAGCCCGGCGACGGGGTGGACGATAAGAAGCGGCTCTCGGGTGAAAAGATTAACATCAAGTACGACGACATCAACGGCGTGTTTGTGGTCGAGGGGCGGGCCGGGGACATCGAGGAAGTCGATAAGTGGATCGACGACCTTAAGAAGGGGATCGAGGATTTCCCGGTCAAGCCCGACATCCGCATCTACCAGGTGCGTTACATCGACGTGTTTTCGGCGCAGGACATCCTCGAGGAGATGTTCAACGTCACCAGACAACAGCAGCAGATGATCCAACAACAGCAGCAGCAGGCCATGCGCCAGCAACAGCTTGCCCAGCAACGGGCCCAGCAGACGGCGGCGCGCGGTCAACAGGGAGACCAGGACGGCTCCGGGCAGCCTGGCGCTGCCGGCGGTCGGCCGGGGCAGCCGCAACAGCCGCAGCAACCACAGGTTCCGACTCCCCAGCTTCCCCAGGCGGGCGTACGCATCTATCCCAACCCCCGCGACCGCACGTTGATTCTTCGCGCGGAGACGAGCCAATACCCGCAGATCGAGGAACTGCTGGCCACCATCGACCAGCCCAAGCCGATCGACAGCTTCATGCGGACCTACCCGCTCAAGAACCTCAACGCCGTGGAAGTCGAGGAAATCCTTCGAGAGTTGCTGGGAATCGGCAAGGATGGCGCGCGCCCCAAAGGCGGTGCGGCTCGTGCGCAGGGCGCGGCCGGTGTACCGGGCGCGCCGGGGGGACCGACCCCGTCGATAAGCCCAAGTGACCAGCTCCCGCAGACAATTCTGCAGGAGACGGTCAGCGGGGCGACGCAATTGGGGGTCGATCCGGCGGACATCAAGCTGTTCAGCAGCGAGGTGTCCAACACGGTGATGGCCATGGCCCCGACCAAGGCGTTGGATTTCATCGGGGAGTTGATCCAAAAGCTGGAAAGCGAGGACATTCCTCAGCGAACGACCAAGTACTATGAATTGAAGCACGCGGACGCGGAGGACGCGGCGGCCTATCTGGTGAGCCATTTCGAGGAGGCGGCCGGACCGAGCAAGGGGCGAAAGCCCGCGGAAGGAGCGGGAAGCGGTCCGGGCGTAAAGGCCCTCAACGCTCCCAGCTTCGTGCCTTATCCGCGGCTGAACCTCCTGACCGTGCAGGCGACGAAGGTGCAGATCGAGGAGATCGACCGGATCGTCGAACGGATCGACGAGAGCGGGGGGACGGATCAGTGGGAGGACGTGGCCCTGGCCTACGCGGATGCGAAGATGGTCGCGGACACGCTGACGGCCATGTTCGCGGACAAGGGCGGCGGCAATGGGAGTCCGTCCAGGGCGGCTTCCAAAGGCGCGGCCGTCCCCAAGTTCATCGGCGAAGAGGGCGGCGGGATCGTGCTGTTCAACGCCCCGACGAGCCTGCGGGAACAGATCGTGAGCACCATCGCCAAGCTGGAGGAGCAATACAAAGAGACGCGCACCCCGCGGATCATTGAGTTGAAAAACGCCAAGCCCAGCGCTTTGGCGGAGGCGATCGAGAAGGCCTACGACGCGAAGAAGAAGGACGCCAATTCGGGCGGGGCTTCGCCCTCGCGGTTTTCGGTCACGGCACATGACCCGACCAAGCGACTGTTCATTATCGCCGACGACAAGACGTTTGAGGAGGTCGCGGCGCTGGCGAAGCTGCTGGACGACAAGCCGGGGACGATCGGCGTGGAGTTTCGCATCTATCCGCTGCAATACGCCAGCGCCAAGTCCGTGCACGCGCAGATGACCAAGTTGCTGAAAGACTACATGTCGCGGCTCGGTCAGGGAGAGAATCAGATCGAGGCCTTCAGCGTCGAGCCGGACGAAATGTCCAACTCGCTCATCGTGCTGGGCGGACCGACGGTGTTCGGGTTTCTGGAGGAAAATCTGCGAAAAGTGGACACGCCGGCGATGCAGGCCGGAATGCCGGCGTCGCTGATCGTTCCGATGAGCAACGCCAACGCCGTGGAAGTGGCGGCGAATATCAAATCGCTCTACTCAACCAAGGAGCAGCCGCTGGGAGTGACCCCGCCGCAGGTGGAGGCCAATCCCGCGACCAACGCCCTCATCGTCCGCGGGACGCAGGCCCAGATCGAGGAGATCAAGAGAGACATCATCGACCCGCTGGAGGCACAGGTTGGTACCAAGAACCAGGTGCAGGTCAAGCCCATCAAGCTCACCTTCGCCGATCCGGGGAGCGTGCAGGACGCGGTGAACAAGTTGTTCCGCAGCGACAGCCGCAACGCCCGCGACCAGGTTTCGGCGGTGCCGGAGTACACCTCCAACTCGGTGATCGTGTCGGCCTCGCCGGAGAACCTCAAGCGGGTCGAGGAATTGATCGCCAAAATCGACAACGCCGAGACCAGCCAGCTGGACGTCCATGTGGTGGAGATCAAGCACGCCGACGCCGCGTCCGTGGCCCAGACCTTGACGGAAATCTTCGTCAAGGCGGGAGCGAAACAAGCGGGGAGCCAGGCGCCGCCGATCACCATCGCGGCGGTCGCGGGCTCGCGGGCGCTGCTCATCAAGTGCAAGTCGGAGGATTTCGCGCGCATTCAAGAGACGATCAAGGAATTGGACTCCGAAGACGTGGGCACGGGCGGCGAAGTCCGCGTCGTGACCTTGCAGTACGGCGACGCCAACGAGATCGGGCAGGCGCTGGAGAAGTACCTGACCAATACCGCCGGCGGCGGGCGCGGTCCGAAATTAATGGGCGACGCCCGCATCGGCGTGATGGCCCAGAGCAACAGCATCATGATCAGCGCCGCCAAGGAGGAGGTCGAGCGTCTCGTCGAAATCGCCAACGGCATGGACATCGCCGGGGAAAAGGGGAGCGTGCCGCAGATCATTCCGTTGAAATTCGCCAACGTGGGCATGATCCTGCCCAGCGTGCAGGAAGTGTTCAGCGAAAGCCGCGGCGGCGGGGGCGGTCGGCGGAACCAGCCCGCGCCGGTCATCGTGGCCGACGAAGGGAGCAACGCTTTGATCGTGCGCGCCTCGCTGACGGATCTCAAAGCAATCGAAGGAATCGTCGCCCAGCTCGACACCGAGGACAAAAAGGACAAGACCCCGTTTCGCATCATCAAGGTGGCGGCGGGGATCAACGTGACCGACCTGGCGGAGCAGGTGGAGATGACATTGAATGAAACGGCGAAGGCCCAGGCCGGTAACACCCGCGGCGCGCAAGTCCGGACCGTCACGGTGACCCCGAACCTGCGAACGAACAGTCTGCTGGTATCGGGGTACTCGGCCATGTTCGATCAGGCGGAGTCGCTGGTCCGAAAGCTGGAAGAGATGGGCCCGGTGGGCGATCGCGTGACGGCCATCGTTCCCGTGAAAAGGACGAAGGTCGAAGAGATTCAAAGGCTGATCGACCAATTGACGCAGCAACCGGGAGGCGACTCGGGGCGCGGGGGCAGCCGTCCCCGCCCGTCGAGCCGCCCGAGGTAGTGCGCGTCGTTTGATGCCGCCAGTGCGATTCCTCGCGTTTTTCGGAGAATCGCCAAGGCAATGCGACAGGAATGCCGAAGTTCGGATAGAGTGGAAGGGCCGGGCGATGGAGCGTTCCCGGCTAAAGGAGAGCCGCCGGATTGATCCGGCGGGAACTTGATGGGGCGATGGTCATGAGGAAGAACGGACAGCCTGGGACGGGACGTTTTGGCGGGTGGCGAAGGATGCTTGCCGCGTGCGTCGGCGTAGTGAGTCTGTTGCTGGCGAACGGTTTGACCTGGGGTCAGACCCAGCGCGATTCGGAGCAGGAGCAGGCGCAGCCGCCGCCGGCTCAACCGACGGAGCGACAACCCCAGCGAACATCGCCAACCCGACCGGGTCAACAAGCGCCGCCGGCGCCCGATCGCATCAGCGAGCTGGTGCGCGGCCTGGACCCCGCGTTGCTGGCGCAAATGGCGGGGGCGGACGTGACCGCGGAAGTGGTCGGCGACCAGGTGTTCCTGCAAGGACCGGAGGAAGCGGTGAAGGCCCTTGAACTGCTCATCCGGGCCTTGGAAGTCGAGAGCGAAACCAAGACCAAAATCCTCGAGGTGGTTCAGGTCACGGAGCGCGACGCCGCGGAGATCGCCCGGACCGTCCAGCAAGCGGTGCGTGACGCGAAAAAGTTCCCCGCGCAAAAGGCGGAGGACCAGATTTCCGTCACCGCGTTGTCGAACAACATTCTTCTGGTCGCGGCGCAGCCGTCGGAGATCGATCAGGTCATCGACATCATCAAGCAGGTGGACGCAATTCCCGATCCGCTGGGTAAAGTGGAGTTGATGAGCTTCCCGGTGAATTACCGCAAGGCAGCGGACGTGGCCAAGGAGCTGGAGAAGATCATTACCCAACTTCGCGTCGCGTCGGGGCAGAAAAAAGATCAGACCAAACTCCAGATCATTCCCAACAACGCCAACAATACGATCACCGTGACCGCCCGCGAGACGGAGCGTGAAAAAATCCAGGCCCTCATTGACAATATCGACGTGGAGCCGAAAAAGGGCTGGGGCGAAATCCAGCTGACCATCTTCCCGCTGCTCCATTCCAAGGCCGCCGACCTGCAGAAGGTCATCGAGGACTTGATCAAGTCGGAAGCCAAGGCGGACAAGGATGCCGTGCAGGAGACGATTCAGCGGTTGCGAATCAGCAAGGCCGACACCAGGGGAGAAATCACCGATCTTCCCCCGATCGAACTGGAACGCCAGTTGAAAATCATCCCCGACCCCGGGACGAACAGCCTCATCGTCGCCACGATCGAGGAGAACATGGAGCCGATGGGTGAGTTGATTCGCCTGCTGGACGGGGTGCCCCTGGGCGAGCAGGTGAGCGTCAAGCTGTTCCCCCTGCGCTTCGCCGACGCGGAGTCCACCGGGGACACGCTCAAGAAGATGTTCGACGAAGGCAAGAAACTGCCGGAGGACCCGGACGGCAGCGCCAAGGAAGCGGTGCCCGAAGGAGCACAGGGCAAGGCCCTGGTCTACAACGTGGGCATCGCCGCGGACGTGCGCACGAATACGTTGATCGTTTCCGGTCGTCCCGAACAGCTCACCCTAATCGAGGAAGTCGTCGGTCAGTTGGATCAGCCCGCGAACTCCATCAAATTTCCCCTGAGGCTCTTTCAATTGGAGTATTCAGACGCCACGCAGGTGGGGAAGATCGTGACCGAGCTGTTCGATCAGCGGATGGAGTCGGCCAAGGCGATGGGAGTGGAGAAGGGGGCGTTGGAGCGTGAGAAAGTCTTTCTGAGCACGGATCTGCGCAGCAATTCGATGATCGTTTCGGCCTCGGAGGAGAACTATGCGGAGATCGTGAGCATCGCCCGGCAGTTGGACACCCGTCCGGCCAAGCTGTTCGACCAGATTCGCATCATCCGCTGCGAGCGGCTGTCCGCTGCAGACCTCAAGACCAAGATCGAGGAATTGTGGAAGCGGAAAGCGGACTTGCGACGCGAGGAGGAATTGCTCGAAGACTTGCCCATCGTGGTCGCGGATGAACGGAGCAACGCCCTGGTGGTCGCTTCGAGCGTGGAGGACTACGACGAAATCAAGCGGCTGGTGGATGCGTTGGAATCGCAGCCCCTGATCGAGGACACGCAAATTTTCAAACTCGCCTATGCCGACTCCAAAGTGGTCACCGAAATCATGACCAAGCTGTTTGAGGGCATGGCCGGACAATCGGAGGGGTTCAAGGCCCCGACGATCATCGCCGACTCTCGAAGCAACGCCCTGATCGTGGCCGCGTCGCGGGACACCATGGAGCGGGTGGAGGACGTGTTGAAGCGCCTGGACGTGGAGGCCGGTCCGATGACTGCGGTCTTTCAGGTGTACACGCTTCAGTTCGGCTCCGCCAACCAGCTCGCCCCGCGCATGCAGGAGCTGTTCGACTCTCGGAAGGAGGGTGACGACACTCCGCGCACGCCGATCGTGATCCTGGCGGAGGAGGCTTCCAACAGTTTGGTATGCAGCGCATCGCGCGACGACCACGCCATCATCTCCGGACTGCTGGAGCTCTTGGACGTGCCCTCGAACATCGCCAAGCAGTTTGAGATATTCCCCTTGAAGATGGCCAAGGCGGCGACGGTGGCGGAAAAGCTGGAAAGTCTGTTCAAGTCCCAGGCCGAGGGGGGCACGGGACGGACGGACGCCATTGCCGCGCAAGCCGACGAGCGGACGAATTCCATCATTGTGTGGGCGTCGCCCTCGCAAATGAGCAACATCGGTGAGGTGATCGAGCGTTTGGACACCGCTGCCCCGGCCGTGGAAATGATGATCAAAGTCATTCAACTCAAGCAGGCGCTGGCGTCGGACTTTGCCACGCTGCTGGAGGAGACGCTGGTCGGCGATCAATCCGGCGGCGACGATGAACGGGCGGTCATTGTGTCATTCCTGGAAAAAGACCCGCACGGCGGGGAGATCCTGCGGAAGCTGCTGCGCCAGGACATTCGCATCAAGCCTGATCCGCGGACCAACTCGCTGATGGTGATGGCCCCTTCGGACAGCATGGCCATGCTGGAGGCGATGATTCTGGACTTCGACCGCATCCGCCCGGTGACCTCCGAAATTCGTCTGTTTCCACTGATCAACAGCGACGCCAAGACGATGGTGGAGCAGCTCACGGAATTGTTCAAGGCCGAGGGAGGGACGGCGGAGGGCGAAGCCAAGAGTCAATTGGTGTTCGGCGCCGACGCCGAGGGTCTGGACCTGGCCAGCGTGGGGCAGGAGCTGCGCTTCGCCGCCGATCCGAGGACGAACACGCTCATCGCCGCGGGCGCCCAGGTGTACCTGCGAATGGTGGAGGACCTGGTGCGGTGGTTGGATTCCCAGGAGGCCGAGGAGCGGGTGAACGAAGTGTATCAGGCCAAGTTCCGTCCCGCCTCCGACCTCGCCGCGGCGGTGCAGGGTTTCATCAAGCAGGAAATCGACGTGCTCGGCGAGGCCGCCGACCAGGAGTCGATCACCCGCAAGCAGGAGCGGCAGGTCTCGGTGGAAAGCGTGGGGAAGGAAGACAAGGGCAGCAGCAGCCTGATGGTGGGCACCAGTCGCCGGGCCTATCAGCGGACCATGGAGATGATCCAATCCCTGGACCGGCCCGAGCCCCAGGTGATGATCTCCGTGCTCATCGCCGAAGTGGTATTGACCGACGACGTGGATTTGGGCGTGGAAATCGCCGGACAAGACCTTCATTTCTCCGAGGACGCCGTCGTCGGTCCCAACGGCATCGTTCAGGGCGAGGATTACGACGTCGTGGGAGGCACGAACCTGGGCGTGGTGAGTCCGTTGGGCTTTAACTTCACTGTCACGGGCGAGGACTTCAGCTTCCTGTTTCATGCTTTCCAGCAGAACAGCCGCCTGGAGGTGTTGTCCCGTCCGGTGCTCCTTGTCCGAAACGGGGAAGAGGGCAACATCACCGTCGCGGACAGCATTCCGGTGGTGAGCTCGTCGGTGGTCACGGAATCGGGCTCGACGAACACATCGACGGGGCGTGAAGACGCGGGGATCATCATGACGGCCACGCCGCACATCAGTCCCGACGGCTACGTGACGATCGCCATGAAGCAGGAGGTCTCCAACATCGGACAAAGCGTTCAGCTTTCCGAATCCATCAGCCAGCCGATCATTTCCAAACGAGAAGTTACGACCAACGTGACGGTTCGGGACGGGGAGACCGTGGTGATCGGCGGGTTGATCCAGTCGCGCGATGGAGACAACGAGAGAAAGATCCCGATTCTCGGCGACTTGCCGGGGATTGGCGTGCTCTTCCGGGCGATGAACACAACATCGACCAAGACGGAATTGCTCGTGGTGCTGACCGTGGACATCATCCGCAGCGACGAGGAGATGCACAAGATGTCGGTCACGCAGCGGGACAAGTTCGTCCTTCCGGACAGCATCCGCCAGAGTCCGCTGATGGAAGGTCTGCGGATCACGCCGCAGGAACAGGCCCTGGGCCCCCAGGATAATCGCGCTCCCGAGAATGTTCGTCCCGCGCCGGCCATGCAGCCGCGGCGCGAGGAGCGTGAGATGTTCGGCCCGCGGCCCAAGACCTACGGTCCGGCGATCACCCGTCCGACATCGACCAGCACGACCCAGCGGCCGGTCTACGGGCCTTCCGTCGCCAAGAATACGGAATCGTACCCCAACCCATGAGAAGGGTTCGGTCAGGGGTCCTGGGGCGGTTTCATGTCGTCGTCCTCGGCGCGGGATTGACTCTCCTGTCGGTGGGCGGATGTCAATCGGCCGATCCCGCAAGCACGGACGGGACTCCCAAGCCTTCGAGTCGCGGTCGATCGGCCAACGTTCGGGGCGTACGCTGCCTGTTTGACCAGAAACCCTGGCTTAACGCCGATGCCGCCGGTGACCGGGACCCCGAAGGAATCACCTATCGGGTTTTTCTGGATACGGGAACAGGCCAGGGGGTACTCCGCGACGGAACGTTTTATGTCGAAATGTACGAGATCAAGCGCGCGCCAACGGGCGAAATCGAACGAACCCTGGTGAGCGACTGGCGATATCCTACCAAACGGTTCGGGACGATCTCCGCGAAAATCCTGGGCAAGGGCTATCACATGCAATTGCGTTGGGCCAAGAAGGACATCGCCGGGCGCGAGATCGAGTTGATTACTCAATTCATCGATCCGGCGGGTAACGCCACGCGCTCCGCGACCAAGCGCCTTCGCGTGCCGAAGTACTTGCCGTAATCGCCCGCGGCTCGTCTATTGGTTTTCCTCTTTCCACTCATCGAGCCAGGCCATCTGGATGGCTTCGAGTTTGCCCTCGGTGGAGGCCTTGGGATCGTCGGTGAAGCCCTCCAAATCGCAAATCCACTCGTGCAGTTGGGTGAAGCGCACGGTCAGCGGGTCGAGGTCGGGGAAACGCTCGTAAAGCAGCAGGCCGATATCCTCGGCGTCATTCCAGGTCAGTGCGGCCATGGCAATCCCGATGCTCCTTGAATGACGATTCCTAATGTCCTTCTTGCACGAGGTTGCGGTTCCATTGCGGAATCTCAACCACGACGTGGGTGGCGCCGTTGGGGACGCACTGGCAGGCGAGGCGGCTGTTGGGCTTGAGCCCCGGAGCGTTTTCGAGCTGGTCTTCCTCCTCTTCCAGGGCCTCGTTGATCGTCTTCAGACCTTCCTTGACGTACACATGGCACGTCGAACATGCACACACCCCGCCGCAGGCGTGGTCGATTTCGATGCCGTTGCCAAGGGCGATGTCCAGAATGCTCCCCGGCAGACCGTTGTGCTCGTAGGGGAACTTCTCCGGGTCCACCTCGATGGTGACATTCATCGGCATGTACGTGATCTTGTACTTCGTCGTCGGCGCCGTGACTTCAGGTTGTTGAATATACGGATTCACTCCGCCCATGTTAAACCGCCTTTCATCTCAGTACCCGTGAAGCCGCATCGACAATCCGAACCCGGAGCGCAAGCGACGGGCCAGTTTATGATCGGTCTATACTTCATCCTATACCCGTGTCCCTTGAGGTTCCTGTAATGCCTCGCTCATCGCCCGTTCCGCCAGGGGGATGGTGCGGCGGTTGAACGCCTCGCGGCGGGCGTTCAGAGCGTGGGCGTCGGTACACTGCTTCGCATATTCGAGCAAATCGTGAATTTCGGAGGCCAGCGCGTCGCGATCTTCCGGGTTGAGCAGATGTCCATAACGCTCGATCATCTGCCGGGCCTTGTGGAGGTCGAATTCAAGCGTGGTGCGGACATCGATCAAGTGATGGGCGGCCATGTCCTCGCGGGCGTGAACCAGCGCTTCGGCCTGCATTCGGCGGACTTCATCGCGGGTCAGCCCGTGCGCGGGGATGATCTGCACGGCGGCGGACTGTCCGCTGCGGCGCTCGACGGCGGACACGTTGAGGATGCCGTTGGCGTCGATCAGGAACGTAACGTCGATTTTGGGGATGCCCGCGGGCATCGGCGGGACGCCCTGCAGCTCGAAGACACCCAGCGATCGGCAGTCTTTGGCCAGTTCCCGTTCGCCCTGCAGGACGTTGATCTTCACGTTGGCCTGTCCGTCCTTGAAGGTGGTGAAGGATTCGGTCGCGCGGCAGGGAACGCGAGTGCTGGCGGGGATCAGCTTGCCCATCGCTCCGCCGAGGGTCTCGATTCCGAGTGACAGCGGGGTGACATCCAACAGGAGGATGTCGCGCTGCACGCCCGCCAGCAGCGACGCCTGGACGCCCGCGCCTAGAGCGACGACCTGTTCGGGATTGAGGGCGGTGTAAGGCTGCCGCTGGAACACTTCCGCGACTTTGCGGCGGACGTAGGGCACGCGGGTCGAGCCGCCGACCAGGACGACCTGCTGGATGTCCGGCGGCGTCAGTCCGGCGGTCTTCATGGCCCGCGAGCAGGCTTCGATCGTGCGATCGACGAAGGGTGCGATCATGGCCTCGAATTCTGCTCGGGTGATCGAACGACGATAGACGCGGTCGTCGCCGATGGCGATTTCCACCGGGGCGGAGTCGCGATTGCTCAGGCGGACCTTGATGCTTTCGGAAAGCGTCCGAAGCTGTTGCTTGATCGTCGGCGTGGTGATGTCGAGGCCGAATTGCTCGCGGATTTCGCGGGTGAAGAGGTCGATCAGGGCGTGATCGAAATCGTCGCCGCCAAGGTGGGTGTCGCCGTTGGTGGACAGGACCTCGAAGACGCCCTCCTCCAGGCGGAGGATGGAGATATCAAACGTGCCTCCGCCGAAATCGTACACCGCGATGGTGGCGTGTTCGGTGCGATCCAATCCGTAAGCGAGGGCGGCGGCGGTCGGTTCATTGATGATGCGGACCACGTCCAGCCCGGCAATTTGTCCCGCATCGCGCGTCGCCTGACGCTGGGCGTCGTCGAATTGGGCGGGAACGGTGATGACCGCCTTGACCACGGAGCAACCGAAATGGCGCTCGGCGCGGGCTTTGAGTTCGCGCAGGATGATGGCGCTGATTTCGGGCGGAGTGAAACTCTTCTCGCCCACCACCACGGCGGCCACGTCTCGACCATCCCCGCCCTTGCGGCGATCGACGCGAAACGGCAGTCGAAGGAGGTCGTCGGCGAGGTCGGCGACGCCCTTGCCCATCAATCGCTTGATCGAGTGGATGGTGGTCGTCGGCTGTTCGACGGCGTGAGCGCGGGCTTCGCCGCCGATGCGCTGGAACCGCCCGGCGTCGTCGAAGGCGACGACCGAAGGGAGCAGCACGTCATCCTCGCCGCCGGGACCGGCGATGAGTCGAGGACCGGCCTCGTCGGCGAACGCGACCAACGAGTTGGTCGTGCCCAAATCGATGCCAATGATAATGTTTCGGTCGTCACTCATCGTTGTCCCAGCGAGCCGCGGGCTTTAGCCCGCGCGGACGTCCGCGCGACCTGAAGGTCGCGGCTCAGACCATTGCACTGCCAATGGATCGGCGGCAAGCTCCTGCAGCAAGTTGTCGAAGTATTTCATCGAGTTCAGCAACCGCCGCATGAGATTGCGCTCCGGAGCGCCGAGATCGGCGGAGGTTTCCGCGAGGTCGGCAATCTGTTCCATGTTGTCCTGCCGCCGGGCAGCGATGGATTCACGATGTCGCTCGATGGCGTCGCCGTCATCGGCGGACTTGGCCTGGTCGATCTCCTCACGAAGCACCATCACGTCAGCCAGGAATCCATCCGGCACCTCGCGCATCTCGGCGGCGCTGGGTCCGCCGGCGAGTTCCAGTAGGTAATCCGCCCGTCGAACGGGATCGGACAGCACGTGGAACGCCTGGTTCACCTCGGCGCTGAGCCGATTGGCCAGCGACTGAGCCTCTTGCGATTCACCGGTGAAACGGTCGGGGTGGACGGCGCGGGCCAGGCCGCGGAAGGCGGCATTGAGTTTCTTTTCGTCGATGGCATAGGTCCGCGGCAGGCCGAGAAGGGCGAAGTAATCCGTCCCCGGCGGCGGTGAAAAGAGCGCGCGGCAGCCGTCACAGACGATGGGCGAGGTGAGCGTGGATTGGCAACGGAGGCATTTGGCGGGAAGGATTGGTCCTTCTGCGGTCATGGCGTCGGCTCACTTCCATTTTCAGATTCCGGCCTGAACCCAGCGGATCCATCTATGCCGAGAAACTTGACCCGCAGCCGCAGGAGCTGGTCGCGTTGGGGTTGGTAAACACGAACCCCCGCCCCATCAACTCGTCCTTGAAATCCACGGTCGTGCCTTCCAGGTACAGCAGGCTCTTGGGATCGCAAATGACCTCGATGCCATGCTGGTTGCAGGTTTCGTCCTGCTCGGTGATGGTCTCGGTGAGGTCGAGCGTATAGCTGAATCCGCTGCATCCGCCGCCCTTGACCCCCACGCGAAGGTACATCTTCGCGGGGTCGGACCCGCTCTTCTTGGAGGCCTCCTGCTGCTGGGCGATGATCTGGTTGACTTCTCGTGCGGCTACTTCCGTAAGCGTAATCATTCGTCGTTGCTCCGATTGGTCCTTAACCTTTCGCCCCGGCGGCAGCCGCGGCGGGTTGAGTCTGTGCCTTTTTCTTCTTCACGTCCGCGATGGCGGCGCGGACCGCGTCTTCCGCAAGAACGCTGCAATGGATCTTCACCGGCGGCAGGGCCAGCTCCGTCACAATCTCGGTGTTCTTGAGCTGCATGGCCTCGTCCAGCGTGCGTCCCTTGACCCATTCAGTGGCCAGGGAGCTGCTGGCGATGGCGCTGCCGCAACCGAAGGTCTTGAACTTCGCGTCCACGATGCGGTCGTTCTCATCGACCTTGATCTGCAGCTTCATCACGTCGCCGCATTCCGGCGCGCCGACGATGCCCGTGCCCACGTTCTTCAGCCCAGCGTCCATCGAGCCGACGTTGCGCGGGTTCTGATAGTGGTCTACGACTTTGTCACTGTATGCCATGACTCTTGCTCCTTACTTCGCTCGCGGCTTTACTCGCCACGGCCTTGATTTGTCTCTGAACCATCATTCGTATCTTGTCATTGGTAATTCGTCATTCCCCTAGTGGTGCGCCCAGACCACCTTCGACAAATCAATGCCTTCCTGGGCCATTTCGTAGAGCGGACTCATGTTTCGCAGGTGGTTGACGGCCTTCACCACTTCCTTGATCGTGTAGTCCACTTCCTCCTTCGTCGTAAACCGCCCCAGCGAAAACCGGATCGAGCTGTGGGCGAGGTCGTCGCCGAGCCCCAGCCCCTTCAACACGTAGCTCGGCTCCAGCGAGGCGCTGGTGCAGGCGCTGCCGCTACTGACGGCGATGTCGGAAAAGCCCATCATCAGGCTTTCGCCTTCGACGTAAAGGAAACTCACGTTGAGCGTGTTGGGCAGACAATGTTGCGGGTTGCCGTTGCGGCTGATTTCCGTGAGGTGCTCGCTGAGACCGGCCCAGAGGCGGTCGCGCAATCCGGCGATTCGCACGCTCTCCGTGGGCATGTCGTCCAGGGCGACCTCGGCCGCCGCGCCGCATCCGACGATTCCGGGCACGTTGAGCGTGCCGCTGCGCATGCCGCGTTCGTGTCCGCCGCCGTGAATGATGGGCTGCAACCGAACGCGAGGTTTCTTGCGGCGGACGTAGAGCGCTCCGACGCCTTTGGGTCCATAAATCTTGTGGGCCGACATGCTGAGCAAGTCGATGCCCATGGCCTCCACGTCGATGGGCACTTTGCCGAACGCCTGGGTGGCGTCGGTGTGGAAGATAACGTCCCGCGCCTTGCAAAGGGCCCCGATTTCCGGAATGGGGTGAATCGTGCCCACCTCGTTGTTGGCGAACATCAACGACACGAGGATGGTGTCGTCGCGCATGGACTGCTTCACCTGGTCGATGCTGACCCGGCCCGTGGGATCGGGATCGAGCCAGGTGACTTCGTATCCCTGCGACTCCAGGAACTTGCAGGGGTCGATGACCGCCTTGTGCTCGATGCGGCAGGTGATGATGTGCTTGCCCTTGTCGGCGTACATGCGGGCGACGCCGAGGATGGCGGTGTTGTTGCCCTCCGTCGAGCCGCTGGTCCAGATGATCTCCTTGCTGCTGGCGTTGATCACCTTGGCGACCTGTTCGCGGGCCTTGTCCACGGCCTCCTCCGCGACCCATCCGAAGCGATGGTTGCGGCTGGCGGCGTTGCCGAAGTTCTCGCGGAAGTAGGGCAGCATCGCATCGAGCACGCGCGGATCGACGGGCGTGGTGGCATTGTTATCCAGATAGACGGACTTCATATCGCTAACTCCCTGATTGCGGTATGTCCCAAGGACACGGGTTCTTGATTTCCTATTGGCAGGCCGACGGGGATCGTCTGATCCTCCAGAAGCTCGGCCAGCGTGACCGTTTCCAAAAACTTCTTCAGGCGACCGTGTATGCGGTGGGCCGGAAGACGGATCGAACAACATGGCTCCAACTCGCAAGGGCTTCGGTGTGCCTCGCCCCCGGTGGAGACACACTGCACAAAGTGGAACGGGCCCTCGACGGCCGTGATCAGCTCATGAAGGTTGATCGACTCCGGGTGCCTCGCCAGGCTGTAACCTCCGGTCGAGCCGCGTTCACTGACCACCATGCCCGCATGAGCCAGGGTCTTCAAAATATTGGTCAGAATCGGGAGGGGCACCCGCGAGACCCTGGCCAGTTCCCGGGAGCTCATCAACCCCTCGACTCGTCTGGCCAAATAGGACAGGGCGATCAGGGCGTAATCCGTCTTTTTTGTGAGCGCGAGCATACATCTACCCTATCTAAAACGTCCTATTAAGATATAGCACTAAATCGGTACTATATCAACCCCACCAAGGCCAGTTTATTGTGCGATTGCGTCAAGACTTCTTGGCGTTTTATTTTATACATAACTTTATGTTATATAATAAGTTATATTCAAGATAGGGGATCGAAACGGGTGGTCGGTCCGATCAAGGCGTCGTTTCGTGCTAGTTTTTGCATGGCGAGTAAGGGAGAATCTGACGGCCATGGAGGCTGAATATCGGGCGTTAAGCGTTGGACCGGGCCTTGTGGATCGCACCTATCGGGCGTTGTTGGAAATCGAGGGGACGGATCGGGCGGCGTGGCTGCACAATCTCACCACGAATCAAGTGAAGAACCTCGGTCGCGGCGAGGGGAACTATGCGTTCGTCTTGAACATTCAGGGCCGGATTCTGTTCGACGTGAACGTGCTGGTCCGGGCCGACTCGATCTGGCTGGACCTTGATCGTTGTTTCCTGGAAACCGCTAAGAAACACTTTGCCAAGTATGTCATTACCGAGGACGTGACCGTTGTCGATCGCAGTGGAGATTTCGCACGCTTTGGTCTCGTTGGCGGCCAAGCCGTCGCGCTGCTTGCCGATCTCGGCGCTTCCAATGCTTCGGCCATGGCTCAACTGAGTCAGGCAAACATTGAGTGGTCAGTTGCCGATCCGAACCGCGACTGCAAAGGAGCGGTCCACGCCGCGGCCAACGTTGACCGCTCCATGGCTGTCGCGGTACTGATGGTGCGCCACGATTTTTGCGGACCGTTCGGCGTTGAGCTGTTCGTACCCAGGGATCACGCCGTCGAATTTCACCGAGCGATGATTGAGCAACACGGCGCCATCCCGGTCGGCAATGAGGCGGTGCAGGTTCACCGGATCGAAGCGGGCATTCCGTGGCCCGGGCATGAGATCACCGACGAGTATCTCCCCGCCGAGACGCGACAACTCGAACGGGCGGTCAATTACCAAAAAGGCTGTTACTTAGGCCAAGAGGTCGTCGAGCGAATGCGCTCCCGCGCCTTCGTCGCCCGTCAGTTTGTCGGACTGCGGATCGAAGGTTCCACGGTTCCAACTCTTAAGTCTCAAATACTAGAGTCCGAAGGCAAGCCCACCGGCGTGGTAACTAGCGCCTGTCACTCCCCGTTGCTCGATTGTCCCAATGCTCTCGCCTATGTCCGAACCGTCCACAGCACCCCCGGCACGCGGTTGAGTATCGCACATGAAGGCGAACCCAATCTGCCAGTTTCGGTCGTCGATCTCCCGTTCAAAGCTTAAGAGCACTCGTGTTTTGTTTGAGCGGCCTTGATCCACCTTGGCAACGGGAGAAGCTTGGCGGGAAGAGATTCTCGCACGAGCAAACGGGAAGGGATTCCCGACGTGGTGCGTGCGAGAAGGGATTCTCGCACGAGCAGGGTTTTCCTTAAGACAACGGAGGGATAGGCTGTTGCGTTCTCCTAATTAGTCTCAAGAATCACCGGCAGGAGAACGTGCGAGGGGTGTTTCGCATCGTGGTAAATCACCTGCTGGGCCGGTTGATAGTCGGTCTCCGTTTCATTGTGCCCGCCGGTGTTGAGGTTGCGTGAAAAGAGGGGGAAGGAAGCCGAAGCCACCTCCACGCGCAGGCGATGATCCTTGGGAATCGTGATCCCCGTCTGCCACAGGTCGAGCGTGTATTCGTAAACCTCACCGGGCTTGAGCAGTTCAGGTTTCTTCGTCGAATTGCGAAAACGGGCGCGAATCTTGCCCTCGGCCAGCCCGAAGATTTTGCCGCCGGGCTCAACCTCCATCAAGCGCATGAACCAGTCCGTGTCCCTGGCCGAGGAGGAGGCGTACAACACCGCCGACACCGGTCCGGCGAACGTCAACGGCTCGCTCAGGGGATCGGTTTGATAGACAAGGATGTCCCGCCGCGCCTGCGTCACCTTCTCGTGATGGCCTTCGCGCTCTTTCCTTTTCTCCTCCACGGACCGGGTCTTTGCTTCTTCTTCCTTCGTCTCCTCAAAGTAATCCGGATTGGGCGTGGGGTCGCCGGGATCGTAGGTGCATTTGTCGGGTGGAGCGTCGGCAGACGGAATGTCCCGCGTCAGCTTCCCGTCACCCTTCGAAGTGTTGGCCTTACCGCCGCTGCTGAGATACCACTTTTCGTGTCGGGTCTGAGGGAGCGGATATTTATCCCCGTGCAGCCATTGGTTCTTGCCCATGACGAAAATGCTGACCAACGGCTCCGTGTTGATTCCGTTGTTCACGCCCTTGAGCCAATGGTCGAACCAGCGCAGGTACTCGCGGGGCAGATCGATGATCGCCTGCGGGCCGAAGTCGCGGTCGCCGACCATGCGGTGGGCGACGGGAGTATGCCCCCACGGGCCCAGCACCAGCTTCTGATGCCCATGCCCGTGCGACTTCATCTTCAGGTAGTTGAGCTTGCTGCCGATGCCGTCGCCGTCGAACCAGCCGGACTGATGAAATACCGGAATGTTCACCTTCTCCAGGTGGTCCAGGAAGTTGGCCTGCTCCCAGTAGGCGTCATTGACCGGATGCTCGATCCACTTCCGCCAATATTTGTTTTTCTTGCCGAGCACTTTTTCGTCGAGGTCGATGACGGGCAGAGAGCGAAGCAGTTCGCCGTATTTTTTTTCGCCGATGGTGCTCATAGCCGCGCCGGAGAGATCGGCCGTGGCTTCGCTCTCCAGGATGTCCGCCCACCAGATGCCGCCGAGGATGAAATGCACGCCGTATTCGTAGGGGATGTTGTAGAACGGATCAGGCGGGGCCACGTTGGGGATGATGGTGACCAGGTGCGGCGGCTTTTCCCGCGCCGCCCACCATTGCACCCAGCCGAGGTAGGAAGCCCCGATCATGCCGACCTTGCCGTTGGACCAGGGTTGGATGGCGGCCCATTCGATGGTGTCGTAACCATCCTTCGGCTCGTTGACGAAGGGCTCCCACACACCCGGCGATCCAAAGCGCCCGCGGCAGTCCTGCACGACCATGACATACCCGCGGCGGGCATGGAAGCGCCCATCCAGCTCGTTCATCTCTTTCTTGTAAGGGGTGCGCACGACAATCACGGGGAACTTGCCGTCGGCCTTGGGACGATACACGTCCGCTGACAGTTCGATCCCGTCGCGCATGGGGACTTTGACGCCGCGATCTTCAACTACCTCATGCTCCGGCTTCGACAAAAGGGGATCAGCCTCTTCTTTCTCCCGCAAAGCCTCGAAGCCGGTCCGCACATAGGCCGCCCGCTGCGCCGGCACCTCCCCCAAATAGACTTTCCCATCGCCGTCCGCCAGGACGAACACATCCACGCCGGGAAGGGAATACTTGTATTTGGTCAGGCTCAGGTCTTTGCCGCCGATGCTGCGCTCCGAGGTTTCCAGCCGTTCGAGGGTTGCATCCTTGATGATGGGGCCGTTGAGGATGAGAAGCGGAAAAGTCTGCATGCCGCCCTTGTCGCGGTCGTAGTGCAGGACCGCATGGCTCATCAGCGCCGGGGATGCGTTTTCGAAAAGGATGGTCTCGGGTCGGATGGTCAGCGTCGAGGTCTTCTCCTTGAAGGTGAATCGAAGCGTCGTGCCGTCGCGCTCAAAGGTCTGCGGGCCCTGGGGGGTTTGCACGTCGATTCGGGTCATGCGTCCTTCCCTGTCGACGGAGAACTTCATGCTGGTCTCGACCTTCTGACCGGCCAGGGCGATGGTGATTTCTTCTTCGATGGATCCGTCCTTTCGCCAGTCGTGCGTGGAGGTGATGATCGGGTCTTCGTTTACGTAGAGGCGAAACTCGCCCTTGTCGCTGAAGCCCGACAGCTTGGCCGGCTGACCGGCCTCGACCTTTTCGGATGGTTCTTCTTTCTCCTGCGCGTAGGCCGTCGTGGGGCACAAGGCCACCATTCCCAGCAGCAGGAAATAGCTAATTGCGCGCCGGTACAATGAATCGTTCGTCTTCATGAAAATTGCTCCTTCGGTGTCGGCGCAAGGTTTCCCAGCTTGGCCACGCCGCCGACTCATTATTGTGCAATTACGGACGCGCCAGGTCCAGCCGTGTAGGTCTGGTCATCGACCCGACGCGTTAGCTACAACTGCGCAAACCATAGGGACAGAGCGTAGGCGACGCCGCCGGTGACGACGGCCATGATCAACCCGACGGAGAAGAACTCGATCATGCCCCGCCCCGTCGCGCGGGCGGAAATCCAGGAAACAACGCCGAGCAGCAGACAGCCGCCCAGCGGCATCCACCAATGGGCGGAATCGGGGGCCATCAGCGCGGCGGGCAGGGCGAGGGCCAGTCCACTGATCAGCACCCCGAAGAAGTTCCATATCCCCACAATCAGCGGGTGGTTCACGTGATAGAGCGACAGCCCCAGTTCCTCCTCCATCATGACCTTGAGGAGTCGGTCGTCATCGGCGGAAAGCGTATCCACAATCTGGGTCAACAATGGGTCGCGGAAGCCCTTGGCCGCGTACAGTTCGCGGACCTCCTCGCGCTCATGCTCGAAGTTGGTGCGGATTTCGTTTCGTTCGCGTTCCAGCTCCGCGGCGTAGTACTGGACCTGGGCATGAGTGGAACGCGCCGTGGAAATGCCCAACAGGAGGGCGAGAGCAACGGCGAACGCCACCAGCATCCAACCCGTGAATGGCGGATCGCCGAAACCGTGAAGCGCGACCCATGCCAGCCAGATAAGAATGAGCGAGTCGCGAGCGCTGACCAAAGCGCGGCGCCAGTCATCAACAGCGCCGATGTGCGACTCCCCGGCGAGCACCTGCCGCGCACGTTGCCGGGCCTCGGCCACGTGGTCCGCGGCGTCGCTCTCCGCGCCCTCTCGGTCGCGGCCTGGATCGGGGCGCGATGTTGAATCCGCAGTCATGGGCGATTGCCCGCGGCTAAACCAAGATGGAGAACACGGCCCACAAGCCGACCCCGACGGCGCACATCGCCAGGACAATGGTCGCCCAAAGAATCAACGAGGCCGCCGGTATGGCGCGAACGTCCTCCATCCGCAACGTCTTGTAGACCAGCGCGACGCTGAGGCACAGGGGCAACATGAGCAGGAACCGCTGGGGTCCGGTCAGGTCGATGGGGGTGGTGAATAATGCAATAAGGGTCGTGGTCATGCGTCGCCTGGAAGGTGATCGCGCCGCCGGCGGGCCGGTCGCGGTGCATCGGCCCGACCTAGGGCGTCGAGAATGACAAGGAGGTTCAGTAAGCCCGCGACGCCGGTGTAGTGCACGCCGACATCGGAGGAGAGCCAGTGGGCAAGGAGGGCGGCGGAACGTTGACTGACCACGGACGGTTCATTGGTGCGGGGTTCGACGGCCCGGTGGAGGCCGTAGGCGGCAAGCGTATTGCCCCCCGTGCAAAGCTGGGCCATGAACCACAACGTCCGATCGTGCGGGTCTACGGTCCCCTGCACACCGCCGATGGCCACGCCGGTCCAGAACGTCGCCGTGATGGTCACGAGGCAGATCAATCCCCGGACGCGGTGTCCGAGGTAAAGGTGGCCCAGGCCGGGCACCAGCCAGGCGAGGAAGCCCGCAATCGGTCCGGTCAAAATCGAATTTCGCGGGGCATAGGCCGCGGCGTGCGGCGCATGTTCCTTGAACGCGGGGTTGTTCGCTTGTTCAGCCGGAACATGGACCATTCGGATCCCCACATCGGTTACAGGCGCCGCCGGACATTGTCCCCGCCGGCTTTGACGTACCCAAGCGGGCGGCGAAGAGGCTGAGCTTGCGCTGGGCGGTTCGTTTCTGACAGGCGGGACAGGTCACGACATCGGAATCCGTGATGGTCCGAGAGAGTTCCTCGAACTCGTGTCCACACTCCCGGCAGGCATACTCATAAACGGGCATAAGAAAATCGTCATGTTACCCGTCGCCAATGCGATGGGTGCTTCCTGAACCCTTGCGTCCGGCGGAGTATAGAGCCGCCCACCGCGCTTCGCAATGGGCCGCCGACCGGCGACGGGCTGCGGACGGGTGGTCCACCACTATTACAGGGACGAGGCGATGACGGCGTGAGGTTTACATTCTTGAGTTGGGGATCATTATCTCGTTGCGTCATCGGCTGTAGCGTCACCCCTTGTGGGTGACGCACTTTCTATGGCGTCGGGGACAAGCCCCGACGCTACATTGATGCGTTCAATGTTCCATGCGTATCACGATGCCATGGATTGAGAATTGGGACGCTTCTTGATTACGACCACTCCTATCCCGATGAGAACTGCGCCCATCGCCACAAGCCCCCAACTGGATAGTGTGGGGATGGGCTGGGAACTGTACACGATGGTTAGTCCAGAAATGTCGAGACTGGGGTTGTCCACGTCGCTCGCGGTAACGAAATCCTCCGTGTTGGAACCATCCAGGTTTGATCGCTGGATGACTTTCGCTGTGCGATCGGCCCAATACAGCTTTCGCGTGCGGGAGTCCACCACGACGTGGTCTGGGCCCGAATTCAACTGCTGCCATGCCGGAAGGAATACCACCACCTGAAACCCGCTTCCGTCAGGGTTCATCCGGAAAATCGCGTCAATGCCTGCACAATAGACCTTGTTCTCGACGGGATCGTACGCCAGATCGATGGGCTGCGAAGTCGTGTGGAGGAACTGCTCTTTGGAACCGTCGGCATCAGCCCGCCATACCCCCTTGGCCATTACCCCGCCGGCACCGAAGAAGAGGTCCTCTCCAACGGCTTCGAGAGTGAGAAGGGAACCCGTCGGGTAGGTGTGTGTGTGAAGTCCTGTGCCGTCCAATTCCGAGCGGTTGACGACATTTCCCGGCTTAATCCAATAAAGTTTGCGCAACGCTACATTAAGAGTAAAACCTCCCCCCCAGCTTGGAGTCGGGATGTTCTGGGGATTGGACCCGTCGAGGTTTGCGCGCTGAAAAGAAATCGGTGGGCCATAAAAAAGATAGTAGAGTTTCGCGGTGATCGGGTCGTAATGGATTGTGTAAGCATTCTGGTTCGATGCAAACTGCACAATGGTGGTTACGTCCCCGCCGGTAACATCCTTGCGCTGAATGCGTTTAGCGTCCTGGTCCGTCCAGACGATGGTTTGGGCGATTGCCGCCGTGGGAGCGAGTCCTAACAAGCACACCAGCGCGACAACGCGGATCGACTTCATACCCTATTTCCCGAAACGGGGATTCGAGGGGTCCGTCCCATCCTATCGCAAACCAGAGTGTCTTACAACAATAATCCTAAGAATGCTCTTCCGCTCTGAAGGCGACGGGTTGCGTGAGACGGCGGTCCGCGTACCATTTCGAGCCACGAATGCCCTGGACACTCCAGAAATACATCTTCCGCGAGATGGGCAAGACTTTTTTGCTGACCGCCGCGGCGCTGACCGGCATCCTCGGCCTGGGCGGCGGGGTGATGGAAATGATCGAGCTGGGGGAGGTGACCCCCGGCCAGCTCTTTCGCCTCATGGGGCTGGTCCTGCCCGTGGCGGCGGCGCTGACCCTCCCCATCGCCGCGTTGTTCAGCGCCACGTCCACGTACGGCCGGCTCAGCACGGACAACGAGTTCGTCGCCTGCCGCAGCAGCGGCATCAACCTGCACGTTCTGCTCCTGCCCACGGTGGTGCTCAGCCTGGCGTCCGCAGCCGTAACCTTTGTATTCATTAACTTCCTGATCCCCGGCATGGTGCGGAACCTCAACGAGTTCGTCGGGGCCGACATCGGCACCTTCATCCAGCAGCGGCTCAACCGTCCCCGTGGGATCACCCTGGGCGGCAAATACCGCATCTATGCGGACGGCAGCACCATCGACTCGGCAGACGGCGACCGCGTGGCGCTCCATCGGGTGGCGTTCGTGGAAGTGGACGGGGAGGAGTGGATTCGGTACGGCACGGCGCGGCAGGTGAACCTGCGGTTTGAGCGCGACGAGTCCCGTCTGCGGGCGCTGGGTTCGATGTCCGGGTTGAGTTTCTATGACCGCCGCGCGGGACGCTTCGCGGACCTCGAGGAGCAGAGCATCTCGCCCAACGAGCTTCCTACGCTGCTTCCGCCGCAGATCAAGTTTCTCACCCTCGGCGAGCTGTTCGACTACCGGGCGGACCCCAGCCGCTGGCACTTCGTGGCCAGTGCCCTGGCCCGCCTGCGGATCAGCGTCGGCAAGCGCATGGTCTACGACGATCTTCTCGCCGATTGGCAGGATGACAAGCAGTTGGCACTCTCCGACGCCGCCGGGAGGTATGCGGTCCGCGCCGCTTCCGCCGCCCGCATTCCCCGCGACGACGGCATCGAACTAACCGATGTGACCGTGGACGAGGAGCGGAAGGGGCGACACCGCACCTACAGCGCGAAACACGCGACCCTCGACCTGTCGCGCGGGGACACGTTCGAGGAAAGCGGCCTGCGGATGGAGCTTTTCGAGGTCCGCATGCGCGACGGGAACTCTCCGCCCGTCGAACGGGTGAAGGAATCCCTCGATCCCATGACCCTGCCGGCGCGATGGACGCAGCGGGTCGCCGATCTTACCGAAGATGAATTGCTGGCGACGGAAGCGACGACGGAAAGCGGCGACCCGGTGGCGGAGCGCCGCGACAAAGCCCGGTACGAAGTCGGAGCGGTGACCCGCAAGATCGCGGCCACGATCCACGAGCGCATGGCCTACAGCATCAGCGTGTTCGGACTGGTGATCCTTGGCGCGGCGCTGGGGATCGTGCTTCGCGGGTCGCACGTGCTGGCGGCGTTCGGAATCAGTTTCGTCCCGTCGCTGATCGTCATCATCGCCATCGTGATGGGACGGCAAATGGCGTGCAACGCGACGACGCACGTCGTGGGGCTGCTGCTGATCTGGTCGGGGATCGTGCTCGTGGCGGCGTTGGATGGATGGACGCTGACCCGCGTTCTGCGGCGTTAGGGGAGCGCAACTTCAATGACCACGGTTCTCGACCGCTATCTGCTCCGCTCGCTGCTGGTCAATTACTTGATCGGGTTGTGCGTCATGCTCAGCCTCTACGTGGTGCTGGACATGTTCGTCAACATGGATGAATTCACCGAGCACGGCTACCCGGCGTTCACCGTTCTGGGCAACATCGTGAGCTACTACACGCCGAACCTGCTGTTGTATTTCTCGCAGCTTTCCGGGGTGATTACGTTGTTCGCCTGCGCGGCCGTGCTGGCCAGGATGCGGAAGCTCAACGAAATGACCGCGATCCTTTCCTCCGGGGTGAGTCTCTATCGCGTGGCCCGGCCGGTCGTGATCTTCGGCGTGGTGATGACCGGACTGCTGGTGGTGGACACGGAATGGCTGGTTCCCTCGGTGGCCCACAAACTCTCCCGCGCGCACGACGACGCTGATGGGAAACGTGCCTACGAGGTCCTGTTCCTGCGCGACAAGGGCGGGGCCCTGCTATCCGCCGGACGGTTCCACCCCGAGAGCCGAGACCTGGAGCGGCTTCTGGTTCTGGTGCGAAATGACGAGGGCGCGGTTGTGCAGACGTGGGAGGCGGACCGCGCGACCTGGGAAGCGCCGAGTTCGATCCGACCGGAAGGGCGATGGCGACTGGACCGCGGACGGATGACGTCTCGATCGCCCGGCGCGGAGTCGGGCCTAGGCCCGCGAGAAAACCAGCGGCTCTCTTATCCGGCTTACTACGAAAGCGACCTCAGCCCAGAGGCGATCGAACTTCGGCAATCGCAGGGATGGGTGCGCTTCTTGAGCCTCGCCGAATTGCGGGAGTTGGAATCCGACCAGACTACCGATCGTGCGTCGATCGTCCATACGCGGCACACGCGCATCGCGGCCCCAATCGTCAGTCTGCTGCTGCTCTTGCTGGGGATTCCCTTTTTCCTGGATCGCTCGCCCGCGAACGTGGTGGGCGACGCGGGCAGGTGCCTGCTGGTCTGCGGGCTGTGCTATGTCGTGACCTTCGTGGCCCAGAACATCCGTTCCGAGACATCCTCCGCCCTTCCCGCCTGGATTCCGATTTTCATTTTCGGCACCCTGGCCATGGTGCTGCTCGATCGTGTGCGGACGTAAGGATCATTCGACAAAAACCAACACATCTCGACAGCGCATCGTGTTGAGGCCGGTGCGCCATTCCATTACGATAGCGGTGCGTTACCGAAACGAGTGAAATCAAGCCGTCGTTCGGTTGAATGGTTGTGCTACGATGAGTGTCGTCGAAATCGAAAACGTCACCAAGTCGTTCGGACGGTTTGCGGCGGTCAGCGATTTGTCGCTGTCCGTGCCGCAGGGGTCGATCTACGGATTCATCGGTCCCAACGGTTCGGGTAAGACGACCACATTGCGCATGATCATGCGCATCTACCATCCCGACCCGGGGACGGGCCGGATTCGCGTCCTGGGAGAAATGAATCGGGCGGCGGCGGACGACCGCGTCGGTTATCTGCCCGAGGAGCGCGGGCTGTACAAGAAAATGAAAGTCCGCGACATCCTGCGGTTCTATGCGGAACTGAAGGGATGCCGGGACTTCAAGAATCGGGTCCCTGCATGGCTGGACCGACTTGGATTGTCCGAATGGGCGGACAAGAAAGTGGAAGCACTATCCAAGGGAATGTCCCAGAAGGTGCAGTTTATCTCCGCGGTGATTGCCGATCCGGAGCTGGTGATTCTCGACGAGCCGTTCAGCGGCCTGGACCCGGTCAACACCGATGTATTGCGGGAGGCCGTGCTTGAGCTGCGCAAGAATGGATCGACGGTTATTTTTTCCACCCATGACATGGCAGTGGCGGAGAAGATGTGCGACCGGATTTTCATGATCTACAAGGGCAACAAGGTCCTCGACGGCACGCTGGAATCCATCCAACAGCGATATGGCACGGACACACTCCGCGTCCGCGTCGAAGGCAACGGGTTTGACGCGCATGCGATTCCGGGCGTGGAGAGGGTGACGGATTTCGGCAGGCTGCAGGAGCTGCGCATCGCGCCGCAGACCCAGACGCAGGACGTGCTGGGCGAGCTGATGAAGTTCGGCCGGGTGACCCACTTTGAGCTGACCACGCCCTCGCTGCACGACATATTCGTACGCATCGCCCGGCCGGAGCCGAAGGACGCCGCCGGCGATGCGGCGGGAGGGGCGGCCCATGCGTAAGACGATCGTCGTGGCGGTGCGGGAGTACCAGGCCGCCGTTAAGAGCAAGGCATTCATCATCAGCATGATCGCCCTGCCGATCATCTGGGGCGGCGGCATCATGATCCAGCTCGTCATGCGCAACAAGGTGGATACCAAGGACAAGCGCGTCGCCGTCCTGGACAATACCGACCAGCTCTACGATTCCGTCGCCGCCGCCGCGACGGAGCGCAACCAGTCGGCGATCTTTGAGGGTGAAGGAGAGCTTCGCCGACAGGTCAAACCGCGATTCATCGTGGAGAAAGCGGAGGCCGAAAGCGCCGACGCCGCGGAGACAAGGCTGGCGCTCTCCGAGCGCGTGCGGAAGGGTGAGTTCATGGCCTTTGTCATCATCGGGCCGGACGTGTTGAAGCCCGGCGATGATCCCGCGCGGGCGGCCATCGACTACCACTCCAACAGCCCCACCTACGATGACATCCAGAATTGGATCAGTGCGCCGCTCAACGCCCGGATTCAGGAGCTTCGCCTGCAAGAGGCCAGGCTGGACGCCGAGGTGGTGGCCGCGGCCACGAAGAGGATTCCGGTGGGCAATCTCGGATTGGTCTCCAAGGACGCGGCGGGTCAGATCACCAAGGCGGAGCGAACCAATGAAATCGCCAACATCTTCATGCCCATGGGACTGATGATGCTCATGCTCATGACCGTCATGGTAGGGGCGTCTCCGCTGATGCAGAGCGTGCTGGAGGAAAAAACCCTGCGCATCGCCGAAGTGCTTCTGGGTTCGGTGCCGCCGTTTGAGTTGATGATGGGGAAACTGATCGGGATGGTCGGGGTGTCGCTGACCATCGTCACGGTCTACATGGTCGGGGCGTTCTATGCCGTCCATCAGGCCGGATTCGGCTCCTTGTTTCCCTCCCACGTCGTCTGGTGGTTTGTGGTGTTCCAGGCGTTGTCCGTGCTGATGTATGGTTCCCTGTTCATCGCCGCGGGCGCGGCGGTGAGCGACATGAAGGAAGCACAGAGCCTCATTACACCCATCATGGTGATCGCCGTGTCACCCATGTTTGTCTGGATGAATGTGGTTCGAGAGCCGTCCTCTTCCTTCGCCCTGGCCATGTCCTTGTTTCCTCCGGCGACGCCGATGCTGATGATCATCCGCCAGGCCGTTCCTCCCGGAATCCCGATTTGGCAACCCGCCTTGGGGATTGTCCTGGTTCTCCTTACGACCGTCGCCTGCGTCTTCGCCGCGGGACGCATTTTCCGCGTCGGCATCCTCATGCAGGGCAAGGGGGCCAAGGTCGGGGAAATGGTGCGCTGGATATTCCGGGGCTAAACGCTAGAAACTAGAAACTGGAAACTAGAGACTAGACTGGGAAATAAGAATCCATTTCCTGAGCGGAGCCATAATCTTTCGAATGGTCATGGCGCCTATTCTCTAGATATCGACTTTGACCCATTTTTCGCATCCACAGGATATTGCTGGAACCATGAGTTTTGACGGCGACATCTTGCAGGCCATCGGCCGCACGTCGTTGGTGCGGCTTCGCCGCGTGGTTCCGCCCGATTGCGGGACAATCTTCGTCAAGCTCGAATGGGAGAACCCCACCGGAAGCATGAAGGACCGTTCGGCGCAGGCCATGATCGCACGCGCCGAAGCGGACGGACGCCTGCAACCCGGATACACCGTCGTGGAGTACACCGGCGGCAGTACGGGCACGTCGCTTGCGTTGATCTGCGCGGCGAAAGGCTATCGTCTTCATATCGTTTCTTCCGACGCGTTCAGCAGGGAAAAGCTGGATCACATGTCGGCGCTGGGGGCGGAACTTACCCTGGTGCCCAGCGACGGAGGCCTCACCACCAAGCGCTTGATTCTGGAAATGATCGAGTGCGCCAAGGTCCTAAGTCAAAAGCCGCAAACCTACTTCACCGACCAGCTCAACAACCACGACAGCATCACGGGCTACTATCCCTTGGGCGAGGAAATCTGGAGCCAAACCGAGGGAATGGTAGACGCCTTTGTTCAGGGCGTGGGCACCGCGGCCTCATCACGCGGCGTCGCCACGGTGCTCAAGCGCCGAAATTCGAAAATCAAGATCGTCGTCGTCGAGCCGGCGGAGTCCGCCGTATTGGCGGGCGGTCAGGCCGGGCCTCACAAGATCGAGGGAGTAGGGATTGGTTATGTTCCCCCTTTGTGGGAACCAAGTCTCGTGGATGAAATCACTTCCGTCTCCACCGCCGACGCGAAGGAGATGGCCCGGCGACTCGCGAGGGAGGAGGGCCTCTTCGCCGGAACATCCTCCGGGGCAAATGTGCTGGCCGCGATCCAGGTGGCCAGGCGAATGGGACCGGAATCACAAATCGTTACGCTGATGGTGGATTCCGGCCTGAAATACGTGAGCACCGATGTGTATCGGATAGCGTAACTTTGTGGCATTTTTGGAATTGCAGTTTCATCGCCCTTCGCGGGCGACGCTCAAGAACCTGGCGTTGCGGACAAGACCCGACGCTACACTTTATTTCGTTGGAAAAAACTCGGACAGCATTTTGTCCAGCAATTCCATGGGGAGGCCGACCACGTTGGTGAAGCTGCCGCTGATGCGTTCGACGAAGGCGTCGCCTTTATCTTGAATGCCATACGCCCCGGCCTTGCCCTGCCACGCATCGGTGTCGAGGTAATCCTCGATTTCCCTTTCGGTGAGCCGCCGCATTGTCACGTCGGTCGAGTCGTGGCGGATGAGTCTGTTCCCGCTTGCGGCGTCCAACAACGTGACGCCGGTGATGACTTGATGGGTTGTGCCCGCCAAAGACTGGAGGATCTGCTTCGCGTCGCGGCGGTCGGCGGGCTTGCCGAATACCCGGCCGTCGAGTGACGCGATCGTATCGGCCCCAAGGACCCACCCGTCGCCCGCAAGCCGGGCCACGCTGTTCGCCTTGAACTCGCTGCACGCCTTGGCCCGCTCGATGGTCGATAACTCCGCCGAGAATGCAACGGGTTCCGGGAGCGGCGACGGAATGACCTCGAACGAATAGCCGTGTTCGCGGAGCAATTCCGCCCGCCGCGGGCTGGCCGAAGCGAGGATCAGGCGAGGATGGGTTTGGGGCGCTCTATTGTGAAGATTTGCCATGGTTGTTCGGGGGTCAGGGATTGGGGGTCGGGGACCACGGGTATGGTTTGCGGATTCCTGATCCTGGACAATGGTCGATCATACGCAAGACTAAGCTCTGTCCCAGAACTGTAGCGCCACCCCTTGTGGGTGGCGCGGAACCGCTCGAATCGCGCAGCGAAGGCACGCCAGTTCGACGCTTCCTTGTTGTTTGGAGACAGAACCTAGGGAAACATCTCATTCAATTTGTCCCTCAGCTCGATCGTGACCCAACAGGCCAGGTGGGACAGCAGTGACGCCTGGGTGGCACTGAGGTCGATGACCGCCGGCGGATTCTGGAAAAAAGTGCGGTAGTGAGGGAAGTTGCCGAGCGACCCGCGTCCGATGCCTTCGCGGACCGCCGGGCGCAACTGTTCCTCCCACCGCGGGACGCGCTCATTGTACACCCACAGCACATCCACGTCCCAGCCGCCCTCCACGCCGTGAAGGTTGTTCGCCCGCACCCTATGGGTCGCTCGATGGATTGCCGGTTTCCCGGCCACACACGCGGCACGCAGGGCCCCCACCAACGGACCATATTCCGCGGAGTCGAAGACGTGGTTGTCCGAAAAATCCGGAGTTTGGCCGAACAGGGGCGGCAGTGAATCGCAAATCTGGTTCTCCAATGGGTGATTCGAATTGATGAACACGACGATCCGCTTCACCTTCCGAATCAGCAGGGGCATGATTCCCAGGTTTTCCAGAATCCCCGCGTCTCCGAACTCGTATTCCTTCGCTCGCCGGTTGAGGGCGGTGCCGTTGCACGTCGTCCAGTATTTGAATTCGGGGAACCCGATCCAGTCCAAGCCGATCCTGTCGAGCACCTCTGCCGGGGCGGCGCCGGCCGTTCCGATGACGTCGGACAGCGTGAATCGGTATTGCATGGCCCCGAGGCGAACGTTGGCGACTCCCTGAGCGTCGGGTTTTTTCTCCGGTCCGTCCGAGTCAAAGCCGAACGGTTCCATATAGCATCCCCCGATGTCCCGGTTGCCGGACCCCGATTGCCCGTGGCACGGGTAACTGCCGACGTAGCGGGGCGTCATCTCGAAAGGAATCCGCCTCGGGCGAGGGCGTTGATTGTCGTTGCGCAGGACCAGTCCGCCGGCGATCAAGTAGGGTCGGCCGGGTCGGACAAGGTGGAAGTCCGTCGCCTGCATCTTCTCGTTTCGCGACAGAATGCCGCCGACCGACGCCTCGTTGTACCCGAAAAACCGCTGCAGCGAGTCGATTCCAAACGGTGTAAGGAAACAGTCGCCGAGCGACCGGGCGTAGGTCTCGTCGCCCGCGAGGCGAATCGAATGCTTGATGAAATCGTCCAGCAGGACCGAATTGGCAATGGCATGGAGGAATCCGTTTCGGTCCGTCTGTTGCAGATGCTCGGTTGTTATTTCGCCGGGTTGGAGCACCGGACCCAAAAACGTCTCATCCGGCCACATCGTCGGCAAGTAGGTGAACGGAACGCTCGTCCAGGCGCCGCCCGATACGCAGGAGATGTATCCGATTTTTCGCAAAAGGCCCAGATGGTTCAACGCCCGCAGTTGTCCCAGCGTCGCCGACGCCGATCGCGTGCCGCCTCCGGAAAACGCGACGCCGCACTCGCGGCGGCGGTTGATATCCGGGTCGGACCATTCCGGGAATAAAAAGGGCCGAGTGGTCGTATCCCACGTTTGGACATTGACGTACTTCAGACGGCTTTCGAAAATGGACATGGGTTCTCCTTTCTTGAAAACAGGGCCCACACACCGTCACACCGTTCCCGCGGGAGATGATTGCGCACGGGGACTTGTAGTGAGTGTCGCCCGATTGCACAAGAGGTCGAAGGCGAATCGATTCCGCTCGGCGGTTAGATGATCTAGTCTCTAGTTTCCAGTCTCTAGTTTCCAGCTCAAGCGTAGCTGTGCAGGCCGCTGATAACGAAGTTCACCACGATCCAGTTGAACATCATCACCTCTAAGCCCACGAATGTTCGGACAAGAGCGATTGTACTCGCGCCGCCAACCTCATGGGAACGCCGTCTGGGATTAACAAAGCAGGTAATACCACAATGGATCGTGGTTTTCCGGGTCACCCCTTCTTGCGATCGAAGCGATTGCACCGGAGGCCTGCGCTACAACAGAGAAGCAAAACCACCACGCCTCGGCCTCATGTTCCGCCTTGGCGTCAAACGCTTGGCGTCCGTCATTGGTATGGTGCAAGACGTTTGCGTTCAGGTACTTCCAGTGAAGCACAAGGTGCCCCGTCTCATGCAAAATGAGCATGGTGTACAATCGGTGGATTCCCCGCAAACCATGGAACTCCTGCTGCACTTGTCGCAATATTGATTCACGGTCGATCGTAATAAGAGGGTAATTTTTGCCACTCCTTGTATTCATGTTCCAAAGCCATGAAGATGGAATGCCGCGCCTGCTTTCTACGACTCCGTCTAAGCTTTGGTTTACGACAGCGGCATCGGGAATCCCATGGACGACTTGCGCGCAGAACCGGAAGAATTCAACGGCACAGTGATTGTGCTCGCGTGTTGTCCGCTCATTAATGCTTAAGAATAGTGAATCAGCTGTGAATTCGCCTTGTTTGAACGTTAAGAACTCATCCCACAGCAGGCATGCTGTGGCGACAACATGCTGTCTCACTTCATCCGTCAGGATATAGTGTCGACCTTTCGCGTGCGTCACTTACCCAACTCAGAAAGCAATAAAAGAAACAACCAAGAAGGGGTTATGCGGAAGCTCGCGCCGAGCGACGGCATCACCCTAATGCAAGTGCAGACGCAAGGCGCTCCCGAAGCTTTTTCAGTCCTTCAGGTAGCGCAAGCGCGTCCGCCGCACAAATCTCCGAGACTGCTTCAAATCGAAGAAAGAGCCTAAGTGCGGTTTCTTCTTCATATGTTGAGCAACCGTCAGCGGACGCAAGAGCATGTGATCCACGGGACCGCATTCGTTCGACCCAATGACTACGTTGCGACTTAGTCATTGTCAATGTCAGTGGCATGAGCCGGTCGAGAGTTAGTCCGAGGACGCAAATGATGGAAAAAAGTGTATGCTTATCAGGCATCTTCTCTTTTTCCTCAAGAGCGTCTAGTATGGCTAGATCAATTCCCGCTTCATGCGCGATCTCACGCGCGAGAAACTGTTTGCTTATTCTCGCTTCGCGCACAGCGCGCGCTATTTCTTTCTTTAGACTTTCGCTGCCCCCGAAGAGGTCGACGGCATTCGGAATCGTCATCGGCATGCTCCACTACGAATAAATGGGCACTCGAAGCGAACGCGCTTCCTTGCGCTTACACGCTGTGAAACCTATCATCGTCGTCTTTCCCCGTCAAGTGAAATCCGAGTGGCACTCGTCACTGACCCGCAATGAAGTATATGCGAACACCAAGGTAGCTGTCAATAGTTGGCTCATTCGCAATCGAAAGGCGGTTGGCGACATCAACCTAGGTACCCTTCTGAAGGTTCACTTTGGATTCTCGTCCTATAACCTATGAATTATCAAATAATTACAATCCTATGCGTAGCTGTGCAGGCCGCTGATGACGAAGTTTACCACGATCCAGTTAAACATCATCACCTCGAAGCCCACGACGGCCAGGATCGCCGTCCAAAAGGCCTTGTCCCGCACCTTGAGGCGGACGTGAATGAGGACCAAAAAGATAATGAACGTATTGAGTGCGAAGACTTCCTTGGGGTCCCAGCCCCAGGGCCGGCCCCAGGAATGATCGGCCCAGATGGCCCCCATCACCAGACCGGTCCAGAGCATGATGAAGGAAAGCTCCACCAGCACCATCGTCGCCCCGTCGAACACCTGTCCGGCGGTGGGACGCTCCTGGCGCAGGAAGGATGTCCTGGACGATTGGCCGAGAATCAAGGAGGACGCCCCGCCAGTCGCGGATCGCTCCACGGCGCCGCCGGTGTGCGCACGGGCGCGAGCGCCCATCGCCTCCATCAGCACAATCAGCAGCGAGCCCCAGAAGGCCCCGGCCACGCCGATCAACGATCGGCCGCTAAGCCCGAAGCCCGCCTGATCGATCGCGTGCATGAGCAGGAGGTAGGCCGTGTAATTGAGGATGCCCAGGGCGAGAGGAAGAATCAGCAAGCGCAATTTGGAGATCGCTCCGTGGTCCCAGGCGAGGCACCAGCGATGCCGCAACAACAGCAGCGCGGGCACGCAGGCCAACCCGATCACGGCGTAGCTCCAGATGATCACGTTGGTGTGGATGTAGAGCCAGACGTCATTCAGCGCCGCCATCTTGTTGTTGATCGCCGAGTCCAGTTGCGCGGGCAAGAAATAGGCCGCCATCAGCGCCGCCATGGAAACGACCGCCGAACCCAGCGCAAACACGTTGCGGAAGGGCGTGCGACGGGTGAGCCGTTCGAGGATGATCGCGGCGACGCCGCCGAACCACGCGGATGTGGTGACGGCCTCGAACATGTTGGAGTTCGGCCAGCGGCCGGAGATGTACCAGCGGATCGCCACCGACACCGTCTGGGCCAGAAACGCAATGATGAACAGCACCATGCCGATGGTCCGCGCCCGGTCCCACTTGTAGATGATGGACATGAGCAGCGGCACGACGCTGGCCAGGTAAATCAACCACACCCAAGTCATGCTCTGATAGCGGAAGTACCAGCTTTCCATTCCCAACCGTCCCGCAGAGGGGTAGAGCTGCGGAGCGATCGCGGGCAGCAACGCCGTAAGCCGGGCGATTTGATCGTTGACCCCGGATACGTCCTCGGCACGCCACGCCGCTTGCAGACCGGACCACGCATCGGCCAGCGTCTTCTGCACCTCTTCGGCGAGACAGGGAACGCCCGGCGCGGGAGCCGAAAGTCCCGCATGAACGCTGTCTCGCGGCGCCCTGGGCGTGGCGACAACGTCGGTCATCGGACTCCACGGCGTGGTCAATTCGCCGCCGGGCGGCGGAATCAATCGCAGGTTGTCCAGAAGGAATCGCGAATCGGAGACGCCATAGGCCTGATTGATCGCATCGACCGACTTGGAGGTGCGGATCAAGTCCTGGCCCAGTTTCTGCAGGAGCATGGCCACCGCCGGCTCGGTCATCATTTTGCGGGGGAACAATCCGCTCTTGAAAATCCGATCGCGACGACTCGGGTCGAGGTCCGGCTGGCCCTTGAGCGCATCCAGAATCTGGATGCGGACCTCCTTGTTCTTCACGTAGATCAACTCGGTGCCCGCGTAACTCTCCGGGCGAAACATCAGATCGAGGTAGGTGAATCCGTTAGTTTGCCCGTGGATCGAGCGCGACCCGCTGACCATACCCATGTAGGTTTTGGCGTGGGATTCAAAGGAGCGCAGCCGCCCGTCGGCCTGCACGGCGGTCTTGTACAACGGGTCCAACTGCACCTGCTGGGCGAAGGTCGATGGGCCGTCGCTCATTCGCGGCGCGCGATTCATCGCCCGATAGCCGCCATAAGCCGCTATCGCCGCAACAACCAGCACGTCGATCGCTCGAATTCGTTTACGGGTGGTCATGGCTTCATTCTACAAATCGTTCCACCGAACGTACATCATTGAATCCGCACCGCTTCCGGCTCCGCGTAGGCAATTTCCTCTGCGGATTCTTCATCCTGCTCGCGCGAGATTCTGGCCCGCGACTCCTCGTATCGGCGGCGTTTGAGGACCGGTTTCACGTAGAACGCGAAGATCATCCCCGCCACCGCGATGCAACAACCAGCAAGCTGCACGTATACGCCGTGGCGATTGCCGATGCCCAGTCCGGTGTAGTTCATTCCCGACAATGGATCATTCTGGGCCGGTTTGTCCCACGTCGATTGAAAATACCAATAGCCCCCATACTCTGTCGGATGATTGACCGCGATGGAGCGCGGCTCGGTCCACTTCCCGTTGTCCAGGAAGCGCAAGCGGCTTACGTAGTTGCGGATCGTGGAAGAGCTGCCGGTGTAACCGCCGAGGTGCGTGTCCAGCTCGAAGTCCTCCATGGCGATGGGGTGGTGCAGTTTCAACCGCTGACGTGAAAAGACCACCTCGATCGCGCTTCCGTCGGCGAGCCGGAATACTTCCGGCGAATAAGCGAAGCGACCGCCATAGGCGTACTGCGCGCCGGGGAACACATACTGGTTGAACGAGACCCATTTGCTCTGCACTCCGCGGCTCGTCGCGACTTCGAGGCGGATCATGGAGAACAACTCGCCTGCGTTTCGTTGTCGAGCGGCGGGAGGGACGATCAAAGGTTTTTCTTCGTCAACGGCATGGGTCAGATAGCCGTCAACGCGCATGTCCAGGCCGGGAATGATCTCGATCGCCTCTCCCGGTTTCACTCCCCGCCCGATCATTCGCCCTTCGGGTCCGTTGAAAACGAAGTGCAGTCCGCCGGGATGACCGGCGAAAATCAGCGGCGCCGATCCCGGCTGGTAGGTCATCTGAATCCGCGTGTCCGCCCCTCGTGCATCGACGGCGTGCGGATCGTCCCCTTCACCGTGCAGGTCGCGGGTGTGCTCCGGCTGATCGGCCACCCAGCGTCGGAAACTGCCCTGCGGCGTCTGCACTTCGACGACGGCGATCGAAACCGGCTTATCGCGCCCGGGAAGCACCAGGTTGTCATGCAGGTCCGTGATCCGGTAGGAGAACTCCGTCCCTTCGATCGGCGTCAGTGGTCCCTTGAGAAGTTTCGGCGTGATGGGCACGTCCATCGAAACATTGGCCCGAGGCACGGCGATATGCAGCATGGCGCGTGAATCGGTGGGCAGGGTGTCCAGCTCGGAGGAATCATTCAGCCACAAAAACCGCACGTTGCCGTCGGCGGCAAGGCTGTGCGTCCGGTCAAACGCCGCGAGCTCGTAACTCTGCGCCCGCGTCTTCTCCGCCATCACGCTGAGTTGCAACACCGGATTCAAACGCTCACCGCCGTCCCGCCAGCGTTGTTCCATGTGCGCATAGCGAAGATAGCCGGTGATCCGCACCGGCGTCGCACCCAGCGCATCCCCGGAAGGGGGCGGGGAAACAGGAAGGTCGATGGAGCGCAAGGTAATGGGATCGTGCGGCTCGGTGAACACCTGGTCGCGCGATCCGATGCGATCGTTGTAGCGCGGCAACCCGTCAATCGAGCGCTGGGCCCACTCCGTTTCCCCGACGCGGCGGACGTACAACGCCCAGGTGTCCATCACGTGGAAGTACTCCTGCGCTTCGTAGTCCAGGGAAAGTTGCAGGTTCTCGTCGATCAGCTTCCGCCCCACGGACTTGATCGCACGGCCCTTGCCGGGGATGACGTCCTCGGTGTATTGCGGATAACCTGCCAGCAACTGACGGATGAACGGTTCGCCGGTGGGCGGAGTGACCATGACATTGACGGAGTAGGTTTTCTTGCCCTTGTGCTCGTCGGAGAGGATCGGCCAATCGGAGTTGGTGTTCTGGACCTGAAACCGCCACACGTCGGGTCCGACGGTGACGTTGGTTCGGTTACCGGCCACGGCGAGCATCAATTCGGTTTTTTCCAGACCCGGCATCTCGATCTTCACTCGGCGGCGAAAAACCGGAGCGTCCCCTTCCACCTTGGCGCCGAAATAGTAATAGCTTCCGATGCAAAGGGTGATGATGCCGGTATGAATCATCCATACCCCGGCGTTCACCGTCCGAAGCGGAATCCGCCGCACGGTGACAACGATCAGGTTGGTGCAGAAAAGCACCATGAGCAGGTTAAAGGGCCACCAGTGGAACCACTGGAACTCCGTCATTTCCAGGGCCGGAAGCTGACGGACGGCCGGAAGGGCGCTGCCGATCGAGCAGTAAATGAACAGCAGCACGGCCCAGAAGATTCCGAGCCACACATTGCTGAAAAGGTCCAGGACCCCGGTGAGCAATCCCGACGGCGAGGAGGAAGGATGTCGGGCCCTGGGGGCCGGGTTGGATTGAATCATTTACATGATCTCGCCGAACGGAGGCATGCACGACCGCCGCGGCCCGTATACATCATTATACGGCGCACGGAGGTACCGGTCCTCCCTCTATCGACGGATAGCGGCAAGTTACATGCCAAACCCCTGGCCTAGGGCGATAGGACTGCAAAATCAGGGCATTGTCAGCTTGGTTGAGACCGATTTTTCGACCTCATTCGGCTGGTTCATCGGCTGCACCGGCCCCATGGACTGAGCTCCCGTCTGAATGATCGATCCCCGAGGGACCAGGTAAATCTCCACCCGGCGGTTCTGGCTCTGCCCGTTGTCGCTGGAATTATCCGCCACGGGCCGGTACTCACTGCATCCCATCACCCCGATCCGTTCCGGCCGATAACCGTTCTTTTGCAGGATGGCCCCGACGGCGATCGATCGATGGGTGGAAAGGTGCCAGTTCGTCGGGTGCTTTTCCCTGGTTCCCGGGCGCTGGATCGGACGATTGTCGGTGTGTCCGACGATGATGACCTCAAAGTCCGCCGCCGCCGGGGATTGGAGGACATCGGTAAAACCACGCAACGATGCCAGCGACGAATCCTTCACCACGTCGCTGCCCAACGGGAAGAGCAGGTCGCCCGTCCACTTTACGGCGCCGCGCCCGGGTTCATACACGATCTCGCTGGGATGCGCTTCGGCAAAGCTCTTCAACGCCGAATGCAACGGAGCGGGAAGGATGGGCATGGAGATGTCGCCGAACCGTTGCCGCCCGGCCATGTCCTCCAGAGCGCCCTTGGCGTTCTGGCGGAGCTCGTCGAGCAGCTCATTCTCGCCGCGAAGGTTGGAGAGCAATTCGTTCTTGATCGCCAACTCGCCCTCCAGCGCGTTCATCTTCGTCCGAAGGGAATCATTGACGTGCCGCTCATCGAAAAGGTCCTGGCTGACCGACTCTTTCTCGGCGACCAACGTCCGATTGGCCGCTTTCAACCTCATGTGATCGTCGAGCGAGACGCATCCGCTCACCGTCAGGACCCACACACCGCCGACCAAGCCCATCATCCAACCATCGCCACGCATCACAGGCCTCCTCTGCTTGTGAAACATCCCCTACCGGCCCGCCGGCCGACTGTATCAACACCGATCGTCCGATACGATCGTTATGCAAACCGAACTTCTCTTAAGCCGCGGACAAAGTGAAATCCCGAAAGCCGGAAGCCGCGCGGCCTTCCGCTCAACGGGAACGCTTGCCAAGAAGATACGCCACACCGGCGGCGATCCCGCACACCAGCAACGATCCGCCCGCGAAATACATCAGATTGTCGTACACCGTCCGAAGGATCGCCGGGGTGATGCCGCGGACCAACGCCGCCGCGCCCAATCCGGCAAACCACATCACCGCCACCGCAACGACCAGCGCGGCCGTCAAGCAGCCGGACATCGCGTCCGGAGCGTATTCGACGACTTGCGTGACGACGGCTCTGGATTTTCTGGATGCGACGGGCGCGGCGCCGATTTCGGCGGCTACGTCACCCTCCTCCTCCGCGGCGGGGAGGGCTTCGTCGAGGCCCGCCCGCGTGGCCTCGCCCATTTCCGCCGCGGCGCCGCCCTCGCCTTCCTCGCCGGTATAAATCTCTTCCAGAAGCTCCGCGCCGAGCGACGTATCGTCGCTCTCCCGCGTCAGGTCGAGGATGCCCGACCCTCCGCCGGCCCCCTCCAGACCCAAACCGGCCACGTCCGTCACCGCCGTCTGGGCAAGCGGATCGACGTGTTCGTCCAATTCGTCATCGTCAAACACGTTGACTCCGACGGAAGCGACCGCCGAGCCTTCTTTTGCTCTCTTTGCGACCCGCGCCCCAGCCGTCGTTTCCTCAGCGTCCACGCCTTCCAGGCTCACCACGTCGCTGCCGGAGGGGGCCAGCTCCACGCTGGAGTCCTCGACGGGTTCGAGCACGATCTCGCCGCTTTGCGAACCACCAATGGAAGAAGATGCGGCGGGCTTGGCGGGTTTGGCCGGGGCCTTGGTAACCAGGCCGTCCACGTCGCTCACTTTGTAATTCACCGAGCCGGCGTCGCGGAACTCGCGGAGTTTCCCGGCGCGGACCAGCCCCTTAAGCTCTTCTTCCGACTTGCCGAGCTTTTCGGAGGCTTCTTTCGCTGAATAGAACATCTTGGCCATTGAATTTCGCTCCGCTATTCAACGCCCTCGTCTCGCCCCTTGCGGGGGGAAAAAAGGAGTCGCGCCGTTACGGTGTTTGCTGCTCGTTAGATTGCAGCCGGTACTGCCTCTGCTCCTCGACCATTTTTTCTACTACGTCGGGCGGGAGATCGCAAACGTTATGATTTTCCAGGTACCGATCATACCGCCAGGTCCTGGCCCCGGCCAGTCGGATGCAACCTTTCTGGGCAAGGTATTCGTATGCCCAAATGGTCATGGCGTCGATGTCCACCACATAAACCCCGTAGGTGCTCTTGGAAAGCTGCCCGGAAAAGGCAAAGACCCCCCTGGCCCCCGCTGAAGTGGGGAGTTGCCCGAAGGCGACACTGTCCAACGGTCCGCCCTGCGGCCTGACCACCAGCGTCGTGGCGATCACCACCAAGGCCACGGCGATCACCCAGAATACGGGATGGGGCGAGCGCCGGGGCTGTGAGTTTTCCGGCCTGGAGGCTGGGGAGGGTGATTCGGCGGTGGGGATCATCGGGGCACTTTCGGCTTTGGTATTGCGGGTTTTGCCCGTCTGCCACGACACTCTTGCAGTGGCCACGGGCCGATTACGACAACCAGTATATCCGGGTATTCCGACTTGACAACGACGAGACGGACGTTGTCCAGGGTTTTTTTATGCTCGCCACGCATTGAATTCCCGGTATCTAGGAGGGCGAACCCGCCGATTCTCCGCACGGCATCGTTACCCGCCGTTACCCGTCATTCCGAAAACCAGTGTTACCCGTCATTCCCGCGAAAGCGGGAATCCAGTCCTCTTTGCCTCTGCACTCCCGCGTGCGTGGGAGTAACGTATCATCGAATACGGAAAGACCCTGTTTTTGATGTACTTCTTGGTTGCATTTTCGTGTAGAACCGAGTATAGTTTGGATGGAATACCGATGGCCGTCGGTGAGGGGATGGCGAGTCGTATCGTTGCTCGTCACGATCGGATTATCCGAGGCGGCCTTCGAAAGAGACTCCCGTCGTGATCCAGGGAAAACATAGTACCTTTGTGGCACCGGCATTTCTACGCCCCGCTATCTTTTTCACGGTTTTCTGCCTCGTTTTTTCCAGTTTCGCCTTCGCGGCGGAGCAACCTTCCCGCAAGGCCGGTCCTCGACGCTCCTTGCGCGGTCCCACCTACGAGCGCGGTCCACGTCCCCGTA
>Ga0187892_10000188_pt1 | contig 160767 bp, 161 predicted proteins | sample MA1701073metaG_FD_139345 | JGI IMG/M metagenome (GOLD analysis project Ga0187892, IMG submission 139345) | Bio-ooze microbial communities from a basaltic lava cave in the Kipuka Kanohina Cave System on the Island of Hawaii, USA - MA170107-3 metaG ...
CTGCAGGAGCGCTCGCGCGAGTTCGCCGCGATCGAGTCGCTGGATGGCGGCAAGCCGATCCGCGAGTCGCGCGACGTGGACATTCCGCTCGCCGCCGCGCATTTCTTCTACTACGCGGGCTGGGCCGACAAGCTCGAGTACGCGTACCCGGGACGTCGCACCGTGCCGCTCGGTGTGGCCGGCCAGATCATCCCGTGGAATTTCCCGCTGCTCATGGCGGCATGGAAAATCGCGCCCGCGCTCGCGTGCGGTAACACGGTGGTGCTGAAGCCGGCGGAGACGACTCCGCTCACCGCTCTGAAGCTCGCAGAGCTGATGCGCGACATCGATCTGCCGCCCGGCGTCGTGAACATCGTCACCGGCGCCGGAGACACGGGCGCCGCGCTGGTCGAGCATCCCGATGTCGACAAGATCGCGTTTACAGGTTCCACCGACGTCGGCCGGCTCATCCAGAAGCGCCTGGCCGGAACCGGCAAGCACTACACGCTCGAGCTCGGCGGCAAGGCCGCCAACATCATTTTTGCCGATGCGGCGATCGACCAGGCCGTCGAAGGTATCGTCAACGGCATCTTCTTCAACCAGGGCCACGTGTGCTGCGCGGGCTCGCGCCTGCTGGTGCAGGAAGCGGTCCTGGACGAAGTCGTGTCCAAGCTCAAGGAGCGCATGGAAACGCTCATCGTCGGCGATCCGCTCGACAAGAACACCGACATCGGAGCGATCAATTCCTCCGCGCAGCTCGAGAAGATCGAGGAGTACCTGAAACTCGGCCAGGCCGAGGGCGCCGAGATGCACCAGAGCTCGTGCCCGGTCCCGGGCAAGGGTTACTGGTGCCGGCCGACGATCTTCACCGGCGTCTCCCAATCCAACCGCGTCGTGCAGGAAGAGATCTTCGGGCCAGTGCTCGCGATCCAGACCTTCCGCACGCTTTCCGAAGCGGTGGAGAAGGCAAACAACACGCCCTACGGCCTGTCCGGCGGCGTGTGGACCGACAAGGGCGCGAAGATCTTCAAGGTTACGCGCGCAATCCGCGCCGGCGTGGTGTGGGCGAACACCTTCAACAAGTTCGATCCCACTTCGCCATTCGGTGGCTACAAGGAAAGCGGCATCGGCCGCGAGGGCGGCCTGCACGGGCTCGGCGCCTACCTGGAGTTGCAGCCATGACGACGAAAAAAATGCGCCGCCACGGCAATGGCAATGGTGGCAACGGCGGTCACGGCACCGCGGCCGAAACCCGCCTGCCGGTCGCCAAGACCTACAAGCTGTACATCGACGGCAAGTTTCCGCGCAGCGAGTCCGGCCGCTACTACCCGCTGAACGACGCAAAGGACCGGCTCGTAGCGAACGTATGCCTCGGCAGCCGCAAGGATTTCCGCGAAGCCGTCGTGGCAGCGCGCGGTGCACTGGGCGGCTGGTCGTCGTCGAGCGCGTACCTGCGCGGGCAGATCCTGTATCGCACCGCTGAAATGCTCGAAGGCCGGCGCGCGCAGTTCGTGGACGAGCTCGAGGTGCAGGGAGTCACGCGTCGCGCGGCTGAGTCCGAGGTCGCTGCTTCCATCGATCGGCTCGTGTACTACGCGGGCTGGGCGGACAAATTCCAGCAGGTATTCAGCTCCGTGAACCCGGTGAGCACTTCGCATTTCAACTTCTCGGTGCTCGAGCCAACCGGTGTGGTTGCGATCATTGCGCCCGAGAGCCCTGCCCTGCTAGGACTCATCTCGAACGTGGCACCGGCGGTTGCGGGAGGCAACACGTGCGTCGTCCTGGCTTCGGAATCGCTGCCGCTGAGCGCCGTGAGCTTTGCGGAAGTGCTGCACGCGTCGGACTTCCCCGGTGGCGCGATCAACGTGATCACCGGCAAGCGCGACGAGCTGATCGAACAGTTCGCCTCCCACATGGACGTGAACGCGATCGTGTATTGCGGCACCGACGCAGCGGCCACCCGGAAGGTCCAGGAGGCCGCCTCGCAGAACATCAAGCGCGTGTTCGTCCGCGGGGAAGACTGGGGCAGCGCCGAGGCCCAGAATCCCTACCTGATCAGCGATACGCAGGAAACGAAGACCACCTGGCACCCGATCGGCAGTTGAGTGTCGGCTCGGGAAGCTGACGCGGCGCCGTCGCGTTTATTTCCGTTGCCCCGGCAGTGGCAGCGATGCCTGCCCGAAAACGTACTTCCAGCCGTCCTTCGTGCGTACGTACGTGTCGCTGAACCAGAGGCGGCGTTCGAGCGCTTCGCCCTTTCGCGTTCCCTTGATCCAGAGCAGGGCCGTCACGACTGCCGTGTCTCCCCACACGCGCACGACTTGTGTGCCGGCCTCCTCGTCCTGCTGCTCGTAAGTGATGTCGGCGTTCCTCGCGGAGGCCAACAGGTCTTCGCGGTTGTACGCCTTGCCCGTTCCGACGACGAGCACGAATTGCGGATGAAGGATGCGCGCCATGGCATCCGCGTCGTTGCGCTTTACGGCTGCCTGGTAAGCGGTATCGAGCTCCGCGACGGCGCGACGGTCATCATCGGGAGAAGCCTGCACGGCCGCTGCCCCAAGGATGGCGGCCGCGGCGAACAGGCGTGATTTCGGCGGCAGGCTCAGTTTCATGCGCCTCTCCGATTGCAAAGAGGCGCATCTTCGCCAGACCGCCCGCGGCCGTCTTGGAAATTCTTGCGGCCGGGGCCGCCGGCATCAATCCCACCGCAACGGCAGGGCTTCCAGCCCGCGAAAAACCAGCCCCGCGCGATGGCGCGTTGGACCGCCCTCGAGGCGAACCTGCGGGAGGCGCGACAGCAACGTGCCGAACAGGACTTCCAGCTCGAGCCGTGCCAGTGGCGCGCCGAGACAGAAGTGCGCGCCCGTCCCAAAACCCAGGTGCCGGTTCGGAGTGCGGGCGATATCGAACTCTTCGGCCCGCTCGAACGCCTGCGGATCCCGGTTGGCACAGCCATAGAGCAATCCGACGACGTCGCCTTTCCTCAGGCGGAAGCCGCGGAACTCCAGGTCTTCGAGCACGAAGCGATGAAAAAGCTGCAGCGGTGCGTCATAGCGGATCATCTCCTCGATCGCCGTCGTCAGCAATGAGCGATCCGTGCGCAATTTCTCCAGCTGGGCGGGATGCTGCAGCAGCGCGAGCAGTCCGTTGCCCGCTCCATTCACGGTTGCTTCATGACCTGCGTTCAGGAGCAGCATGCAGGTGGCGATCAGCTCGTCACGCGACAGGCGGTCACCGCCATCGACGATCGAGACCAGCGCACTGACGAGGTCCTCTTGCGGATGGGCGCGTCTCGAATCCGCGAGTACGTCGAGCATCGCTGCGAACTCGCTCGCAGCGGTTTCCGCGCGGCTCTCGTCTTCGGCCGTGTGATCTTTCTCGTACAGCCGAACGATGTGCGCCGACCACGGCCGCAGTCGATGCCGTTCCTCTTCGGGCCAGCCGAGCAGCTCGGAAATCATGTGCACGGGCAACGGCACGGCCATTTCGGACACGAATTCCATCCGGCCCGCGGGCACGATTCGATCGAACAACGTATTCACGACGGACTGGACGCGCTCGCGCAGCTCGCGAATCCGGCGCGGGCTCAGTGCTGACGAAACCAGCTTGCGCACGCGTGAGTGATCCGGCCCCTCGGTCTCGAGCAGGTTCACGCGCACGTAGCGGCTGTAGTTCGGCAAGCGAGTCCAGTTCGCTTCCCGACGCTTGCGCTGGATTTCCTCGCGAGGCGTGACGTAATCGAGCGTCCGGCCGAACCGGCCGTCGAGCAGCACCGCGCGGATGTCCTCGTAACGCGTGAGCAGCGTCATCCCGAGGGCGGCGGAGTGAAAAATCGGCGTTTCTTCGCGCAGCCGCGCGTACGTGGGATACGGGTCCGTCGCGAAATCGGGATCGTAGGGCTGAAAGGGGACGGGCGGCGCGGTGTTCATGGCGGGGCCAGAAACGTCTGCACCGCGCGGGGCTCGCGGCCCAGGGTGTCGAGATCCTCGTCCATTGTCGTCTCCTTCAGCGGGTCGACAGCGCTCCTTTTTCCAGTCGGGCTCCGACCTGCTGGATGACGGCGGTCGCCGCGCGCGAACCCAGATCCGCGCATTCCTGCAGCGACCTTGCTTGCGTGAGACCGAACAGGAAAGCCGCCGTGTACGCGTCACCCGCGCCCGTCGCGTCGACTACGCGCTCGACGGGATACGCGCGCTGCACCACACGTTCCTTGCCGCGCACGATCACCGAGCCTTTCTCCGAGCGCGTCACCGCGAACAGCGCATCGATTCGCGAGGCGCGTTCGACCGCACTGTCGAAGTCGCTCGCCTGGAAAAGACTCATCAACTCGGTCTCGTTGGCGACCACGATCTTCACGTCGCGCCCGATGACGGCGGCGAACTTCGCACGATGCCGATCGACACACCACGCGTCGGACAGGGACATCGCGACGCGAGTGCCCCGGGTTCTTGCCAGCTCGATCGCCTTCGTGGTGGCGTCTTCGCCCGGCTTCACGTCCCAGAGATAGCCTTCCAGCAACACGATCTCCGGCTGGCCGAAGGCTTCCGGCGTAACGTCGGCCGGGCCGAGCTCCGCGGCCGCGCCGAGATAAGTCTGCATCGTGCGCTCGCCATCCGGCGTGATCAGGATGTACGAGCGTGCCGTGGGTGCCCCGCCCGTGGCCGGCTCGAACCGGATGTCCACGCCCAGGGACTGCAGGTCGTGAATGAAAATGCGCCCGAGCTGATCGTCCTTCACGCGCCCGATGTACGCCGTGCGCCCGCCGAGGTTGGCGATGCCCGCGATCGTGTTGGCGACGGAGCCGCCGGAGACTTCGGTGGCCGGTCCCATGCGCGAATAGATCATCTCCGCGCGCTGCGTATCGATGAGCACCATCGACTTCTTCGGCGCGCCGACGGCTTCTAGAAAGTCATCCTCGACGTGCGCGAGGATGTCGACGATGGCGTTGCTGATGCCAAGAACCTGCGTGGAGGAAGTCATCGGGGCGGGCGGTCTCCGTCGGTGACGAGGTCGGCGAGCCGGAAATGCGCGATGCGGAACACCTGGCGCAGGCTCTCGTCGAACTCGACGCGCGCCGTGTTGCCGATGCGGGCGCGAAAACTCGCGAGGATGGTGGAAAGGGTGGCGTCGCGCACGGCGAGGATGAAGGGAAACTCGAATTTCGATTCGTAGTCCCTGTTGAGGCGATCGAGCTCATCCCGCTCGGCCTGGCCGGCGGCGAGGATGCCCGCGCCCGCCTGCTCGGACTTCGAGTGACCAATCAGCTTGCGGCGCGTACCGAGGCGTGGATGCTGGCGCAGCAAGTCCAGTTGCCTCTGGCGATCGGCGCCGAGCACGACCCGCATCAGCACGTCGCCCAGTACCGCGCGATCGGTAAACGGGCGCGCGTCCCACGCGACATCGGCCACCCAGGGCGAGTTCTCGTACACACCGCCAAAGTGAGAAACGAACGCGGCGCGGTCCATCTCGTTCACCGCGTCGATGGAGAGTGCCTTGCTCATCCGGGCGTCGCGTCTGCGGGGTGTTCCGCTGCCCAGTGGCGCGCGATCTCGACGCGCCGGCAGATCCACACGCGGTCGTGTTTCTGGACGTGGTCGAGAAATCGTTCGAGGGCACCACTGCGCCCCGGCTTGCCTGCCAGCCGGCAGTGCAGGCCCACGGACATCATCTTCGGCGTGCGCTCGCCTTCCCGGTACAACACGTCGAATGTATCGCGCAGGTAGGCGAAGAAAGCATCGCCTGTCGCGAACCCATTGAGCGTGGCAAACCGCATGTCATTGCAGTCGAGCGTATACGGAATGACGAGGTGCGGTTTGTCGTTGACGCGCGCCCAGTAAGGCAGCTCGTCGGCGTAGGAATCCGAGTCGTAGAGGAATCCGCCGTGTTCGACCACGAGGCGGCGCGTGTTCGGGCTGTCGCGCCCCGTATACCAGCCCACCGGTCGCTGGCCGGTCAGCTTCCGGATGGTGCCGGCGGCGAGTGCGATGTGTTCCCGCTCGGTGTCCTCGTCGACATCCTGGTAGCTGATCCAGCGCCAGCCGTGGCTCGCAATCTCGTGTCCCGCCTCCACTATCGCCGCGACCGCCTCTGGATTGCGCTGCAGGGCCATGGCGACGCCGAACACCGTCAGCGGCAGGGATCGTTCACGGAAGATGCGCAGGAGCCGCCAGACGCCCACGCGGCTGCCATATTCGTATAGCGACTCCAGGCTCATGTGCCGGGCGGCAAAGGGCTGCGCCGCCGTAATCTCGCACAGAAACGTCTCCGACGCGGCGTCGCCGTGCAACACCGAGCGCTCGGCGCCTTCTTCGTAGTTGAGGACGAACTGCACCGCCACGCGAGCGCGACCGGGCCAACGGGCCTCGGGCGGCGAAGCGCCGTAGCCGATCATGTCCCGGGGGTATGCGGTGGGTTCGCGCGCCATGCGTGATCAGCAAGCCGTGGTGGCCTCATATTATCATTACGTTCCCGGCCTTCTTTCAGCGGGCGCCGGGTGTTCCTCTCCGGTGTCCTATCTCGGGGGTCGATGGCCGCAGTCATGAGCAACGAAATACCGAGCGGTACGCTCAACCTCGCCGAGTCAGAGCTCGGCGCACAGGCACTCTGGAGCACCGACGATTTCTTCGCGCAGAAGGAGCGGATGCTCGCGCGGGCGGAGCCGGTCTCGCGCCCGGGGGTGTTCGACGACAACGGCCAATGGATGGATGGCTGGGAGTCCCGGCGCCGCCGCGGTGGCGGCCATGACATCTGCGTGGTGCGCCTCGCCTGGCCGGGCGAGATCCGGATGATCGACCTGGACACCCACTATTTCACGGGCAATTACCCGCCCCACGCTTCCGTTGAGGCCTTGCAGAGCGGCTACGCGGGCGATCCCCTGGACCCCGCCGCTTCCTGGACGACGCTGCTGCCGAAGAGCGCGCTGACCGGCAACAGCCACAATCGGTTCGTCGTCACCAGCACCGAGCCGTGGCAGTTCCTGCGCCTGAACATCTTTCCCGACGGCGGTGTCGCGCGCCTGCGTGTGTGGGGCGTGGTGCGGCCCGACTGGACCAGTGTGTCTCGCGATCGCGTGCTGGACCTCTTTGCCGTCGAGAACGGCGGCGCGGGGCTGTGCGCGAACGACGAGCACTACGGCAGTATCCGTAACCTCAATCGCCCGGGTCGCGGCGTGAACATGGGCGACGGCTGGGAAACGCGGCGGCGCCGCGAGCCCGGCTATGACTGGTCGATCGTGCGGCTCGGCCACCCGGGCGCGATCGAGGAAGTCGAAGTCGACACCGCGCACTTCCGCGGCAACTACCCGGATCGTGTCTCGTTGCAGGCGGCGCTGGTCGAGGGCTCCGATGCCGCGCTCGAGCTTTCGAGCCGCGAATGGCCGCTGCTGCTGCCCGAGCAGAAGCTGCAGGCCCACGCGCAACACCGCTTCCGCAAGGAACTCGCGTCGCTGGGCCCCGTCTCGCACGTGCGCATGAACATCCATCCGGACGGCGGCGTGTCGCGATTACGCCTGTTGGGCCGGGTCTTCCGCCCGTGATCGCGCGTCTCCTCGTCCCGCAACCGCTCACGGCCGCCGCGTTCGAGCCCTTTGGCGACGTGATCGAGTCTGCCCAGGAATTCTCGGTGATCAACCGCGGCACGACGCACCAGTTTGCAGACCTGGCGAAGGTGGAGGTGACCGAGGCCGGCGGACGGTCGCGCGTCAGTCTCTATTGCGTGGTGCCCTATGAATTGCCGCTACCGCTGCGGATGCTCGAACGCCATCCGCTGGGCAGCCAGCTCTTCATGCCGTTACACGGAGAGAGATTCCTGGTCGTGGTCGCGCCGCGCGGCGACAAGATCGATCCGGGCGCGGTGAAGGCTTTTGTGACCAGCGGCAGGCAGGGCGTGAATTATCGCCCCGGCACGTGGCATCACCCGGTGATCGCGCTGGGCGACCTCAGCGAGTTTCTCGTGCTCGACCGGGCCGGACCGGGCGAGAACTGCGACGAGTTCCCGCTCGATCCGGACGCACTGTTGCTCGCCGCTCCGTAGCTTCCCGTTACTGGGCCGCAGACTGACGACGGGTCCAGTCCGCCACGATGGTGTCGAGAACCGACAGGGGCACGGCGCCGTTGGTCAGCACGACGTCGTGGAAACCGCGGAGGTCGAAGCGCTCCCCGAGCTGCTCACGGGCACGCGCGCGCAGCTGGTTTATCGTTTCGCGACCGACCATGTAGGCGGTGGCCTGGCCCGGCCAGACGCTGTAGCGCTCGATCTCCGTCGTCACCGAAGACCGCTGATCGCCGGTCGCCCCCGCCATGTAGTCGATCGCCTGTTCGCGCGACCACTTCTTGTGATGCATGCCGGTGTCGACGACCAGCCTCGCGGAACGAAACACCATGGACTGGAGGTATCCGAGACGCCCGAACGGATCCCTGGCATACACGCCCATCTCGTCCGCGACTTGCTCGGCGTAAAGCCCCCACCCTTCCCAGTAACCCGAGAAACCCAGTATGGCTCCGCGCAGCATGTGGAGTCCCGTCGCCTCCTGTGCGATCGAGCCCTGCCAATGATGGCCCGGATTACCTTCGTGGTAAGTCAGCGTGGGCAGCGTGAAGCGTGGCCACTCGGCCGTATCGCGCAGGTTGATGTAGTACGCACCCGGGCGCGAGCCATCGAGCGAGGCGGACTGGTAGTAGCCGCCCGGCGAACCGGCTTCGATATACGACGGCACCCGCTTGATTTCGAGGCGCGCCTTCGCCAGCTGACCGAAATACTTTGGCATCAGCGGTTGCAGGTCGGCGATCTGCTGATTGAGGGCTTTGAGCAGTTCGGCGCGACCGGCGTCCGTGTTCGGATAGAGCTGCTTCGGGTCCTTCGCGAGCTTCTCCATGCGCTCGCCGATAGTTCCCTCTGTCATGCCCTGGGCGTCCAAGATCGTGTCCATCTCGCGGTGCAGTTGCTCGATGAGCTTCACCCCCATTTCGTGGATCTCGTCGGGGCTGAGGGACGTCGTATTGAACGCCTTGAGCCCGACGGCGTAATAGCCCTCGGCATTCGAGACGTGCCACACGCCCGCATCATGCGCGGCGCGCTTGCGCAATTCCTTCAGTTGCGCAATCTGCCGCCGGTAGGCAGGGAGCACTTCGTCCTTTACCGCTGCCTGGGTGCGCGCGACGAGATCTTTCTGCGCAGCCGCGTCGAGGTTCGCCTCTGCAACTTTTCGCTTCAACGCCTGCACCAGCACCGTCTCCGTCGGAGCCTTGGACGCGAAGTCGCTGAGCATTTTCACCGCGCCGTCGAGCGCGAAGTCCGGCGGGATGACGCCCTTCTCCGCGTCTGCTTTCGCGCGCGCTGTTTCCTGGTCCAGCACCGTTGCGTATGCCTTCACGCGGGCGACGTAGTCCTCCGCATCCTGCTGGTTCTTCACCTGGTGCTGGCTGTCGAGGAAATCGGGGATGAAGGTGTACGCGCCACTGAGCTGCGTCACGACGTAGGGCGTGGCGGGCAGCAACCCGTAAGTACCGAAGCGGAACTTCGAGCCTTCGATCGCATTGTCGAGATAGGTTGCTACGACGTCGTAGGTCACCATGTCGCCGTGAGACAGCGTGGCGCGATCGATCTTCGCCAGCTCCGCGCGCGAGTCGCGCATCAGCTGTGCCTGGCGCTCCTGGCCCTCGACCGATGCGTCGCTGAGACGATTCGCATACTTGCCGCCGGCGAGCTCGTCGGAAACACCGAGCGATGTCGCCAGCTCGGGAAACTCCTTCAGTGCGCCGGTCGTGATGCGATCGAGTGCAGCCTTGAGCTCGGGCGATGCCTGCTGGGCTTGCGCCCGTGTTGCAGCTGGCTCGCCTTCCTCCCGCTTCGAACAGGCGGTGAGTGCCAGGAACAGGCACAGGAGCGTGGCAAGAACACGAACAGATCGATGCACCATGGGAATTCCTCTGGATCAGGGCGTGCCGGTCGCCGCGGTGGCGGTGGCGGGCTTGAGATGCTCGGCCAGGAACGATTCGAGCTCGGTCAGCACGCGCAAGCGTGTCTCGCTTCCCGACAGCCAGTGATCCTCGCCCGACAGCTTGACGAACTTCACGGGCCGGTTCAGGCGCGTCAGTGCATCGTTCATGATCTGCGAGTGCACGATGGGCACGACGGTGTCGTCTGCGCCATGCAACAGGAGGACTGGCACTTTGACGCCCGCAGCGTACCGGGCCGGTGATCGTTCAAGATTGCGCTTGTCTGCCGCATGACCGAGCGTGCGACGCACGGCGACGTAAAGGTTCGATTCTTCGCCGTAGGTTGTCTCGACATAGCCGATGTACTGCGGCAGATCGGTTACCCCGTTCACGCTGGCGGCGCACGCGTACAGGTCTGGCGTGAAAGCCACGCCTGCGAGCGCCGCATAACCGCCGTAACTGCCGCCCACTATGCAGACACGCTTAGGATCTGCGAATCCCGAGGCGATGAGCGCCCTGGCGCCGTCAGTGATGTCGTCCTGGCTCAAGCCGCCCCACTGACCTTCGCCTGCCTTGCGATGTGCCTCGCCATAGCCGGTGGACCCGCGAAACTGCGGTTGCAGGACCGCATAGCCCCGGGACGCGAGAAACTGCGCCAGCCAGTCGAACTCCCAGGTGTCATGGCTTTCCGGACCGCCATGCGGCAAGACGACCAGCGGGAGGTTCTTTTCCCCGACGCCCGGTGGAATCGTCAGATAGGCGGGTATCTCGTAACCGTCACGCGCCTTGTACGGTGCGGAACGCAACTCACCGAGCTGCACCTTGTTGAGTGCCGGATAGGCTTCGCCGACGACAGTCGCAGCGCCCGATGTGAAATCCACGAGGTAGTACACCATCGGGTGCGTTGGCGACTCGACGCTTGCGACCAGCCGCTGGTTGTCTCTGGAGCGCCCGACGATCGCGATGTCGCTGCCGGGAAACGAGCGGCGCAGTGCTGAATCGCGGGCTTTCGCTTTCTTGTCCAGCCAGACACGATCGCCGGCGCTCAGGCCGGCGAAGCGCACGGCCGCGACGGCGCGGGTGAGAGGATCCGGGATCGTGGCCGCGACATCCGCCGTCGGATGCTCGACCAGCACTTTCGCGCCCGAGCCGTCCAGCGGAATCGACCAGAGCTTGTCGCGAGTGTCTCCGTTGCGCCCGATGGCAAGCACCGCGCGACCCTCCTCGGCAAACCCCTGGATCACGAGTTCCTCTTCCTTCAACTCGTGGATGACACGCCACCCGGCGCCGTTGCGGGCCAGCAACGTCCAGCGGCGTGTCTCCGGCTCCCAGTCGGCGCGTGCCACGGGTACACCGGCGGCATCCAGCACCCAGTCGTACGTGAACTCGGTGCCATAGTGGACGACGTCGCCCTTCCCGGAACGGGCGTCGACGTTGAAAATGGAATAGACCCATCCTTCCTCGGACCGCTTGGTGGCGATGCGCGTGTCCCAGGTCTGCCGGCGCAGCGAATCCAGGTAGTCCCACGAAGCCATGACCACCATGCCAGGCTGACTCGTGCTGCTCGCCATGAGGCGCGCGCTGGTCACGTGGCTGCGTTCGAAATCCGTCATCAGCAGCATCTTCGACTTGCGCGTGTCGAGGTCGACGGCAAGCGTACGAAAGAATTCCGCCGTCTCGATGCGATTCGCCTTGCGCCGGTGCGTCACGCTGAGATTGATGAGCACGACGGAGTTGTCGTGCCAGTCGATGCTGCCCAGCTTCACGCCGGGATCGATGGGAACCCGGTTCCTGACCTGCGCCTTTTCGAGATCGTGGATGACGATAAAGGTCTGGCTGTCAGTGTTGTCTTCCCACGCGATCAGTTTGCCGTTGGGAGAGAGCGCCACGTTGGAGATGGCGGGAATCCTGCCGAAGGCATCCACGGGCGGCGGCGCGGCCCAGGCCAGCTGCGCGAAGCAAGCAACCATCAATACGGCAAAGCGTATCCCTACAGTTCGCATAGGTCTCCCTTGGCCCTATGAACAGGCAGGCGTTCGTTCTGGGCCGGGCGTTGAAGGATAGGCGGCGGCGCAGAAATCAGTCAACGTGCGCGCCGGCGCGATACCACTGTTCTACCGCCGCGCGCTCCGGCTCCGTCATCTGCGTGAGATTGCCCAGCGGCATGGTCTTGGATACCACCACTCGCTCGAAGATGCGCGGCGCCCAGATGCCGATCTGGCGCGGCGTATCGAACATGACGCCGTTTGCGGCCACGGGCGCGGTGGGATGCGTGGTCTTCGCCGCATGACAAGCCACGCAACGTTCGCTGATGATCGTGCGAACATCGGCAAAAGCGGCGGATGACGACTGCGCGCCTGCGGGCGGCGCGGGCTGCCGCGGCGCCGTGACGAACACCAGCGCAATGAAAATGGCTGCGGCGGCGGCCGGGAGGGCAAGCACGTTGCGGCCGCGGTTGCGCAGGTTGAAGTAGTGCCGCACCAGCCCGCCGCCGAGAAAGATCACGAACAGCAGCAGCCAGTTGTACGGGCGCCCGTAGGTGAACGGAAAGTGCGGGCTGATCATCGCGAACACGACGGGCAGCGTCAGGTAGTTGTTGTGTACGGAACGCTGCTTGGCGCGAACCGCGAACTGCGCGTCCGGCGCGGTGCCCGCCAGCTTCGCGGCCACGAGCTGCTTCTGCGCCGGGATGATGATGAAGAACACGTTGGCCGCCATGATCGTGCCGAGCATGACGCCGACCTGCATGAAGGCGCCGCGTCCGCTGAACATCTGGCTGACAGCGAAGCACAGCGCCAGCAGCAGTAGCGTGCCGATGAGCGCAAACCACGTGTCGCCGATCCCGAGGCGATTGAGTCCGTCGTACACCAGCCAGCCGATCGCAACCAGCGAAGCGCTCGCGAGGATCGCGCCCTGCGGCTCCAGACCCGTCCCTTGCGGCTCGAGCAGCAATGCTTCGGCGTTGAGGTAGTAGACGACGATGAACAACGCGAAGCCGGTCATCCACGTGAAATAGGCTTCCCACTTGAACCAGTGCAGGGGCTCGGGAAGCGTCTCCGGCGCGACCTTGTACTTCTGCGAGTGATAGAAGCCGCCGCCGTGCACGGCCCAGAGATCGCCGCCGACCTGCGCGTTCTCGGGATCGCGCGGTGGCACGTTGAGCCGCGCGTCGAGCCAGATGAAGTAGAACGACGAACCGATCCACGCGATGCCCGTGATCACGTGCGCCCAGCGCAGCACCAGCTGCACCCATTCCAGCAGGTAGGCCTCGATCGGCATGGCGGTTGTCGTCGACTGGTGGTCAGCTCGTTGCGTCAGTTGTTGTTGTAGCCGGATCAGATGGTCTGGCGCAGCGGCGTGCTCGTGGCCTGGCGCGTGCGCAGCTCCTCGATCGACGCAAGTATGCGTTCGGGCGTCGCCGGAGCATCCAGGCGCGGGATGCCACCGCCCGCGCAAGCGGCGATCGCATCGCGGATGGCATGGAACACCGATATCGCCAGCATCAGCGGCGGCTCGCCGACCGCCTTGGACCGATAGATGCTGTCCTCGCGATTCGTGCTCCAGGGCACGAGATTCACGTTGAACGTGCGCGGCCAGTCGTAGGCCGTCGGGATTTTGTACGTCGAGGGAGCGTGCGTCATCAACCGCCCGCGCTCATCCCACCACAGTTCCTCGCTCGTGAGCCAGCCCACGCCCTGGACGAAACCGCCCTCGACCTGTCCCAGGTCGATCGCCGGATTGAGCGAGCGGCCCACGTCGTGAAGGATGTCCACGCGCAGCAGGCGCGATTCGCCCGTCAGCGAATCGATCGAGACCTCCGACACCGCGGCACCGTAGCAGAAGTAGAAAAACGGACGGCCGGTGAGCGTTTGCTGGTCGTAGTGGATCTTCGGCGTGGCATAGAAACCGGTCGCCGACAGCGAGATGCGGGCGTGATAGGCGTCCCAGACGAGCTCGCGGAACGTGAGGTTCGCGCGTCCGCCCGCCTGCACACGTCCACCGCTGAACACGATTTCCTGCGGAGCAACCGCGTACTTGCGCGCGGCGAACTCGACCAGCCGCTGCTTGATGGCCTGCGCAGCAGCCTGCGCGGCCTTGCCGTTCAGATCGCTGCTGGAGGACGCGGCGGTCGCCGACGTATTCGGCACTTTGCTCGTGTCCGTGGCCGTGCAACGGATCGTCGACAGGTCGACCTGGAACTCCTCCGCGACGACCTGCGCGACTTTCGTGTGCAGCCCCTGCCCCATCTCCGTCCCGGCATGGTTCAGGAGAATGGTGCCGTCCGTGTAGACGTGCAGCAGGGCGCCGGCCTGGTTGAGATGCGTCGCGGTGAAAGCGATGCCGAACTTGACCGGCGTGAGCGCGATGCCGCGTTTCACGATCGGGCTCGACGGGTTGAAGGCGGTAATCTCGTCGCGACGCTCGCGATAGGCGGCGCTCGCCGCGAGCTCATCGACGATGCGCTCCACGATGTTGTCTTCGACCGTCATGGCGTAGGGCGTGACATTGCGCGGCGCGTCTCCGTAGTAGTTCACCTTGCGGACGTCGAACGGATCCTTGCCGAGATGACGCGCGATATCGTCGATGACGCACTCGATGAGCATCATGCCCTGCGGTCCGCCGAATCCGCGAAACGCGGTGTGCGAGGGCTGGTTCGTCTTGCAGCGGTGCGAAACGATCTCCACGTCCGGCAGGTAATAGCAGTTGTCGCCGTGGAAGATCGCGCGCGCGTTCACTGCGTCCGAGAGATCCGCAGACCGTCCGCAGCTCGACGACATCGTCATGCGAATGCCGCGAATGCGCCCGTCCGCGTCGAAACCGACTTCATAGTCGAGGTCGAACGGATGGCGCTTGCCCGTGATGAGCATGTCGGCATCGCGATCGAGCCTCAGCTTCACCGGCTTGCCGGTCTTGCGCGCGCCAAGAGCCGCGATGCAGGCGATCAGTGCGGGCTGCGTCTCTTTGCCGCCGAAGCCTCCGCCCATGCGGCGACACGTGACCAGGACGTCCTTCTCGGCGAGGTCGAGGCAGTGAGCAACGAGGCGCTGAACCTCGCTGATGTGCTGCGTCGAGCTGTGGACGTGCATCGTGCCGTCCTCACCCGGAACGGCAACACCGATCTGGCCCTCGAGGTAGAAATGCTCCTGCCCGCCGACGCTCAGCGTACCCGCAAGCCGATGCGGCGAGCTGCGGATGCGCGCCGCGGGCTCACCTCGCGCGAGAGTGCGCGTCGGCATCACGAAGGATTGCTTCTCCAGCGCGGTCCTGACGTCGAGAACCGGCTCGAGCTCTTCGTATTCCACGCGGGCGAGCCGCACCGCCTTGCGCGCAGCTTCAGTGGATGTCGCGATCGCGGCGAACAACGATTGACCGGCGTATTCGACGAGATCCGTCGCGAAGACCGGATCGTCCGCGACCACCGGTCCGTGGTTGTTCTTGCCCGGAATGTCCGCGGCCGTGAGCACCACAACGACGCCGGGCGCGGAAACGACGGCACTCAGGTCGATGTGTCGAATGCGGGCATGCGCTTTCTCGCTGATCCCGATGGCTGCGTGCAGCGTGTCGGGTGGAAGTGCGATGTCGTCGCAATAAACCGCCTCACCGCTCACGTGCAGGTGCGCACTCTCGTGAACGACATCGTCGCCGACGCGGCCGCGCTTGCCGTGCCGCAGTTTTCCCGGATCAGTTCGCATGACCCCGGCTCGCCTGGTCCCAGACGCGCGTGGTCGTCGCCGTACCGCTCAGCTCGACCTGCAACCGGCGCAGGAGGTTGCCCGCGACCTGCTGGCGGTAGTCGCTCGAAGCCCTCATGTCGGTAAGCGGACGGAAATCCCTCGCAAGCGCCTGTGTCGCCTTCGCAATCGAGGCTGCGTTCCATTCGGAACCGGTGAGCGCCTGCTCGCAACCTGCAGCGCGCCTGGGCGTTGCTGCCATTCCGCCGTACGCGACTCGTGCGTGACGCACGCGGCCGTTCTCGATCTGCAGCGCGAACGCGGCGCAGACAGCCGAGATGTCCTGGTCGAACCGCTTCGAGATCTTGTAGCTGCGCAGGTGCTGCCCGGCGCGCGCTCGTGGCACGCGCACGGCCACGACAAATTCACCCGGGCGCAGGTCTTTCTTCATGTAGTCGAGGTAGAAATCCTCCAGTGGCAGCTCGCGTGCACCGCTTGCCGATTTCAGCAGCACACTCGATCCCAGGCAGATCAGCGCAGGCATCGAGTCGCCGATCGGCGATCCGTTCGCGACATTGCCGCCGAGGGTGCCCGCGTTGCAGATGGGCGGCGAGGCAAAACGCCGCGCGATCTCCTCGAGGTCCGGGTATTCGGCCAGAAGGTGACTGAAGGCATCGGTCAGGCTGACGGCCGCACCGATGTCGATGGACTTGTCCCGGCGCGCCACGCGCTTGAGTTCCGCGACGTTGCCGACGTACACCAGAGACGGCAGCTCGCTGTACTTCTTGGTCACCCATAGACCGACGTCCGTCCCGCCCGCGAGCACCGTCGCTTTCGGGTCCTGCGCCAGCGCCTGGGCAAGTTCATCGGCCGTCGTGGGTGCGACGTAACTCGCATTTCCGTGAGTGAGCTGCTTCTGACCCGTCACGCGGATGGTTTCGAGTTGCCTGGCCAGCTCGGCGTCGCGCTGCGTCTCGAGTGGCTCGATCTCGTACATGCGTTGCGCGGCCGCAAGGATCGGACGATAGCCCGTGCAGCGGCAGAGATTTCCCGAGATCGCGTGCCGCACCGATTCCTCGTCGGGCTTGCCTGCGGTGCCGGCGTTCCGGGAGTTGTGATACAGCGCGTACAGCGACATCACGAACCCCGGTGTGCAGAAACCACACTGCGAGCCGTGACATTCCACCATCGCCTGCTGTACGGGATGCAGCTCGCCGCGGTTCAGTGCCTTCAGGCTCTCAACGGTGAACAGGGCCTTGCCGTCGAGCGTCGGCACGAACTGTATGCAGGCGTTGACAGCACGGTAGCGGACACCTCCGTCCGCCAGTTCTCCGAGAACAACGGTGCACGCACCGCAGTCTCCTTCGGCGCAACCTTCCTTGGTGCCACATCGGCGCAAGTGCTCACGCACGTACTGGAGCACCGTCGTGGTGGGCGCGACGTCGGCAAGCTCGTGGACGGTACCATCGAGAAGAAAACGGATGCGGTTGTCGCTGTTCATTACGCGTTCGCGCGCTCAGCGGCGCGGACCTAGCTCCCCCGATACGTCGAGTAGCTCCACGGGGTCACCAGCAGCGGAACGTGGTGATGCTCGCCGGGATTCGAGACGCCGAAGCGCACCACGACCACGTCGAGAAACGGAGGGTTGGGCAGGGACACGCCCTGCGCGCTGAAATACGCGGCCACCTGGAACTCGAGTTGCCAGTGGCCGGCGACGAAAGCATCGCCCTCGAGCAGGGGCGCGTCGCAGCGCCCGTCGCGATTCGTCGTGACCTTAACGATGGAACGCCGCGCATTGCCCTCGACCGCCACCAGCTCGATCGCCATCCCGGCGGCGGGGCTACCGCGCACGAGATCCAGCACATGCGTCGTCAATCGGCCCATCTGAACCGCCCACGGCCCCCGGGGGCCCGACAATAGAACCCGGCTACGAGCGCGGCTTGAGTATATCCAAAATGGGGCGGAGCTCCGTTTTGCCCTCTTCGATCTCTTCGAACGTGAGGCCCGCCAGCTCGTGCGGAAACACGATCCACTTGTCGGTCTCGTGCAGGTAGTAATCCGGCTTCAGCTGCGTCTGGTTGCTGTCGGGCTTGTACCAGGGCGTGGCGATCTTGACGTTGCGCGGCATGTTGAGTCGCATCTTGGCGGACAGCTCGCGCACCAGCGCTTCCACGCTGTGCCCCGAATCGAACACGTCGTCCACGATGAGGAGCGAATTGTCGGCATTCGCCTCCTCGACGATGTAGTGCAGGCCGTGCACGCGGATGGTCCTGGAACGCTGCGCGATGCCGGTATAGGCCGACGTCCGCACCGCAATGTGGTCGGTCTTGACCCCCACGTACTCGAAATATTCCTGGATCGCGATGCCGACCGGCGTGCCGCCCCGCCAGATACCGACGATGAAATCGGGCCTGAAGCCGCTGGAGTGGATGCGGGCCGCCAGCCGGAAGGCGTCTTGCAATAGACTGCCCGCCGTGATGAATATCTTGTCCATTGTTCGTGCCTCGGGGCGTTTGCAATGCCGGGACCGGCCTTAAGTTCGCGCCACGCCTACCGCGGATCGATCCTGCATTTCCTGGACGATCCGACGGACGGCGACCGCGCGGGTGCTCTCGACTACCACGAGGATGGCCTGCTCGTCGTGGAGGATGGGCATGTTATCAAGGTCGGCAGCGCGCCTGAACTGCTCGCCACCATCGAGCGGGACACCCCCGTCACCGACCTGTCCGGCCGCTTGCTGCTGCCCGGGTTCATCGACGCGCACGTGCATTTCGTGCAGACCGACATTATTGGCTCCTACGGGCGGCGGTTGCTCGAATGGCTGGAGCAGTACACGTTTCCCGCCGAGCGCGCTTTTGCCGATCCGCAGCACGCCGCCCGGGTGGCCGAGTTCTTTCTCGGCGAGCTGCTGCGCAACGGCACGACCTGTGCGGTAGTGCTCGGCAGCGTGCATCGAGCCTCCGCCGAGGCCCTCTTCTCGGCTGCCGAACGGCGCGGCATGCGCCTGATCGCCGGCAAGGTGCTCATGGATCGCAATTGCCCGCCGGAACTACAGGATACGGCGGCTTCGGCCTACGCGGATTCCAAAGCGCTGATCGAGAAATGGCACGGGCGCGGCCGCCTGCAATACGCCATCACGCCGCGCTTCGCACCCACGTCCACGCCCGAGCAACTCACCGCGGCCGGCAGGCTCGCGCGGGAACATCCCGATGCGTACATCCACACCCACCTGGCGGAGAACGAGGAGGAGGTGGCGTGGGTTCGCAAGTTGTTCCCGGAGCAGCGCAGCTACCTCGACGTGTATGACTCGTACTCGCTGGTGAGGCGCCGCTCCGTGCTCGCGCACTCGATCTGGGTCGATGACCGGAACAGGTCGCGTCTCGCCCAGGCCGGGGCCGCGGTCGTTCACTGCCCGACGTGCAACATGGTCATGGGCAGTGGGCTGTTCGATATGCAGGGTATGACGGAAGCAGGCGTTCACACTGCGCTGGGCACCGATGTCGGCGGCGGCACGAGCTTCAGCCTGTTTCGCGTGATGGACGAGGCCTACAAGGTTGCGCAGCTGAAACAGCATGTGCTGTCGCCACTGCGCGCGTTCTATCTTGCAACCCTGGGCGCGGCTCGCGCGCTGGACCTCGATCGCAAGATCGGGAATTTCGAGCCGGGGAAAGAGGCGGACTTTATCGCCGTGGACCTGCACTCGACGGCGTTGATGGCACGCCGCACCGGCCAGGCCCGCACGCTCGCCGACAAGCTGTTCCTGCTGATGATGCTGGCTGACGATCGCGCGATCGCGAGGACGTACGTGGCGGGACGGCTCGCGCACGAGCGCTAGCGGCCAACACGTCTGATTGGGGTGGTGAAGGACGTAATAGGGCAAAGTATGACGGCAGCGGCGCTGGCAGACGTAGCGGAACTGGCTGGAAGCGGTGATGACTTTGATCGCTGCCTCGCGAACTTTCTCGATGAGTTCTACGCATCGCCTTCTGCGCAGGCGCTCGTCAGCGAACCGAGGTTGCTCGCACGGGACTTCGGCCAACTCGGCCGAGTTCAGGACGCCTATCTCGCGGCGACCGCGGAAGAACTGGCCCGCCAGTACAATCTGCCCCGACCTCGATGGGTAGACGCAGAAACGCGCAAGCTCCACCAGCCGTGGTTTGCCTCCCCGCTTGCAGGACTGCGTGCGGTGCTCCTGCTGGAGAGCCCTCCCCGATTCCGGTCGCGCAATCTCTTCGTGAGTGAGAACGCGCTGGCGCGACGATAGCTGCAGGCTTAGCAGTTCCAGATCTGGAAAACGCTACCGGAAGAACAGCACCAGCACCCAGACGACGGCGAACAGGGCGAACGAAGCGAGCACCGCCGCCGAGCCGATATCCTTGGCGAGCCCGGAAAGTGCATGATGTTCCATGCCGATACGGTCGATCGCCGTTTCGACCGCGCTGTTGAGCAGCTCCACGATCAGGATCAGCAGCACCGGCGCGATGAGGATCGCTTTTTCCAGCCCGCCCTGGCCGAGCCATAGCCCTGCCGGGATGGCGACCACCGCCAGTGCGACTTCCTGGCGGAAAGCGGCTTCTTCGCGAAAGGCTCCCGCAAAACCGCGCAGGCTATTCACGAAAGCGAGCCATAGCCGTCGCAGGCCAGCAGGACGCTGGTGCTCGATGGGCCCGGCTCCCGGCTCAGCCGCCGGAACTTCGCGTACCTGGGGTCGCAAGCGCGGGGTCATGCGCTTTCTTTCCAGGTCAGGTCCAGTTGCTTTGCCGCCCGCACGTCGTCGAGCCTGCGCACGGGCAGCGTGTGCGGCGCCGTGCGCACCGTTTCAGGCTCGCTCCTGGCTTCCTCCAGGATGGCGATCATCGCGTCGATGAAGCCATCGAGTTCTTCCAGCGATTCCGTTTCGGTCGGCTCGATCAGCAGGCACTCGGGCACCAGCAACGGGAAGTATGTCGTCGGCGCATGGAACCCGTAGTCGAGCAGGCGCTTGGCGAAGTCCATCGCCGTCACGCCCTGCTCTTTCGCCTGGCGCTTGAGCGTCAGGATGAACTCGTGGCTGGCACGGCGATCCGGGTATGCGGGATCAAACCCCGCCTTCTTCAGGCGCGCCATCATGTAGTTCGCATTCAGCGCGGCGTACTCGGCAACACGCTGCATGCCTTCGCGACCCAGCATCCGCATGTACACGTAAGCACGCAGCAGCACGCCCGCATTGCCCATGAATCCTGACAGACGCCCGATCGACTGCGGCAGCTCCTTCTCCGTCACCCAGCGATAGCTTTCGCCATCGCGACCCACGACGGGGACTGGCATGAACGGCAACAGCCGCTTGCCCACGCCGACAGCGCCTGAGCCGGGGCCGCCGCCGCCATGAGGCGTCGAAAAGGTCTTGTGCAGGTTCATGTGGATGACGTCGAAACCCATGTCGCCCGGGCGCACCTTGCCCAGGATCGCGTTGAGATTCGCGCCGTCGTAGTACAGCAGGCCGCCCGCTTCGTGCACGACGCGTGCGACTTCCACGATCTTTCGCTCGAACACGCCCAGCGTCGACGGGTTCGTCAGCATGATGCCGGCGGTGTTGGGACCGACCGCGGCGCGCAGCGCGTCCACGTCGACGTCGCCGTCCGGCCCGCACGGGATTTCGCGCAGCCTGCAACCGCACATCGTCGCGGTCGCCGGGTTGGTGCCGTGCGCCGCCTCGGGGACGATGATCTCGTTGCGCGCGAGATCGTTACGCGCCTTGTGGTACGCCATGATCATCGCGACGCCCGCAAGCTCGCCCTGTGCACCCGCCATCGGTGTAAGCGACACTCCCTGCATGCCCGTCACTTCCTTGAGCATCTCCTGCAGCTCGAACATGCAGGCGAGGAATCCCTGCCCATGCGATTCGGGTGCGAGCGGATGACGCGAGAGGAACTCGGGCAGCATCGCGAAGCTGTTGCACGCCTTCGGGTTGTATTTCATCGTGCAGGAGCCGAGCGGATAGAAGTGCGTGTCGATGGAGAAGTTGAGCTGCGACAGGCGCGTGAAGTGACGCACCGCCTGCAGCTCCGACACTTCCGGCAGGCGCGGGGCTTCGCCGCGCAGCAGGTGCTTCGGCAGATCGTCCACTCCGTCCGCGGCCGCGGGGAACTGCGCCGTTGCCGTCCGGCCGGGACGGGAATGCTCGAAGATGACCTTCTCTCGGGGAGCGCTGACCTGTTTGTTCATGCTTGCTTGCTCGCTCAGGCCGCACGCGCAGCCGTGACCACTTCGCGCAGGGCGCGCGCGTACGTCTCGATGTCCGCCGGCGTCTTGGTCTCGGTCGCACACACCAGCAGCGTTTCGCCGAGCTCGGGATAATCGCCGGAGAGATCGAGGCCACCGATGATGTTGCGCGCCGTGAGCTCCTTGAGAACGCCGGCCACGGAACGGTCGAGCGCCAATGCGGCTTCATGGAAGAACGGCTGGGTGAATCGCCGGCGCACGCCTGGAATCCTGCACAGGACATCGACGAGCTGGCGCGTCCGCGCGTGACTCGCCCGCGCCACGCGACCGAGACCTTCGGGTCCCAACAGCGTGAGATAGATGGTCGCGGCCGTCATCAGCAGGCCCTGGTTGGTGCAGATGTTCGACGTGGCCTTGCCACGTCGAATGTGCTGCTCGCGGGCCTGCAGCGTCAGCGTGAAACCGGGCTTGCCGTCCATGTCCACCGTGCGCCCGACGATGCGACCCGGCATCTGGCGCACGTGCTCCATGCGCGTCGTCATGAAGCCGACATACGGTCCACCGGATGACAGGGGCACACCCAGCGGCTGCGCTTCGCCGCAGACAATGTCGACACCGCGCTGCCCCCACTGTCCAGGCGGCTTGAGCAGCGCGAGCGAAGTCGGATTGACCATCGCGATGACCAGCGCACCGCGGCTGCGAGCCCACTGTGTCAGCTCGTCCACTTCTTCGAGCGATCCAAAGAAGTTCGGCTGCTGGACGACAATGGCCGTGATGTCCTGGCCCTCGTACCGCGCGAGGCTGTCCATGCGCGTAACGCCGCTTTCCGCGTCGTACGGAAGTTCGTCGAACGTGAAGCCCTGCATGCCCGCGATCGAGCGCACGACCTTGCGACAGGTCGGGTCCACGGTCTTCGGCAACAGGATGCGCGACGATTTCGACTTGCGATTCGCACGCACGGCCATGAGGCACGCTTCGGCGAGACCCGACGCACCGTCATACAACGATGCGTTGGAGACTTCCATGCCCGTGAGGGCCGCCATCATCGTCTGCCACTCGTAGATCATCTGCAGCGTGCCCTGGCTCGCCTCGGCCTGGTAGGGCGTGTAGGCGCTGTAGAACTCGCCGCGGGTCGTGATGGCCCAGACCGCCGCGGGAATGTGGTGCTCGTAAGCACCGGCGCCGATGAAATTCAGCGGCCGCCCGTCACGCTCCGCGCGCTCGTGCATGATGCGCCCGACGTCCATTTCGTTGAGCGCCTCCGGAACTCCCGCCAGCGACTTCACGCGCAGCGAGGCCGGAATTTCCTCGAACAGCTGGTCGATGCTGCGTACGCCGATGGCGTCGAGCATCGCGCGCACGTCCGATTCCGTGTGGGGATTGAAGGGCATGCTCAGGCCTCGCTCTCCAGGAACCTGGAATACGCCGCGGCATCCATGAGCCCGGCGACCTCTTTCGGGTTTGACGGCTTGAGCCGCATCATCCAGCCGCCCGCGTACGGCTCCGAGTTGATCAGCTCCGGCGTGGTACCCAGAGCGGCGTTACCTTCCAGCACTTCGCCGGCAATCGGTGCGTACACGTCGGATGCCGCTTTCACGGATTCCACGACGGCGCAGGCCTCGCGCGCGCTCATCTTGCGCCCCTTCTCGGGCACTTCGACGAATACCAGGTCGCCGAGCGCGTGCTGCGCGTGATCGGTGATGCCCACCTCGACATTGCCGTTCGGCAGGCTGCGCACCCACTCGTGGGACTTCGTGTACTTGAGATCGGCGGGAACGTTGCTCATGCCACCAATGGCCTCCCATTGCGAACGAACGGCGGCTTGACGACGCGCGCGTCGAGAAGCTTGCCGCGGATTTCAACCTGCACGCGTTCACGGGTCTCCGCGGGCACGCGTGCCAGCCCTATCGAGCGTTCGAGCGTCGGAGAAAAAGTACCGCTGGTGGTCTCGCCGTCGCCGGCATTGCCCACCACGCGCTGGTGGCTGCGCAGCACGCCGCGATCCTCGAGCAGCAAACCCACGAACTTGCGCGGGCTGCCGGCCGCCTTGATGGCCTCGAGCGCCTTGCGGCCGATGAAATCGCGGTCGGCGGGCTGCCACGCGATGGTCCAGCCGAGCCCCGATTCCAGCGGATGTTTCGACTCGTCCATGTCCGAGCCGTAGAGATTCATGCCGGCTTCGAGCCGCAACGTGTCACGCGCACCGAGACCGCACGGCGCGACGCCGGCCGCCATCAGCGCGTTCCAGAACTCGACCGCCTGCGTCGCGGGCATCACGACTTCCCAGCCGTCCTCGCCGGTGTAGCCCGTGCGTGCGACGAACACTTCACCAAAGCGCGTGCCGGGCACGACCGCTCCGAAAAAAGAATCCTGCGCCAGCGCCGCCTCGCGGCGATCCTCCGGCAGGAGCGAGGCAGCCTTCTCACGCGCATTGGGTCCCTGCACCGCGATGATCGCCAGGTCCTTGCGCTCGCGTACTTCCACGCCGAATTCCCCGGCGTGACGCGTGATCCAGGCGAGATCCTTGTCGCGCGTACCGGCATTCACCACCATCCGGAACCAGCTGTCGTCCATCGCATAGACGATCAGGTCGTCGATCACACCAGCCGATTCGAGCAGCATGCATGTGTAGAGCGCCTTGCCCGGCGCGGTGAGCTTCGCGGCATCGTTGGCAAGGAGCTTGCGCAGGAAGGGCCGCACCCTGGCGCCGCGCAGGTCGATCACGCACATGTGCGAGACGTCGAACATGCCGGCGTCGCGCCGCACCGCGTGGTGCTCCTCGATCTGGGAACCGTAGTGGACCGGCATGTCCCAGCCGCCGAAATCGACCATGCGCGCGCCCAGGCTCTCGTGGCGCGAATGCAGCGGAGTCTTGAGTCCCACAGCGCTTATCCTCTGATCACAAGACCAAGGTCTGATCACTAGACCAAGGACTCGGCTCGAAAAGAAAAAGGGGCGGCGAAAAAAGCGTGCCTGTCAGCGCGCGCGGCCGACGCCGCACGGGTTGCTTCGCTTCTTTCGCCGCCCCTCTGTCCGCGGTACCTGAGAGATCGACTCTCTCCCGACAGCCCTTTCCCGGCTTTCTCGGGCCCCCGGAAAGTATTGGCGTCTTCGCCAGACTTTTCGGGGTGAGTCATTCCCCTTCGGTGGGCCGGTTGCCGTCCCGCAAGCGGAGGCTTTCGGCCACTCTCCAGAGCTCGCTTTGGCAGAACGCCCTGTGGCGTGCTGCCGGCCTGCCGTTGCTGTGCCTGAGCGTTTCCGGGCGGGTTGCGCCTTCGGCGGCTGGGATGTGGCCGGTGAGTTCCGGCGGCACCCGGCTCTCTTCGGACGGGCCTTGCGGCGAGTGGCCGGCATAATAGCCAAATCGGGTCGGGGCGGCTATGTTTGCGGACCTTTCCGGGCCATTCCGTCGTTGCCCGGAGGCTCCCCGCGAGGACTTTCATGAAACGCTCTTTCCCGTTGATTTGTCGGCCGATCCGGGGCTGGCCAATCCTCGCCGGTCTCGGTGCCCTGCTCGGCGCCGCTGTGCCCGTGCTCGCCGACTCGTCGGCCACGAAATCGCTGCATGCCCGGTTCGATTCCGCCTGGCAGCGGGACCTGGAAGAAAGCCCGATCACCGCGTCCTACTACGGTGACCAGCGTTATGCCGATCGCCTGGACGACGTCTCGCTGGCGGCGATCCAGGAGAGCCAGGCCGGTGACCGGAAAGTGCTCGAGGACCTGGCGAAGATCCCGCGTGCCTCGCTGCCTGCTGAAGAACAGCTCAGCTACGACCTGTTCGAGCGCATCTACCGCGAGCGCGTCGCGGTCGTGCCGTTCAAGTCGTACGTCTACCCCAGCCACCAGAACGGCGTGCAGTCGCTCAACGAAGTGTCCGAGCTGCTGCAGTTCTCGACGGTGAAGGATTACGACAACTGGCTGGCGCGCATGAAACAGGTCGGCCGCCTGGTCGACCAGAACATCGCGCTGCTGGAACTGGGGCTGCGCGAAAAGCGCACCAAGCCGCGCATTCTCATGGAGAGAATCCCGGGCCAGATCGCCGCGCACGTCCTCAGCAAGCCCGAGGACAGCCCCTATTTCGCCGCCTTCAGGGAATTCCCGGCTTCGATCTCCGAAGCCGACCGCGCGCGCATCGTCGCCGACGCACGCAACACGATCCAGGCAGTGATCGTGCCTGCGTACACGAAGCTGCAGACTTTCTTCAACAAGAAGTACCTGCCCGCGACGCGTACCTCCGTGGGTATCTGGGATACGCCGGACGGCGCCGCGTACTACCAGAACCGCATTGCGTACTTCACCACGGTGAAGGATCTCACCGCCGACCAGATCCACGAGATCGGCCTGAAGGAAGTGGCGCGCATCCGCAGCGAGATGGACAAAGTCATCGCGCGGGTCGGCTTCAAGGGCAGCTTCGCGGACTTCCTGCAGTTCCTGCGCACCGACCCGCAGTTCTATTATCGGACGTCTGAAGAACTCCTCGAAGGTTATCGTGCCCTGACCCGCCGCATCGATCCGGAGCTGGTGAAACTCTTCGGCAAGCTGCCGCGCACCCCCTACGGCGTGCGGCCGATCCCGGCCACGAGCGCTCCCGACACGACGACGGCGTATTACCAGGGTCCTGCGCTCGACGGCACGCGCGCGGGTTACTACTACGTGAACCTCTACAGGCCCGAGGTGCGACCGAAGTACGAAATGGAAGTACTCAGCGTGCACGAAGCCGTGCCCGGCCATCACTTGCAGCTTGCGCTCCAGGCCGAGCTCGGTGAGCTGCCCATGTTCCGTCGCAGCGCGCCGTACACGGCGTACATCGAGGGTTGGGGCCTCTACTCCGAGAGCCTCGGCGACGAACTCGGGCTGTACAAGGATCCGTACTCGAAGTTCGGCCAGCTGACCTACGAGATGTGGCGCGCGGTGCGACTGGTGGTCGACACCGGCATGCACCACAAGAAGTGGTCGCGCGAACAGGCGATCGAATACTTCAAGTCCAACGCGGCCAAGACCGAGAAGGACATCGTCAACGAGATCGATCGCTACATCGACTGGCCCGGCCAGGCACTCGCGTACAAGATCGGCGAGCTCAAGATCAAGGAGCTGCGCGCGCAGGCGACGAAGGAGCTCGGCAATCGCTTCGACATCCGCAAGTTCCACGACACCGTCCTCGGCACTGGCGCCGTACCGCTGGACGTCATGGAGCGCACGGTGCACGACTGGGTGGCGCGCGAGAAAGAGAGGCCGGCAGCGGCCGCGCAGGCCAGCCAATGAACATGACGCCTGAGCCGTCGCGATCGCCTTTCGGGAACGCCGTGAATCCGTCCCTGGAGGCTGCGGGCGCGACGTCCTGTCGCGCACGCTCCCGAAAGGCGCTCCCGACGTCTCCGGCTCCGATCTTCGCGCTGGCGTTACTTTGGTGTGCCGCGGCCGCCGCCGGTGAGGGAACCGCGGAGGTCGAGCAAGCCGAGCGTGCGCGCTTCGCGGCGATGATCGCGCGCGACGTCGAAGCGCTGGATCGCATGGTCGCGAATGACCTGTACTACTGCCATTCGAACGCCGAAGTGGAAAACAAGGCCCGGTTTCTCGAGACCATCCGCACGCAACGCCTGCGTTACGACGCCATCGACATCAGGGAGATCAGCGTCCACCTCCTCGCGGCCGACATCGCGATGGTGAGCGGGCTGGTTCGCTTCAAGGGAAACATAGCGGGCCAGGATCTCGAACTCGACCTGCGCTACCTCGACAGTTACGCGCTGCGCGACGGCCGCTGGCAACTGCTGGCGTGGCAATCGACGCGCGTTCCTCCTGCCGCCAGCCCGGCGTCCCGTTCGCCTCCGAAAGATACCGGCGTCACGCGATGACACATCCCCGCCGACATTCCGTCCAGGTCATGGTGGGCCGGGTGCGCGTCGGTGGCGGCGCGCCGATCGTGGTGCAGTCCATGACGAACACCGACACTGCGGATGCGGAAAGCACCGCACAGCAGGTCAAGGCGCTGGCGCGAGCCGGCTCGGAGCTCGTGCGTATCACGGTGAACACGTCCGAGGCGGCCGCACAGGTGCCCGTCATCCGCGATCGGCTGGCGCAGATGGACGTGCGGGTGCCGCTCATCGGCGACTTTCATTTCAACGGCCACAAGCTGCTTCGCGAGCACCCGGCCTGCGCGGAAGCGCTCGACAAGTACCGCATCAATCCCGGCAACGTGGGACGCGGCAGCAAGCGCGACCCGCAGTTCGCGGAAATGATCGAAGTCGCATGCCGCCATGACAAGCCGGTGCGCATCGGTGTGAACTGGGGCAGCCTGGACCAGGACCTGCTGACGCGCCTGATGGACGAGAACTCGCGCCGCGAACCGCCCTGGGATGCGAACGATGTCGTGCGCGAGACGCTGGTCGTCTCCGGCCTGGAGAGCGCACGGCGCGCCGAGGAACTCGGCCTCGGGCACGATCGCATCATCATCAGCGCGAAGGTCAGCGGCGTGCAGGACCTTATCGCCGTCTATCGCGCGCTTGGAGGGCGTTGCGACTATCCCCTGCACCTCGGCCTCACCGAGGCCGGCATGGGCTCTAAAGGCATCGTAGCTTCCACAGCTGCGATGTCCGTACTGCTGCAGGAAGGCATCGGCGATACCATCCGGGTGTCACTCACGCCGGAGCCCAACGGCGATCGCACCAACGAAGTCATCGTCGCGCAGGAGATCCTGCAGACCATGGGGCTGCGCTCCTTCACGCCCATGGTCATCGCCTGCCCCGGCTGCGGGCGCACGACCAGCACCTACTTCCAGGAACTGGCGCAGAAGATCCAGTCGCATATCCGGCATCGCATGCCGGAGTGGCGCAAACGCTACGCAGGCGTGGAAGACATGACGGTCGCGGTGATGGGCTGCGTCGTGAACGGCCCGGGCGAAAGCAAGCACGCCAACATCGGCATCAGCCTGCCGGGCACCGGAGAACGGCCGGTCGCGCCGGTCTACGTGGATGGTGAAAAGTCCGTGACGCTGAAGGGCGAGCGCATCGCGGAGGAGTTCCAGCAGCTCGTCGAGGATTACGTCGAGCGCAAGTATGGAGGCGGCACATGAACACCAGGACCCAGCAGGGGACCGACGAATCCGGCCAGGAGCTGAGCGAGCGCAAGTGCGTCCCCTGTGAAGGTGGCGTGCAGCCGCTCACTCGCGCCGACGCGGAGAAGTACCTGGCCAAGCTCACTCCGGGCTGGAAGCTCGCGGACGACACCAGGTCGATCGGCCGCGAGTGGTCGTTCAAGGACTTCTATCGCACCATGAGTTTCATGAACGCGGTGGCGCACATCGCCAACCGCGAGGATCACCATCCGGACGTCGAGCTTGGCTACAACTATTGCCGCGTGCGTTTCATGACGCACGCGATCCAGGGGTTGTCGGAGAACGATTTCATCTGCGCGGCCAGGATCGACCGACTGGAGCGTTGATGCTGCAAGCCATCCGCCGGCACCTGCGCGGCGCCCGGCCGAAGGCGTAACTACAGCGTTCCCAGGATCGCATCCGTCGTGGGCTGCAGATCGTCCAGGGATGCGATCGGTGCCTGGGCAAGGCGCTCGACGAGCGCGATTGAGCCATCAATAGCCCCCTCACCCTCACTCGAGCCCGCTGCCCACTGCGCGTGCTCGACCAGCAGTGCGAGCTGCAGGCTCCGCCCCAGCGTCATCGCAAATCGTCTTGCCCCGGATTGCAACACCTCCGGTTCTTTCGTCGCCGCAAACCACCCGAGGGCTGCCTCCAGCCGCTCGCGCGTCACGCGCACCCCCGCGGCAAGCCGCGGATCCGTTACGCCGTCGAGCGCGCTGGAAATCCGCAGCTGCCAGGCACGCAGTCCGCTGGCGATATCCGTTCGCAGCAGCGCGTCCAGCGAAAGCACGTTGGTCGTTCCTTCCCAGATCGGCAATACCTGGCTGTCGCGCAGCAGGAGCGGCAGTCCAGTGTCCTCGATGTAACCTGCACCGCCGAAAGCTTCCAGTACTTCGCTGGCGACCTGCACGGACTGCTTGCCGGTGACGAGCTTCGTGATGGGAAGCATCAGGCGCAGTAATTGCCGGCCGGTTTCGTCCAGCTCCCCTGCTTCTTCCCTGCCCAGCAGGCTCACGAGCTCGAACGTGAGATGAAAAGCGCCAGCCAGCTCTGCCTGGAGAGCTGCCAGTGTGTCGCGATGCAGAGGCTGTTCGACGAGTGCCGATCCAAAGACGCGCCTGCGCTCGGCGTAGTCGTGAGCCAGTGCCACTCCGCGCCTCATGAATGCGCACGCGCAGACACTGTTCCAGACTCGCGTAATCTTGAGCATCGGCTCGATACGCCGCGTGCCCTGCGTGCTCCCGGCAACCAGCTGTGCCGGTGCGCCATCGAGCGTGAGCTCCGCCGTTGGCACCTTGCGTGTCCCGAGCTTGTCCTTCAGGCGCTCCACCCGAATGCCCTGCAGCTTGCCGGCGCGGTCGCGCGTTTCCACCAGGAACAAGGCCAGGCCGCTGCCGCCCGGAGGGTTGCCATCGGGCCGCGCGAGCGCGAGCGCCATCTGCGAGGTCGCTGCGGACGTGAACCATTTCTTGCCATAGAGCCGCCAGCTGCCGTCCGCGCCGGGCACCGCACGCGTCAGGGACGCGCCGACATCGGAGCCGCCCGTCGCTTCGGTCATCCACTGTCCGCTGGTCCAGAACTCCTTCGGTGAACGGCTGGCGAGATGCGGTACGTACCGATCGACGAGATCCTGGTTGCCTGATTCGATCAGGGTGCGCGCGGCACCATCGGTCATCGCGAGCGGGCACGTAAAAACGTCGGTCGACGGGTGAAACAGGTAGACGAGCGCGAACTGGTGCAGGCGCGAGTAGCGGCCATGACGTCGCTCGTATGGAATGGCGGTCAGGCCGAACTTCACCGCCAGCTCTTCCGCGCGCCGCCACAGCGGCGTGAGCTCGATGCGATCGACGCGATTGCCCCACGAGTCCCATTGCACCAGCGCCGGTTCGTCCAGGCGATCGGCGAGCTGCATCTCGAACAGTTCGCCGCCCGCGAGCCGGCCCATTTCCGTCAACTCGGGATCGATGCGCGCGAGCATGTCGCCCGGCAGCGCGCGCTGCAGATACGAACGAAGGATCCAATCGTCCGCGTACTCGTTACCGAGGCGCGGACCGGGCTGCACGAAGATTTCCACTCGAACCTCGACGCTGGTTAACGGACTTCACGATAGCCGCCGGGCACGCCGTACGGGGAGAACACTATCTGCCAGAGCTGCAGCCGGCGAGACCGGAACGATGCCGCGGAACCCAGCAGCCAGAAGCGCCACATCCGCCGGAAACGTTCTCCGTAACGCGCTTCCAGCTCGGGCCAGTGCCGTTCGAAGTTCTCGTACCAGGCCATGAGGGTGCGATCGTAATCGACGCCGAACCCATGGAGGTCCTCGAGCACCCACTCCGGTTCGGCCGCGCGCGCGACCTGGGCCAGCGACGGCAGCAGCGAGTTCGGAAAAATATACCGCTCGACCCACGGATCGTTCGCCGCTTGCGAGCGGTTGCCGCCAATGGTGTGCAAGAGGAACAGCCCATCCGGCTCCAGCAGCCTGCGCACCTTCTCGAAGTACCCGCCGTAGTTGCGCCGCCCGACGTGCTCGAACATTCCGAGTGACCAGACGCGGTCGAATCGCCGCTTCGGGCGCAATCGCCGATAGTCTTCCAGCACGATCGTAACCGGGAGCCCCTCGCAACGCTGGCGCGCCGTCGCGGCCTGCTCCTTCGACACGGTGAGGCCCGTAACTTCGACGCCATAGCGATCAGCAGCGAACTGCGCAGCGCCGCCCCACCCGCAACCGATATCGAGAACCCGCATGCCGCGCTGCAGACCGAGCTTGCGGCATACGAGATCGAGCTTCGCCTCCTGCGCCTCCTCCAGCGTCGTCGCCTGCCGCCAGTACGCGCAGCTGTAGATCATCCGGCGATCGAGCATGCGACTGAAGAGGTCGTCACCGATGTCGTAGTGACGTTCGCCAACCCGGAACGATCGCCGCGGCGTCTGTGGATTCAGCAAGCGCGCCCGCAATGCCGCGAGCACTTGCTTCGCCGAGGGAAATCGCACATCGAGTCGTGCCGCGAAGATGCGACGGAACATCTCGTCGAGTTGCGGGCATTCCCACCAGCCGTCCATGTAGGACTCGCCGGCGCCGAGCGACCCCTGCGCCAGGATGCGGCGCGGCGCGCGCGGATCGACAATTCGGATGTCCCAGGGCCTGGATCCGTCGAGGTCTACGCCCGCGGCGTGCAGCAGGTCCGCGAGCACACGGCGTTCAGCGCTGTCCGCCATGCATCGATCCTTCCATTCGCACGACCCGCGGCAGGTCTCCCTGCAAGCCGAGTGCACGCCGGATGAACGCACGCTTCACGGGGGTGAGGCGGTTCACCGCGGACAGGCCGGCGCGGCGCGCCAGCCCGAGGAACGAGCTGTCATTGGAAAAGAGGCCGTTGAGGCCCTCGAGCGCAGTGAGCATCGCGAAGTTCTCGCCCTTGCGCCAGCGTTCGTACCGCCGTAGAACCCGGTGATCGACCCAGTGACTAGCCACGTCACTGAGGATAGTTTCACCTGCGGCGCGAGCTTCTGCCAGCACCTGCGACAGCGCCGCGCAATCGAGAAACCCGAGGTTCACGCCCTGCCCTGCCAGCGGGTGCACAGCGTGCGCGGCATCGCCTGCCAGCGCCCAACCGGGCCCGGTATAGGCGGTGGCGCTGCCGCTGCGCAGCGGAAACTCCACCCGGACAGCACAAGCTTCCATGCGGCCGAGAATGGAATCCGTCGCTTCTTCCAGCGCGCTGCAGAATGCCGCATCGGTCATGCTGACGAGATCGCGTGCCTGCTCGGGCGTTGTACTCCAGACGACTGAGGAACGCCCGTCGTGGAGTGGCAGCAACGCAACGGGACCGGTCGGCAGAAAACGCTGCCAGGCGGTGCGCGAGTGCGAACGCTCGGTCCGCACGTGCGTGACGACGGCCTGGCCGAGTGTCGCATCCTTCAATCCGACTCCCAGAGCCTTTCGGGTCGGTGAGTCGACACCGTCCGCTGCGATGAGAAGGCCGGTTTCAACCGTCTTCCCCGACGTCAGCGTCACGGCCACGCCCGTCCCGGTCACCTCAACCGACTGCAATGCCGCATTGGCAACCGCGATACCGCGCTCGCGCACCTGTTCGAACAGCGCCCATTGCAGGCGCCGGTTCTCGACGATGTAGCCCAGGTTGGGTTCGCCGACATCGGCACAATCGAACTGGATCGCACCGAGCCCGTCGGGGCGCGCTTCGCGATCCCAGACGCACATGCGCTCGTACGCCGAGACGAAACGTCGATCAATCGCGCCCCAGGCGCCACACGCGGCCAGGATCCGCTCGGTGGCGCGCGACAGTGCAAATACGCGCAGGTCGACCTCGTCCCCAGGGGGCGGCGGCTGCGGCAAGCGGGCTTCGAGCAGGAGGATGCGATCCGCGCGCACGGTTCCGGCACGGGTCAGCAGACTGGCGATGCAGGTCCCCACGGGACCGGCGCCGACGACGATGACCTGCGGGTTGGCGTTCACGGAGCGAGGACTCGCGACACGAACATTCGGCTACCTGAGCGGTGCGCCGCGGGCGAGCCGCGGCAAGCGGCCCGCAAATCCCATGCTGAGCCCCGACAGCGCCGTCTTGGCCACGGGCGTGACATCGAAGAGCAGCAAGCCGAGATCGCGCGCGAGCTTGACCGGCACCAGCGGGTTCCCGAACAACCGCACCAGGCCGTCCGTGAATGCAATGACGCTGCGCCGGTCCGCGCGTCGCCATTCCTCGTAACGTTCCAGGGGCGCTTCCTCGCCGATGCGGTTCACGTCATCCGCGATCGTTTCCGCGAGGGTCGCCACGTCGCGCAGCCCGAGATTGAACCCCTGCCCCGCGATGGGATGCAGACCTTGCGCCGCGTTGCCGATGATGACCACGCGCTTGCCCGTTCGCTCGCTCGCGCGCGTCAGTGCCAGCGGATAGGCGTGGCGGCGACCCACACGCGTGAAACGCCCCAGCCTGTAACCGAACGACGACTGCAACTGGGCGAGGAAGGCATCGTCGTCGAGTCCCAGGACCTCATCGGCCCGATCGGGCCCGAGGGTCCATACGATGGTGCAGCGACCCTCGCCCATCGGTAATACCGCCAGCGGCCCGGTGGGCGTGAAACGCTCGAAGGCAACGTTGCGATGCGGGCGCTGGCAGGCGACGTTGGTGATGATCGCGGTCTGCGAATAGTCCCAGGTCTCCGCCGCGATACCGACCGCATCGCGGATCGCCGAATTCGCACCATCGGCGGCCACCAGCAAGCGCGCCGAGAGCTCGGTCTCCCGTCCGTCCGTTACCCCGACGCGAAGGTTGATGGCCCGGTCATCGGCAACGACCCGCGTCACTCGCGCCGGGCACAGGATGTCCCTGTTGTGCGCAGATTGCAGTCGCGACCACAGTGCAGCGCCCAGCACGCGATTGGGAACGACATACCCAAGTGCTTCGACCCCCTCTTCGACTGCATCGATACGCGCGAAGCCGAAGCGACCCTGGTCCGATACGTGGATGCGCTTGATGGCAGTTGCGCTTTCGAAAACGCCATCCCAGAGGCCCATGGCTGCGAGAATGCGGCGACTGCCGTTCGAGAGCGCGGTCGTGCGCTCGTCGAAGCTGGGCTGCTGATCCGAACCGAAAGGGATGGACTCGACCAGCACAACCCGCAAGCCCAGGGGTTGGAGCGCCACAGCGAGGCTGGCCCCGACCATCCCACCCCCGACGATCGCGATGTCGCAGGTGGCGGGGCTGCCGTTACTGTCGTCAGGGGACGAGCCGGCGCCGTTTGCCTTCATGGCGGCAAGCCGCCCATCGACATGCGCGTCCGGGCGATGCTCCTGCGACGAACACGGGCCTTCTTCTTGCCCTTCACCGATACACTGCGTCGCCCCTGCTTGGCGGCGACAGTCTTGCGTGGCTTCGTGCGCTGGCTCTCCACGCGGGCGTTGGCGCGCGAGGCGGCCGGCATCAGCCGTTCGATCTCGTCGGGATGCGTGGGCAACGCCTGGGTAAGAACTTCCGGTGCACCACGCGTGACGGCGACGTCGTCCTCGATGCGAATCCCGATGTTCCACCAGCGGCGCGGAACACTACGCGAACCCGCCGGAATGTAGATACCCGGCTCGATCGTGAGGACCATGCCAGGTTCCAGCACCCGCCACTCACCGCCGACCTTGTAGTCGCCGACATCGTGCACGTCCATGCCGAGCCAGTGCCCGGTGCGGTGCATGAAGAACTGGCGATACGCGGAATCGCGTATCAGCGAGGCCAGCTTGCCTTTCAGCAGCCCCAGGCGCACGAGACCCTGTGTGATCGCTCGAACTGCGGCGTCGTGCGGGTCGTTCCAGTGATTACCGGGGCGGACTTTCGCTATCGCCGCGCGCTGCGCTTCCAGCACCACTTCGTAGATCGCGCGCTGCTCGGGCGTGTAACGGCCGCTCACCGGGATCGTGCGCGTGATGTCGGATGCGTAGGACTCGAGCTCGCACCCGGCATCGATCAGGAGAAGGTCCCCGTCCTTGAGCTCGCAGTTGTTGTCGCGGTAGTGCAGCACGCAGGCATTGCGCCCCGCGCCGACGATTGGCAGGTACGACGTCTCGGCGTCGTGGCGGAGGAACTCGTGAAGGATCTCGGCTTCGACCTCGTACTCGTTCAGTCCTGGCCGGCAGAACCGCATTGCGCGCAGATGGGCCTGCACGCTGATAGTGGCGGCCTGCCTCATGATCTCCAGTTCAGGCCGGCTCTTGTACAGACGCATGTCGTGCAGCAGGTGATCCAGGGCCACGAACTCCTGCGGCGTCTGGTCGCCCTGCCTCGCTTGTGACCGCAACATGTTCACCCACCCGACCAGTCTTTGATCGAAGTCATGGTGAATGCCCATCGTGTAATAGATGCGGCTGCGCCTTTCGAGCAGACCCGGCAGGATCTCGTCGATGTCGGAAATGGGAAACGCGTCATGGGCACCGTATTGGCGCGTGGCGCCTTCCGGACCCGCGCGCACACCGTCCCAGGCCTCACGGTCCGGGTCACGGTCGCGCACGAAGAGAACGTATTCGCCCTGCGGACGGCCAGGCATCAGCACCGCCACGGACTCCGGCTCCGGGAATCCGCTGACGTAATGAAAGTTGCTGTCCTGCCGGTAGGCGTATTCGACGTCGCTGTTGCGGTGACGCACCGGAGCGGCGGGCAGGATGGCAATTGCATCCTTTCCCATCATGCGCATGAGCTGCCGGCGCCGGCGGCCGAACTCTTCCCGATTCATCAATGCAGGACCGGTGACGGCGGTGGCGTCGAGGCTTCCCGCAGCGGCTGCAGTTCTTCGTACAGGAGCTGGACGCCCACGCGGATGAACTCGACCAGCTCGGAATACGCCTGCTCGTCGGTTTCGGTGGGCTCCGCATCGATGGAGGCGCGCGTGATGTCGGTAATGTCACGCACAATCTCGCCCGCTTCATCCGGAAGGGTATCGAACGAAGCGATGCGCCCGTTGCTCAGCCCGTAGAGAAACCCCTGGCACCAGTGCGCGAGGGCCGAGGCACGGCCTGCGAGGGGTTCATCGTCGTCGGGAAGCAGCGGCATGAATTGCATGCCCGTCCCGCTGAGGGCTTGCCTGGTTTCCGCGAATACGCTCTCGAGAACGCGGCGGGCGTGCTCCGAGTTCGCGCCGTGGTCGTCGAGCAGCTCTCCCAACCAGTTCTCGATGGGATACGGCGAAGCCACGCAGAGGGCGCCGCAGAGACTGCCGTGCGCTTCTGCCGCCTCGGTCGCGGAGCCTGCCGCGGCGAGGGTGTCTTCCAGCTCGGGAAAGCCGACGCTCAACATCTTCGTGACTCCGGTGTGGCGGGTAGCGTGTCCAGCGCGTTGCCGCAGCGCTGCGCGGAGACGCTACCTGCAGGCGTTATGGTACACCCAGCGATGCGTCGCTCGCCCTGCCCATCAAACTGGACCGGTCTCGTTTGACCGCCAGTCACACGCGGCTCTATATTTACCCGCATGAACGATGGCGCCAAGACCTCGGTAGAACAGGAGTTGAAGCGGCTCGAGCGCCGCATCGACGACCTCGTCACCACGGTCGGGCAGCTGAAAGACGAGAACCGCGCGCTGCGGCAACGCCAGGACACCTTGACGGCGGAGCGCGCCACGCTCCTGCAGAAGAACGAGCAGGTGCGGGCGCGCGTGGAAGCAATGATCGGCCGCCTCAAGGCAATGGAGCACGGTACATGACCGACCAGTCCGCGCGCGTGAGCGTGCGCATCCTGGAGAAAGAGTATTTCGTCGCCTGCCCGCACGAGGAGCGCGCCGACCTGCTCGACTCCGCCGAGTACCTCAACGGCAAGATGCGCGAGATCCGCGACAGTGGCAAAGTGGTCGGACTGGACCGCATCGCCGTGATGGCGGCGCTCAATCTGGCCAACGAGCTCTTGAAGTTCAAGGGCCGAGACCAGACGATAGAGAGCGACATGGGGACGCGGTTGAAGTCGCTGCGTGAACGTGTCGAGGCCGCACTGGAACGCGGCCGGCAGCTCGAGCTCTAACGGAGCTGCCGCGTTTTGTTGAGTTTGGCGATTTTTCGAGTTTGGCGCCGCCTGCGGTGTTCGATGGGGGCCGGGTTACCTCTCGACCCTAATTGGTGAAAACCCTGGGGCCATGGCTTGCAGACAGCATTGTGCACGTCCGCCTTCGGGCGGAAAGCCTTAAGTGTCCGCAGTTCGCCCCACTTGTTGCTCTGGTTCGAGAGCAACGGTTCCTGACGGCACAGGCGGGTGGCGCCTCCCACTTTTCGAGCTGATCCCTCCGCGTCCGCCGCGCGGACGCTGCTGCGCACCGAGATGCGCGGCAGGCGGCGTGCCATTTCCGCTCACGAGCGTCTGTCGGGCGCACGACGCGTCGCCCGGCGTGCAATGCACGATTTTCCATTGCCGCCTGGCGCCCGAGTCGGCATCTACCTCACTCACGGCAGTGAGCTCGACACTGCTCCCCTGATCGCGATGGCGCAGCGTCGTGGTTGGCGCCTGTATGTCCCCGTGCTTCTTCCGAGCCGCACCCGGGGGATGGTATTCGCACCCCTCGACGGCCCTATGCAGCGCAACCGCTACGGCATCAGTCAGCCGGCGGATTCCACCCTGCGCCTGCATCCACGATGGCTGGACCTGGTGTACGTACCGCTCGTCGCCTTCGGATCAAGAGGCGAACGTCTCGGGTCGGGTGCGGGCTATTACGATCGGGCATTCACCTTCCGCCACGGTCGCAATCGCCCCAGGCTTGTGGGTCTTGCATTCGAGTGCCAGCAGGCGCCGGCATTGCAGCTGCAACCCTGGGACGTAGCCCTCGATGCCGTCGTCACCGAACGCGCGACGCACCGATTTCGTTAGAGATGGCGAGAAAAAAGTACTGCGCAACGAGGTTGACCATGGGTTACTGGCTGCTCAAATCGGAACCGGACACCTTCGGCATCGATCATCTCGCGCGCGCACGCGGCAAGCGCACCAGCTGGGAAGGCGTGCGCAATTTCCAGGCGCGCAACTACCTGCGGGATGGCCTGAAGCAGGGAGACGAAGCGTTTTTCTACCACTCGAGCTGCGAAGTTCCCGGCATCGCGGGCATCGTCGAGGTGGTGCGCGAGGGCTATCCGGATGCGACGGCGTTCGACGCGAAGGACGACCATTACGATCCGAAGAGCCGGCGCGACGATCCGGCGTGGTACACGGTCGACATACGCCTGGTGAGGAAGCTGGATCGCATGATCACGCTCGAGGAACTGCGCAAGCATGCCGCATCGAAGCTGAAGGACCTCAAGCTGCTCCAGCGCGGTAACCGGCTCTCGGTCCTGCCGGTGAGCGAGCGCGATTGGCGCTTCATCCTCTCACTCGAATGATCGTTCACGCTTCGAATGCATCACGATGGAACGTGACGCGACTCACGATCACTATTGCGTGTCAACATTCATTTCGTGTATATACTCGACCCCGGACTAACCCGACACGGAGACTATCCTATGGCTAAGGCAAAGAAGGGTAAGAAGAAGGGCGGCAAGAAGAAGGCAGCGAAGAAAAAGTAAGCCCCCTTTCGAACCCTGAAACGGCGGTCGATTCGACCTCGAGTTTGATCCACCGCCGCTTCATTTCGAACCTCCTGTGCCCGCGAAAGCGGGCACAGTTGTTTCTGGATTCGGCAAATGCCCGCAGCCGGCGCACAATGCGCGAAACCTCGTTATTTGCAGGCCCGCATGAATCCTGACGACAGCAAGAAGCGCGCGGCGCACGCAGCTCTCGACTTCCTCGTCGACGGCATGGTGGTCGGTGTCGGCACCGGTTCCACGGTCAACCATTTCATCGATGCGCTCGCCGGTGTCCGCTCGCGAATTGCAGGCGCGGTATCGAGCTCGGAAGCCTCGACCCGTCGGCTGAAGGCGGTGGGTATCGAAGTGATCGACCTCAACGACGTGGACTCCATCGAGGTGTATGTCGACGGTGCGGATGAGGCTACCCGTCATCGTCACCTCATCAAGGGAGGTGGGGGTGCGCTCACGCGCGAGAAGATCGTCGCGGCTGCCTCCCGCACCTTCGTGTGCATCGTCGATGAATCGAAGGTCGTCGATGTCCTGGGGCGGTTCCCTCTCCCCGTCGAGGTCATTCCCATGGCCCGCTCCTTCGTCGCCCGGCAGCTGGCGGCGCATGGCGGTACGCCGGTGTGGCGCCCCGGGTACACCACCGACAACGGCAATCACATCCTGGATGTCCGCGGACTCGAGATCCTCGATCCGGTCGCACTCGAGGCGGAGATCAACCAGATACCGGGCGTAGTGACCGTGGGATTATTCGCACGGCGTCCGGCCAACGTGCTGCTGGTGGGCAGCGCGGCCGAAGTGAAGAGGATGTGAGCAGACTTGAGGTTGCAAATTGCAACCTCAAGTTTGCGGATGATCCGCCGGACGCATCCGTGCCGCCTCTCGCTGTCAGAGGGCGGACAGAAAGCTCGTGACCCACGCCGCTACATAGAGCCCGATGCCGAATACTCCATGCGTAATCACGCTGCGTATGCGCGCAGCCGAGGGACGCGGAGTGCGACTGGCAGCAATGCCGGCACCCATCCCGGGCTGCATCAGAAAGAACGGTGCGGCGACGGTTCCTATTCCAACGATCAACGCGGGGCCGATTGTTGGCTCACGAGCCCACTCAATCCCCCACATCGCGAGCAGCAAGCTCGCGAACGTGATGCCGACCAGGTAGTGGGCGATCCAGCCGATGACGCGCTCAAGTGGCATCGGGGCGGACGCTGAAATGGAGTCGTGCCGAAAGCGACCCTGCGGCATGTAGGCGACCCAGCGACCCACGAGCCCATAGTTGGGCGTGGCGACACCGCCCAGCCGATTCAGGGTGAGAGCCCAGAGATCCATCACCACCGTCGCCCCTGCGCCGATCAGAAAAGCGCAGACCAGCCAGTTCACTGCTTCAGCCATCTCGATCTCCTTCGCTTGCCCGTGAGAACCGGAGACGCCAAGGTGCCACTTCAACTCGACTTGAGGTCAAGCGATGAAGCACTTGGATATCGCGGAGGTCCAGCGGCGAGCCGGTGTTCCCGCCTCGACGCTGCGTTTCTATGAAGACAGGGGGCTCATTCGGTCCAGCGGCAGGCAAGGGCTACGACGCCAGTTCAATGCGGAAGTGCTGGACCGCCTGGCACTGATCAGCCTCGGACGCGTGGCGGGCTTTTCGCTCGAAGAGATCAAGCCGATGCTGGATGACGGTGGGCGGCCGCGCATCGATCGGCAGATGCTTACGGCAAAGGCCGAGGAACTCGACAGGACGATTCGCCAGTTGACCGCAATGCGTGATGGGCTAAGGCACGCGGCTGCGTGCCGCGCACCGAGTCATATGGAATGTCCGACGTTTCAGCGTCTGCTGCGGGCCGCCGCGAAGGGAACCATCGGTGGGCGAAGGAAGAGTAAGGGGCGGCTTTGAGGTTGCAATCTGGGGAAGGGTAAAGAAAATCTGTTGATGGTTTTGGATTTGGAGACGATTTCCCGCCGCGATCAGGAGCAATTCGAGGCTATCGGCCGTCCGCAGCACTCCCCTGCTCAGGTTTTGGATGATCCAGTCCCATGAAGGCCCGCAACCTTTCGTAGGGCACATTCAGAGAAGAATCGGTGACGATATTCAAGCGGCGCGCCCCTCCGGGAAGCAGGGTGCCATTGCGCTTCTCGAACGCGACATTCACGACTGTTCTTCCGGCATCTTTCAATATCTGTGCTGCCGGCACGTAGTCCTGGTCGCCGGAAACAATGATTGCGGTGTCATAGGCTTCGCGCAGCGTCACCAGGTCGCAGGCAAGGCGGACATCGACGCATTTCTCCTCGCCAAACTGCTCTTCGAACAGGTTGAAGGAAATCGCACCTGCGCGACGGAACTCGACCGCCCGATGACGCAGGGCAATTCCATGCTGCACCTCCGTCCAGCCGTGAAACCTTGCCTCAATTCGTTGCTGCCTGTTCTTCAGTTCTCCAGCGATTCGCAGCAGTTCATTCAAGAGAGCCTATTTCTTGAGCCCCACCAGCCGTCGTCGGACGGAAGGGTCGCGCTCGAGGACCGCGCGCAGACTTGCATGGTTCTCGGGCTGCACGAGCCTGCCCAGGCCAAATGGAAAGCATTCGATGTGCTCAATCACGAACCAGTAAGTGCGCAGCCTCGTGTGGCTACCATCGGTAGCGGCGGACACGATCCAGTCGAAAAGCCCAGCCCAGTTTGCATCTGGTGGCAAGTACTCACTCGCCCGGAAGCCGCCGCCCGACAGAGCATCGACCAGGGAATGTCGAAGGTTCTCTCCGTCCACAAAGACACACGCTCGCAGTTCCATTGCTGCCCCCGAAAATGAAAGAGGCGAAGAGCCATAAGCTCCTCGCCTCTGGAACTGGCCCGGGACGCACCCAAGCCGCATTGCTACGAGACAGGCCGCACCTGTCCGCCGCGCAAAACTAGATCGACTGCGCTGCGGAGTCAAGACAGCAATGCAGGGAGATTGCAGCTCCGACGAAGCCGCATCTTGGAGGTCACAATTTGTGATTTCGAACTGTCGCGCAAAGAGCCCACGCGCAGCTGAGGCTCGCTGGTTACCTCGAAGCACGCCTGTGAGCTTGCATCGTCATCAGATGCCGAGCGCAAGCGCCTCAAGGCCGTCGATCGTCGCGGTGTGAATGCCAGGACGCGAGAGCGCTGCCCGCCCGAACTTGAGGTTGCAAAATGCAACCTCAAGTTTGCAAGCCTCATGCGACGGTCTGAATGCTTCGGCCGGGCGTGAAGAAAGCTCGGCTCATTCAATCTTTGCCGTAAACCCTACGCCGTGGCGTCCCTTGCGTGGCACATCTGTCAGCTCACGGATCGCATTCAGTAGCCCCGTGATGGCTTGATCGTGGGTATCGAGCTTGGGCACGACTCGCGCCTCGAGTTCGTCCAGGCGCTTGGCGAGATCCTTATGCGACGCCATGACCTCCCGGAGCTTCACGAAGGCGCGAACGACGTAGAGGCTCATTTCGATAGCCCGCGGGCTGTTTAGCACTGTAGCTGCCATGATGGCTCCGTGCTCGGTAAACGCATACGGCAGGTAGCGCCGCCCGCCGCGGCCGGCCTGGATCGGCTTTGAGATCACAATTTGTGATCTCAAAGACTCAGCTTCGGCATGGGTCAGCAGAAGCACGAAGTCCGCCGGAAAGCGATCCCGATTGCGCCTGACTTGCTGATTGAGGTGCCTCGTCGCAACCCCATATAGTTCGGCCAATTGCCAGTCGAGCAGCACCTTCTGGCCGCGGACCAGGAAGATCCGCTGAACGATCACGTCAACTGAGGTTTTCGCCATTGTCGTCTCCTCCTTGAGCGCCTGGCTGTGGACAACTTGCCCTTTGAGGTCACAATCTGTGACCTCAAAGAACCGGCGCGTCCTGCTTCGCGCCGGTTCTGTTGGGCGCTTAATCCAGCGCGCGGATTGGATTGAATCTCAGACCGGCTCTTGGAGATCCAACCCCAGAGCTAGCTCCTCGATGCTATCGGTGGTCGCGTCGAGCTTGTCGCCGGCAGTCCTCTGCAGAACCAATGCAATCTCTGCATCCAGCTCTGCATTCTGCTGCTGCAAAGCCTGCACACAGACAGCCAACGTACCGTTGACGAACCGGAGGGCTTCGACGTGATGCGTGAGCTGCTGTCGGAGCTGCTCGACTTCCGATGCAGGGCTTCCGCTGGCCCGACCACGCCCGGCTTCAACGCGTAGCTGGGCCTCACCGCGAATGGCAGGAGCCCCATCATCTCCTGCAGGCTCGCTATCCTGTCTCCGAACTATCGGCCTCATAGCGTCGACTTCGCCTTCGCGTTTGCGCTTCTGTACAGCTCTACGGCGAAGGCTCTTGGTCGGCGTATCCTTGGATTTCCGTTTCCTCGAAGTCATGGTCTACCTCTAATGTGGATCATGGCCAGGCGTCCGTCGGTGCTTCCAACACCGGCGGGCGCCGCCTACATACGGCTCGCGCTGCATGCCACGGCCCGCTCCCGAATTGATCGGTTCGTTGTCGATCAATCCATCGAACAAACGTAAACGCGGAAAGCAACAAGCGCGAGGGTCAATTCCGGCCAAATCATCCAGATTTGCGCGCGAAATCGGGCGACGCGCGCATGCGAAGGCAAGATCGGAGGTTCTTAGGAAGGCGTTGGTGAAGGTGAGTTCGACGCCTGCAGCAGCGCGACGGGGATCGCGGTTGAGACGCGCTGGATCATCGCCCGCTAGTCTGCTGCCCACTCTCCGCTGAGCAACGCCGCCTGCTCAAGTACCGTTTGTGTCGCCTTCTCCTGCTTGTCAGGCGGATAACCGTACTTGCGCAGGATTCGCTTCACCAGGACACGAAGGTGAGCTCGCAGGTTCTCGCGCATCGTCCAGTCAATGGTCACGTTGCCCCGCACGGTGCTGACCAGTTCGCGGGCGATGGTTCTCAGCGTTTCATCGCCAGGAACTTTCACGGCACTATCGCTCGTCTCCAGGGCGTCGTAGAAAGCCACCTCGTCCTCGGACAGGCCCAGCGCTTCGCCGCGCTGCGTTCGCCTCTCGCATTTCCCTGGCCAGGGCGATCAGTTCTTCGATGACTTGGGTGGCTTCGATAGCACGGTTCTGGTAGCGGCGGATGGTCAGTTCGAGCATCTCGGAGAATGAGCGCGCCTGGACGACATTCTTGCGCCCTCGCTTTCTCAGGTCTCCCTTGAGAAGTTTCTGGAGGAGCTCGACGGCGAGGTTGCGCTGGGGCGCATAAGGGCTGCGGGACCAGGATTACTCCGGCTCATCAGTCGATGAGCCTCCGCCCCGTTGGGGCCGTCGGAATCGACACTCGTGAACTCGCATCGATCCGACGTTCCAATTCGCATTGCGAATGGGTCGAACCCAGGTTCCCTGCGGTTCTCATCCAGTCCCGCCCCAAAACGACGAGGCCCGCATTCGCGGGCCTCTACGTATTTGGCTGGGGGACTAGGATTCGAACCTAGGTTGGCGGAGTCAGAGTCCGCAGTCCTACCGCTAGACGATCCCCCACTAAAACCAACCCGGTTTCGATTATCGCTTCGAGTACTGGGTTCCGCGACGGGCCTTGCGGCGACCGACCTTCTTGCGCTCGACTTCGCGCGCATCGCGCGTCACGAAACCGGCCTGGCGCAGCGGCTTGCGCAGCGCCTCGTCGTATTCGATCAGCGCGCGCGTGATGCCGTGACGGATCGCGCCGGCCTGGCCGGTGATGCCACCGCCCTGGACCTGCACGGCCACATCGAACTTGTTTTCGAGCTGCGCCACCGCCAGCGGCTGGTGCACGATCATGCGACCGGTCTCGCGACCGAAGAACTCTTCGAGCGTACGGTCGTTGACGGTGATGCGGCCGCTACCCGCCTTGAGGTGAACTCGCGCCGTGGAGGTCTTGCGCCGGCCGGTGCCGTAATACGTGGTCGCTGCCATAAGATTTTGGTTTCCGGGTCTTCGAGTAACTTTTTTGGCGGGTCTCAGATCTCGAGCGCCTTGGGCTGCTGCGCTGCGTGCGGATGCTTGTCGCCCGCGAACACGTGCAGCTTCTTGAACATCTTCCGGCCCAGCGGGTTCTTCGGCAGCATGCCTTTCACCGCAAACTCGATCGCGCGCTCGGGGTGCTCCTGCAGGAGCTTGCCGAGAGCAATCGACTTCAGGTTGCCGAGATAGCCGGTGTGGTGGTGATAAACCTTGTCCTGCAGCTTGTCGCCGGTGACGCGCACCTTCTCCGCATTGATCACGACGAGGTGATCGCCGGTGTCGACGTGCGGCGTGTAAATCGGCTTGTGCTTGCCGCGCAGGCGATGAGCGAGCTGGGTGGCAAGACGCCCGAGGGTCTTGCCCGAGGCATCGACGACGTACCAGTCGCCGCGCACGTGGCCCGCCTTGGCGAAAACGGTGCTCATGTAATAGATCTCTGAGAGATTTTCTGGGTCTGGGGGACGCGAAAGGCCGGGCAGTTTACTCAACGACTCCCGCCTTTGCAAAGCGGCAAGGGTGCCCGGGAAGGCCGCGATGCCCGCCGGGGCAGCCCAGCATATATAATGAGTACATGCCTCCTAAGTCATTGACTGGATTGGACCTCGTACTCACCGAAGCCGGCCGGGCGCTTCGCACCCTGGCGTCTGCCAACACCGCCTCCCGGCCCAGTCCCGCTCTGGATACTCCTTCCAATGTTCTGCCCGAGGACGCGCGCCGGCATTCCGCCGGCCTGATGCGAGTCAATCATGCCGGCGAGATCGCAGCGCAGGCGCTCTACCAGGGCCAGGCCCTGACGGCGCGCAACCCGGAATTGCGAGAATCGTTTCGACGCGCAGCTGACGAAGAGAGCGACCACCTGGCCTGGTGCGCCGAGCGCCTTCGCGAGCTCAACAGCCGGCCGAGCGTACTCAATCCGCTCTGGTACTTCGGCTCGCTCGCGATTGGTGCGGCGGCCGGTGCGTTGGGCGACCGGGTGAGCCTCGGCTTCGTCGCCGAGACCGAACGCCAGGTCGAAACACATTTGCACGATCATCTCGGTCGACTGGCACCGGAAGACGAACGCAGCCGCAAGATTCTCGAGCAGATGAAAACGGATGAGACTCGGCACGGCGCCGATGCGCGCGCCGCGGGCGCGGCGGACCTGCCCGCGCCGGTGCAAGTCCTGATGCGGCTGACATCGCGTATCATGACGCGCACCGCGTACTGGCTGTGATCGGCCTGCGATGGAAGGCCGTGAACGGGGCTGCGAGCACGAGTTGCCGCCGCGCGCTCCAGCGCAATTTCGCTTGCGGTACTGAGACTTATGTAATACAAAGCGCGGCAAAGCGGCAACGCACCGCGGCCGGGGGAATGACACAATGGAAGAAGGCGCCAAACCGCTCAGCGACATACCGGCAATCAACCGATTCCTGAGCTACTGCCGGATTCGCACCGTTCCTTCCAAGACGGTCGTAATCCACGCCGGCGATCTTCCCGACATCCTGTACTACATCATCTCCGGTTCCGTCGAAGTCATGATCGAAGACGAAGACGGCAACGAGATGGTGCTCGCGTATCTCAACAAGGGGCAGTTTTTCGGCGAGATGGGCCTGTTCTACGAGCAGCCGACGCGCAGCGCGTGGGTGCGCACGCGACAGCAGTGCGAGCTCGCTGAAATGACCTATCCGCGTTTTCGACAGATCGCCGCGGAAAGCCCCGGGCTCATCTTCGAGCTGGCGACGCAGCTCGCCACGCGCCTCGATCGCACGAATCGCAAGCTCGGCGACCTCGCCTTCGTCGACGTGACCGGTCGCGTAGCGCACGCGATCATGGACCTGTGCGGCGAACCGGACGCGATGACGCACCCGGAAGGGATGCAGATCAAGGTCAGCCGCCAGGAACTCAGCCGTCTCGTCGGCTGCTCGCGCGAAATGGCCGGCCGCGTGCTGAAGGTGCTCGAGGAACAGGGCCTGCTCAAGGCCACCGGAAAAACAATCGTCGTTTACAACGCGCGCCCGAAGATCAAGACGCGCCCCGTCATCGTTCCAACCAAGCCGATGATGCGGGACAAGGCGGGGCCGGCTGTCGACGATGACGATGATGACGACGATTGGGACGACGAGGACGAAGATAGCAAGTAACCCGGGCGCTGCCTTCCTCTCGGAGCCGCAACGCGCCTGTCGTCCTCCGGCTCGAAGCGCTTCAGGCCGCCGTCGCTTTCCTGATTTCCTCGCGCATCTGCCGGATGGTGGCCGCGTAGTCGCCACTGCCGAAGATCGCCGATCCTGCGACGAACGTATCCGCACCGGCGCGAGCGATCGCACCGATGTTGTCCGTCTTGACCCCACCGTCGATTTCGAGCCGCACGAGCCGTCCCGAGGCCTGGATGCGCTCGCGCGCCTGCGCCAGTTTCTTCAGTGCCGAGGGGATGAACTTCTGGCCGCCGAAACCCGGGTTGACTGACATCAGCAGCACCATGTCGATCTTGTCGAGCGTGTGCTCGAGCCAGGTCAGCGGCGTGGCGGGATTGAACACCAGGCCGGGGCGGCAACCGTGCTCGCGAATGAGCTCGATCGTGCGATCGATGTGCTCGCTCGCCTCGGGATGGAACGTGATGTAGGTGGCGCCGGCCTGGGCGAAGTCCGGCACGATGCGATCGACCGGCTTGACCATGAGATGCACGTCGATCGGTGCAGTGACGCCGTGGCGGCGCAGTGCCTCGCACACCAGCGGCCCGATCGTCAGGTTCGGCACGTAATGGTTGTCCATCACGTCGAAATGAACCAGGTCGGCGCCGGCGGCCAGCACACGATCGACTTCGTCGCCCAGCCGCGCAAAGTTGGCGGAAAGGATGGAAGGTGCAATCAGGAATGCCATGCCGCGAGTCTAGCGTATATGAGTCTAACGCATGCCCCGACGCGCACAGATCGTTTCATAGGCTTCGCGGATCTGCTGCGTTCTCTCCTTGGCAACTTCCATCATCGACTCGGGCAGCCCGTTGGCCACGAGCTTGTCGGGGTGATGCCGGCTCATCTGCCGCCGGTAGGCTTTCGTGACCTCGGCGTCAGTGGCGGACACGGAGATTTCCAGGACACGATAGGCGTCGCTTAGCGCCGTGGCGCTGGTGCGCGAACCTGTACGGCTGCCACTCGCACTGGCTCCAGCCTGCCCTTGCTGAATGCGAATCAGCACTTCGAGATGAGCAAGCTCGAAAGCGGACACGCCCGCCCAGCGTGCGATCTGCTGCAGCAGGCGTCGTTGCGGCAGCTCGAGATTGTTGCCGAGGACCGCGGCGCGCAGCTGGATCTCGACGAACATGCGCATGAGGTCGTGGCGGCCGCACAAGCCGCGCATTTCCCGGACCGTGCGCTGGACGTCGAACTCGGGTTGCTTGCCTTCCGTGAAGAAACGGATGGCCGCCTGGACCTGTTCCGGCGACAGGCGCAACTGCTGCATCACCGTGCGGGCTGCGGCGATCTCACCTTCGGAAACACGCCCGTCCGACTTGGCGACGCTGCCCATCACGGCAAAGGCCGTGCGAAAAAAGACAGCGCTGACGATGCCCGGGTCTCCGGCCGGCGCCTCCTCTTCGTCCTTCTCCACCTGGAAGTCGTACTGGTGACCGAGAACAGCACCCACGAGTGCGCCGATGGGCCCGAAGAAGGCGCCAATAACGCCACCGATCACCTTGCCTTTCCACTGCATCGTGTTTTCTTGACCGCCGTCCGCCGGAGTCCCAGTATTCGTGGCCCTTGAGCTGAACGACTCCAGTCTAGCGCGCCACCGCGGCCCCGTAATGAACGCCACACCGTTGTTCGAATCCCGGATCACCGGCCTGGAGCGCATCCACCAGGGCAAGGTGCGCGATATCTACGCCATCGATGACGAGCGCATGCTCATCGTCACGACCGATCGCCTGTCGGCATTCGACGTCGTGCTGCCGGACCCGATTCCCCACAAGGGTCGCGTGCTGACCGCCATTTCGGCGTTCTGGTTCGCGCGCACGCGCCGGCTCATCGACAACCAGCTCACCGATTTCACGGTGGCGGATGTCGTGCCGAATCGCGAAGAGCAGGCCCTGCTCGCCGATCGCGCCATCGTCGTGCGCCGCCTGAAACCGCTGCCGCTCGAAGCGGTTGCTCGCGGCTATCTAATCGGATCGGGCTGGAAGGATTACCAGCGCGACGGAGCCGTCTGCGGTATCGAATTACCGAAGGGACTGCGGGTGGCGGACCGATTGCCCGAGCCGATCTTTACGCCGGCAACCAAGGCGCCGCGCGGTCAGCACGACGAAAACGTCGGCTTCGATGCCATCGTCGAGCGGGTGGGGTTCGAGCTGGCGGCACGCGTGCGCGCGAAGACACTCGAGATCTACAACTTCGCCACGCAGTACGCGCGCGAGCGCGGCATCCTCATCGCGGACACGAAGTTCGAGTTCGGCCTGGATCGTGACGGCTCGCTCGTGCTGATCGACGAAGTGCTCACGCCGGATTCGTCGCGATTCTGGCCGGCGGATACGTGGAAGCCGGGTGCCAGCCCGCCGAGCTTCGACAAGCAGTACGTGCGCGACTATCTCGAGACGCTGGACTGGGACAAGAAACCGCCGGGGCCGCGACTGCCGCCGGAAGTCATCCGGCGCACCAGCGAGAAGTATGTTGAGGCGCAAAGACGCCTCACCGAATGAGAGCAGGCGCAGCGGCTCTATTGCGTACCAGGCTTCGCCACCACGCCCACGTGAAACCGGAACGGCGTCAGCAATTTTTCGATCGTGTCGAGCCGCGGGTTGCCTTTGCCGGCTTCCAGGTCCGCCAGCACACGCGGCGCGACTCCGCAGAAGCGCGCGTACTCCGCCTGGGACTTGCGGGTGATCAGCCGCATCGTCCTGAGCAGGTCAGGAATGTTCGCTCGCGCTTCGGGCACGAGCGCAGCGAGTTGTTCCCGTAGAGCTTCGACGTCGTTGCGCGAAAGCTTGCGTCTCACTCTCTGCATCATGGCTTGGCCACCCGGCTGAGTGATTTCGCCAGCGCTGCGATTTCCGGCCGTCGTTGCTGGACGATTGACTCGTCGACACCGGATTCCTGCATGACGTGCGGGACGGACTCGAGATCGCCCGCCAGCGAGCGCATGCCTGCGGCAATGCCCCGCCAGTCGAATGCTGCGACTCCGGCCTCCTCGAATCTCAAGGTGAGCAGCTCGAGCACGCGATTCCAGTCCGTTCTTCCTGCTTCCTCGCCTTCCCATCGCATCACGCGGGCAATCGCACGAGCATCGAGATACGCAGGCCCGAAATCAAAGATCGGCGCCAGACGCATCGTGCCGTCCACATCCTTGAGGATTGCCGTGTTGCGACCGTGATTGTCGCGATTGCCCAGTGCGATGTTGAGCAGGTCGCGGCGAACGTACTCGATCATCTCGGTTTCGAAATCCGTCAGGCATGCCGATAGTGCGATGAGCGCATCGTGGTGCCGCAGCGTGGATTCCGCGGAATCGAGCACACCCGCCACGGAGTAGAGGCTCTCCACGCCGAGGCGAACTTCGATGCCATTCGCACTCGCTCGATCGAAGCGTGGAATCAACAGTGCGCCGTCAATGAATTCAGGCGACGGGGTAGTTACTCGCAAGCCGAGCCGCGCCGCGACCCGTTGATAAGCCGCTTCGTGACGCAGGATATCCTCTGCGCGCGGTCCGGCCTCCGGCACCGGAAACTTGAGCAGTGCGTAACGAACTGCGGTGACGTTGGCGTTGCCACTATGGTTGCCAGTATGGTTACCAGTGTCAGGATGCCAGCGGCCGTTCTCATCCTGGATCACCCAGAACTTCGGTGCCTCGCCTTGCGTGTCGGTGGCGCCAGCGACCGTCGCACCGACCTCGTTTGCGAAATCGATGAACTCATCGCCACGCGACGTCATCTCGCGCATGTCGAATCCGCGGTGTGTGACCCGCGGCCGCGGCTCGGCGGGCCGCACGCGGAGATTCCCGACAGGATTGACCGCGCCTCGCTCGAGCAATGCCCACTCATCGAGCGAAGCCTGCGCGAGCCGCTCCAGTCGCTTGCGAGCGGCGCCCTGCGGCAACAGGTCGATGAGGAACGACGGCCAGTGAGGCAGAACGCGGAAGCCGAGATCGACTGGCGCGCGAATTGTCAGGGCGCGGTAGTCGATCGCGCCAAGATGCGTGACGGCGTAGTCCGCGTCATATTTGAGGCGAACCGATGCACGCCGCGACCTCGAGACTGGCTCTGTCAGCGTGACATCGGCGCAGGGGTGCCACTCGCCATCCAGATGAATATCCAGATCCATAACACGCGGAATACTAGCACATTAATGGCGATATTTGCACTTAATACGCTATTTAAGCGCATGTTATCAGGCCGGGCGCTTTGGGCAGTCGGCCGACGCGCTGGTGATCAGCAACGCTCAGGAGCGGGCGCGACGCGCGTTCCAGGCCACGACCCGCGCATGGATGGCATCCACTCCATCCGTGAGTGCGGCCGGGCCCGGTTGCAGGATGATCGAGGATTTGACCTCGTGCAGTTCTCCGTCGCGCACCGCGGGCACGTTCTCCCAGCCCGGCCGAGCAGCGACGGCCGTTGGCTGAAATTTCTTGCCGCACCACGAGCCCAGCACCAGGTCCGGGCGCCGGCGGGGAACCTCGAGCGCATCGGCGATGATGCGATTCTTCGCCAACGGTTCGCGACCAAGCTCCGGGAAACAGTCCTCTCCTCCCGCGATCGCCACCAGCTCCGAGACCCAGCGGATGCCGGAGATCTGGGGGCTGTCCCATTCCTCGAAGTACACACGTGGCCGCGCGGGTAGCGCTGCGGCGGCGCCGCGAATTCCTTCCAGGTGCTGTTGCAGTCGTTCCACCAGTGACGCCGCGCCGGCTTCGCGGCCGATCATGCCGCCGAGGGTGCGAATCATGCGCAGGATGTCTGCGACACTGCGCTGATTGAACACGTGCACGTCGATCCCGTGACGGATCAGTTCGGCGGCGATATCCGCCTGCAGATCGGAAAACCCGAGCACCAGGTCCGGTCGCAACGCGAGGATGCGATCGATCTTCGCACTGATGAACGCGGAGACGCGCGGCTTCTCCCTGCGCGCCCGTGGTGGCCGCACCGTGAAACCGGAAATGCCGACGATGCGCGCCTCCTCGCCGAGGAGATACAGCGTCTCCGTCGTTTCCTCCGTGAGGCACACGATCCGTTCGGGAAAGCTCGACATGCACGGATTGTACGCTCGGGCTTGCCTCGCCTTCGCGGGCATGCAACGCTGCCGGGCCATGTTCAACGTCGCCGAACGCGTCGACCGGGTGCTGTTCGAGCCCGTTACCGGGCCGAAGGCGCACATCTGGGGGCCGGTGCAACGCGGGCTGCGTTATCCGTACGCCGTCCTCCGGGATTTCTGGCGCGGCGAGCTGACGTTGCGCGCGATGAGCCTCGTGTACACCACGCTGCTCTCCATCGTTCCCCTGCTGGCGTTCAGCTTCGCGATCTTCAAGGGCATGGGGATCTACCGCGACCTCGAGCCGCTGGTCTACGAGTTCTTCCTGCCCGTGGGTGACAAGGCGGTCGAGCTCACGGAACGCGTGATGAAATTCGTCGAGAACATCTCCAGCGGTGTGCTCGGCAGCCTCGGCCTGGCGTTCCTGCTGTTCACCGTCGTGTCGATGATCCAGAAAATGGAGGAGAGCCTCAACTTCGTCTGGCGCGTGGAACGCCCGCGCAGCTTCGCGCGCCGCTTCACCGAGTACCTGAGCCTGCTGGTCGTCGGCCCCATCGTGGTCGTCGCGCTGGTCGGCGTGACGGCCTCGTTCGGCAACTCCGCGCTGGTCCGCAACCTGGTCGACATCGAGCCGATTGGCGTCGTGTTCCACGCGTTCAGCCGCGTCGTGCCGTGGCTGGTCGTCTCCGCCGTGTTCGCGTTCCTGTACCGGTTCATTCCCAACACGCGCGTGCGCATCGTGCCGGCGCTGATCGGCGGCGCCGTTGCAGGCTTGCTCTGGGTGAGCATCGGCGCGCTGTTCGCGCGCGTAGTCGTGTACAGCACCAACCTGCAGCTCGTGTACACGAGCTTCGCGATCCTGATCATCGCGCTCATCTGGATCTACGTGGCCTGGCTGATCCTGCTCATCGGCAGCCAGGTCTCGTTCTACGTGCAGAACCCCCAGTACCTGCGGCGTGGCCAGCAACAGATCCGGCTCACGCCGGCGCTGGCGGAGCAGCTGGCGCTGAATGTCATGGTGCTGATCGGGAAAGCATTCCGCGCCGGGGAGCCCGGGTGGACCACGGAACGCATCGCGCAGCGGCTGGATGTTCCGAGCGCGCTGCTGGCGAGCGTGATTCGCTCGCTCGAGTGCGCGAACTTCGTCGTTGCAACGGAAGACGAGCGGCTGATGCCCGCGCGCGACCTGGCGGAAATCGACACCGCGCAGATCGTGGATGCGGCACGGCGCCACCATCGTGGCGAACCGATGATCCACGTGCGCGGCACGGCCGAAGCCGAGCGCCTCGCGACGGTCATCGAGCTGGCTCTGCGCGAGCGCCTGGAAGGCAAGTCACTGCGCGACGTCGTGGACAACACCACGTAACCTGTCAGTCCGGGGTGGCCTCATTCCCCCGCGATCGTCATCTCTTCGACGAGCACGCTGCCGGTACGCACACCGCCGCGCGTGTCCACATCGCCACCCACCGTTACGATGCCGAGCATCATGTTGCGCAGGTTGCCGGCGATGGTGATCTCGTGCACCGGGTAGGCGATCTCGCCGTTCTCGACCCAGAATCCGGCGGCGCCGCGCGAATAATCTCCCGTCACGATGTTGACACCCTGCCCCATCAGTTCCGTGACCAGCAGGCCCGTGCCCATCCGGCGCAGCAGTCCCTTCTCGTCCTCACCTCGATGCGAGACCAGGAGATTGTGATTGCCACCCGCGTTGCCGGTCGTCGCCAGTCCCAGCTTGCGCGCCGAGTACGCGCTCAGGATGTAGCCCTGCAACACGCCATCCTGGACGAGTTCGCGATCGCGTGTGGCCACGCCTTCGTTGTCGAACGGGCTGCTGGCGTTTCCCTTCGCCAGGTGCGGTCGCTCCGATACCTGCAGGAACGTGGGAAACACCTGCTGGCCCGCGGCGCCCAGCAGGAAAGACGACTTGCGGTACTGGCTCCCGCCGCGAATGGCACCGAGGAAATGACCGAAGAAACCGCGTGCCAGCTCCGGTGAGAACATGACCGGCGCCTTGCGCGTGGCAAGCTTGCGCGAACCCAGTCGCGCGACGGTTCGCTGCGCACTGACCTTGCCGACCCGTTCCGCGTCATCGAGGTCGCGCCAATCGCGCGAGTTCGTGTACCAGTAGTCGCGCTGCATTTCATCGCCCTGCGTGCCCACGACTGCACAGCTCAGGCTGTGCGAGGTACTCGCAAAACCGCCGACGAAGCCGTGCGAGTTCCCATACACGCGCAGATCGCGATTCGTGCCGAGCGAGGCACCCTCGGAATTCCTGACGCGCGGATCGTGTGCGAGCGCCGCCGCTTCACAGGCGCGCGCAATTTCAATCGAAGCCTCGGGCGTGAGGTCCCAGGGATGCGACAGAGAAAGATCGGGCCAGTCGCGCGCCATGAGCTCCGCATCCGCCAGTCCCGCGCACTCATCGGCGGCAGTAAAGCGCGCAATGCTGCAGGCCTTGGCGACGGTTTCGCGCACCGCTGCTTCGCTCAGATCTGCGGTACTGGCGCTTCCCTTGCGACGCGCGAAATACACCGTTACGGCCAAGCCCCGATCGCGCTGGTACTCCAGCGTCTCGACTTCGCCGAGCCGTACCGTGACCCCCAGGCCCGCGTTCACGCTAACCCCCGCCTCGGCCTGATCAGCGCCGCTGAGGCGCGCCTCCTCGAGCGCGGCAGACACGATCTGCTCGAGATCTTTCTGCGGGAGCGAACCAGCGACTGCGACTTCGGAAGGCATGCTGCATCACAGGATGGCGAAAGGCTGGATTCTATCAGTGCTACTGCCTGGATTGAGAACGACGCCAGCGAGGGCAGGTACAATCCCGCCTCGTCACCCTGATGGCGGACTATCTCGAGGCAAACTACAGCGACGCGGTCGGCGGTCCGACTGGTCACGAGCCCTGATGCATGCAGAATGACGAATACCCGGACCGGCCGAGCAAGAGCGCGCGCAAGCGCGAATCCCAGGCGCTGCAGGATCTTGGCGAGATCCTGATCGCGCTGCCGGACGCGCTGCTCGCGGAGCTTCCGCTGCCCGACGCGTTGCGTGCCGCAGTCCTCGAGGCAAGGCGCATCACTAGTCGTGGAGCGCAACTGCGCCAGCGGCAGTACATCGGCAAGCTGATGCGCAAGCTGGACGCGCAGCCGATCCGCGAAGCGCTCCGGCAACACGAGGAGCGGCAGCGCGCGGACGCTCGCCGTTTTCAGCGCGTGGAGCAATGGCGTGACCGTCTCGTGCGCGAAGGAGAGCCCGCGCTCCGGGAGCTGATGGCAGTAGTGGACAATGACGCCGAGGCGGATTCCACCGAGCTCACTCGTCTCGTCACCGAAGCGCGCAACGAAGCCGCGGCCGGCGGCACGCCTCGCGCCGCCCGCATCCTGTTCCAGCGATTGCGAGCGTTGCTCGGCTGACCGGCAACGGTGCGTCGTTTCGAGCGTGCTAGTATTGTTCAGATGAAACCGCTCGTTGGCATCATCATGGGCTCCACGTCCGACTGGGACACGTTGCGCTCGGCCGCTGAAACGCTGGAGCGCCTCGGGATTCCTCACGAAGTGAAGGTCGTGTCCGCGCATCGCACACCGGACCTGCTGTTCGAGTACGCCTCCGGCGCGCAGCAGCGCGGCCTCGAAGTGATCATCGCGGGCGCCGGCGGTGCGGCTCACCTGCCCGGCATGACGGCGTCGAAGACCACACTGCCCGTGCTCGGTGTGCCCGTGCAGTCGAAGACGCTCAGCGGCCTCGATTCGCTGCTGTCCATCGTGCAAATGCCCGCGGGCGTGCCGGTCGCGACCTTTGCGATAGGCACCGCAGGCGCGACGAACGCCGCGTTGTTCGCCGCTTCGCTGCTGGCCGGCCGTCACGCCAACATCGACGCGGCGTTGCGCAAGTTTCGCGACCAGCAGACGCGCGACGTGCTGGGCTCGCCCGATCCGCGAAAAACCGTCACGCCCTCCCAATGAACATTGGCATCATCGGCGCGGGCCAGCTCGGACGGATGCTGGCCCTGGCCGGCTATCCCCTGGGTTTGAAGTTCCGCTTTCTCGATCGCAGTGCCGACACTCCCGGAGGGCAGATCGCACCCCTTGTCGCCGGCGAGTTCGAGGACCGTGCGCGGCTGCGGGAACTCGACACCACCGTCGACGTGATCACGTTCGACTGGGAGAACATCTCGGTCGCGGCGCTGGACGTGATCCCGGCGAACAGGATCCGGCCTCCCGCGCCGGCGCTCGCCACTTCCCAGGATCGGCTGCTCGAGAAGCAGCTCTTTCGCGAGCTGCGGATCCCGACGCCGCCGTTCACAGCCGTGGATTCGCGCGCAGACCTTCAGCACGCCGTGCAGCGCATCGGCCTGCCGGGCGTACTCAAGTCCCGCCGCTTCGGTTACGACGGCAAGGGACAGGCCGTAGTCCGTTCCGCGGCCGATGCCGACGCAGCCTGGGCACAGCTCGGCTCGCAACCATTGCTGTACGAGTCCTTTGTAAATTTCACAGCGGAAGTTTCCATCATCGGGGCACGCAGCACGCGCGGCGAAATCGCTCTCTATCCCCTGTCGGCAAACACGCACAGCGGCGGCATCCTGCGTCACACCATCGCGCCGTTCACCCGGCCGGCGCTTGCGCGCCTCGCGCAGCGCTACCTGCGCGCGATCCTGCGCAGGTTCGAGTACGCGGGCATTCTCACCGTCGAGTTCTTCGTCGTGGGCGGCAGGCTGCTCGCCAACGAGATGGCGCCGCGCGTCCACAATTCCGGGCACTGGACCATCGAGGGCGCACACACCAGCCAGTTCGAGAATCACCTGCGCGCGATCCTCGGCTGGCCGCTGGGCAGCACGGCTCCCCGCGGTCACGCGGCCATGATCAACTTCATCGGCGCACTGCCCGAGCGCGAGCGCTGGTTGCGAGAACCGGGCCTGCATTTTCACGACTATGGCAAGGCCGCGCGACCCAACCGCAAGGTCGGCCACTGCACCCTGGTGGAACCCAGCGCGTCCCAGCGCGATCTACGCTTGCGTCGCCTCTTGAACCGGCTAGGGAGCCAGCCGGGCACGACAGGCTGAGTTTCGTGGCCTGGACCGGCCGGATTTCCCGGCCCGTGGGGCCGGGAAGAAACGTCACGCACAGCATAAGGGAGCGACAAAGTTTCTGTGGGTGGTCCCGGTGGGATTCCCTTAAACTGAAGCACGCTTCGGACCGGCCATGCCGGCCGGAGTGCCGCCGGCTGCGCCGGCCCGAACCTGATCGAGCCACGACCGCTGCATGTATCTCGACCTGTTCAAGCTGCAGGAGCTGCCCTTCCGGCTGAGCCCGGATCCGCAGTTTCTCTACCTCAGCAAGCACCATGCGCGCGCCAAGGCGTACATGGAGTCGACCATCTGGTTCACGGATGGCTTCGTCGTCATCACCGGCGAAATCGGCTCCGGCAAGACCACGCTGATCGAGACCTTCCTGCGCGAGCTCGAGAAGGACGTGGTCGTCTGCCAGATGAACCAGACGCAGGTCTCGCCCGTGGAGTTCTTGCAGGGCGTGCTCGTGCAGTTCGGTTACGAGCCCTTCAAGATGAAGAAAGCCGAGGTGCTGAGCACCCTCAACAACTTTCTCATCGAGCAGTACGCGAACAACCGCAAGGTCCTGCTGATCGTCGACGAAGCGCAGAACCTCAGCAACAAGGTGCTGGAAGAAATCCGCATGCTCTCCGGCGTGGAGACCACGAAGGAGAAGGTGCTGCGCATCATCCTGGCGGGCCAGCCCGAGCTCAGTGACAAGCTCAACTCACCCGACCTGGTGCAGCTGGTGCAGAGAATCCGGTTGCGGTTTCACCTGACGCCGCTGTCGAAGCCCGACACGCGCGCTTACATCGAGCACCGCCTCGAAGTGTCCGGCTCGCAGGGACGCAGGATCTTCCACGACGAAACGTTCCCGCTGATCTACCGCTACACGGGCGGTACGCCGCGCCTGATCAATACGCTGTGCGACACGTCGATGATGGGTGCCTACGCGCAGGACCGGGACGCCGTCACGCGCGACGACGTGCTCTCGGCGATCGAGGAACTGCAATGGGTGGAGTTTGCGGCGCGTACGCAGCGCTCGCACGCGATACCGGAAGGCACCAGTCCTGACATCATGGGCCCGGTCGCGCGAATTCTCATCGCGCACGAAGGCAAGAGCACGGAAGAGCGCGTGCTGCGCCCGGGCCGGCTGATCATCGGGCGCACGCCCGACAACGATCTGCAGATCGACAGCAAGTTCATCAGCCGGCATCACTGCCAGGTCGTCTCGACCTTCGAGAACTGCGTGATCGAGGACCTCAACAGCACCAACGGGATCTTCGTGAAGGCCAAGCGCGTGCGCAAGCACAACCTCAACGACGGTGACGTGGTGCAGATCGGCAAGCACGAGCTGATGTACATCGACGAACGCATGCACAAGGCGCGCTCACCCGAGCCGGTCGAATCGTCGACCGCCGCGCGCGACCGCGAAGAGGAAGAGGCGCTCGAAGACTAGCAGGAGCCCGGCGCGCTACCCCGCACTCTCGGCCTTTTTCTCTCGATCGGGCCGCTGAAAAGTATTCGGGTCTTCGCGAAACGTTTCGGGGTGATCAAGCGCACCGCCGCGATATTCCGCGCGCGTCACGCGCGCGTCGCGCCGCTTCAGCAGGATGACCACTCCTCCAAGGATGCACGCGACACCGAGCACGAGAGCCACGTTGGCCCAGATCTCGTGCAGCAGGAAATAGGCGCACACGATTCCGGCAACGCCGGCGAGGACGTACCCGTACGGCAGGAGCTCGTACAGGGGCTTCGACAGGTGGATCGTTCTGTTCTTCATTCTGCACCCGCCGGTCGCGGATGCCGGCGCGTCAGATGGTAGTCAATTGCCGCCGCAGGGAACAGCGGTCAGTGGAGGGATCCCGAACGTGCCCGCAAGCACTTGATTCGGCGGTGCGGACGGGACGTCCACAGCGCCGCGCCGCAGCGACATTATGTCGAGCAGCACCGGACGGGTGGGCAGCACCGCGGACGTTCTGCCAGCGGCGCTGCTGCGGAATTCGTGGAAACCCTCCCGGGCCGCGATCTCAGCTTCGTTTCGCGGACTTCTTGCTGAAAAGGCCAATCATCCGCTCGACCAGCGTGGGCTTCATCGAGCCTACGTGCAGGTCGGCGGCCTGGTTCTGGACCGGCTGGCCCTCAATCGCATTCAACAGGTCAGCCGGTAGCTTCATCTTGAACGTGCCCGTCATCGTGGCCTCATCCGGGGACATGCCTTCGCTCCTTGTGTCTACGTCGCGCGCAAACTACGCACGTGGTCGTCAATCCGGCGTGCTTCACATCACGCGTTCTGACTGGGGCTCTTTCAGCGCGGGAGCGCTGAGAGAGCGGTCACAGCGGCGTTGGGATATGACAAGTGTGCGCCGCGCACGGTTCCGGCCGACGCGTCACCGAAGGTATCCGAAGTGCGCGGAGCAGCGCCATTGTCGGTATCCGCCGACGCATCGATGCGGCTTGCAGGCGGTGGCAATTTGTATGTCGCCCCGCGCCGGGTCCGCATGCGAACCCGGCGCGAGAGCGACGCGGCGTGCGTCGTGCACGAAGCCGGCCTTCCATGGCCCGCCGCGCGCGCAGTCTCATCCAGGACCGCGTGCGCGCACCACGCACAATCGTGGCCAGATCGGCCAGATCAGAAGTGCAGTCTCGTGGCCTGGCTAGCGGTGCGGAATCCGCACACCGCCGAAGACGGCCGTGAAGGTCTCGATGCCGTAGCGCAGGCTGCCGAGCGAAAGATTCTCGTTGGGCGCGTGCTGGTTGTTGTCAAAGTTGGCGATCGGCAACACGACGACGGCGGACACGGGCGAGTTCTCCGCAAACAAGCTGAGTGGCAGGCTCCCTCCGAGGATGGGCGCTATGACCAGCTGCTCTCCGTGCAGCTCGCGAAGTAGCGAAATGAGCGCTCGAACGGGCGGCGCGTCTTCGCGATAGCGCGCTCCGGAGTAGCCGGAGTTGCCCCATGACACGAGCGCTATGCGATCGCGGTCCGTAGCAGTCTCCGCTTTCTCTCGCGTACGAACAACGCGATATCCCTGCGCCTGCAGATGCCGTTCAACGAGGCGTCGAACGATGTCGGGCGACAGATTGGGCACGAGTCGAAAGTCGAGGCTGGCGCTAGCCTCTGTGGGGATCGCGTTCCTCGCATTCCCACCTGTGTCACCGGCTTGCAGACCCACGACATTGAGCGCAGGCAGTGCAACGGCCTGAGACAGTGTGCGATCGCCGGCTTCGCGGCGACTCATGCCCAGCTGCGTCAGCAGGCCAGCTTCAAGCGTGTGATCCGACACAGTGCCGCTCTCGGCGAGGCCCTTGTCCACCGCCTCGTAGAACCCATCGATTAGCACTCGCCCGTCCGGCGCTCGCATCGCTGCAAGGAGATGCGTCAATCGAGCAGCCGGGTTCGGAGACCAATTGCCGTAGTGTCCGCTATGCAGCGCGCGAGTCGGGCCAAACAGCGTGATCTGCGCCGTCTGGATGCCTCGAACGCCAAGCACGAGCTGCGGCCGGCCTGATTGGTGACGAGGACCATCCGCAAACAACAGCAGGTCTGCCGCGATGAGCGCCGCATTCTCCCTGACGATTCGCGCGAGGTAAGGAGAGCCCACCTCCTCCTCTCCTTCCAGGAAGATCTTCAGATTTACTGCCAGAGACGCCTTAGCCTCAGCAAGCGTATCCAGCGCCGCGAGCATGGCAATGATGGGCGCCTTGTCGTCGCCTGCCGAGCGCGCGTAGATGCGCCACGCGTCATCCGGCCTCGTATTCATCTCGCGCAGGGCATCTCGCAGCGGAACCTGCGTGCCGCCCTTGTCGAGAATCGGTTCGAAAGGATTCGTCTTCCAGCCGGTTCCCACCGGCTGGCCGTCGTAGTGCGCGTAGAACAGGACGGTTGCGCGGTTCGCGCGCTGCTCACCTTCCGCGTACAGCGCGGGGCTCGCACCGGGAGTCTCCAGGCGCCGCGTCTCGAGCCCGCGCTTTCGAAGCAGGCTCTCGAGCAACGCCAGGTTGCGATCGATGTCGCCGCGATGACTCGCGTGGTTTGGAATCGCCAGCAACCGCTCGAACTCGTCCAGGATCGCTCGGTAGTTTCGCTCGTAGTGTGCCGTGGCGCGGCGTTGCAGCTCGCGCGCGTCGACGCCATCTGCGCCCGCGGCACTCACCAGGCCGAGACTCAGGACGAGGCCCGGAATCAGCAGCATCGCTTTCTTCATGTCAGGTTCGCTTCGCCAGCCAGTTCGGAAGGAAGGAGTACGGATCGACGCTGCTGTCGCGTTGATAGCTGACGCCGCGCGCATCGAGCAGCTTCTGCAGCTTGTCCTGTTTCCACGCCTCGAGAGTGTCGGTCGCTCCACCGATGAGCTCGCCGCCGACGAATACCTGCGGAATCGTCGCGACGGAGGTGCGCGCGGTCAGCGCCGCGCGAATGCGGCCGCCGCGGTTGTCCTCCTGGAGCGCCACGGAGTCGAGATCGACCGAGACGTACGGGATGCCGAAGTGCGCGAACATGCGCCGCACGGCCCAGCAGAACTCGCACCACTCGAGCGCGAACAGGACGACGGCGTTGTCGGCCAGTGTCTTCTCGACAAACTCGGCCGCTGCGGGAGTGGCGAGCTGCGCGACCGCGGCGGGTTGCTGCGTGGGCGGTGTCGCTGGTACATCGAAGCGCACATTCGACGTGGACCGCGAGATGGCCCATTCCTCGTCGTTCATGTCCGCGGGGATATCCGCGAACAGAGGCGTGCTGAGATAGCGCTCCGCGGTGTCCGGCAGCATGCAGAGCACGTTGGCGCCCTGGGGGGCGGAGTTGCAGACCTCGAGCGCACCCGACAGCGTTGCTCCGCCGGTGATGCCGACAAAGATTCCTTCGCGACGGGCGAGCTCACGCGACAGGCGCAGGGCTTCGCCGCCGTTGATCGGGATGATGCGATCGAAGAGCTGGCCGGCGACGGCATCCTCGGTGAGCTTGGGAATGAAATCGGGGCTCCAGCCCTGCATCAGGTGCGGACGGAACAGGGGATGGCTGCCCGAGGGCGCGCCATCCGGCGTACGCGACTGGGCGATGCCGCTGCCCAGCATTTGCGAGTTGTCCGGTTCGCAAACGATGATCTTCGTCTCGGGCCGGCGCTGGCGCAGCACACGCGCCACGCCCTTGAGCGTGCCGCCGGTGCCGTATCCCGTCACCCAGTAATCGAGCCGCTCGCCCTCGAACGCAGCGAGGATTTCTTCCGCGGTCGTGCGTGTATGCATGTCCGGATTGGCTTCGTTCTCGAACTGGCGGCAGAGGAACCAGCCATGTTTCTCGGCCAGCTCCGCCGCTTTCGCCATCATGCCGCTGCCCTTCAGCGCCGCCGGTGTCAGCACCACTTTCGCACCGAGGAAACGCATCATCCGGCGGCGCTCGACGCTGAAGTTCTCCGCCATCACGACGACCAGCGGGTAGCCTTTCTGCGCGCAGACCATCGCCAGGCCGATGCCCGTGTTGCCGCTAGTTGCTTCGACGACCGTCTGCCCTGGGCGCAACGCACCGCGACGCTCCGCGTCCTCGATGATGCCGAGCGCGAGCCGGTCCTTGACCGAACCCATGGGATTGAACGCCTCGATCTTTACGTAGAGATTCACGTGCGCGGGCGCGAGGCGGTTGATGCGCACCGCGGGAGTGCGGCCCACAGTTTCAAGGATGTTGGCAAATCGGCCGCTCATGTGAGCTCCCTTTCGTTGGTCTGACCCTCGTCCCTGGAGACGTGGGCTCGCTCCGTCGGCCGGCAAAGTTTACCAGCGCCACCGTTGCTGCATCCGCGCCGGGGGCCGTGTATCGTCAACCTCATGGCGACTGTCGCCGCAATCCAGATGACGACCGGGCCCGACGTGGCCGCCAACCTGGTCAATGCCCGGCACTGGCTGGAGGAAGCGGCGCGCGGCGGTGCGCTGGTGGCAGCGCTGCCCGAGAACTTCGCCTTCATGGGGCTGAAAAACGCCGACAAGCAGGCGGTGGCCGAGCCGGACGGTGCCGGACCCATCCAGGACTTCCTCCGGGAGACGGCTCGCCAGCTCGGGATGTGGGTGATCGGCGGCACCGTTCCCGTGCGTTCCGAGGCGGATGGGCGGGTATCGGCGGCGTCGCTGGTGTTCGACTCTCACGGCGAGCAGCGCGCCCGTTACGACAAGATCCACCTGTTCGACGTGCGCGTTTCGGACCACGAGGCGCATCGTGAATCGGCTACGGTGGCGCCAGGACGCAGGCCCGTGGTGATCGATACCCCCGCCGGCAAGCTGGGGCTGGCCGTCTGTTACGATGTCCGCTTTCCCGAGGTGTTTCGCCAGCTCTCGGCCGCCGGGGCCGAATGGTTCTGCCTGCCCTCCGCATTCACAATGCCGACCGGGCGGGCTCACTGGGAAACCCTGCTCAAGGCGCGCGCGATCGAGAACTTGTGCTTCATGGTGGCGCCCGCACAATCGGGTGTGCATGCCAGCGGGCGTGAGACTTACGGAGACACGATGATCGTCGACTACTGGGGCCGGATCCTGGCCCGCCGGCCGCGCGGCCAGGGCGTGGTCAGCGCCACCTTCGATTTCACGCGCCAGGCGGAGACCCGGCGCAACTTCCCGGTGCTCGAGCACCGCGTGTTCGCGAGCTGACCGGTGGCCGCTTCCGACAGCGCCAATACGGTGGCCAATACGGTGGCCAATCCGCTGACCCATCCGTTGACTATTGCGCGCAACGCGCTCCTCGCTCCCTCGGGACTCGACGAGAGCCGCCTGACCCAGGTGCTGGGCACGTTGATGGGCAGCCAGGTCGACGTCGCGGATCTCTACTTTCAGCTCTCGCGCGAGGAAGCGTGGTCGCTGGAAGACGGCATCGTGAAGGATGGAGCGCACAGTATCGAGCAGGGCGTCGGCGTGCGCGCCATCAGCGGTGAGAAAACCGGCTTCGCCTATTCCGACGAGATCGTCCTGCCCGCGCTCGAAGAGGCCTCGCGCGCGGCGCGAGCAATCGCGCGCCACGGCGGCACGCAGAGCGTGCAGGCCTGGCAACCCCGCGACGGGCATCGGCTGTATCTGCCCATCGACCCGCTCGAGACGATGAGTGACACGGACAAGGTGTCGCTGCTCGGGCGCATCGATACAGCGGCGCGTGCGATGGATCCGCGCATCGTGCAGGTCATGGCGTCCATGACTGCCTTGCACGAAGTCATGCTGGTCCTGAACAGTGATGGCGTGATGGCGGCGGACGTGCGCCCGCTCGTGCGTTTCAACGTGTCCGTGATCGCCGAGAAAGAGGGCCGGCGCGAACAGGGGTTCAGCGGCGGTGGCGGTCGTCACGGCCTCGAAGCATTTACGTTCGAGCGAGCGCTGGGACACGCGCAGGAAGCGGTTCGCCAGGCGCTCGTCAACCTGGACGCGATTCCCGCGCCCGCCGGCACGATGACCGTCGTGCTCGGCCCGGGCTGGCCGGGCGTGTTGCTGCATGAAGCCATCGGTCACGGGCTCGAAGGCGACTTCAACCGCAAGGGCACATCCGCGTTTACGGGACGCATCGGCGATCGCGTGGCCTCGCCGCTATGCACCGTGGTGGACGATGGAACGCTGGGCGGCCGCCGCGGCTCGCTCAACATCGACGACGAAGGAACACCGACTCAGTGCACGACACTCATCGAGAACGGCGTGCTCAAGGGTTACCTGCAGGACAAGCTGAACGCGCGGCTGATGGGAGTTCCAGGCACGGGCAACGGCCGGCGCGAGTCGTTCGCGCACGTCGTGATGCCGCGGATGACCAACACCTACATGCTCGCCGGTCCGCACGATCCCGCGGAGATCATCCGTTCCGTCAGGAAAGGCCTCTATGCCGTGAATTTCGGCGGCGGGCAGGTGGACATCACGTCGGGTAAGTTCGTCTTCTCGGCGAGCGAGGCCTACCTGATTGAGGATGGGCGCGTCACTGCACCCGTGAAGGGCGCAACACTAGTGGGCAACGGGCCCGACGTACTCACGCGCGTGAGCATGGTCGGTAACGATCTCAAGCTCGATGAAGGCATCGGCGTCTGCGGCAAGGAAGGCCAGAGCGTGCCCGTCGGAGTCGGCCAGCCGACGTTGCGCATCGATGGGCTGACGGTCGGCGGCACGGGTTAGCAGCACTGGAACCCAGCCGCCCTTCGCGTCCACGACCACTGCACTCGTCCCTCGCACGACGCCACTCGGCATCTCGACTCGCCCGCGCTCGCCGCGCTCTGCTAACTTCTGCCCATGCAGGCCTTGCGTCGACAGTCGGTCCGATTCCTTGCGTGCGGCGTCCTCGCGCCGGCCTACCTGCTTTGCAACCTGGCACAGGCCCAACAGCCGAGCACACCACCAGCGCAGCCTGCGGCACTGTCATTCTCCACGCTCGAGGGTTGGTGGCGCTCGGAGCTGCTGCATAACGGCCAGCACTCGGAATTCTTCCTGCACTTCGTGACGGACAAGGGCAAGCAGGTCGTTCGGGTGGGAGCGCCCGAGCTGGGTGCCTGGGATTTTCCGTTCGGTGGCGTCGAGGTGAGCGGTAACGAGGTGAAGCTCACCGCAATGAAGATGCCGCTGCTCTACGATCCCTCGACTCGCGCACTCAACGGCAAGCTGCCACAGGAGCTCGTGCCCGCGTACGAGATCCCGGTTTCCTTCAAGCGCGTCGATACGCCTGCCGCCCCACGCGTCGCCGAGTGGAATCATCCGAGCCCGACTGTGGTGTGGGCCAGTGAAACCGGGGCACCGATCTGGGCCGGACTCGCCCTGGATGAAAAAAACAACGTGCTCTACGCCGGATCGGATTCGGGTTCGATAATGGCCTTCGACGCCAGGAACGGCGCGCTGATCTGGCTCGTGGACACGCTCGGCAGCATCCGTGCGCAACCCACGCCGCACGAGGGCATGGTGTACGTCGCTTCCGACGACGGCTATCTCTACAAGTTTGACGGCATGCGCGGTACCGAGCGATGGCGCGTGCGCATCGATATGAGCGCGGAACCCCGCAAGGCGCGCGGCACGCCCGAAGCCCGGTTCGATCGATACGGGTCCGCAGCGATGGTGGACGGACGGCACGTATACGTCGGCAGCCGCGACGGCAACCTGTATGCGCTGGACATCGAGACGGGACGAGAGAACTGGCGCGCAGCGGCGCAGGACATGATCACCGCCACTCCGCTCCTGAGGAATGGAACAGTCATTTTCGGCAGCTATGACAACAACGTCTACGCGGTGCGGGCCAGTGACGGGCAACCCGTGTGGCAGCAGGCGACACGAGGCCCGGTGGCAACGGATCTCGCGCTCGCGGGCAATCGGGTGCTCGTCGGCACGCGGGCGTACGATCTCCACGCGCTGGATGCGGCGAATGGCGCTCCGGTCTGGAACTACTACTACTGGTTCTCGTGGATCGACTCGGGGCCTGCTGTCGTGGAGGACATCGCGTATGTCGGCTCGTCAGATGCCACGAGTGTCTTCGCGATCGACGTGCGCTCCGGGAAGCTGCGCTGGCGCAGCCGCCTGAACGCCTGGTGCTGGCCGCGCGCCGCGGTCGATGGCCGCTACGTCTACGCGGCGATGGTCGGCGGCGATGCTGGGTTCAGAACGCTGCGTGGCGGACTGGTTGCCCTGGATCGTCGCAACGGCGATGTCGAATGGGCGTTCCTGTCGAAGCCGCCGGAACCGCTGAAGCAGTTCGGGTTTGCGTCTTCGCCCGTCGCGACGCGCGACCGCGTGTATGCGGCCGACATGGAGGGACGCGTCTACGCGTTCCAGGCGGAAGCCAGGAAAAAGCGCACGCGGCTGGAGCCGCGCCGGCTCGAAAGCGGCCGACAAGACTCGGGCTGAACTGAGTCGGCTCGCGCTGCTGCGCCCGCGAGGCCGACGAAACTCTGGTTAATTCGCGGCGCCGCTGCCTTCGGCGGTGCGAACAGCGTCCTTGCCCTCTTCCCGGTCGACACGCTGCACGGTGGGGTTCTCCCAGGGACCCGTGATGCGGTAATACCCACGCGCGATGCCCTTGAGCGGCTCCTTGAAGATCTGCGAGAACAGCAAGAGCGCGGCACCCACCGCAGGTCCGCCCGCGAGAGCACCTGCCACCGGTAGTGAGTTGCCGATGCTGCCCGTGACCACGGCCGTCTGATCGTAGTCGCGCGTTTCGAGCCCGGTGCGACCGACGATGCCGATCTCGGCGGCGGGCCCCTCCAGCAGCAGGTTCTCGGTGAAGGCGTTGCCGTCGTCGAGGCGGAAATCGCCGCGGATGGTGTCGTACGACAGGCCCTTGGTGAGGAAGTCGCGGAAATCGAGCGTGAGCCGCCGCGGCAGTGCGGCCACGCTCATCAGCCCGAACACGCGCCCCGCGCCGGGCTCGACGTTGAGCAGTTTTCCATCATCCGCTTCGATGCGCACCTGGCCGGACAGCCGGCCGGCGAGCGTCGAGCTCGGAGCCCCGGCCCAGGTGAGATCGGCATCGAGAATTCCCTTCTCGCCGCTCAAGGAAGCACCGTAGCCGAGGTCCTGCAGGGTCTCGAGCACGTTCGTCGATTCGAGCCTGAACTGGAGTGCGCCGCGGGCGTTGCCGCCATTCACGGTCCACAAGCCGGAGCCGTTGGTCTCGAAACTGGCCGCGCGCGTGCTGAACGAGTCGAGGCGCAGGCCCTCGGGAATGCGCACCAGTTCTGCCCGCACGAAGCCGAGCTTCTTGCCCCACGCTTCGAACTGGCCGATGGACGCGCGCAGGGAAGGCCAGTCGCGCGGATCGGGATTCTCCTCCGCCGCCGCTGGCGTTGCCGACGCAGGGGCCGCCGCCGCGTCCCCGGAATCGCCGATCGACAGCCGCGCGAGATTGAGTGTCAGCGGCTCGCTGCCGGTGAAATCGTAGGGCACGAGAATCGTGCCACGAGCGCGCGGACCCTCCACGCTGACCGACCAGGCGGACTGGCCGGCGAGCAGGCTGGCGCTCACGTTCGGAAACCGGAAACCAAAGAGCTCGAACTCGCGCACCCACAGGTCTGCGCTGCGCAGGTAGTCGGAGACGCGCTGGCGGCTCTCGGCGCGCTGTTCCTGGTTGGGCGCATCGGAACCGTGCTTCAGCCACTCAGACAGATCGAGCGATTCCAGCGAACCCCGCAGCTCGAGGCCGCGCGAGCCGGGCATACGCACGTCTCCCTCGCCGAACCGGATAACGCCACGTTCGAACGCCCACTGCTCATTCTCCAGTTGCAACTGGAGTTGGGCACGGACATTGGGGCCGTAGGAGGCGCGCACGAGTGCCTGCTCGTCCGCAGGCCATTGAAGATCGACACGCAGCGGCCGGGTGTCAGCAGCCGATTTCGCAAAAGGCTCCGGCAGGTTGACCGCTGTGCCCTTGAGCGTGGAATCGACGCGAACCGACATCCCCTCGGGCGCTCGTTCTTCGCCTGGATTTGTAACCGGAATACGCGCGACCGCACGCCAGTCGACCGTACCATCGAGCTGGATCGTCGCGGGTGCGTTGAGCGCCTGCAGCAGGGAAGTCGCGGCTGTTTCACCGTGCACGCGCACGACATCCTCGTGCCGCTCGCCGGCGGTTTCGGCGGCCAGCTCGATCTTCACCGGACCCCCCAGGTAGGTTGCCGTCAGTCCCTGTTCACTCGTCACGAGCCGGTCGCGTACCCGCAGCGAACCTTCCAACTGCTCGAGTACGTGCTCGGTGCCCTCCAGCGCGAGGCGACTACCGGCCGCGATCCGCGCGTCGACGTGCACCTTGCGATCATCGAGATGGGTGAGGGGAAGCGCGGCATCCAGGTCGAAAGAGGCGTTTCCAGTGCCTCGCAGTTTCATGAAGGCCGGGCCCAGCACAGGTCCGATCGGTGATTTCTGCAGATAGCCCAGTGCGGCGGAGAGATCGCCAGCACCGCGCGCCTTCAGCTCGAGCTCGGCAGCCTTGAAATCCACGAAACGCGCGGTGCCGGCCAGGATCGCCAGGCCATTCGCCCGTCCCCGGGTGACGACCCCGGTCAGGCCCGCGTTGCGGAACTCGATGTCCGCGTCGATGTTTTCGAGCCGCGGCCATCCCTCGCCATAATGGAGCGTCAGCCCTTCGACCGGAAACCGGATGCGGAACTCGCCGCTGCCGTCGCGGAACGGAAAATTGCGGGTCGCCCCCTGGAAGAAAAACTCGCCCTGCGGTGCGCGCCCCGACAGGAAAGCGGCATCCAGCCACGCGAGCGTCGGACCCCTGAGATGATTGATGGGGAGATAACGCCACCCTTCCACCAGCACCGCATCCTTGAACTTGCTGTCGAGTTGCAGCACGGGCGAGCTGCCGTCGCCGGGCAATTGCAGTTCTCCGTCCGTGATGGCATTCGCGTGGGCATTGCGAACCGAGAATCCCTTCGTGGCGATCGTCCATGCCGTGCCGTTGCGCGCCACAGTCATCACGCCGCGCGCCTCCGCACTCAGCGGTACGCGGAACATGTACGGCAGGGTGAACTCGAGTTCGCGCGACTCAATCGTTAGCGAGCCCCGCGTTTCGTCAGTTTCCACTCGTCCCGTGAGGCCCTTGAGGCCGGGCGCCCTGCCCATTGGCTGGAAACCGGCGCCGGCCAGCCGCGCCCGCAGCTGGTAGGCCGGGAACCCGTTCTCGCGCGGCGAGAAGCTGCCGTGCACTTCGCGCGCCGTGCCCTCGGGCCGCAACTGCACCACCCGGTCACGCCACGTGCCCTGGGGCGCCAGCGCCAGCAGCGGAACGAGGTTTTCAGCGCGGAGGTATTCGACGTCGGCCTCCACGGACCGCAGGCGATCGTTTTCGTAATGCCAGCTGGCGGTGAATGCGGTCGGCGCCCAGTGATCGGCCGTAGTGGAGAACTCCAGCCCGCGACCCTGGAGACGCCAGCCGGTCGATATCTGCAGCAGCGACAGGTCGCCGGCCACGACGGGATAGCGCGTGGGTTTCGCGCCCTCGCCGAGCGCGGGCACCGTGAGATCCTTGAACTTCATGTGCAGGCCGGCCGACGTGAGCTGGCTTCCCTGCAACCCCGCCGACAGGCGCAGCTGCCCCGAACCCGAAAGCGGCAGGTTCGCGGATCGGCCCAGGAACTCGCGCCAGCCACCGATCTCCAGGTCGCGGCCCGACAGTTCGAACGACCACGCCAGCGCCTGCGGATCTTCGAGGTTTCCCTTGGCAGCACCCAGCAGCTCGAGCGTGCCGCCCATCTTCCCGGGCAGCTCCACCTCTCCTTCCAGTGCGATTTCGTTCCGATCGCGCTCGATCGAGAGATCCACTCCCTTGAGACTCAGCGGGCGCATCTCGAGCTTGTGGTCCACGAAGGTCACGCGCGCACGCTCGATCACGAGGAGGCCGGTCGGCAGATCGTCCACGTTGAAGCGGTTGGAATCGCGCGGGTCGAGCGCCGCCTGTCCTTCCAGCTCGATGCGGCCCGCCTCCGTTCGCACCAGCGCGATCTCCGGCTCGATCAGGCGGATGCGGCCCGGAAGCATTTCCGCACGGAACAGGACGCGCCACAGGTCGACGCCAATGCTCGCCGCGCGCGCCTCTGCCAGCAGCGGGCCACCGTTCGGCACGAACACCTGCGCGTCGGTCACGTAGATCTCGGGGCCGAAGATGCGCCAGCGCGCATCCAGCTCCTGGAAACGGAAATCGAGCCGCGTCGCTTCGTTGAGCTGGGCGCGAATCTGCTCCCGGTACTCGGGTACCTGCTGCAGCAACACGCGCAGTGTTCCCAGCGCGAGCGCGAGCAGCACGATCAGCGTGGCGAAAATGCCGATCAGCCAGTTCAGCGCACGCCTCGCCGGCGTGCGGCGCTTGCGCGGGGGCACGGCGGGGCGTGACTGGTCTTCCACCGGAGCGTCCACTTACATCAACACCACGTCATACTGGTCGGCGGCATACAGCGCTTCATTCTGCAGGCGGATCGGCTTGCCCGTGTGCACTTCGAGCTCGGCAAGGGCGGCGGATTCCTCGTCGAGCAGCAGGTCGATCACGTCCTGGTGCGCGAGCACCATCAGCTGCTGGAAATCGAACTGGCGATTCTGCCGCAGGATTTCGCGGAAGATCTCGTAGCAGACGGTCTCGGCGGTCTTGACGAAACCGCGACCTTCGCACGTGGGACAGGGCTGGCAGAGCAAATGTTCCAGGCTCTCGCGCGTGCGCTTGCGCGTCATCTCGACCAGGCCCAGCGGCGATACCGCCGAGATGTGCGTGCGGGCGTGATCCGCGGCGAGCGCGCGCTCGAGTGACTGCATCACCTGGCGACGGTGCTCCTCTTCCTGCATGTCGATGAAGTCGATGATGATGATGCCGCCCAGGTTGCGCAGGCGCAGCTGCCTCGCGATCGCGACCGCGGCCTCGAGATTGGTGCGGAAGATCGTCTCCTCGAGGTTGCGATGTCCGACGTAGGCGCCGGTATTGACGTCGATGGTCGTCATCGCCTCCGTCTGGTCGATGATCACGTAACCGCCCGACTTGAGCGTGACCTTGCGATCGAGCGCTCGCTGGATTTCCTCCTCGACTCCGTGAAGGTCGAAGACCGGTCGCCCCTCGGCGTGCAGCTCGATCTTCGCCGCGCTCTCGGGCATGAAGCGGCGCGCGAAATCCGACATGCGCTCGTGCGCCGACTGGTTGTCCACGGTCACGCGATCGATGCCTTCGTTCAGGAGGTCACGCAGGATACGCACGCTCAGGGGCAGGTCTTCGTGCACGAGCGTGCCCGGCAACGTCAGCAGCCCTTTTTCGCGGATCGAGTCCCAGAGGCGCCGCAAAAACTGCATGTCCGCAAGCAGTGCATCGGCCTCGGCCCCATCGGCCGCGGTACGCACGATGTAACCGCCCGCCGCATCGGCCGGCACCTGTTGCGCAACTACTTCGCGCAGCCGCTGGCGCTCGGCTTCGTCCTCGATACGCGCGGACACGCCCACGCCACGGCCCTTGGGCATGAACACCAGGTATCGCGACGGGATCGAGATGAAGGTCGTGAGCCGCGCGCCCTTGGTCCCCAGCGGGTCCTTCAGGACCTGCACGAGTATTTCGTCGCCTTCCGCCACGAGCTCGCGAATGTTGTCGGTGGAGGGCGCTTCGATCCCCTCCTCGTCGACCGCTGCGGCGATGTCCGAGGCGTGCAGGAACGCCGTGCGCTCGAGGCCGATGTCGATGAACGCCGCCTGCATGCCTGGCAATACGCGCGAGACGCGCCCCTTGTAGATGTTGCCGAGCAGGCCCAGCCGGTTCACCCGCTCGATGAAAACTTCCTGCAGTACACCGCCCTCTATGACAGCGGCACGCGTTTCGCGCGCCGTCACGTTCACGAGGATCTCGGCACTCATTCGCGCGCGACCCCGGCACCCGCGCCACCGGCGCTTGCCAGCAATCCGCGCGACCTCAGCAGCTCCGCCGTTTCGAACAACGGCAGACCCATGACACCCGAGTAGCTGCCCTCGAGTCTCTCGATGAACGCGGCGGCGTGCCCCTGGATCGCATAGCCGCCGGCCTTGTCCGCCGGCTCTCCGGTCGCCCAGTATTCTTCTGCTTCGCCGGGCACCAGGTCGCGGAAAGTGACCCAACTGTCGTTCCTGCGCACGAACAGCCCGCCAGCGTCGCGAAGCGCCACGGCAGTCATCACCTGGTGCGTGCGCCCCGACAGGAGACCGAGCATCGCCAGGCCATCCTCGCGGTCTGCTGGTTTCCCCAAGAGCCGGTCGCCGAGGACGACAACCGTATCGGCCGCCAGGATGGCCGCCCCGCTTGCCGCCCGATCCAGGGGCTCGATGACTTTCCACGCGGTCTCGGCCTTGTTGCGCGCGATCCGCTCCACGTAGTCGCCGGCGTTTTCCCCCGCTTGATGGCTCTCGTCGATGTCGACCGGCCGCAGGCTGTGCGCGACACCGATCTGCGCGAGCAGCTCACGTCGTCGGGGCGATGTGGAGGCCAGGTACAGGGGCGCGGATGCCATGGTTGGTCCTGGAGGGCTCGACCCGCCGGGGCAGGGTCCGAAATCTCTTTTTGAAACAGGGTTCAAGAGCGGCCGGGCGGTGCCCGGGCGCGGTCTCGCAGGATAGCACTGCGGCCCGCCACGCACCGAACCTACCGCCCGACTCGTGAAGGCCGTCTGAATGCCTTTGCGGCCGCCACGATGGCGCCACTATTCGCCACGATCCCGCCGTTTTCGCGCCTGCGGCTGCGCACATTTCCCTTCCCAGAATGCCTGCCGGCCCCGAGAGGCCGTGCACGCGGTGTTCGTCGCTCATCTTCCTGGGGGAGCAGCCTTGTCCAGCCAAAACCGGTCCCTCGATGCAGGGTCGATGCTCGCGGCTGCCCGTCGCGGCCTTCGGGCAGCCGTGGGGGAAGTCGCCTGGCGCGCACCGCCCTGGGTCCCGTGGCTGAGGTCCAATTCACGGCTGGCTGCAGCAAGGCTTCGCGCCCGGGCGCGTCGGTCGCCGCGAGCCACGGCCGCACTCGCCGCCGCAGCGGTCGCCCTGGTTGCCACGAGCTATGCCGTGTACGTCTGGTACTCGGGGCTGCCCAAGCCCACCGAGATCACATTCACGGTGGATGCGCCGGCACGCACCTGCTTCGAGTGCGATCCGCCGGGCAAACCGCACCCGCTCGTCGTTCGGTTTTCCGGATCGGCGGTGGCGCTCGAACACGCCGGTCATGCAGTGCCGCCGGCGCTGCGCCTCATCCGCCTCGAACCGGGCATCGACGGCACATGGCAATGGCTCGACGATCACACGTTGCAATTCGATCCCGCCGCGGAATGGCCGATCGGTGAGCGTTTCGCGGTCCGGTTCGCGAACGAGGGTCTCTTTGCGTCGCACGTACGGGTGCGCGAACGCGCCTTCGAGTTCCGCACGCCAGAGTTCGGCGCAACCCTTTCCGGCACCGAGTTCCACCAGGACCCCGTCGTGGCGAGCGACAAGAAGGTCGTCATCTCGGTGAGCTTTACGCATCCCGTCGATGCCGAGAGTTTCGAAAAGCGCGTGTCGCTGCTCCTCTACGAGCGCGTCACCCGCACCATCGAGAAGAAGCGCGGCCCGGTCGAGTTCACCGTTCTCTATGACAAGCGACGATTGAATGCGCACGTGCATACGCGGCAGCTGGCAGTGCCTGCGAAGAACGGCCGGCTGGCCGTCCGCGTCGAACCGGGCGTGCGCGCGGCCGCAGGCGGCAACGATTCGACCTCCGGCATCCATGACGACGTGCAGGTGCCCGGCTTCTACAGCCTGGCCGCGCAGGACCTGCAGCTTGCGGTCGCACGTGACGAGCGGGCTGAGCCGCGACAAGTGCTCGTCGTCACGCTGAACCATTCGGTCGGTGAGCTCGAACTGCCCAGGCATGTGCGGGCCTGGCGGCTGCCGCAGCGACACCCGGACACGAAGCGGCAGGAAGCGCACGAGCGCGCAGCCGGAAAAGACGTCGCGTTCCCGTGGTCCGATCACAACGTCACGAAGGACCTGCTGGCCGCTTCCTCCGAACTGCCGCTCGCTCCGGTTGCGGGCGACCGCGATCACTACGAGACGCACAGCTTTCGGCACGAGGCGCAGCCAGGCGAGTCCGTCTACGTCCGCGTGGAACGCGGAGTGCGTTCCTTCGGCGGCTACGTTCTCGAGCACGACGCCGAGCGCGCGCTGCGGGTTCCCGACTTTCCTCGCGAACTGAAGCTGACGCCGCAGGGTTCGCTGCTGACATTATCCGGCGCCAGGACACTTACGGTGATGGCACGGAACATCCCGGCAGCCCGCGTGGAAGTCGGCAGACTGCTGCCGCGCCAGGTCCAGCACCTCGTGTCGCAGACGAGCGGTTCTTTCTCGCGGCCGCAGTTCCAGGGCTGGAACGTGGACGTTGACGACCTGACCGAGCGCTTCACTCAAACCATCCGCCTGCCGAAACTGCCCGGCGGTGAAGCCCACTTCGAGGCCCTCCCGATGGAGAGGTATCTCGCCGGCGATGCCGCGGATCGCAGGGGAATCTTCCTCGTGCGCGTGCAGGCATGGGATCCCGAGCGCGACCGGCCCCTGGTGGAGGACTACCACGGGGATAACGAGCGCAGCCGCTGGAACAACGCCGCGTGGCAGGAACTATCCGACGTGCGACTGGTGGTACTCACCGATCTCGGCCTGCTGGCGAAACGGTCGCTCGACGGCTCGCACGACGTCTTCGTGCAATCCATTCCCACGGGCGAACCGGCGTCGAACGTGCTCGTCGAGGTGCTCGGCCGCAATGGCCTGCCGGTGATCTCGCGTACGACCGACGCGCAGGGACACGTGCGCTTCCCCGACCTGGGCGCGTTCGTGCGTGAGCAGGAGCCCGTTCTCTATCTCGCGCGCCGCGGCGGCGACACTTCGTTCCTGCCGCTGCACGGCTCCGACCGCGGTCTCGACCTGTCCCGTTTCGACGTCGGCGGTCTCGCGAACCGGCTCGACCGGGGAACGCTCGCGGCATACGTGTTCTCCGATCGGGGCCTGTATCGTCCGGGCGAGGAGATCCGGGTCGGCACCATCGTCCGCAGCCAGGACTGGCAGCGTTCGATCGAAGGCGTGCCGCTGCGACTGGATGTGATCGACCCGCGCGGCATCCGCGTGCGCAGCGAATCCTTCGCCCCGGGCCCTGCCGGCTTCGGCGAAGTGCGGCACAGCACGCGCGTGAGCTCACCCACGGGCAACTACACGTTCTCGCTCTCCGTCGTTCGCGACGAACACCGCGCGGATCTCATCGGTTCCACGGTCGTGCAGGTTCGGGAGTTTCTTCCCGATCGCCTGCGGATGAGCCTGCGGTTCTCGAAGGAATCCGCCGACGGCTGGGTGCATCCGGACGACCTGGCCGCGCAGGTCAATCTGCAGAATCTCTTCGCCACGCCTGCCGCGAACCGCCGCGTCACGGGCCACATGACGCTCTCACCGGCCCTGCCCTCCTTCCCCGCATTCCCCGGCTATACGTTCCTGCATCCCGAACGCGTACGCGCGCGCGAAGGCTTTACGGAACAGCTGGTGGCCAGTACGACGAGCACCGCAGGCGAAGCCACGCTGCCGTTGGACCTCAAGCGGTTCGCGCCGGCGACTTATCAACTCCACGTGGTCGTTGAGGGATTCGAGGCAGACGGCGGTCGAGCGGTCGGCGCGGAAAGAGCACAGCTGGTTTCGCCGCTGGTCCACCTGGTCGGCTGGAAAGCGGACGGCGAGTTGCACTACGTGTCACGGGGCGCCGCGCGCAAGGTCGAGCTCCTGGCCATCGATCCGCAGGCACGGCTCACGGCGATCCCGGACCTGGCGCTCGTGAGAGTCGAGCGCCGCTACGTCTCAACCCTGGTTCGGCGCAACAACGGCACCTACCAGTACGAATCGCGCCGCCGCGACGTGACGGTCGAGGAACGCGCGCTGGCGCTGCCGGCGAACATCCTCCCACTGGCGCTGGACACCGGAGCGCCCGGTGCATTCGCCTACCTGGTGCGAGATGCGCGCGGCGCAACGCTGGCCGAGATCGAGTACCACGTCGCCGGCGAAGCCAACCTGGCCCGCACGCTGGAAAAGAACGCGGAGCTGCAGATCGCGCTCGCAAAACCGGACTACGCGCCCGGCGAGGAAATCGAGATGCAGATCCAGGCGCCGTACACGGGTGCGGGGCTGATCACGATCGAACGCGAGCGCGTGCATGCGTGGCGCTGGTTCCGCACCGGCACGACGAGCTCCGTGCAGCAGATTCGCGTGCCCGAGGGACTCGAAGGCAACGCCTACGTGAGCGTTGCCTTCGTGCGCGATCCCGCCTCCGAAGAGATCTACGCGAGCCCACTGTCGTACGGGGTCCAGCCCTTCACGATCAGCGTGCAGCAGCGACGCAGCGTGATCCGCGTCGAGGCGCCCGCGACGCTCAAGCCCGGCGAGACCATGACTCTCCGCTACAGCACGGAACGTCCTTCGCGCATCGCAGTGTTCGCGGTTGATGAAGGAATCCTGCAGGTCGCGCGACATCGCACGCCGGATCCGCTGGGCCACTTCTTTCAGAAGCGTTCGCTGCAGGTCTCGACGCTGCAGATTCTTGATCTCCTGATGCCCGAACTGAAGGCGCTGGACCGCGCGTCGGCGCCGGGTGGCGACGCGCAGGCATTGCTCGGTCGTCACCTCAACCCCTTCCAGCGCAAGGCCGATCCGCCCGTGGCGTACTGGTCCGGAATTCTCGATGCCGACAGCACGCCGCGAGATCTGAAATACGAGGTCCCCGACTATTTCAATGGCACGCTGCGCGTGATGGCGGTGGCCGTAGCCGATGACGCGATCGGGGTGCACGAAGGACGGAGCGTCGTGCGCGGTGATTTCGTCCTCTCGCCCAACGTGCCGACGACCGTGACGCCGGGAGACGAGTTCGAAGTCAGTGTCGGTGTCGCGAACCACCTGCCGGATTCTGGCGAAAACGCCCGGCTGACCATCGCTCTCGCAGTGAGCCCCTCGTTCGAAGTGCTCGGCGATCGAGAACAGGTCTTACCGGTTGCTGAAGGCCGAGAAGGCGTCGCGCGCTTTCGATTGCGTACGCTCGAGCGCCTGGGCGCCAACCACCTCGAGTTCCGGGCGGCAAGCGGAGGTGCGACAGCGACTCGCGCCGTCGGGATCAGCGTTCGCCCCGTCACGCCGTTCATGACGACACTGACCGTCGGCACGCTCAAGGACGGCACCAGGACTGGTCGACCGCGCCGGAAGATGTACGCCGAGCATCGCGTGCTGGAAACGGGCATCTCGCATCTGCCGATGACGATGGCGCATGGCCTCGTGACCTATCTCGGCAACTATCCGTATGTCTGCACCGAGCAGCTCGTGAGCCAGGCGATGCCGGCACTCGTGCTCCCGGATCGCCCGGAATTCGGCAGCGTGCGCGCTCGCGCCGCAGAAACCATCGACGGATTGATCGACGAGCTGCGCGTGCGCCAGAACGAGGAAGGTGCGTATCGCCTGTGGCCCGGCGGCAACACGTGGGCGGAGTTCGTGTCGATCTATGCGCAGCACTTCGTGCTGGAAGCGCATGAGCGCGGCCGCCCCGTGCCGGCTGACGTGCTTGCTGCCGGCAACAGGTACCTGCGCCGCCTGGCGATTCGCGACGGCGACGATCTGCAGGCAGAGCGGCACTCGGCCTACGCGATCTATCTGCTCACGCGCCAGGGCCAAGTGATGTCGGCCGAGGCGGCGCGATTGCGCAAGCGACTCGAAGAACGCTACCCGAAACAATGGCAGCGAGATACCGCTACAGCGTGGCTTGCAGCCTCTCTGCAGCTCATGCAGCAGCATCGTGAGGCGGACCGGTTGATTCGCTCGTTGCGCGTGGAAAGCGTGGCGAGCCGCGATATCTATCACGATGCCATGACCGGGGACGCGCTGATGCTGTATGTCCTGTCGCGCCACTTTCCGCAGCGGCTGCCTGACCTGCCGCCGCAGGTGATCGACCGGATGGCAACGCGTATCGGCGAGAACAGGTTCCATTCACTTTCCGCCGGAGCGACGCTCCTTGCCCTCGACGCCTACGTGCGCGCCCTCGAGGCAATGAAGGCGCCCAGGCCCACCATCGCCGAGGTCCTCGCAGACCGCAGCGTGCGCGAACTCTCCCTGCCCGAGGGCCTTTTCCCGAAGGTCGCGTTCAGCGAAAACGCAACCGCGCTGCGCTTTGCGAGCGAGTCGCCCCTCAACGCTTACTATTTCATCGACGAGTCCGGTTACGACCGCACACCGCCGGCGCAGGCGATGACACGCGGCCTGGAGGTCCTGCGCGAGTACCGCCGCCTCGATGCGCCCGACCCGGATCGTTCCGCGGAACGCGTGCAGCTCGGCGAACAGGTCGAAGTACGCCTCAAGTTCCGCGGCCTCTCGGGAACATACCCGGAAGTCGCGTTCGTCGACCTGCTGCCGGGCGGCTTCGAGCTGGTCATTCCACCACAGGAACTCACCAACGCGTTCTACGAAGCACCCTCGTCCGAGAACGAAGCGGAGCATGGTGTGCAGGCCGGTACGGAAGTGTCCGCGTGGCAGTGTCACTTCTGCTACGGGAACACGGCGATGCTGAGTTACGGCGAGCCGCGCGAGGACCGCGTAGTGTTCTATGGCACCGCCACGCCGGAGGTGCGCGAGGTCGTCTACCGATTGAAGGCAACGAATGTCGGCACCTACCGGGTGCCGCCGGCGTATGGCGAGGCCATGTACGATCGCGGGGTGTTCGCGCGATCGGCGCTCGGCCGCATCGTGGTCGAGCGCCCATGACGACGCGCACTGCGCGCAAGTGGGTGATCGCGATCGCGCTGCTGGCGCTGCTCGCGATCGCCGCGGCTGCGGGGGTTCAGTTCTGGCCGCGGCCTCCGCTCGCCGCGCGCATCGCATCGTCAACCGCGGTGCTCGATGCACGAGGTCGCCTGTTGCGGTTGACCCTCGCGCGAGATCAGCAGTATCGGCTCTGGACTCCACTGCCGGAGATTCCGCAGCATCTCGTCGACCTGCTGCTGCTCCACGAAGATCAATACTTCCATCGGCATGCGGGCGTGAACCCGGTCGCGCTGGTGCGCGCGGCCGCGACGACTTACGGCGGCGGCAGGCGCCAGGGTGCTTCGACGATCACGATGCAACTGGCGCGAATGCTCTATCGCCTCGACACCCGGTCGTGGCACGGCAAGATGCGGCAGATGGCGCTCGCGGTCGGACTCGAGCTGCGCTATTCGAAGGCTGAGTTGCTCGAAGCCCACCTGAATCTCGTGCCGTACGGCGGCAACATCCAGGGAGTGGGCGCCGCGAGCCTGGTCTATTTCGGCAAGCAGCCGCGCGACCTGGGTCTCGCCGAGAGCCTCGCGCTGGTCGTCATCCCGCAATCTCCAGCCCGCCGCACGCCATTCGCCGGAACGGAGCCGCGGGCGTTGCGCGAAGCCCGGCTGCGGCTCTACGAACGATGGGCGGCCTCACATCCGCACGCACTTGAGGAGGCCGAGTCGGTGCGCGCCGAGTTGCGCTACGGCAGCCCGCGAGCACTTCCCTTCGAAGCACCGCATGCCGTCGACGCGCTCCTCGCCGGGGGTGCAGGCAGGCGGGCAGTGATCCACTCCACGCTCGATCTCTCGACGCAACACGTCGTCGAGCGCGTGCTGCAGCACTTCGTCCGTGAGCGTGAGGCGGTCGGCATCCGCAACGCAGCCGCCATTCTCGTCGACGCGCGCGATCTGCGCGTGCGCGCGGTGGTCGGTTCGGCAGACTTTCTCGACGACACCCTCGCTGGGCAGGTGAATGGCACGCAGGCGCGGCGCTCGCCCGGATCCGCGCTCAAGCCGTTTGTGTACGCGCTCGCGATCGACCAGGGCCTCATCCATCCGTTGACGGTGCTGAAGGACGCGCCGACTGCGTTCGGACCGTTCAGCCCCGAAAACTTCGACGGCCAGTTCGCGGGACCCCTGACGGCGACCGAAGCCCTGGTGCGTTCTCGCAACGTTCCCGCCGTCGCGCTCGCCGCGCGACTGTCGCAACCCGGTTTTCACCAGTTCCTGCAGTCCGCCGGCGTGGACCAGCTCAAGAGCGAACGTCACTACGGTCTCGCACTGGCGCTTGGCGGTGGCGAGGTCACGATGGAAGAAGTCGCCCAGCTCTACGCCATGCTGGCGAACGGTGGGCGGATGCGCCGCCTGCAGTACACGTCCGACGCCGAGTACAGCAGCAACGCCACGCGTCTGCTCTCCGCGGAAGCGAGCTTTCTCGCGCTGGAGATGTTGTCGCATCACCCGCGGCCGGATGACACGAACGTCAAGGCGCGCGGGCAGTGGCCGGTCGCCTGGAAGACAGGCACCTCGTGGGGTTTTCGGGATGCGTGGTCGGCGGCCGTCCTGGGTCCATACGTGCTCGTCGTGTGGGTGGGCAATTTCGACGGCAGCCCCAATCCCGCGTTCGTGGGATTGCAGGCGGCGGCGCCGTTGTTCTTTCGCATCGCCGAGGCCGTACAGGCAGCCCAGCCGCACCTTTCGCGCATCGCGCGCTTGCCTCCGAATGGGCTCGCACGCATCGAGGTGTGCGCGGCGTCGGGCGAGCTTCCCAACGCCGACTGCCCGCGAACCCAGGAGACCTGGTTCATTCCGGGCAAGTCTCCGATCCGCGTGAGTGATGTTCATCGCCGCCTGTGGATCGACACGCGCACCGGCCGGCAGGCGTGCCCACCTCTGGACCCGCAGCACGCAGTCGCCGAAGTGTTCGAGTTCTGGCCCAGCGACGTGCAGGAACTGTTCGCGCAAGCCGGCCTGCCGCGGCGGCGCCCTCCTCCTGCCGGGGACTGCGCAACCGCGGCGGCAGCACACGGCATGGCACCGCAGATTGCATCTCCGCTCACGCAGGCGACCTACACCGTGCGCATGAACAAGGTCGAAGCGGAGCACATTCCGCTGATCGCCCATGCAGACGGAGACGTGCGCCGGCTGCACTGGTTCATCGATACCGCCTACGTCGGCACGGGTCCGCCCGAGAGCGCGCTGCCGTGGGTGCCGCAACGTTCGGGCCGATTCATCGTCCGCGCGGTGGACGATCGCGGCCGCGCGGCCAGTCGCGAGCTGCGCGTCGATCTCGTTCCCTGAAACGGAGCGTCACCCGGTTACGCGCGATGAGTCGTGAACGTCACGCGCGATGAGTCGTGTACGTCACGCGCGATGAGTCGTGTACGTCACGCGCGATGATAAGGATGCCCCTTGAGGAGGGTCGACGCGCGATACAGTTGTTCGGCGACGACAACGCGAACGAGGCCATGCGGTAGCGTGAGCGCCGACAGTGACCACTGCAGGTTCGCGCGGCGCCGGCACTCCGGTGCGAGCCCGTCGGGCCCACCGATCAGCAGCACGAGATCGCCGCCCTCGTGCATTCGGTCCTTGAACCAGGCTGCCAGCTGCTCTGTCGTCATGCTGCGCCCACCCACCTCGAGCGCGACAACATAGTCGTCGTCGCGGATGCGCGTCAGCATTCGCTTGCCTTCTTCGCTGACGGCGCGACCGTCGCCCCCGGTTCGATTGCCCAGCGCAATCTCCTCGACCTGGATGCGAAAGTCCGGCTGGCAGCGCCGCAGGTAGTCCGCGACGCCGGCATTGACCCACTCCGGCATGCGCGTGCCGGCCGCCAGGATCCGGACCTTCATTCCAACCGCACCGGCATGAATCTCATGCGCCTGCGCCGCTTTATCCGGCGCAGGCCGGCCGCGACACTGCAGTCCACGTTCATACGTGGTCCCCCACCCAGGAGTCTGTGATGAAACTGTACTACGCCCCTGCCGCCTGCTCGCTGTCGCCGCACATCGTGCTGCAGGCGCTGGAAATCCCCTTCACGCGGGTGAGCGTGGATCTCAAGGGGCATCGCCTTGCCGATGGCACCGATTTCTACACCATCAATTCCAAGGGTTACGTGCCCGTGCTCGAACTCGACGACGGGCGCCGGCTGACCGAAGGCCCCGCGATCGTGCAATACCTGGCCGACCTGCGGCCGCAGAAGGGACTCGCTCCCGAGAACGGCAGCTTCGAGCGCTACCGCCTGCAGGAATGGCTGAATTTCATCACCAGCGAGATCCACAAGGCATTCAGCCCGCTGTTCAAGCCGGATCTCGATCCCGCGATCGGTCAACACTCGCGCGAGAAGCTCCATACGCGCCTCGCCTGGCTCGCCGGCCAGATCAGGGACGGCGAATTCCTCATGGGCAAGTCTTTCACGGTCGCCGATGCCTACCTGTTCACCGTGTTGAACTGGGGAAAGTTCACGCAGGTCGATATATCGCAGTGGCCGACCCTGCAGGCGTATTACGATCGCGTCCATGCTCTGCCGGCAACGCAGGCCGCGCTGAAGGCTGAAGGCCTGTTGCGCGAAAAGCGCGCGGCCGCTGGCTGAATAGACTGGAGGTTCGTCGGTTCGCGCGGCGTACGCCTTCGCGAGCCGACACATGCTCGATGGCGCGGATGCCCACGGTATTCGTGTCGCCCGGTTCACCCGCCGGCAATGGACTCCTACCGCTTCGGGTGAGGCGCGCACGCCCCTGTGGGCGCACGCACCCGGCGCACGAAGCTTGTCCGGCGTCGTTGTCTAGGTCATGCGTTCTTCACATCGCGCGTGACTTCGCGCGTGTCCCACAGCTTCTCCAGGCCGTAGAACTCGCGCACGCGCGGCAACATGATGTGCACCAGCACGTCCGGCAGGTCCACGAGGACCCACTCGCCGTCGCGCTCGCCCTCGATGCCGAAAGCGCGGAAGCCGGCTGCCTTCGCTTTCTCGATGACGCGCTCGGCGACGGAACGGACGTGACGATCGGAGGTGCCCGAGGCAATCACCATGGTGTCGGTGATGTCCGTGAGCCGGCGAACGTCGAGCACCTTGACGTTCACGGCTTTCATGTCCTCGAGCGCCGCCATGACTATCGACCTGAGGGCGATCGACTGGAGAGCGGCGGATGTTCGGGCGCTGCGAGCCGCTGGCTTACGCGGACGCGGCTTGCGAGGACGGGCGAGGGTGGCAGGTGTCATGCGGTGGAGATTCCTCCTTTGGCCAGGTAGCACTTGGAATCGAGAATGATCTTGCGAACGGCATCGGGCATGAGGAAGCGCGGATCGCGCCCCTCGGCGACCAGGTGACGGACTTCGGTCGAGGAGATCTCGAGCTGCGTCACGGCATGGATATAGATCGAGCCCGCGCGGGATTCGTGCAGGTCGTTGATGCGCCCGGTGCCGCGATCCACGAGCAGCTCACCGAGCGGTCCCATGCCAGGGGCGCGCCAGCCGGGCCGATGCGCCACGACCACGTGCGCGAGCTGGAGGATTTCCCGCCATTGGTACCACTTGGGCAGGCCCAGGAACGCGTCCATGCCGACGATGAGACAGAGCGAGCGATCGGGATGTTCCGCCCGCAGCGTCGCCAGCGTGTCCACGGAGTACGAGGGTCCCTCGCGGCGGATCTCGCGATCGTCGACGATGAAGCCGTGCTGACCCTCGGTCGCGGCAGTCACCATCTGCAGCCGCACGTCCGCTCCTGCCACCGGCGATTCGCGGTGCGGAGGATTGCCGGCCGGCATGAAACGGACTTCGGTGAGGCGCAGCGCCTGCAGCAGCTCGAAAGCCGTACGCAGATGCCCATAGTGAATGGGATCGAAGGTGCCGCCGAAAATGCCGATCGGATTCATCGGCTAAACGTGCCCCAAGTCATCCGGCAATGCAAAGCGGCTCCTCTGCGCAGAAAGGGGGAAGTGCAATCACGGGTTTTTGGTGCTGATCATTCATCCCGCGAGCGGGAGCAGGCGCAGGCCCGACAGCTGGGCAACGAGGCGAGCCAGTCCGTCCCAAGGGTCACCCGGGCCGCGTCCTTTGATGGCTCGGTCAACGGCGGCGGCTTCGCCAACCAATTGCGCGATCAACGGCAGCTTCAGCCTCCGCACGGCATCGGGAAGCGCTGCGGGTGGCCGCGGCCATGCGGGCAACGGAAGTCCTCGCGCGGCATTCCATAGGGAGCGCAAAGTCGACGCCAGTACCCAGAGGACCAATGTGGGCTCCTCGCCTTCTGCCTGGAGACCACCCAGGATGCGAAGCGCGCGATCGCCATCGCCTCGCAATGCGGCATCGGGCAACTTGTAGACGTCGTACCGAGCGCTCTTCGCAACATTGTTTTCGAGTGTTTGGGCATCCACAGGTCCGGGCCCGCAGAGTAATGCCAGCTTGTCGATCTCCTGCTGAGCCGCCAGCAGATTTCCCTCGACGCGTTGCGCCAGCAGTTCGGCGGCAGCGGATTCCGGCACGAGGCCCTGACGCTTCATTCGCTCATTCACCCAGCCCGGCAACTTGGCAATGTCCACTGGCCAGACCGAGACCCAGCCGCCGTGTTGCTCGAACGCTTTCACCCAGCCGCTGTTCAGCGCCGTACGGTCCAGTTGCCCGCTCAGGACCAGCAACAACCGGTCGGGCGCAGGCTGCTCGACGAGTTCCTGCAACACACTGGCGCCGTCACCCGGCTTCCCGCTGGGCATTTTCACTTCCAGGATGCGCTTTTCGGCGAATAGCGACAGCGACTGGCTTTCCGTGCGCAGCGAATTCCAGTCGAACCCGCGCTCCGCGAAGTAAACGACACGATCCGTGACGCCGGCGGCGCGCGCGGCGCGCCGAATGGCATCGGCCGCTTCGCCGAGCAGCAGCGGCTCATCGCCGGAAACGAGATAGGCTGGCAGGAGCTGGCGCGCGAGGTGGGCAGCCAGCGTATCGGAACCGAGCTTCACGGGCCCAAGCCTACGCGAGCCGCGTTATGTTTGCACCACGGTGGCCCGGGAACGAAAAGCCACTCGACGGACGCATCGAACTGCGAGTGCGGGCAGACACTCTCATCGAGTCGGCAGTAGGATAGTGGGCACACGATGGCGCCCGCGCGCCGGGGCGGAACTTCACATATTTCCCGGCGCGGCGTGGCGTTTTATGCACCGGAGAACGCGTCATGAGCGACAAGGCAAACCCCGTCAGATGGCCGTTGATCGTGCCCTGCCTGGCAATCCAGATCACTATACAGCTGGTCTCGGCACCGCTGGCCTGGGCCCAGGACGGCCATCGGCACGACCGCGCCCGCCTGGACGTGGCACTGGATGGCAAGCGCCTGTCGATCGAGCTGGACGCACCCGCGCAGAACGTCGTGGGTTTCGAGTACGAACCCTTCACCGTGACGGAGCGCCAGGCCTCGGAGCGGGCCACGAAGTGGCTGCAATCAGGGCAAGGCCTGTTCGAGCTCCCGGCCGAAGCAAACTGCCAGCTCGCGGCGAGCGTGCTGCAGCCGCCGGATTGGGCCAGGCGCCGGCAGGAACAGCGTGAGAACACCGAGCTGGCACGCGAAGTGTTCCAGGACGCCAACGTGCAGACGAGCGAGCCGGCACCGCATGCCGACTACCGCGCCCGCTACCGGTTCGATTGCGAGAATCCGGACAAGCTGGACTGGGTGGATGCGCGCCTGATGGAGCAGATGAAGGGCGGCGTGAGTCTCCAGGCGAACGTGATGACCGAAGGCGCGCAGAAACAGCAGCTGGTGTCGAAGGAGTCGACGCGCATCGCGCTGAAATGACGCAACCCGAATTGCGGACGTGACGCGCCTCGGTGCGTCCGCGTACACGCTCTCTGGCCAGAAGATAGAGGCCTGCCAGTTTTGATCGAACGCGCCACATCCGCCGACGCCCGTACGCTCTCGGAACTCGGCACCGCGACCTTCGTGGCTGCCTTCGGCCATCTCTACCGGCGTGAAGACCTCGATGCGTTCCTGGCGCAGTCGCACTCCGAGGCGCGCTATTCCACGATACTGGGCAATCCGAACACGGCCGTCTGGCTCGCGCGCGACGAGTCGGGGCAGGCGATTGCCTACGCCGTGGCGGGACGCTGCGGGTTACCGGTGCCGGACCTGGAACCAGCCGCGGGCGAGATCAAGCGGCTCTACGTGACGCCTCCGGGACAGAACGGCGGCCTCGGCAGCGAGCTCATGAATACGATGCTGGACTGGCTGGCATCCGCGGGACGCGATCCGCTATACGTGGGCGTGTGGTCGCAGAACTACGGCGCGCAGCGTTTCTATCAGCGCTACGGCTTCGAGAAAGTGGGCGAGTACGAATTTCCGGTGGGACGCCAGCTCGACATCGAGTTCATTCTCAGGCGCCCCTCACGACGGGAATAGCGGCGCCGCACTTCGGGACCCACCCCCGACAAGACAGAAAGAAAGACAGAGGAAGGGACAACCATGCCGACATTGTTCGAAAAGATCATCGCCGGGGAATTGCCGGCGAACATCGTGCACCGGGACGACCGTGTGACGGCCTTTCGCGATATCAAGCCGGCGGCGCCGACGCACATCCTCATCGTTCCCAACAAGGCCATCCCGACGGCCAACGACATCGCGGACTCGGATGAAGCGCTGATCGGCCACCTGTTCACCGTGGCGCGGGATCTCGCGCGCCAGGAAGGCATCGCGGACGACGGCTATCGCCTGATCATCAACTGCAATCGCAACGGCGGGCAGGAGGTGTATCACCTCCACCTGCACCTCCTTGGCGGCAGGCCAATGGGACCGATGGTCTCGCGCCCCTGAGGTTTTCCGCGAAAATAGCCCGAAGACAGCCCGAAGACAGCCCGAAGACAGCACTGCCCCCGCAGACTCAACATCATGGCAAAACGCAAGAACGCGACGAAAAAAGACACGAGGAAATCCAGGCCGAAGTCTCCGCGGAAAAGCCCCGCCCGCGGCGCGAAGCCTGCGCGACGCAAGTCGAGCGCGCCCTCCTCCACGCCGGCGCGTCGCACGCCATACCCCGTGATCGAACCGTATCGCACCGGCTACGTACGCGTCTCCGACGTGCACGAGATCTACTACGAGGAGTGCGGCAATCCGCGCGGCAAGGCTGCGCTGTTCGTGCATGGCGGCCCGGGCGCCGGCGCGGGCAAGGACTCGCGGCGTTTCTTCGATCCGCAGCGCTATCGCATCGTGCTGTTCGACCAGCGCGGTTGCGGCCGCAGCCGCCCGGCCGCGAGCCTCGTCGACAACACCACGCCCCACCTGGTCGCGGACATCGAGCAATTGCGCCAGCACCTCGCCATCGAGCGCTGGCTGGTGTTCGGTGGCTCATGGGGAAGCACGCTGGCTCTCGCTTACGCGCAAGCGCATCCCAGCCGCGTGGCCGCGATGGTGTTGCGCGGCATCTTCATGCTGCGCCCGTCCGAGATTCGCTGGTTCTACCAGGAAGGCGCGAACCAGTTGTTCGCCGACTACTGGCAGGACTACCTCGAACCGATTCCTCCCGCCGAACGCCACGATCTCGTGGCGGCCTACTATCGCCGGCTCACCGGCAACGATCCGGCCGCCGCACTCGCGACCGCGAAAGCCTGGTCGATCTGGGAAGCCGCGACGAGTTACCTGCACGTCAACGAGCAGAACGTGCGCCGCTGGAGCGACCCCGAGTTCGCCACGGCGCTGGCGCGCATCGAGTGCCACTACTTCGTGAACCGTGGCTTCTTCGATGACGAGGACCAGTTGCTGCGCAACGTTTCGGCGATCCGGCGCATTCCGGCGGTCATCGTGCAGGGGCGTTACGACGTCGTGTGCCCGATGACGAGTGCGTGGGATCTGCACCGGGCGTGGCCCGAAGCGGAGTTCCACCTGGTGGCCGACGCCGGACACTCCGCGTTCGAGCCGGGTATCCTGCACGAGCTCGTGTCGGCCACGGATCGCTTCGCGAAGGAACGTTTCTAGCTGTCTACTGCGGGTCGTCTGCTGCAAGCTTCGCTGAGCTGGCGACACGACGCGTGTACCACACCCACATGTAGTAGGCTGGAATGCCGGCGAGGATGATCGCGAACGTGACCCCGGTATTGACCGGATCGGTCACGAGCGCATTGATTACCATCCAGAGAGACGCGGCCAGGAACAGCACCGGCACGACCGGATAGCCCCAGGTCCGGTACGGCCGCTCGAGGTTGGGGTGACGCCGCCGCAAGACCATCACGGCGGCCACTGCGAGTGCGTAGAACGGCCAGATCCCGAGGATGAACTTGTCGGCGAGCTGCGCGAAGTCGTTCTGCAGCACGTACGTGACGCCGAGCGCGGTCGCGAGCCAGATCGCGACTGACGGACTCTGGAATCGCGGCGACACGCGCGCGAGGCCCTTGAAGAACAACCCGCGGTCGGCCATCGCGAAGAAGATGCGCGGCCCTCCCATCATCGATCCGTTGAGGCCGCTGAACGTCGACAGCACCACGATCGCCGCAACAGCGCCGGCGCCGATGCCACCGAGCAAGGGGATCCGGTCCGCTGCAGTAGCCGCTATCAGCTTCGACTGTGCCATCTCCGGCAGCGGCACCAGGTAGATAAGGGCCAGGTTGATCGCGAGATACAGGAAGACAATCGCCAGCGTCCCGAGAATGAGCGCCAGCGGCAGCGTGCGCTGCGGATTCTTCACCTCGCCACCCATGAAGGACAGATCCGCCCAGCCATCGTAGGTCCACATGATCGGGATGAGCGCGGTCGCGAACACGGAGATGCCGACGCCCGAGACGAATGCCGGCGTGAAATGTCCCGTGCTCCCGGAACCGATGACGAACGCCAGCAGTACCAGGGCGGCCAGCGCTGAAAACTTCAACAGCGTGGCGACGTTCATGACTGCCGCCGCCTGGCGCACGCCGACATAGTTGACCGTGCCGACGAGCAACACCGCACCCGCAGCGACGTAGTGCACTTGCCGCTCTGTCAACGGAAAGAAATAACCCAGGTACTCGGCGCAGATGGTCGCGGTTGCCCCCAAAGCCGCAGCGCGGATGACAGTGATTTCCGACCATCCGAAGAGAAACGCAGGAAGCGGACCGAAGCCCTCGAGCAGATAAGCGAACACGCCGCCCGAGCGCGGATAGGTCGCCGCCAGTTCCGCGAGAGTGAGCGCACCGAAGAGAGCTATCAACCCGCCCAGTACCCAGGCGATCATCACGGGACCCGGCTCCTGGAGTTGCTGCGCGACCGTGGCAGGCACACGGAAAATCCCGCTGCCAATGGTCGTGCCCACCAGGACTGCTACCGCGCTCCAGAGTCCAAGCCGGCGCGGCAGGCGCTCGCCCCAGGAATCCCTTTTTTCATCTTCTGTCATGCGACGGAGAACTTACAGGCTCGCCAGTCGCCGCAGCACGATGCCGACGAGGTCACGAGCCAGTGCCTCGCGCAGGATCTCCTCTTCGCGTTCCTTGGCGAGCAGCGCCTGCTCGTTGAAGCTGTAGTCGCGAGTGAGCGTGAGTTTCTGCGGCGGCAGCAGCTCGCCCGACATTCCGGCGACGGCGAATTCCACGGTGTAGAACACTTCGTACTCGGTCGGCGTGTTGCGTGCCGAAACGGAAAGCACTCGCTGGCCCGTCTCGTCGCTCAGGATCTTCAGGGTCGCCGTCGCGTCTTCCTTCTTCGCCGTCAAAGTCGCACCGCTGGCCTCCAGGGCGCGCCGCAACACAGTCTGGAATTCCGTGCGCTCGTCCTTCGAATCGACGTAGGTCACGCGCATGATTTCCGGCATCCTGGCAATGCCTTGCCGCTGGAAACCGCAGGCGGCAACCGTCGCCACCAGGACGAGCGCGAAACAGGCACGCAGGTGAACGTGAGTCATGGTGTCAGACCACGATGTTCACGAGCTTGCCGCGCACGACGATCACCTTGCGCACGGGCTTGCCTTCGACGAACCGTTGCACATTCGCGTCCGCGAGAGCTGCCTGCCGCACTTCCTCCTCGCCAGCGCTCGCACCCACGGTGACCTGCCCGCGCAGCTTGCCGTTGACCTGCACCACGATCTGGATCGTGTCCTGCACCATGGCTTCCGGGTCTGGCTTCGGCCAGGGTTCATCGATGAGCAACGTGGGGTGACCGAGGTTCTGCCAGAGCGCATGGGCTGCGTGAGGCACGATCGGCGCGAGCATGAGTACGATCAGCTCGAGCGCCTCCTGCGTGACGCGTCTCCCCATCACGGTGGTGTCCTCGAACTTCGCGAGCGCGTTCATCAGCTCCATGACCGCCGCGATCGCCGTGTTGAACACGCGCCGGCGGGCGATATCGTCGGTGACTTTCGCGAGCGCCTGGTGCACCAGGCGCCGCATTTCGCGCTGCGCGTCGTTCAGACCTGCCCAGTCCGCAGGTTTCGACCCGATGCCTTGCACGACGCCGCCGCGGTTCACGTGCTCGTAGACCGCCTTCCACAGCCGTTTCACGAAACGGAATGCGCCCTGCACGCCTTCATCCGACCACTCGAGCGTATCTTCGGGCGGCGCTTTGAACATCATGAAGAGGCGCACGCTGTCGGCGCCGACTTCCTTCACCAGCGCCTGGGGATCGACGCCGTTGTTCTTCGACTTCGACATCGTACGCATGCCTTCCCATTCCACGGGTTGGCCGTCGGACACGAGCACGGCGCCCACACGGGCACCCTTGCTGTCGGACTTCACTTCCACTTCGGCAGGGTTGAAGTACGTAACGCGCCCATCGGCGCTCCTGCGACTGTAGATGTCATTGAGAACCATGCCCTGCGTGAGCAGGTTGCGGAACGGTTCCTTCGCCTGGATGAGCCCGAGGTCCTTCATCACCCGCATCCAGAAACGCGAATAGAGCAGGTGCAGGATTGCGTGCTCGATGCCGCCGATGTACTGGTCTACCGGCAGCCAGTACTTCGCGCGCTCGTCCACCATGGAGCGATCGTTCCCGGCACTCGCGAACCGGGCGAAGTACCACGAAGAATCCACGAACGTGTCCATCGTGTCCGTCTCGCGGCGCGCAGGCCCGCCGCATTGCGGGCATTTCGTCTCGAGAAAGGCAGGCGTCTTCGCCAACGGGTTGCCCGAACCATCGGGCACGAGGTTCTCGGGCAGCACGACGGGAAGTTGGTCGTCAGGTACCGGGACGTCACCACACCGGCCGCAGTGGATGAGCGGGATCGGGCATCCCCAGTAGCGCTGGCGCGAAATACCCCAGTCGCGCAGCCGCCAGACGACCTGTTTCTCGCCGAGACCCATCGCAGCGAGGTCCGTCGCGACCGCATCGGTCGCTCCCTGGTAGTCGAGGCCATCGTACTTGCCGGAACTCACGCAACGGCCGTACTCGGAGTACCACGGCTGCCAGGCATCGGTGGAGTATTGGCGCCCGCCGAGGTCGATGACGGGCCGGATGGGCAGTCCGTATTTCTTCGCAAACGCGAAATCGCGTTCGTCGTGGCCCGGCACGCCCATGACCGCGCCTTCGCCATAGGCCATCAGCACGTAGTTGCCGATCCACACTTCCGTGCGTTCCCGCGTGAGCGGATGCGTGACGAAAAACCCCGTGGGCACGCCCTTCTTTTCCATCAGCGCGAACTCGGCTTCGGTCAAGCCACCGCGCCGGCATTCGTCGATGAACGCGGCCAGCTCGGGATTGTCGCGCGCGAGCCGCATGGCCAGCGGATGCTCGGCCGCAACCGCGACGAACGTGACTCCCATGATGGTGTCGGCGCGCGTCGTGAACACGCGCAGGAAATCGCGGCGGCCGTCGATCTCGTACGGGAAACCGAAGTTCACGCCTGCGCTGCGCCCGATCCAGTTGGCCTGCATCGTCTTGACGCGTTCCGGCCACCCGGGCAGCTCCTGCAGCGCATCGAGCAGGTCCTGCGCGTACTGGGTGATGCGCAGGTAGTACATCGGGATCTCGCGCTTCTCGACCAGCGCCCCGGTGCGCCAGCCACGGCCGTCGATCACCTGCTCGTTGGCCAGCACCGTCTGGTCGACCGGATCCCAGTTCACGACACCGGTTTTCTTGTAGGCGATGCCCTTCTCCAGCATGCGCAGGAACATCCACTGGTTCCAGCGGTAGTACTCCGCCGCGCACGTGGCCAGCTCGCGGTTCCAGTCGATCGCGAAACCGAGCGACTGCAGCTGGGAGCGCATGTAGGCGATGTTGTCGTAGGTCCATTTCGCCGGCGGCACGCGGTTGGCGATCGCCGCGTTCTCGGCGGGCAGACCGAAAGCGTCCCAGCCCATAGGCTGCAGGACGTTGTAGCCCTGCATGCGCATGAAGCGCGAAATGACGTCGCCGATGGTGTAGTTACGCACGTGCCCCATGTGCAGACGGCCACTGGGGTACGGGAACATGCACAGGCAATAGTACTTCTCCCGGCCGGACTCTTCGCGGGCGGCAAAGGACCGCTCCCGGGCCCAGAGGGCCTGGACCGTGGGTTCCAGCGAGCTGGGCTCGTAGCGCTCTTGCATGAGAAAATGAACCAGAATCAATGCGTTAAAAGGCGTGCCAGAATACACGAGGCACGCGGCCAAGCCTACCGCAAAGCCACACTTGCCCTCGGACCGGGCCGGTGCACCCGGCAGCAGTCCCACGAAAGTCAGATAGGGGTCCTGACGGTATGCGGTAACGCAGCAGAGACCTGCCCGGCACACTGGTACCTTGGCCGTAAAAGCACCACAACGTCAGTCCCGGGCGAAGCCTGCGTCGCCGACGGACCGCACACGACTTGCGGTGGCGCAACGCGCAAATCGATACTCGGACGACCAAGAACCGGACCGGAAACCGAACCAGGCCGCTGCCTTGTCCGCGCAACCCAAGAACGCCACCGCGCGCGCCGAACGCCAGGCCGAGATCCTGCGGCTGGTGCTGGAGGAGATCTCCAGCGAGCTGGAGCTACGGCCGCTGCTGACGCGCATCGTCACCCATGCCTGTGACCTGCTCGGCGCGGACGACGGCACCATCGGCCTGTATGACGCCGACAAGCACGTGTTCCGCACCGAAGCGACCTACCGCATGCCGAAGCGCGAGCTCGGTGCCGAGATGGGAGTAGGCGTGGGGTTGGCTGGCGCGGTCCTCGCCCGCGGCGAGCCCCTGATCGCGGATCGCTACGGCGACATCGGTGATGTACCGCTGCCGGAGCTGAAGGAGAACGCCGTCCTCGGCCTGCCGATTCACGGTCACGGCAAGTTGCTCGGCTTCTTTGGCATCGGCGCGCGTCCGCCGCGGCGCTTCGACAACGAGGACCTCGAGTCGCTGCAGCTCTTCGCGCGCCACGCGGCGATCGCGATCGAGAACGCGCTGCGCTACCGCCAGGAACAGCGACGCAGCGAACGAATGGAGCTGCTGGCGCGCGTCTCGCGCCTGATCGCCGCGGGCCTCGAGCCCGACGAGCTCATCGAGACGGCGGCGCAGGCGATCCACGAAGTGCTCGGTTATCCGAACGTGGTGATTCCGCTGATTTCGCGCGAAGACCCGACGCTCATGTGGTTCCGGGCGCACGCGGGTGAGTACCGGGAAGTCTTTCGCGAGCCGTATGCCATGGCCGTCACGCGCGGTATCTGCGGCGCGGCGGTCCAGGAACGTCGCGCCCAGGTCGTGAACGACATCCGCCGCGACCTGCGCTACGTCGCGCCGCCGCTGCCGATCTCCGTGTCGGCGGAACTGGCGGTGCCGATCATTCTCGGCACCGAAGCGATCGGTGTCATCAACATCGAGAGCCAGCAGCCGTTCCACGACGAAGACGTCACCAGCATGCAGATCATCGCCGACACGCTCGCGGTTGCCATCAAGAACGCGCGCCTGCACGCGGAAGCGCGCAAGGCCGCGGTCATGCGCGAGCGTCAGCGACTGGCGCGCGACCTGCACGATTCGGTCAGCCAGGTGCTGTCGAGCATCAGCCTGATCGCGCAATCGCTCGATTCCGCCTGGGCGCGCGATGCGGCCGAAGGCGCGCGCCGCGCCCACCGCCTCGAAGAGCTGTCGCGGCTGGGATTTGCGGAGATGCGCGCGCTGCTGCGCGAGCTCCTGCCCGACGACGCGCGCGCCGATGTCGAATCGGAGGGGGGCGCAATCGACCGCGTCCGCAGGTTCGGCCTCGGTGAAGCGTTGAAACAGCTCGCCGCGCTGCTCGCGCCGGAAACGCCGGAGATCCGCATCGACTTCAGCGATTACGTGCCCCAGCGCGAGGCGCGCGAAGAGGCCCTGTTCCGCCTCTGCCAGGAAGCGCTTTCCAACGCGATCCGTCATTCCGGTGCCCGGCTCGTCACGCTGCGCTCCTCCCTCTCGCACGCGGACGTCTCCGTGGTGATCGAGGACAACGGCCGCGGCTTCGACGCCGCCCGCGCCAGCGCGACCACCCGGCGGACGGGCGACACCGGGCACGGTTTGCACACGCTCCGGGAACGCGCCTACGCGCTCGGCGGAAATGTCGAGTTCCTGACCACCCCCGGCGCCGGCACGCGTGTGACTTTCTCCATTCCCCGTGAAGACGGCGACGAACCCGAAGCAGGCCCCGAATGACCAACCCGAGCATCCGACTGTTGCTGGTAGACGATCACGCCATCGTGCGTGAAGGCCTGCGCGCGCTGCTCGAAGACACCAGCGAGCTGATGATTGCCGGCGAGGCCAGCGACGGTGACGAGGCGGTGAAGGCCGCACTCGCGCTCAAGCCCGACGTGGTCCTGATCGACCTCAAGATGCCCGGTCTGCCTGCCGCAGACGCGATCAAGCGCATCCGCTCCGAGTTGCCCACGACCCACGTGCTCGTGCTCACGAGCTATGCGGAGGAAGGCCAGGTCCAGCAAGTCGTCGGCAGTGGTGCGCTCGGCTACGTGCTCAAGGATGTCGCGAAAGCCGAGCTGATGCGCGCGATCCGCACGGTGGCTCGTGGCGAGCCGTGGCTGCATGCGGAAGCGCAGCGGTCCCTGCTCGCGCATCTGCGCAAGCCCCCCGAATCCGACCCGCTCGCCGAGCTGACGGACCGCGAGCGCTCCGTTCTCAAGCTGATTGCCCAGGGACGCAGCAACAAGCAGATCGGCAGCACGCTGCATCTCACCGAAGGCACGATCAAGGGCTACGTGAGCAGCATCCTGTCGAAGCTCAACCTCGAGGATCGTACCCAGGCTGCGCTCTTTGCCGTCCGCCACGGTCTCGTGGAGAACGTTTCCCGCTAGCCTCTGCACTCGACGCCACTGGCGGCGAGGGCTAGGCTTCGCCCATGGCTCGCATCGCTGTCGGCGGCCTCCAGCACGAAACGAACACGTTCGCTGACACACGCGCACGTTTCGAGGATTTCGTGCAGGCCGATGCATGGCCCGGACTGACGCGCGGCAACGGCCTGTTCGATGCCGTCCGGGGCATCAACCTTCCCATCGCCGGCTTTGTCGAGCAGGCGCGCTCCGATGGACACCAGCTCGTGCCACTATCGTGGAGCTCGGCTCAACCCTCTGGCCCGGTTACGCGCGATGCCTTCGAGCGACTCGCGTTCATCCTCCAGGAAGACTTGCGTGCCGCGCTGCCGGTCGATGCGATCTATCTCGACCTGCATGGCGCGATGGTCGCCGAACACATCGACGATGCGGACGGGGAATTGCTGGACCGCATCCGCAGCGTCACCAACGATGCCGTGCCTGTCATCGCCAGCCTCGACCTGCATGCCAACGTGTCGGCGGCAATGGTCGACGCAGCGTCGTTGCTGGTTGCGTATCGCACGTATCCGCACGTGGACATGGCGGAAACGGGCGCGCGAGCCGCGTCGCTGCTGCCGCGCATACTCCATCACGTACCGCTGCAACGCGATTTCCGCCAGCTCGACTTTCTCGTGCCACTCGCGTGGCAATGCACGTTGATCTCGCCGATGCGCGAGCTGATGCAGGCCGCAACGGAGGCTACGCGCGGAAGCATCGCCGCATTGGAAATCGTGCCGGGATTTCCGCTGGCGGACGTCGCGGATTGCGGTCCCGCGATTTTTGGCTACGGCGAAGATCCGCACATCATCGAGGCAGTGCACGAGCTGGCTCGCGTGGCGGCTGCCAGCGAAGCGCAGTTCGCGGGCCGCACCTGGACGGTCGATGATGCTGTCCGGCACGCGCTCGAGATCGCAAGTATCGGCCTCGGACCCGTGATCCTGGTCGACAGCCAGGACAATCCGGGTGCCGGCGGCAATGCGGACACGACCACGCTGCTGAAAGCACTGGTCGCGCGTGAAGCGCGCCGCGCCCTGTGTGGCATCTGGTGCGATCCCGAAGTGGCCTCGGCCGCACACGCGACGGGCGTTGGCAGATCGATCGTGGCCTCGCTCGGCGCGAAAATCGGTCTTCCCGGCGAGACGCCGCTGCGTACCGAGTTCAAGGTCGAAGCACTGGGTGATGGGCGCTTTACCGGGACGGGTCCTTTCTATCGCGGCACGCGGATGGAACTGGGCCCGATGGCACGGCTCAGCGTCGGCGACGTGCACATTGTCGTTGCCAGTCGCAAGCAGCAGGCGGCTGACCAGGCGATGTTCCGCCATGTCGGCGCGGAACCGGAACGCGCCTCACTCCTGCTGCTGAAGAGCACCGTGCACTTCCGCGCCGATTTCGGCGATATGGCGAGCGAGATACTGCTGGTGGATGCACCGGGACCCAGTCCTTCGGATCCTTCACGCCTTACCTTCCGCAAGCTCAGACCGGGCGTGCGTTTGATTCCGCGCGCACAGCCCGTGCCCGGCCCGGACCTCTGATGCACCGGCACTCCTCGCCTCCGGGCCTGCAAGAAACCTGTTGGCTGAAATCGAGGCGCGCCTATACTGTCTCCACCGCGATTCCCTTTAAAACAAGGCTTAGTTGAAAAGTAACACCGCCGCAGGGGGAAGCCATGACTGATCGCAAGCAGGTCGGCAGCGTCACCTACACGCAGGCCGGCCAGTCCTATTTTGCAGACCGCGGACTACGTCGTTACGCGCGCGTCTGGTCGCTGTGGGCACTAGGAGTGGGCGCAGTTATTTCCGGTCACTACTCGGGATGGAACTTCGGTCTGGCGCCCGGCGGATTCGGCGGCATTCTCATCGCCGGCATCATCATCATGGTGATGTATTGGGGGCTCATCTTCTCTATCGCGGAGATGTCGCCGGCCCTGCCCCACACTGGAGCCGCGTACTCCTTCGCGCGCAGCGCGATGGGCCCCTGGGGCGGATTCCTGACGGGGCTGGCGGAAAATATCGAGTACGTGCTCACGCCCGCCGTCATCGTGTTCTTCATCGGTTCGTATTTCACCGGCATCTTCGAAACCGCTCCGCAATACCAGCCGCTCTACTGGCTGGGCGCGTACCTGGTGTTCCTGTTCCTCAACCTGCGCGGAGTGGAGCTGTCCTTTCGTGTATCGGTCCTGGTGACCCTGGGCGCCCTTGCCGTGCTCGCGGTCTTCTGGATCAGCGCCATTCCGCAGTTTGATTTCTCCCGCTGGGCGCTGAACATTGCCGCCGGCCCGGATGGCAAGCCGATGGAGCTGCCACAGGGTGGGGGCTCCTTCCTGCCGTTTGGCTGGTCGGGTGCCTTCGCGGCTCTGCCCTTCGCCGTGTGGCTATTCCTTGCGATCGAGCAGCTGCCCCTGGCCGCGGAAGAAACGCACGACCCGAAACAGGAAATGCCGCGCGGCCTGATCCTCGGCATGTCCACATTGGTGCTCTCGGCTTTCCTCATCATGTTCCTGAACTCGAGCATCGGCAGCGTCGAGCCGGCCGGGATGCACGGCGCGTTCACCCTGTCGACATCGAGCTGGCCGTTGCTCGATGGGTTCAACGTCACGACAGGAGGCATGCTGGCGAAGGTGCTGTCGCTCCTGGCGGTCGTTGGGCTCATCGCGAGCTTCCACACCATCATCTATGCGTACGGCCGGCAGATCTATTCGCTGTCACGCGCCGGCTATTTTCCGCAGGCGTTGTCGGTCACGCACGGCACGCTGAAAACACCGAATCGCTCGCTGGTCGCAGGAACGGTGCTCGGGTTCTCCGTGATGCTGGTCGTGTGGTACTCGCTCGGCAGCGACCGCGGCGGCGCGTTGATCGGCGGCACGCTGCTGAACATGGCGGTGTTCGGCGCGATGCTTTCCTACGCGCTGCAGGCCTTCTCGTTCATTCGCCTGCGGCAGAAGATGCCCGACATCGTGCGCCCGTATCGCAGCCCGCTGGGAATTCCCGGCGCGGCCGTCACGATCCTGATTGCGCTGGCGACGCTCTACTACCAGTTGAAGGATCCGGTGTATCGCAACGGCGTGATCGGTGCCGCCATCTGGTACGTCGCCGGCGTGCTCTACTTCGCGCTCGTTGGCCGGCACAAGCTCGTGCTTTCTCCGGAAGAAGAGTTCGCATTGACGCACGGTAAGCACGGGCACCCCGAAACGGAAGGCTACGGCAAGACAGCGCTGTAACGCATGAAGCCCGGTGAGGTGAAAACGGCGCGCGACGCGCGCGCCCTCGTGGAAGAGCGCGGTCTCGAACACGTCAAGGTGGGCGTGTTCGACATCGACGGCATCCTGCGCGGCAAGTACCTGTCCCGGTCGAAGTTCCTGTCCGCGCTCGAGAAGGGCTTCGGCTTCTGCGACGTGGTGCTCGGCTGGGACTCGAACGATCAGCTCTACGACAACGTGAAGTTCACGGGCTGGCATACCGGCTATCCCGATGCGTTCGTGCGCATCCTGCCGGAAAGCTGCCGTCCGCTGCCCTGGGAGGGTGACGGACTTTTCTTCCTGTGCGAGTTCGTCGCACCGGCCGACGCCATCTGTCCGCGAGGCGTGCTGCGACAGGTGCTCGAGCGCGCCGCGAAGATGGGGTACGAAGCGTATGCGGGGTTCGAGTACGAGTTCTTCGTTTTCAACGAGACCCCCGAGTCGGTGCGCGCCAAGCGCTTCCGCGATCTGCAGCCGCTCGCGCCCGGCTATTTCGGGTACTCCGTGCTGCGCAACAGCGTCCACAGCGACTTCTATCGCCTGCTGCTCGACACCTCGCAGGCGATGCGTTTCGAGATCGAAGGACTGCACGAAGAAACCGGACCCGGTGTGCTGGAAGCGGCCATCGGCGTCGACGGTGCGCAATCCGCGGCCGACAAGGCGGCTCTCTTCAAGACCTTCACCAAGATCGTCGCGCAGCGCCAGGGGAAGATGGCGACATTCATGGCGAAGTGGTCGAACGACTGGCCCGGCCAGAGCGGCCATATCCACATGTCGCTCAGGCGCCAGGGCAAGGGCAAGGGCAAGGACAAGGGAAAGAGCGCATTTCACGACGCGAAACAGCCCCACACGATGAGCGAGACGCAGCGCCACTTTGTCGGCGGACAACAGAAGTTGCTGCCGGAGATCCTGGCGATGGTGGCGCCGACAGTGAACTCCTACTCGCGCCTGGTTCCCGGCTTCTGGGCACCGACCGAATCGACGTGGGGCATCGATAATCGCACGTGCGCGTTGCGCGTCATTCCGGGGAGTGAGAAAGTGCAACGAGTCGAGTACCGCATCGCGGCTGCGGATGCGAATCCGTATATCGCGCTCGCTGCTGCGCTCGCCTCGGGGCTGCACGGGATCGAAGCAGGGATCGAGCCGCCGCAGCCGATCGAGGGCAACGCGTACGAACAGGAGCTGCCGAAGAACATCGCCCTGCCGAACACGCTGTGGGATGCCGCGCAGCGCCTGAAGGGCTCGAAGGTGGCACGCAACTGGTTCGGCGATGCTTTCGTCGATCACTTCGCGGCGACGCGCGAATGGGAAGAACGCGAGTTCCGCAAGGCGATCACGGACTGGGAACTGGCGCGCTACTTCGAGATCATCTAGCGGTGTCTCCAACACGTCCGGTCACGAAAGCATCAGAGTCCCAGCGCCGCCAGTCACGTTCCAAAGTAGACTGGTCGATGAGTTTGCTGATAGCGCCTCTGTAGTAACCGGCCACGACGTACACAAGCCGGCGTACTTCGTTGACGTCGTGGAATCGATTCCCCGCTTTACCCCTTGCCCGTTTCAGCTGCTCTGCGAGTTTCCATTGCGCAGGGTCATCAAAAACAAAGTCTCCATGATAAATCTTTGATCTATAGCCGTAGGCGAGGGTGAGTTCACTCGTGATCTTCGCTCGGCCTGCCAACGATGAGGAGAGTAACGCGCCTGCCCGCACTCGCAGCTTATAGCTAACCTCTTTATCGCTCTGGACGAGAAGACTTTCGAGCGCGCTCACGAGATCTGCAAGCAAGTCAGCAAGTAGCACATTTTCCCAGGCCACCGAGAACCTCCTCATGCTGACGGCCACCCTATCCCATCCAGGTTGGCCTTGGAGGGATAGGAATCGCTTCCTTCGCCTGAGATAGGATTCAAATTGGCGCTGAGTGGGTGGCTCTGTCCAATATGGGTATCGTGGTCGCCAAGGCAGCCGGACCACTTTCGTTTGCGCACTACCGACCTTGCCCAGGCCAACAAATGCCAGGCGCGTCGCAGTTGGAATTTCATCAAACAGCGAACGCAGTATTGCTTGCTCAAGGTCTAGGCGCGAAAGCCATTCCAATTCGAGGTACGCCTGCGGTTGTAAGGGATCGCGACCGCCTATGTGCTGGACAACTCGATATCGCATACATAGAAGACACTCGCCCATTGCGCGATACCTTCGAACTCAGACGTTCGCGCAAGCAAGGCGTCCTGAGATGCCAGCTCGGCTAGAAGTCTCGGCGGAAGGCGTTGGAGAGTCAAACCATCACCTAGGTCAGCCCGACGTTTGGGCGTGGGCATGAACGCGACAGGTGCGAGTACGCGCAGGCGTTCCGTTTGAGGGAAAACTGACGCGTCGCATCAAGCTGCCGGAGTGTGTACTGGCATCGATTCTGACAGGATGTGCTAGATTCTCGGCGTATAACAAGCTGCTCCGTTGCCGAAGAGAAGGCGCGACGGAGTGGCAAGAAAGATAAGGACGGGATGTCCAATGCGCACTCGTAAGCACCTTCGCTCGCTCGCTCTCACTACACTTGGCGTTGTCGCTGGCACGCTGCTGATAATTACCTTCGTCGCTGTAGATCGCTATCGAAGCTCCGGCGAAATCATGGCAACCGCGGTTGAACGTGTGCTTGGTAACGAGTGGATCCCGGTCGTTCCTCCGAAAAGTGAACTTCGCCTTGGTATCCCAGCGACGATTGCCGAACGACAAGTAATTCCAATGTGCGAAGACGTGTTTGCCAATCTTGAGCCCAACTCAACTGTTCTTGAGGACGTGAACCTTCGTCTTGCAGTTGATTCCGAGAGTCAGCTCGAAGCCTTGATCGCTAAGGGAATGGCTAAGTGGCTTACCGACGCAGGAATGACGGGTGAGCTTAAGCGCGCTTCGACGATAGCTGTAACTGTCAGAGCCATCGAGAATCGATCATTGTCGATATTGCAGCTTCGCGAGTCTGAGAAGCGGTGGAGTGAAGACTGTATTGCTACTGTGAAGGAGGAGTGGCAAACACTGAAAGAAGAGCCCTTCACCGTCATGGCCGTCTCGTATTGGTCTGATACCACCATACAGGCGTTCGGCCGTGACGGCTCGCGGTTAAGCCTTCACGCGTCTAGTCAGCATGCGCAGGCAGCAGGAAAGCTAGAGGCGACCCTAATTTCAGAAGACCAATACAGCGTAAGGATACCCGGCCTAAGGGCCATAGCTCTTCTTCCGTGGCCTCTTCGGAAACGAGTTGTAGGTCTCGCGCCGGATTCTTTTCGCATTGAGAGTGATGCCGAGCCGTTTACGACTGACGAATTGCAATCCCTGTATCAACGGTTGGGCAACAATTCTTCGTGAAAAGCTGGCTTATCATCCTGCTTTCTCTGACCTCTGTGGCGTGTTCACCTTCCAACGATGCGCCTGCAGACGCGTCTGAGCCGGATCTTGCGGAGATCGTCGGTCGCATAACTTCAACGCCAAACCGCGTTAGTTGGATTATCCCCTTGCCAGACGAGGCGGACGAAAAGGAGTTCAATCAGCTGGAGCAGACCATTGCTGATTTCCTGCGGAACAATCCGTTGGGATCAAGCGAGCACTTTTGGGATGGGGCCATATATCTCAACATGTCCTTGTCCGACTCGAGTTCGGCGTCGCTCATGCCAAAACTGCGACCGGCTGTTCAAATCGGCATTCTGGCTGTCGAGATGCTGTACTACCCCCGAATTCCAGGATCTCCCTATTCAGGGGACATGCTCGAGGGAGTCGTTGGCCATCGGTCCAGTGCAGATTTTCTGTACGGCGTTGTGTACAGCCCTTCACTCACAGCGGATCGAACGTCGCATCTGATATCTCGGCCAGAACGAGTAACCAGCAAGAGAAACATTCAAGGCGGGCTCCTCATGGAAGGAATGCGTGCTCGGGGAGCGCTGTTAGCAGGCAAAGACGCCTTTGTGTTTGCCCATTTCTATGGCCATGGAATTCAGGACGGGTACGGGCACACCGCATTGGTCGTTCCGGCTCACGAACTTTCGAACGCAACCTATACGGGACTCTCAGCTGACAGCCTAATGACGCTAGAAAGCGCGCTAGAAACGTTCTTGGATGGCGCAGTGGGATTGCCCGAAGATTTCGCGCGGGCGATTGGGAAACCTGAAAAGGCAGCTTACTTAACGCAGAGTCGACAGCAAGAGGACTTGAGCCTGATGTCAGGGCCGAAGAAAAAGAAAGCTCGACTAGGCATCACGATGATCATGGAGACTTGCAGCACCACGGTCATCTCAAATCCGAAAGGAGATAAGGGTCGCAAAGCGCGCTTTGCTGCCAATGGGACCCAGCGATCGATGCTTAGGACAGTTAAGCGGGATTGGTTAACAGAGTTCGAGGCATACGCGAACGTCAAGGTCGATCTCGAGGTTTCCTTGGTCGTCGTCAGCGAACCCGGAAAGCAACTGGATGTTTCCATCGATCACAACGGCATGGACGTAATCCTGCAAGTGAAGAGAGCTAACGTACGGCCGGATGGCAGGGTAGAGAAGCTGAATCCCTTGAACTATGGCGTGCTAGCTGCCCGCATCCCACTTTTTATCGAGGAATCAATCTATGCTGCGGGGCGCGCGAAAGCCGTTTACAGAGTTTCTGATATTTCGTCTGACATCGCGTACTACAAGGAACGATATCTGGCGGACAACGCAGCTTACCGGAGTGTCAACGACGAGCGGGTGGAGGTCTCGGACTTTGCCTATTGGGACCGCATGGCGAGCCGGCACAGCACCAAGCGCGCACAGCCTGAGAGCATGGCCATAGTCCGGCCTGAGTACGCCGCGACGTATGTGTTGTTCGCTCCGGGAATCAGTCCTGGAACCTCAAGATTTCAGGTTGAACTTGACTGGAAGGAGGCAGTCCGGTCAACGCAGGGCGAATAGCCCAACCCTAGCCCACCTGCAATCGCCGGATGGCGGTCGTGGTGCCGCGACCCTCGCCGCGTGACGACAGCCATTCCTCGAGCTGATTCGGGGCAACCGCGTTCGAAATGAGCGTGCCCTGCATCTGGTCGACACCCACCTTGTCGAGGAAGTCGAACGCCTCGCGTGTCTCGACGGCTTCGGCGCAGACGCGGATCGACAGGCGATGCGCCAGCTCGATGACGGCCTGCACGATCGTGCTCGCCGTGTGAATCTGCGGCACCTGCGAGATGAGCGCGCGATCGATCTTCAGATTGCTGAAGGGCAGCGTGCACAGCTCGGTGAGGGACGAGTAGCCCGTACCGAAATCGTCGAGTGACAGACCCATGCCGCGCATGCGCAGACGAGTGAGCATCTCCTGCAACTGTTCGCGTTCGGTCAGGGACCCGGCCTCGATGAGCTCGAGCATCACCTGGTCGGGCGAAACGTCATGCTGTCCCATGATCTGAGCCAGCTCGTCCGCGAGCCTGCCCGTCTTGAGGAGCGACGGCGGCAGGTTGATGGAGACCACGAGATCGAGGCCCGCCTGTTTCCACTCGGCCGCCTGGCGAATCGCTTCCGTCATGACGAAGCGATTCAGCTCGGGCATCAGGCCATGGCCCTCGGCAATCTTGAGGAACTGGCCCGGATAGATCATTCCCCGTTCCGGGTGCTGCCAGCGAACGAGCGCCTCAGCGACAGTCGTGCGCCAACCCGTCGGAGTGCGGCTGACGATCGGCTGGTAGTGCAACACGAGCTCGCGTTGCCCCAGCCCATTGCGCAGGTCAGCCTCATTGAGCTCCGTGGAGACTCGAGTCTCGCCCACCAGCATCTTCAACACGAGATTCATCTTCAGCGGCCGGGGCAAGGTGCCGGCCACGTCGATCGACAACGCTTCGCATTCGCGCTTCGCGGCTGCCCAGGTGCGCATGTCGGCACCGGTCAGCAGGATGATCTTCGGCAAAGTACCGAGCGCCGCGAGGGCGCGCAGGGCTTCCGGGGCCTCGCTGCCGCGAGCCTGCAGATCGATGACGACGCCCTGAACGGGGCTCGACGTGAGTTCCTTCAGGCGTTCAACCGTCTCGGCAACTACCCAGTCGTAGCGCAGGGCGGACGCGCAGACGTGCATGGTCTCCAGGAACTGGTGACCTTCGCCGAACACGACGATCCGTCCGGGCTGAACCGATTCATTTCCTGCCAGCATGGTGTCCATTTCTCCTCGGGGAACGCATGGCCGCCTAGTCGGCCGCAGGCGCCAAACCTGTAGTGCCGGCAAGGATTTTCCTCAGTCCGCCGACGCATACACTCCGGATAACCCCTAAAGTGGCGCTGTCGTGCCGGGATCTTGACGGCCGCACTCCGGGAATCCCTTACGGACCTCCGCGCGCTAGAATTCCCTGCCCTCATCCACTGGGTATCCATGAACGACCTGCGAAAGACCGAGCAGCGAACGATCTCGCCCGTCGATGGCCGGGTTTATGTTCAACGGCCGTTCGCCGCGCCCGGCGAGATCGACGCCACGCTGCAGCGCGCACGCCAGGCGCTGGCTGCCTGGCGCGAAGTACCCGTCGCCGGGCGAGCGGACATCGCACGCCGTTTCGCGGATTCATTCGAGCGCCACGGGCCCGAGATCGCCGCAGAGTTGTCGTGGCAGATGGGCCGCCCGATCCGCTTTGCGCCGGGCGAGGTTCGCGGCACGCTGGAACGCGCGCGGTACATGATCGACGCCGCGCCCGCGGCGCTCGCGGACATCGAGGTCGGCAGGAAACCGGGCTTCACGCGCTTCATCCGTCGCGAGCCCCTCGGCGTCGTGCTCACGATCGCCGCATGGAACTATCCGTACCTGATCGCCGTGAACAGCGTCGTGCCCGCAATCCTCGCGGGCAATGCCGTCCTCCTCAAGCACTCCGCGCAGACGCCGCTGTGCGCGGAAAGGTTTGCGCAATGCTTCCGTGAAGCGGGCCTGCCCGACGGCGTGTTCCAGTTTCTCCATCTCACGCATGCGGACACCGGGCGCGTGATTCGCGATACGCGCGTCGATTTCGTCGCGTTCACGGGCTCCGTTGCCGCCGGCCGCGCCGTGCAGGGGGCCGCCGCCGACCGTTTCATCGGGGTGGGCCTGGAACTCGGCGGCAACGATCCGGCGTACGTGCGGGCCGATGCGGATTTGCGGCACGCCGTCGAGAACCTCGTCGATGGCGCGTTCTTCAATTCCGGGCAGTCGTGCTGCGGCATCGGGCGGATCTACGTGCACGAGTCCCTGCACGCGCGCTTCGTCGAGGCGTTCGTGGATCTCACGAACCAGTACCGTCTCGGGAATCCGCTCGAACCCGAGTCGACGCTCGGGCCGGTGGTGCGCACCGATGCCGCCGCTGCGATCCGGCGCACGATCGCCGCGGCCGTGCACGCGGGCGCGCGCCCACTCATCGACACGAAACGTTTTACCGCCGATGACGGCCAGTCGGCGTACGTCGCACCGCAGGTCCTCGTGGACGTGCACCACGGCATGGAAGTCGTGCGCGAGGAAACGTTCGGACCGCTCGTTACTCTGATGAAGGTGTCCTCGGATGACGAGGCGATCCGCCTCATGAATGACAGCCCCTATGGCCTGACCGCCTCGGTGTGGACGCAGGACGAATCCGCCGCCCTCGCGATTGGCGGGCGCGTCGAGACCGGCACCTGGTTCATGAATCGCTGCGACTATCTCGACCCGGCGCTGGCGTGGGTGGGCGTGAAGGACTCGGGCCGGGGCTGCACGTTGTCAGTCGTGGGCTTCGAGCACCTGACGCGGCCGAAGTCGTTTCACCTGCGCACGACGCTGACTTGACGCAGAACGTTCGACGGAGAAAGACATGAGCAGCAACGGGCAACCGCAACTCGCCGGCGCGTGGAACTATCCGACCCGGATCCTGTTTGGTGCCGGCCGCATCCGGGAGCTGCCGTCTGCCTGCAAGGAACTCGGCATGAAGCGTCCGCTGCTGGTCACGGACGCAGGTCTCGCAAAGCTCCCGGTAGTGTCGAACGCTGTCGACCTGTGTCGCAAGGCCGGGCTCGGCTGTGAAGTGTTTTCGGAGGTGCAGCCGAACCCAGTCGAAGCCAACGTGACCGCGGGTGTCGAAGCCTATCGCTCCGGAAAACACGATGGAGTCATCGCTTTCGGGGGCGGCAGCGCACTCGATACCGCGAAAGCTGTAGCCCTCATGGTCGGGCAGACGCGGCCGATCTGGGACTTCGAGGATCGCGAGGACTGGTACACGCGGGTGAACGTGGCCGGCATGGCCCCCGTCGTCGCGGTTCCCACGACTGCGGGCACGGGATCCGAAGTCGGTCGTTGCTCGGTGCTCACGGACCTGCGCGACCACACCAAGAAACTCATCTTTCATCCGCGGCTGCTGCCGTCGATCGTCATCGAAGACCCCGAGCTCACCGTCGGATTGCCGCCGAAGATCACCGCGGCCGTCGGCATGGATGCCCTGTCGCACAATCTCGAGGCGTACTGCGCGCCCGGTTATCACCCGATGGCGGATGGCATTTCGCTGGAAGGCATGCGCCTGATCAAGGAGTGGCTGCCGCTGGCCGTGCGCGACGGCAACAACCTCGAAGCACGGGCGAACATGCTGATCGCTTCGACGATGGGCGCGACGGCGTTCCAGAAGGGCCTGGGCGCGATGCACAGCCTCAGCCACCCGTGCGGCGCGAACCTCAACACGCACCACGGGCTGACGAACGGAGTCGTCATGCCGTACGTGCTGGCGTTCAACCGCTCTGCCATCGAGGGGAAAATGGAGCGCCTCGCGGGCTATCTCGGGTTGAAGAACGCAACTTTCGAGGCCGTGCTGAGCTGGGTTCTCGACCTGCGCTCGACGATCGGCATTCCGCACGCGCTCTCGGAGCTCGGTGTGAAAGAAGAACACGTCGAGCCGTTCGCGAAAATGGCGATGGCCGATCCCAGCACGCCATCCAATCCGCGCCCGGTGACCGAAGCGGACTTCCAGAAACTCTATCGGGATGCGATCGCGGGACGGCTGAACTAACCGCGTCACGACGCTGGCTCAAGACATCTTGCGCCACACCAGCGTGCGATTGTTCGCTGGCATCGCATGGTCCGCCTCGAGTGAAAGGCCCACACCCCGAGCCAGCGAGTCCACGGCATCGAAATCGCGAATGCCGCTGTCGGGGTCCCGAACCTTCAGGTAGCGATCGAAGGCGGCATTGCTTTCGCTCGTGTAGTGGCCGTCATAGTTGAACGGCCCGTAAACGCAGAGGCGGCCCGACCTCGTCAGCACTTCACCGGCACCGCGAAAGAATTCGCGCACCGAGTCGAACGACATGATGTGCAGCGAGTTGGCCGAAAAGATGCCGTCCACACCGCGCACCGGCCATGGCTGCCTGCGAACGTCGAGTTCCAGTGGCGGGGCCAGGTTCTCCGGTCCCTCCGCGCGGACGCGCTCGGCCAGGGACTCGATGTTCTCCGCAAGATCCGTGGGCTGCCATCGGAGATGCGGGAGATGACGCGCGAAGTGGACGGCGTGCTGGCCGGTGCCGCTGCCGATCTCGAGAATACGGGAGACATCCGCAAACGCGGATCGCAGCACGGCGAGGATGGGCTCCTTGTTGCGTTCGCACGCTTCCGAGTGAGCCAGCATTGCTTGCCCTACTTCGAGTCGACGCTCCGCTGCATGACAGCCGGCTGGACACCGCTTGGAGCATCAAAGCGGTCACGACGCCGCGCTGCCACTGCGATAGCTGCGGCAGCCACCAGCATCAGCAAGCAAAGAACGACCACAGGCACGTTTCCGATCATGGCATACGGGGTGAGCCCGGTTCGGGGTGACACGGTTCCATTCAGCACCGCGGGCTTGAACTGCGGAACGCTGTCCACGATCGCGCCATCGGGACCGATGATCGCCGTCACGCCATTGTTGGTGGCGCGCAGCAGGTAGCGCCCGGCCTCGAGTGCGCGCATGCGAGCGATCTCGAGGTGCTGATGGGGCGCGGTCGAGTCACCAAACCAGGCGTCGTTGCTGACGTTGATCAGCACGGTTGCCTCGCGCAGGACTTCGAGCTGCTCCGAGCCATAAGCGTCTTCGTAGCAGATGGTCGGCGCGAGCCGTACGCCGGCCACCCTTAGCGCCGGCTGGTTGCGATCCCCGGGCGCGAAATCGACGTAGGGCAGCGTCATCAGGCGCATCCAGTTGCGCACGAACGCCGGCACCGGGAAGAACTCGCCGAAGGGCACGAGCCTCCGCTTGTAGTACCACTGCGGCGGGTCGTCGAGAACGAGAAGAGCGTTGCGGAAATGCTCCTGCTCGTAGTCAAAACGCAGGATGCCCATGACGACCTGCGATCCCTGTGCGCGTGCATCCCGATGCAGCGCGGCCAGATAGTCCTCGACTTCGTGAGCCAGCACGGGCAACGCGGCCTCGGGCCAGACGATCAACTGTCGCCCGAAAACCTCGCGGGTCATGTCGTCGTACAGGCGCAGCGTCGCGTCGCGGTTCTCCTCCTGCCACTTGAGGTCCTGCGAGATGGCCCCCTGCACCAGGCTGACGGTGAGATCGCCATCGCTTCGCTGTGTCCATTCGCGACCCGCGAGCAATGCGCCCACCGTCCACACCGAAACCACTACGGTTGCGGACACGATTCGCTGCACGGCGGAGCCGCGCAGGAGCGCGACCAGTGCGCCCGCCGTCAGCATCACGAGGAAGCTGACGAAGTAGACTCCGCCCGCCGGCGCGAAGGCACCGAGCCACGAATCGATCTGGCTGTAGCCGAGTGCCAGCCACGGAAAGCCGCTGAGAACCCAGCCGCGCAACCACTCGACCAGGATCCAGGTCGCGGGAACGCCCACGATCCAGCGCAGCAGGCCCGAGGCCGGCAGCCACCGCGCCACGACATAGCCGACCAGCGCGTGATACAGACCCATGATCGCGACGAGGCCGAGCATGAGCAGGAACGCGACCCAGATGGGCGCTTCGCCGAAGACGTGGATGCTCGTATACAGCCAGTACGTTCCTGCCAGGAACGTGCCGGAGCCGAAACAGAAACCGAGCCACGCTGCGCGCCGCGGGCTCGCGCCTTCCCACAGCCACAGAAGCGCCGCGGGTGCGATGATCGCCAGCGGGAAAATCCTGAAGGGTGCGAACGAGAGCGAAAGGCCGGCGCCCAGCAGAAAAGACACCAGGGCTGAGTGGCGGTGAACGTGGGCGGACAGCATCGTTTACTCCGCCGCGGCAGTGTCTTCGGCGCGTGGCGGAATGTCCCGCGGCGTGCTCACGTGCAGCGTATCGATGCGACGCCGATCGGCGCGCTGCACGCGAAACTCGATGCCCTGGACCGTGACCGCTTCGCCCCTTCGCGGCAGCCGGCCGAGCTCGTGTGTGACCAGTCCACCAATGGTGTCGAACTCCTCGTCGTCGAAATCCGTGCCGAAGTAGTCGTTGAACTCCTCGATGCGCGTCAGTGCGCGCACCAGGAACTGGCGCGGTGCCTCGCGGCGGATGGGCTGATCGTCCTCGACGTCGTACTCGTCGTCGATCTCGCCGACGATCTGCTCGATCACGTCCTCGATGGTGACGAGGCCCGACACGCCGCCGTACTCGTCCACGACGATCGCCATGTGATTGTGACTGACGCGGAATTCCTTGAGCAGCACGTTGAGCCGCTTGCTCTCCGGCACGACGACGGCCGGTCGCAGGAACTCACGGATGTCGAAGTCCTCGCCCTTGAGCGCGAAGAGCTTCAGCAGGTCCTTCGCCAGCAGGATGCCGATCACCTGGTCGCGGTCTTCCCCGATCACCGGGAAGCGGGAGTGGCCGGATTCGACCACGACGGGAAGGATCGCATCAGGAGGGTCGTCGCGCTGGATCACCACCATCTGCGAGCGCGGCACCATGATGTCGCGCACCTGCGTGTCGGTGACATGCAGCACTCCCTCCAGCATCGCCAGCGCGTCGGCGTCGATAAGTCCGCGCTTGCTGGCCTCCGACAGGAGCGTTGTCAGCTCTTCCCGATCCTTCGGTGTGCGCAGCCTGCGCAGCCATCGGCCGGTGGCATTGCCCTGATCTTCAGCCACGCGCCATCTCCCGTAAAATATAGGGGTTCGCGATGCCGAGTCCGGCGAGGATCCGGATCTCCCTGCGTTCCATGCGCTGCGCGTCGCGCGCGCGTCCGTGGTCGTAGCCCAGGAGGTGCAGCGTTCCGTGAACGATCATGTGCGCCCAATGCGCCTCGCGCGCCTTGCGTTGATCACGGGCTTCCTGCGACACGACCGGTGCGCATACCACGAGGTCGCCCAGCAGCTTGCGCCCGTCGAGGCTCGGCACAGTTGCCGGGAACGACAGCACGTTGGTGGGTTGGTCCTTGTGCCGATAGCGGCGATTGAGCGAGCGGCTCTCACTGCCGCCGACGATGCGCACGGTCATATCGTGATGCGCGCGCGCCGGCAACGCGGCGTTGGCCCAGCGCGCCAGTTGACGGCGGGAAGGAACCCACGGTCTTTCGGTTGCGTACTGCACGGTGAGTTCGAGCGGATGGCGCTTCACTTGTCCTGCTTTGCCTTGTCGTCCCGGCCCGACGCTTCGTACGCCTGCACGACGCGTTGCACGAGCGGATGACGAACCACGTCGCGCGCGACGAACCGCGTGAAGGCAACGCCTTCCACGTCCTTCAGCACCTCCGCCGCATGATTGAGACCCGAGGCGCGTCCGGCCGGCAGATCGGTCTGCGTCACGTCTCCAGTCACCACCGCCTTGGATCCGAAGCCGATGCGCGTCAGGAACATCTTCATCTGCTCGGTGGTGGTGTTCTGCGCTTCATCGAGGATGACGAACGCATCGTTGAGCGTACGTCCGCGCATGAAAGCCAGCGGCGCCACTTCGATCACCGACCGCTCGACGAAGCGTGCCACGCGATCGAAGCCGAGCATCTCGTAGAGAGCGTCGTAGATTGGCCGCAGGTAAGGATCGATCTTCTGAGCCATGTCGCCGGGCAGGAACCCCAGCCGTTCGCCCGCTTCCACGGCGGGCCGTACGAGCACGATGCGACGCACACGGTCGGACTGCAGCGCCTCTACAGCGCACGCCACAGCGAGATAGGTCTTGCCGGTGCCGGCCGGGCCAATCCCGAACGTGAGATCGTAGCGGCGGATCTGCGAGAGATACTGTTTCTGGTTCGGTCCGCGCGCGTGAATGCCCCCGCGATGCGTACGCACCAGCAGTTCATCGGGTGGCAGCGCGCGCTCCGCGGTCGTAGTCATCATGCCCAGCTCGCGCAGCTGCAGGTGCACTCGCTCGGAACTGAGTTCCTCGGAGCGCGTCGCCTCGAACAGGCGCTTCAGCACGTGCTCGGCATCGCTCGCCGCAGTCGGTTCGCCAGACACCTGGAAATGACCGCCGCGGTGACGGATATCGACGGAGAGCCCCTGCTCGATCTGGTGCAGGTGCTCGTCCAGCGGTCCGCAGAGATTCGCCAGCCGGGTGTTGTCACCGGCGAGATCGAATTCACGCGTAGAAAGTTCTGATGCCACCTCACCCCCGTCCTGCACCAACTATCCGGCCGCCGCTCTGCCGCGCAGGCTGTTCGCCATGGCTTGCGTGATCGTGACGTCGACGAAAGTCCCGATCAGGGACTCGGGTCCATCGAAATTCACCCAGCGATGATTGGAAGTGCGGCCGGCGAGCTGGCGCGCGTCGCGCCTGGCGTGGCGCTCAACGAGCACCCGCTGGCGCGAGCCCACCATGCCGCGATTGATCTCGCGTGCATTCGCGTCCAGCCGCGACTGCAGGATCGCGAGGCGCTGTTGCTTGGTCTCCGCCGTGACATCGTCGGGCAGGGATGCGGCCGGCGTCCCGGGACGACGGCTGTAGATGAAACTGAAGGACTGGTCGAAACCGACCTGGTCGATGAGTGCCAGCGTCTGTTCGAAATCATGCGCGGTCTCGCCGGGAAAACCGACGATGAAATCCGACGAGATCGTGATGTCCGGGCGCGCGGCGCGCAGCTCGCGCACCTTCTGCTTGAACTCGAGTACCGTGTAGCCGCGCTTCATCTGCGCGAGGATCCGGTCCGATCCGCATTGCACCGGCAGGTGCAGGTGGCTCGCAAGCTTCGGGACGCTCGCGTACGCCTCGATGAGGCTGCGATTGAACTCCGCGGGATGCGAGGTGGTGAAGCGAATGCGCTCGAGGGTGTCGATCTGCGCGACGTAATGGATCAGCGTGGCGAGGTCGACCCGCTCACCATCGGGGCCTTGGTCCTCAGAGAGGGGCCCCGCGTAGGCGTTGACGTTCTGGCCGAGCAAGGTGATTTCACGCACGCCCTGCCGCGCCAGCGATTCCACTTCCGCCAGCACCTGTTCGAACGGACGGCTGATTTCCTCGCCGCGCGTATAGGGCACCACGCAGAATGTGCAGTACTTGCTGCAACCTTCCATGATCGAGACGTACGCGGTCGCGCCCTCGGCACGCGGTTCGGGCAGCCGGTCGAACTTCTCGATCTCGGGAAAGCTCACGTCGACGACGGAGCGGCCACGGGCTTTCACTTCGCGGATCATCTCGGGCAGACGGTGCAAGGTCTGCGGACCGAAGACCAGGTCGACGAAGGGAGCACGCGCGGTTATGCCGTCGCCTTCCTGGCTCGCGACGCAGCCGCCGACTCCGATGATGACGCCGGGCCTGCCTTGCTTGATGCGCCGCCATTCGCCGAGGAGCGAGAACACCTTCTCCTGCGCCTTCTCGCGCACGGAGCAGGTGTTGACGAGCAACACGTCGGCGTCGTTGGGATCCTGGGTGGGTTCGAGCCCTGCTCCCGCGCGCAGTACGTCAGCCATGCGGGCGGAGTCGTACTCGTTCATCTGGCAGCCGAAAGTCTTGACGTAGAGCCGGCCGGGCATCGAAGTCCGTATGTGCGCCGTAATTGAGAGAAAGGCCGCAGAGGTTAGCCGGTTGACGTGAATAAATGAAGGCGCGGAACAGTGGCGTTCGGCACTGCTGTTATCCATAAGTGTATGAATTATCACCCTTTATTGCTACGCAGCTGGACCTCCCCGTGCCTGGAGAGGCGCCGTTCTTGCAGTGGTGCAGCACGGGTCGCCGCCCTGCCGATCCTCAGGGCGGCGGCACGAAGCCGAATCGGCGGAAGATTTCCTGCCCGGACGGGCCGCGCAGGAAGGCGACGAAGCCTGCTGCGCCTGGCTTGGCGCGAGCCGTTACCGCAGCCGGATACCGGATCGGCGGGTGCGAATCGGCTGGAAACGTATCGACAACCCGGACGCGTTTCTCCACCTGCGCATCGGTCGCATACACGATGCCAAGGGGTACTTCGCCCCGAGCAACGTAAACCAGCGCGGCGCGCACGTTCTCCGCGGGCACGAGCCGATCGGCCACGGACTCCCATACGCCCAGGGCGGTCAACGCGGACTTCGCATAGCGTCCCACGGGTACGAACTCAGGATCACCCGTGGCGAGCCGGCCGTCGCCCAGTGCAGCGCGCAACCCGAATCCCGGTGCGATCCTGAGTTGCACCCGGCTCGAGCGCGGTGCAACCAGCACGAGGCGATTACCCGCCACGTCGACCCGGGTGGACCGCTCGATCCGGTCGCGTGACTGGACATAGTCCATCCACTCGGCGTCCGCGGGCACGAACACATCGGCGCGTGCACCGGACTCGATCTGGCGCGCGAGCGTGGCACTCGACGCAAAGGAGAACTTGACGGCCTGTCCGGTTTCAGCGGTGTAACGCCCGCCGATTTCTTCCAGCACGTGGGTCAGCGAGGCCGCAGCGAAAATCAGCAGTTCCTGGTCCGCACGTGCTCCAGCGACCTCACCGGGCCTTGCCGGTTCGCCGAGTGCACCCCACGCTGCCAGCAGCGCGGGCAGCAATACGAGTGCTGCCCGCACTGCTTTTGCCATCGCGGCGACGTTTGCCCGGGCGACCTTTACTGCTTGCGGTAAAGGTGCGCGAAGCGATCGGTCTTGCCGCGAATCGCCGGGTTGAACACCAGCGCCGAACGGTCGTCCTGCTGGTTGCGCAGCTTGTCGAAGCTCTTCTCGTACTTCAGGCCGTGCTTCTCGAAGTCGGCACGCGTGAACTTCTCGTCGATCCGGTGCAGGGTGCCCGCGGCACTCGAACCCGTGCCGTCCTGTGCGGCGTGATCGACGATGAGCACGAAGCCACCCGGCTTGATTGCGTCCGCCATCTGCGTGAGGAACCTGTCGGCATCAATCTTCGGCCAGCCGTCCTTCTCCGACACCCAGTACAGGTCGTGATACGACATGACCATCATGGCGCCGTCGAGCGAGTTCTTCGCCAGGCTGAGGTTGTCGTTCTGCACGTTGGAGCGCTTGACGTTCGAGAGTCGGCCAGGCGTGAAACGCTTGACCTGGTCTTCCGCGGCGTACTTGGTGTAGCCGGGGTTGTTGACCAGCAGCACTTCGCCCTTCGGGCTCACGACGTAGCTCACCAGCTCGGAGTAGTAACCACCGCCACCCAGCACGTCCGCAACCTTCATGCCCGGCTTGATGCCGGCGAATTCCATCACTTCGGCGGGCAGCTCGCGCGCATCGCGCTCGCGGTCGGCCGCACTGCGGCCTTCGTGTGCAACTGCTTTCTGATAGCCCTCCGAGGGCGCGCCCGCGGAAGCGGTTATTGCCACAAACAGACTCGGCGCGGCTATGGCCAATAGAACGGAAGCAACCAGCTTGCGCATGGAGATCTCCAGTAGCGGACCTGGCGTCCGCGAGGGGGAGGCGAAGTGTACGCGCGGGCCGCTGGCCGGGCCAAGGCCGCTGGGACCAACGGCCTTGCGGGAGTTGCGTCTGGGCGCGCCACGCCCCTCTTTCTCTTGCGGGGCCCCCAAAAAGTATCGGCGTCCTCGCCGAACTTTTTGGGGTGCGTCAAAACGGAATGTCGTCGTCGAACTCCTCGCTGCCGCTGCCGCTGCCGCGCGCGGGTTCATCGCTCGAACGCGGCGCTCGTGCCTCGCCGCCGCCCGCTCCGCCGCCGCCCGCTCCGGAGCCGCCTCCGCCGCGGCTGCCGAGCATCTGCATCTCGTTGGCAACGATCTCGGTCGAATAGCGATCGTTGCCCTGCTTGTCCTGCCACTTGCGCGTGCGCAGGCGGCCCTCGATGTAGACCTGCGAGCCCTTGCGCAGGTACTCACCGGCGATCTCGGCAAGCCGGCCGAACATGGCGACGTTGTGCCACTCGGTGCGCTCCTGCCATTCGTTGGTCTGCTTGTCCTTGAACGACTCGGCCGTAGCGATGCGCAGGTTCGCCACGGACGTGCCGCTCGGCATGGACTTGGTTTCGGGATCCGCACCGAGGTTGCCGATGAGGATGACTTTGTTGACACCGCGAGCCATTGGGAGCTCCGATTGTGGATGGATGTGGGAATGGCCGAAGGCCAGCGCCGCAATGGGCGGGGCGTATTGTAGGGTCCGCGCGCCGGTCGCGCACCTGCCTCTTTAACCTCCCGGGACAGGGCTTCGGGGCTTTGCGCCGCGAATGCGGCGGCGCGTATAGTCATCGGTCGCCCCTGGCGGGCAGCCTCGTCATGTCACAAGGGCTCCCATGTCCGTCATCCGCATCCGCGGTGCCCGCACCCACAACCTGAAGAACCTGGAACTCGAGCTGCCGCGAGAGCAGCTGATCGTATTCACGGGACTGTCGGGTTCGGGCAAGTCCTCGCTGGCCTTCGACACGATCTATGCCGAGGGGCAGCGTCGCTACGTCGAGTCGCTGTCGGCGTATGCACGCCAGTTTCTCTCGATGATGGAAAAGCCCGACGTCGACAGCATCGAGGGGCTCTCGCCCGCCATCGCCATCGAGCAGAAATCGACGTCGCACAATCCCCGCTCGACGGTCGGCACCGTCACGGAGATCTACGACTACCTGCGCCTGCTGTTCGCTCGCGCCGGTATCCCGCGCTGTCCCGATCACGGCCAGGAGCTCGCGGCCCAGACGGTCAGCCAGATGGTGGACCAGGTGCTGCGTCTCCCGGAGAACGCGGCGCTGATGCTGCTCGCGCCCGTGGTGACGGAACGCAAGGGCGAGCACGTCGAGGTGCTCGAGGAATTGCGCGGACAGGGTTTCGTGCGCGCGCGCGTCGACGGCAAGGTCATCGAGTTGGACCATTCTGCGAAAGAGGGCCCGAAACTCGATTTGCGCCGCAAGCACACGATCGAAGCCGTGGTCGACCGTTTCAAGGTGCGCGCCGACCTCGCCCAGCGCCTGGCCGAGTCGTTCGAGATGGCGCTGAACGTCGGCGACGGCGTGGCCCGGGTCGCGTGGCTGGAAGGCGGCGGCGAGGAGCTCGTGTTTTCCGACCGCATGGCCTGCTCCATCTGCGGCTACAGCCTGCAGGAACTCGAGCCGCGGCTCTTTTCCTTCAACAACCCGGTCGGCGCCTGCCCGAGCTGCGACGGCCTCGGCGTCAAGCAGTTCTTCGATCCCCAGCGCGTGGTCGTGCATCCGCACCTGAGCCTCGCCGGCGGTGCCGTGCGCGGCTGGGATCGGCGCAATGCCTACTATTTCCAGCTGATCCAGGCTTTGGCGAATCACTACGAGTTCGACATCGAGCAGCCATGGGTCGAGCTGCCGGCCAAGGTGCACCAGGTGCTGCTACAGGGCAGCGGCAACGAGGAGATCGAGTTCCGCTATCTCGATGGTCGCGGCCGCTCGTTCAAGCGCCGCCATCGCTTCGAAGGCATCCTGCCGAACCTCGAGCGCCGGTATCGCGAGACGGAATCGGTGACTGTGCGCGAGGAGCTCGCGAAGTATCTGAGCAACCGCCCGTGTCCCGAGTGCCAGGGGACTCGCCTCAATCGTACTGCCCGGCACGTATTCGTGTCGGGGCACAACATCGCAGCCGTCACCCGTCTCGCGGTAGGCGCTGCGCTCGAATTCTTTGCCCACCTGTCGATCGAGGGCTGGCGCGGTGAGGTCGCGGCCAGGATCGTCAAGGAAATCGTCGATCGCCTGCGCTTCCTGGTCGATGTCGGCCTCGAGTACCTGACGCTCGATCGCAGCGCGGAGACACTTTCGGGCGGCGAGGCACAGCGCATTCGCCTGGCCAGCCAGGTCGGTTCGGGCCTCGTTGGTGTCATGTACATCCTCGATGAGCCCTCCATTGGCCTGCACCAGCGCGACAACCAGCGGCTGCTCGGCACGCTCGCGCGATTGCGCGACCTGGGCAACACGGTGATCGTCGTGGAGCACGACGAGGAGGCGATTCTCGCGGCCGATCACGTCGTCGACCTGGGTCCGGGCGCGGGTGTCCATGGGGGGCAGGTCGTGGCCCAGGGAACACCGCGTGACATCGAGAGGCATCCCGACTCGCTGACGGGCCAGTACCTGCGCGGGCGACTGCGCATCGAGATCCCCCCGATGCGCCTTCCGCGGGACAACCGCCTGCTACGCGTCATCGGAGCCACGGGTAACAACCTGAAGTCCGTGACCGCGGACTTCCCGATCGGCTTGATGACGTGCGTCACGGGAGTTTCAGGCTCGGGCAAATCGACGCTGGTCAACGATACTCTGTACCGCCACGTGGCGGGGCGACTCAACGACGCTTCCTACGACCCCGCTCCGGTGCAGGAGATCGAGGGGCTGGAGCACATCGATCGCGTCATCGACATCGACCAGAGCCCGATCGGACGCACCCCGCGATCCAATCCGGCCACGTACACGGGTCTGTTCACCACGATCCGCGAGTTGTTCGCAGCCGTGCCCGAAGCGCGCGCCCGCGGCTACGAGGCCGGCCGGTTCAGTTTCAACGTGAAGGGCGGCCGTTGCGAGGCGTGCCAGGGTGATGGCGTCATCCGCGTCGAGATGCACTTCCTGCCCGACGTCTACGTGCCGTGCGACGTATGCAAGGGGCGGCGCTACAACCGCGAGACACTCGAGATCCGCTACAAGGGCCGCAACATCCACGAAGTTCTCGAGATGACCGTCGAGGATGCACTCAGCTTCTTTCGCAACGTGCCGACGGTGGCGTCGAAGCTCGAGACCCTCGTCTCGGTAGGCCTCTCCTATGTGCGCATCGGCCAGAACGCGACGACGCTCTCCGGCGGAGAGGCCCAGCGCGTAAAGCTCTCGAAAGAGCTGTCGAAACGCGCCACGGGCAGAACGTTGTACATCCTCGACGAGCCGACCACGGGTTTGCACTTCCACGATATCGCGCAGTTGCTCGGTGTGCTGCATCGGCTGCGTGACGACGGCAACACGGTCGTCGTCATCGAGCACAACCTCGACGTGATCAAGACCGCGGACTGGGTCGTCGATCTCGGACCCGAAGGCGGCGTCGGTGGTGGTACCGTGGTGGCGGTGGGAACGCCAGAGGATATCGCTCGCCACCCGACGTCGTACACCGGGCATTATTTGCGCGCGACACTCGCGCGCTCGCAGGAGCGAACTCAGCGCATCGCGGCCGGCGGCTGACGCCAGCCGCGACGCGGGCGAAAAGTTGCGCGCCCGCGTGGCGAAGACGTCCGGATCAGCGGGTGGAGACTCTTACCGCCAGCAGTACTGCGTATCGGGCGCGCTCGTCTGCTCGCCCGCGGCGTTGATGTTGAATTGCTGGCACTGATCGTCACCAGCCTGGCCGCCCGCAGGCACAGCTTGTGCCGTAAAGGCGGTGACGGTGCCACCGACCGTGACCGTGTAGTACCCGTTCGGCGTGGTCGAAGCCAGTCCCAATCCGGCCGGCGGAGCGGCGGTGAGGCCTGCAGTCGTATTGATGTAGCGCCCGTTCTGCAGGAAGAACTTCTCCTGCGCGCTACGGAGCTGGAGCAGCGCGGTCGTCGCTTCCGTGCGGTGCGAGCGCACCAGGTAGCTGCGATAGGACGGAATGGCGATCGACGCCAGCAGCGCGACGATCACGATCACCACCATGAGCTCGAGCAGCGTGACACCTTGCATTCTGCGGAACATGGGACTGCCTCTTGGTCTGCGGCGCCCCGCCCGCGGGGCGCCGTGAGTTTTGTCAGAGCTGCCTCTTAGTTGGCGCCGGACTCGCGCCAGTACGTCTTCACGCGGCTGTCGAAGTCCCGGCACGCACCGAGCACTTCCACGCCCGACAAGCATACAACCGAATCCTTCCCAGGGAACAGGAAGGCGATCTCCGGCGCGATGCCACCCTGCTTCAGGTCGTCGTAGCGATCGTCCGGTGTCAGCGGATCCGGGACGCCGTCGCCATCATTGTCGCCCGGCACGCCGCTGCCACCGCCACCACCGGCACCACCCCCGCCGGCCAGTGAGCCGTCTCGGTTGCGGGGGATCGGCGCGCCGCTGAGCGCGTTCACGAGGTACGCGCGGTTCGTGCCCGTGCTCGACGCGCCGCACGAGGTGGTCGAAGTGCCGTTGGGCGGCGTGTACGTCGTGAAGAAGATGATGTTGCTGAACGTGTTCGACGGACTCAGCGACTTCTCGCCACGCCAGGCGGGGCGGTTCAGGAACAGCTTCCAGCCTGGCGAGCCGGCCGGCACCGCAGGGTTCACGTCCGTGGTGATGTCCTGGAGCGTCGCGTCCGTGATGCGCGTGAAGCTGTTGTACTCCGTCTGCGTCATCTTGCGGAAGCCGTTGTGGTCGCGAACCGAGTAGAAGCGGTCCTGCACGACCGTATTCAACGGGTGGCCGCGATAGCCCGAGCCGATCGCGATGTTGATGAAGGGCAGGGTTCCCGCGCGCTGCACCGCCGACACGTCCGGAGAGCTATAGAACTTGCGAGCGTTTGCTGCCACGGGGGTCGCGTCGTCGTGTGTGCCAAGCGAGGCGATCACGCCACCGGCGACCAGCGTGCCGGCCGCGTTACCGTTGGTGATGTCCCAGCGCCAGATCTGCGCGCCGAGGTCGCCCGCATACATTCGGTCCGCATAGCCGTCACTGTCCGTATCCAGCACCGAGATGGCACCCGGGATGCTGTGCGTCATGCGCGTGTTGTTCAGGTTAGAGCCTGACGGACCCGCGTGCCACAGAAGTGTGCCGCGCAGAGCGTCCACGATGTAGACGCGGTTGCCGACGGCAGCGTTGGCGAGGTACATCACGCCATCTTCCTGTGGATCGTAACCGCCGCCCATCACCAGGACGAGCCGCTGCGAGTTCTGGGTCGCGCCACTCACGTTTACGCGCGTCACGACGGGCTTGGACCACGCCTGGCCGACGCCGGGCAGGGTCGAGGCGCCGATGGTCCACATGTACTTCGGCTGCGCCTTGTTGGTCACGTCGATCGCGTAGTACTGGTTACCGCCGCGGCCCATGCCGAAGTAGAGAATCACGCGGTCGTTCGAGGACGAGGTGATCACGCCGTCGCCGTTGACGTCGTAGCGCAGCACGCGGATTTCACCGTCCAGCGTGTACTGGCGCGACGGCACCGGGTTGTCGAAGTACAGCTCCTTCAGGTTCGGCAGGAATTCCTGCGGAATGAAGGACCACAGCTCCACACCGGTGGACACGTCGAAGGCGTGCAGATAGCCATCGTTGGTAGTGACGTACACGGCCGCGTCGTTGAGGTCGGGTGACGCAACCGTACCACCGTAGATCACCACTTCCGGCGGCGAGTGAATCGGGTCGCCCATGGCGTAGCGCACGAGCGTGGCGGCATCGCCGTCCTCGTTGGTAAGGTCCTGGCCACGCGCCCAGTTGATCAGGTCGTCTCGCGTCGGGTCGCCCGGCGCGCCGAGGCTCAGCGCTGTAGCGGTGAGCGAGGTGTTACTCGTGCTGAACTCGTAGTTGACGCTCGAGGTGAGTGTCACCGGCGATCCCGGGTTAGCGCCCAGATATGTGTAGACTCGCCGATTCGCCGGCAGGGGCAGCTGGCTGGATGCGCCGCCTTCCTTCACCTCAGAGCCGTCGGAAACCGGCGACCAGTAGCTGCGCGCACCGTCCGCGAAGAAGCCCGTGTTCGGGTCGACCGCGTTGTTGGCATCCTGGTCCTTGATGACACCTTCAACGACGCGGTACTTCTTGATGTTGCCTGGCCAGTGCAGGCTGGCGTTCGGCTGGAAGACCGACACAAAGAGATCCTCGAGCGTCTGCGTGCGGTTGAACGCGTTCACCGCCACCGTGGGCGTGGTGAACGTCGTGCTCGTCTGAAAGATGCTCGTCACGATCGCGTTGAATACGGCGGTGAGGCCGGTGAGGTCGGTCGCCGTGTAAGCGGTGCCGCCGCCGCGCGTCGCGGCGTTCTGCAGGTACGCCACAGGGCCGGGTCCAGCAACGTCGCTGCCGAAGCCGATGTAGTACGAGGTGACGTTCTGCTGACCCACGACGTCGGAGCGCAGGTCCGCGCGATACATGTATTCCGAAAGTGCACCCAGGCAGCGGCCTGAACCCGCTCCCGCGCAACCCACGCCGCCCAGGGTGGAGAAGTTGGGCAGGCTGGTGATCCCGACGTCCGCATCGTTGTCGGAGGTCGGCAGACCGTCCGTGAGATAGACGATGTAGTTGCTCTGGCACGAGTCGGCCGCGGGGCTGATGTAGCGGTCGCCGATACGGGAACCGGGAACGCTCGGGTACGGCTGGATATTGGTGAACAAGCACGAGCCGACGGCGCCCGGAACGGAGACGTTGTCGGTGCACAGCCGCGAAGGGTTGCCGTAGCCGACGTTGCCGCCGCTGAAATAGCGATACGCCTCGAACAGCGTTTCCGACAGTGGCGTGTTGCCATACGGTTCGTACAGTCCGCTCTTCGTGATCTCCGCGATCAGGTCGGCCCGCTTCGGCTCGAGCGGCGAAACCGGCGACATGACCATGCCGCCCAGCCCACCGGCGTCGTAGCGCATCACGCCGAGGTTCACGTTGGGCAGCGAGTTGAGGAAGCTTGCCGCCGCCGCCTTCACCACATCCATGCGCGTCTGGATCGCGGTGGAGCCGTTGCGCACATAGTTGATGTAATTCGGGCTGTACAACGTGCGAGCCAGGCCGGTATTGCCGGACACGCTCCACCAGGACTCGGATGACGTGCTGGTCCAGCGGCCGGGAATCTGGCTATTGGCACCGCTGCGTGGCCACTTCGAAGCTGCAGTGGCGTCCGGACCATGGACCGCACTGTCAGCGAGACACTCGACATCGGTGGCATAGTTGGAGCCGCTGATCGTGCCGCCGCTGGTGGTGGAACCGTTGGCGTTCGCGAGGCTGCTCTGCCACGTGCGGCTGGTGCCCGATCCACGCCAGCGGATGAAACGGTCGCTATAGAAACCCGAGCCTGAAGAGCCGATACCCCACACGAGTTGCACCACGGCGGCGGCGCACTTGATCTCGCGTGGGTTCGCGACACCAGCCGACGCGAAAGGCGTGCCGGAGCTGCTCAACTGGATATATGAAAGGCCACTGCACGTGTTGGGTGCCGTGCCGCTGGTTGAATAGTAGATGCGATCGTTCTGGCAGCTCGTGCCGGAGTTGCTGTACGTCTGCGTGGGATCGTACGGCAACTGCGTCGTGCCGGCGGACTCGTTCATACTGCCCGACGAGTCGATGACGAGCAGGATGTTCGACTGCACCGTGTCGCTGGGCTGCGAGATGAAGATCTCGGTGTCGTCGGCCAGGGCTGACGAGGCACACAGCATCGCGGCGGCGATGCCGGCGGCAAGCGTGAAGCCGTGAAGTTTGGGGTGACGCATCGAAAACCTCGGATAGATCGTGTGGCTCACGTGAGCGGTTACGGAGTCAGCGCGGTCGACGTGGGGTCGAGCGGAGTGACCGTGGGATCCTTCGGAGCGATCACGGCCACGCCCTGGAAATTGTTCGACACGGCGTTACGGGTCGACGACCCGTTGCTGTCGATCTGGAAATGGAACGTGGAGAAGCTGTCCCACGTGTTGCCCCAGATGGCCGGCTGCGCGTTGCCGCCGAGCTGCGGGCTGATCGTCGTAGCGAAGAAGTCCGTGGTCGTGCCTGTGATCGCCGTCGTGGCAGTCACTTCCGGCGCGGCAGCCGGATTGAAGTTGCCGTTGCGCAGCGCCAGCGTGATACCCGTCTCCGCGGCCTGAAAGGCGTTCGACTGGAATTGCGTGTTACCGGCCATCACGAGTTCCGTGCTGGCGGTGTTCACGGCCGAAACCGCGAGCAGCGTGAGGACGAGCAGCAGCAGCATGCCGACCACCAGGGCCGCGCCGCTCTGCTTCTGCATGGATTTCGTGGACTTCATGGCAGTGCCCCTCAGGTCCCGAGCGCGTTGCGGATCTGGATGGTTCGCGACATCAGGATGCGGTGGAATCCGTCGTTCGGGCGGTACGCCTGCGTGGCGGCGCCAACCGCGTTCAGGTTGGCCGTCACGCCATTGGCCAGCGCGCGGTCGCCGTACTGGTAAGTCTGGCCGTCGACGAAGCCGGTCTCGGGCCGATCGGCGCGCACCAGCAGCCAGATGCGAACCGAAACGATCTGCGAATCGGCGGGAACGGCGTTCGGATTCACGTATTGCGTGGCGGTGCCGCGCGCGCCCGTCGGGTCGACACCCAGCTGCACCTGCATATCCTCGATACCGGAAATCACTTCTTCGCCGATGAACGCCAGTGCAGCTGCCTCGGCGGCCGTGGGCAGTCTCCACCGGCGCAACGCCGGCACGGTCGTGTCCTGGGCGGATTGCCGGGCGACGTAGTACGCGTTTACCACCAGCGGGTTCACCTGCCCGTTCGGGGCCGCAGTGCAAGCGGTGTTGTCGTTGAGCAGCCGTCCCATCATGCGCGTCGAGCAGACGGTGAGCCGGTTGCTCTCCGTGGCAGCCGAAGCAACCGTGGACACCCGACGAATCGTGAGAGTGTCCGACGACGCCACAGCTCCACCGCCCTGTGCCCCGCAACCAATCCCGTACTGGTTGTTGTTACCCTCGATGCTGCTGTTCAGGTCGTAAGCGAAATTGTTGCCGCACGCTGTTGGCGCTCCGGCCGAACCCGCAGTCTGTGGTGCCTGGCCCGTGATCACGCTGGCGCCCTTCACGAGGCCCCAGTAGTTGGACATGCGGATGTCGGGCTCGATGACGCTCATCGCGAAGCGCCCGGTTTCCTGCAGGCGCGCGACGATGTCATTGGTCGTGTAGTTGTTGCGGCTCTGGTTATAGACGTAGACTGCGCCGCCGATCAGCACCAGGCCGATCACGAGGGCGACCATCAGCTCGATGAGGCTGACGCCTCGCTGCCGCAGAACCATTCCCGCCGCAATCGCGTTGCTATTGAGGCCGCGCGTCATATCTGCATTCTCAGGTTGTACGAGACGACCTCGCCGCCCGGCTCGGTCCAGGAGACCGTGATGACGTAGGCATCAGGGGGGCCCGGATTGAGCGCAACCGCGCCCGCCCCCGAAGGCAGAACGCCAAGCTGCCCGCGCCACCGGAACACGTCGTCCTCGGCCATCTGCTGCGCGGAGCAATCCACGCCCCCGGCGACGCAGCCGCGATCCCCGCCAGCGCCGGCGTACGACGCGCGGCCAAAGGGATTCGCGCGGATGCGATCGGCCATGTCGCTCGCGAGGCTCACGGCCTGTGTGCGATACAGGGCACTGCCACTCGCCCGCAGCGTCGTGACATACAGGCCGGCGATGCCGAGCATCCCGACCGAGAGAACGACCAGGGCGACCAGCACCTCGACGATGCTGAAACCGCTGTTCCGGCGAACGTTCATCTTGTTCGTCATCCCTACTCCCAGGAAGTGTTGTGAACTGTCTTACGGACAGCCCGCATTGATGATGGCGAGAGCGTTCTCGACATCGGCGTGAACTCGAGTGACGCGTGCTCGACCGGTCGGTGCGATCTCGATCGCACGGGCCGCAGAAGCACCAATGCTCGTATTCAGGCCACGCTCGTCGCAGATGACGACGCGCGTGCTCGGCGTAATGCCGCCGCTGGCCGGTGCCAGGAAACCGATCGGCTGGTATTTCACCCGGCCGTTGTTGTCGGTACGCACGGTCAACGTGTTGTGGAGCGCCTGCTGGCGCGACAGGACTGGTTCGGCCGCGACGTTATCGATGACCCAGTCGTTATCCGCGTCCACCCAGACGACCCAGGCGGTGAACGCACCGCCATTGCATACAGGCGGCGAAGCATTCGGGCTGCTCGTCGCGCAGACAGCCACGGGCAGCTGCCGCTTGACCGCTTCGTTGCGCGCCAGCTGTATTGAGGCGAGCAAGTCGTTGCTCGCCGACGTGAGCCGGCTGTTGCGGATGAACTCGCGGAAGTTGGGAACGGCGAGACCGAGGAGCATGCCGGCAACCGCCAGTGCGACCATCAGTTCCATGAGGTTGAAGCCGGATTGCCGGCGACGGGCGCCGGAGAGCATCGCGTGCAGTTGTTTACGCATGGGGCGCCTTATCGACTGAGGCGCTTGGGGGCTCAACTCGGCCCGACGATCGTGCTGAAGCGGCGGATGAGTGGCCTCAAAGTGGAATGCGCGTCACATTTTGAACGCGCGTGACGCGGTACTCAGGGCACTGATTCACGCAACATAATGTGAAGGGGCCCACAGCGTGGACCAAGACGAGGGCGACAACGCCTGATGCGCGCCCGCGCCTCGTGCCCGCACTCTTCTTATATGAGCTCTTTCCGTGCGGCTACTTCTCGGGGCGCCGGAGCATCTTGCGGATCTCGGCCAGGTGCTGTTCCTCGGCAGCAATCTGGGCGCGGGCGTATTCCTCGAGCATGACACTGCGTCCCGCGGCGAGGTCCAGCAGCTTCCGGTACTCCGCAAGGCCAATCTCCTCGTGCGTGGCCGCTTCCTTGAGGATGTCATCGACACTGTGCTTGTGAGTTTCGAGGAGCTCGCCGATCCGCAACGACGGGTGCCCACCCAGCGACGTAACGTGCTCACCCGCCAGCACCGCGTGCGCGAGCGACTCGTCGGCCTGGCCGCGCAGCCATCCCGTGATGGGAATGCGATTGTGGCCAAAGATCATGAAGCTGTAGTGCATGTAGCGCACCACACCCGCGAGCTCCAGCTCGAGGATGCGGTTGAGGATCTTTACGGCTTCTTCGTTTTCGAGGCCGGCGCGCGCGGTGGGCATGATGGACTCCCCTCTCGTTTTGTCTCATGTTAGGCGCCGCGTAGCCCGCTGTACAGGCGACAACCGCGGCGAGCCCGACGCAGCGAGAGCAAGAGGTCCCCATGTCCGAATGGAAGCACGAAGAATTTACGGTGACGGACGAGCGCTCGCGGCTCGACCTCGCGGTCATCCACTCATTCCTGCTGCGTTCGTACTGGGCGCCGGACGTCCCGCTCGAAATCGTGCGCCGCTCCATCGAGAACTCGCTGTGCTTCGGTGCGTTCGCGGGCGAACGGCAGATCGGGTTCGCGCGCGTGATCACCGATCGCGCCACGTTCGCGTATCTCGCCGACGTGTTCGTGCTCGAGGACTGGCGCAGGCGAGGCGTTTCGAAGTTCCTGGTGCGCTGCATCCGTGAGCATCCCGAGTTGCAGAACCTGCGCCGCTGGATGCTGGCGACCGCGGATGCCCATGGCCTGTACCGGCAGTTCGGTTTCCACGAGCTGCGCGAGCCGCAGCGCCTGATGGAAATCGTCGACCGCGACGTCTACCAGCGGATGCGTTGAGCCGGGATGTGTTCGAGCCGGGATGTCAGCGCAACCGGTCGACGGTCGTGCTGGTCTTGCGGCCCACGTGTTGCAGGCGGTAAGAACCCACCGCAGCCTTGCGGATCACGACCTCATCACCTGGGCGAAAAGTGAGCTGCGGCTTCACTTCGGTCTGGACCCAGACCTGTCCATTGTCGAGCGTAAGCTCGTACTCACCCCGCGCGCGACGCGCGACTCCTGTCACCCGCGCTCGCAACGCCGGGATTTCCTCCTTCGCGACCGGCGCGGCGGCACCGAAGCGCTCCTGCGGAGTCGTGCGAAACAGCGCGTCGTAGCATTCCAGCCGTTGCTTGTCGTCTTCTATCCTTGCGCAGGCGCCGGGGTCCTTGCGTTCCTCTGCTTGCGCATCGGGAATGGCACTGGCCAGCGCGAGCAGCGAAGTTGCGAGAACGTAGCGCGCAATCAGGGTCAGAGCCACGGTCAATATCCTGCGGCGTGGCCGTCCTTGCGCGATTCGGAAGCGCCGATGTAGACATTGTTCGCGGCGTCACGCCGAATGCCCTGGTAGCCGCCCATGTCACCATCGGCTGCGGTTTTCACCTTGTGGCCCCGGGATTCGAGCTGCTTTGCGGCTTCGGGACCCAAGCCCGGCTCGAGAATGACCGTGCCACCGTCCTTCATCACTTCATCGGTCGGCTCGCTGGATCCGTCATGGCGAACGCGCGGCGCATCGCCCGCCTCCTGCAGGTTCATGCCGAAATCGATGATGTTGACCAGCACCTGTACATGACCTTGCGGCTGCATGGCCCCGCCCATCACGCCGAAGCTCATCCATGGCTTGCCATCGCGCGTGACAAACGCAGGAATGATCGTCTGGAACGGGCGCTTGCCGGGCGCATACACGTTGGGGTGACCTTCCTTCAGGCTGAAGAGCTCACCCCGATCCTGCAGCACGAAGCCGAGCTTGCCGGGTGTCATCCCCGAACCCATGCCGCGATAGTTGCTCTGGATGAGCGAGATCATCGTGCCATCGCGGTCCGCCACCGTGAGATAGATGGTGTCGCTCTGCTCGAGCACGCTTTCGTCTGTTGCGTACTCTGTCGCGGCCTTCGCGGTAATCAACGCGCGCCGCCGGGCGGCGTATTCCCTGGAAATGAGCCTGGCAACCGGAACGTGGCTGAAATCCTGATCGGCGTAGAAGCGCGCGCGATCTTCGAAGGCGAGCTTCTTCGCCTCGACGAAGAGATGCAGGTACTCGGGGCTGCCGAAGCCCATCTTCGCAATGTCGTAGCCCTCGAGGAGGTTCAGGATCTGCAGCGCCGCGATCCCTTGGGTGTTCGGCGGCAGTTCCCAAACGTCGTAACCGCGGTAGTTGGTCGAAACGGGCTCGACCCACTCCGACTTGTGAGCAGCGAGATCAGCGGCGGTCAGGAATCCGCCCTGCTCGCGCATGTACGCTTCGATGCGCTTTGCGATGTCGCCGCGATAAAACACGTCGCGTCCACGCTTCGCGATCTGCTCGTACGTGCCGGCGAGCCAGGGATTGCGAAAGATCTCGCCTTTTTTCGGGGCGCGGCCGCCGGGCATGAAGATCTCGGCAAAGCCGGGCCACTGCTGGAGGAGCTCGGTATTGCGCGCCCAGCCCGCAGCGATGACCTCGGTCAAAGGAAAACCGTCGCGTGCGTACGAAATCGCCGGCTCGAGCACGTCGGCCATGGGCAACTTGCCGAACTTGCCGTGGAGCTCGAACCAGCCATCGACAGCGCCTGGAACGCTGACGGGCAAGGGCCCGCGCGGCGGGATGTGCGTGAGGCCGAGCTTGCGGAAGTGTTCCAGCGTGAGTGAACGCGGTGAGCGGCCGCTGGCATTCAGACCGTAAAGCTTCTTCGTCTTCCCATCCCAGACGATGGCGAACAGGTCGCCCCCGATGCCGCAGCCCGTCGGCTCCATCAGGCCGAGCGCGGCATTCGCGGCAATCGCGGCGTCGATCGCGGTGCCGCCTCGCTGCAGGATGTCGACAGCGATCGCCGTCGCCAGCGGATGACTGGTGGCCGCCATGCCATTCGCGGCGATCACTTCAGAACGAGTAGCGAACCTGGATCCTCCGGGACGATCGACAGCATTGGCGGAACTGGACGAGAGGACGAAGAGCGCAGACAGCGAACCCAGCATCAGCTCACGAATCGGCGAACAAATCATTTCCAGGCCCCCGGCAGCGCAAGAGCGCCACAGCCTGAAGCGGCATCGCGCAAAACTCAAGTCAGCGATCGCTGGTAGTCCGGAACACCTGGCGGACCTCGCCGTCCTGCACGCGCTCGATGTAGCGCCCCCGGGTGTAGGCAGCAATCACGCGCCGCCAGAACCCGACCGCCCCGCTGTTGCGAAGATATTCGGTCACTTCCCACTGTCCGGCGAAGCGATTGAAGATGAGCTTGGCCGCATCGCGACCCACGCCCAGGCGGCGGTGCCTGGAAAGCACGAAGAACTCGGACATGCGGTAGTCGGCGGGCACGCTGCCGGGTCGCGCGGTCGGCTGTGGGCGCACCACGAGCGCGAAGCCCGCGGGCTCGTCGGACTTGAGAATCAGGAGAGGATGGGACCTGTCGTCGGCGAACCAGCGCGCGAGCAGGTCGGGTTCGCGATGCCCGAACTCACCGAGAACCGGGAAGATCCCGGTGTTGAGCGAGGAGAGGTCGTTGAGATATTCGCGGTAGACGCTCTGGATCCACTTGCGATCCTCGGGGGATCCTTTCGCGTCGCGAATGCTGACCGCCACTGACGCCTCGCCAGGTTGTGCCGCCGTCATTCACACCGGGCGGCACTGGGATGCCGGCCGTTCACCTCGGCCACGCTCACGGACGAACCGGGCGGACCCGCGTGGGTCCGCCCGGACGTCGCTAGAACATCGCCGACGACGATGGCGTCGACGATATCAGGCTGTCGATCAGCCCTTGCCTATCAGCCCTGGGGAGGAGGTGTCTCAGCCGGAGGCGTCTCAGCCGGAGCGTTCGGATCGGCCGGAGCGTTCGGATCAGCCGGCATCGCGTTCGGATCGGCAGGAGCGTCAGCCGGAGGAGCCATGTCGGCCGGAGGAGTTGCCTCAGGCGCCGGAGCCGTGTCCGTCGTGGCGCTATCCCCGCCACCGCCGCACGCGCTCAGCATGAGTGCCGCCACGAGGGCGCCAAGAGCAAATTTGATCTTCATCTCGATACCCCGAAAAGATTTGGAAAGTTAAGGAACCGACGATGAGGCAAACTCGTTGATCTCGTTTTCACCCCGTCGCGGGCGCGCATTCTAGAGCCTTCACCGGGCATTTGAAACTCGCGGAGGACGTCCATTTGTCGCAAAAACCCCGTGCGTTCCAGCGCATGCGTAGCGCAATGCGTCACTGCATTACACTGTCGGAAACCGTAGCCACCGGTGATTGCAACTGCAAGGGACTTTGTGTTGCCAGTAGGCGGCACTCGCGCTATTGACGCGGCGCGTAACTTGCGGTTGCGTCGGTGGCTGCGCTTCCCCGGCAGGCGTGGCCTGGCAGGCCACAAGTCATGTACTTTCAATACGTTGCGAGAATTTCACGTGACCCAGAACGCCGCTTCGAACCGAACAGTTGCTTCTTCTTACGGCGAGCACCTCCGTGAGGTTGTGCGGCGCGCCGACCATGCCCTGGCGCGATCCGGCCACGAGCAACTCGTCGTGTACTCCGGCTCGCAAGGGCTGCAGTTCCTGGACGACGCGCACTACCCATTCAAGGTGAACCCGCATTTCAAGGCCTGGTTGCCCGTCACGGACAACCCGGATTGCTTCATCGTGCATACGCCGGGCTCACGGCCCCGGCTCCTGTTTCATCAGCCCGTGGACTACTGGTACAAGCCCGCCAGCCTGCCAGACGCGCACTGGGTCCAGCACTTCGATCTGCGAGCGATTCCGTCGCTGTCCGATGCGCGCCCTCACCTGCCCGCGAAACTTTCGCGCGCGGCCCTCATCGGCGACGTTCCGCAGGAAGTGGCCGGCTGGGGCTTTGGCGCAGTGAATCCGCAGGCGCTGCTGGACAGCCTGCATTTCGCCCGGGCGGTCAAGACTCCTTATGAAGAAGAATGCCTGGCTGCGGCTTCGCGCCGTGCCGCGCGCGGCCATCGCGCGGCTGAGCACGTTTTCCGCGGCGGTGGTTCCGAGTACGACGCGCACATGGCGTATCTCGAAGCCTGTGGCCAGCGCGAAGAGGAGATGCCGTACAACAACATCGTCGCGTTCAACGAGAACGCGGCGGTGCTGCATTACCAGAACCTCGAGCGCTCGCCTCCGTCTGCCGAGCAGCGCCGTTCGTTCCTGATCGACGCTGGCGCTTCGGAAGCCGGCTATGCGTGCGACATCACTCGCACGTACTCCGCGCGCAAGGACGAGTTTGCGGACCTCGTGCGCCGCTTCGACGAACTGCAGCAGCGCCTGGTGCACGCAGTGACGCCGGGGCTCGATTGGCGCGACTTCCAGGTGCTGGCACATCGCGAGATCGCGGCGTTCCTGCGCGACGCGGGCGCCATTCGGGTGGATATTGAAACGGCGGTCGCGAGCGGCCTGACCAACGTGTTTTTCCCGCACGGGATCGGGCACCTGCTCGGCCTGCAAGTGCACGATGTGGGCGGCTTCATGCGCGACGAGAGCGGTGCTTCGATTGCAAAGCCCGAAGGTCAACCCTACCTGCGACTCACTCGCAAGCTCGAAGCAGGCTTCGTGGTGACAGTCGAGCCCGGCGTGTACTTCATCGACCAGTTGCTCGAGAAGGCACGCGACCAGCACGCGAACGCGATCGACTGGAAGCGCGTGGATCAGCTCAAGCCCTTTGGCGGCATCCGGATCGAGGACGACGTCGTCGTGAAACCGCACGGCCGCCGTAACCTGACGCGCGAAGCGTTCGCCGCGTAAGAAATACGCGCGTCCGCTCAAGAGTTCGCGCGGTGTGCGGGGCTCGGATGCAACGACACACTGGCGTGTGACACCTTACGCTTTCTTCCGTGACGCATCGGCCTGCGCGCGTTCCTCCTCTTCTCGCTCGATTCGGTCCCACTTTTCGCGGTGCTGCTTCTCCCATGCAGCATCCTCTTCGTCGATCATTCGATACTCGTCGCGGATTCCCCGGATCGCTCCCAGGACAGGAGCGAAGTAAACCCGGGGCCCGCGAGCCAGGATTCTGAAAAACTCATCTCGCAATCGGCTCACTTTGAGATCTCCTTGACGGACTTCCACAGTCCGCTGACCAGATAGACGAGGAAGAGGCTCGAATCGGCAAAAAGAACGCAATATTCGAGCAGCCTGAGCACCACGGCGACCTCGACAGGCACGTTGAGCCACTGAATGACACGAAGCAGGCCGACCATAGCCAAGGTCGACGCCATCACAACGGCGAAACAGGCATGCAAAACGAGTGCGTGAGACACTTGAGTTCGAGGCTGCGAGGAAGGCAAACCCGATCCCTGGTTCTCTAACTCGCAAGAGGTCACGATCCTACTGGACCCTGCGACGAGGGCAATCTCAGTTCGCCGGGACTTTCACCGAAAAAGAGAAACGCCGGCGCTCCACGGGGGAGCGCCGGGCAACGAAAGTCAGCGGAATTGAATCAGCGCTGCTGCCTGGCCAGCAGGTCGCGAATTTCCTGCAACAGCACTTCCTGGCGCGGCGGTGCTGCCGGTGCTGCCGGTGCCGCAGCAGGCGGCGGTTTCTTCAACTTGTTCAGGCCGCTGATCGCCAAAAACAGCACGAGGGCAATGAGGAGGAAGTCAAAGACGGCTTGCAGGAACACTCCATACTTGACCGTCACCGGTTCGCCGGTGCGCGCGTCCGTGCCCAGCGACATCGCGAGATCGCTGAAATTGACACCGCCGATGGCGAGGCCGAGCGGTGGCATGACGACGTCCGCAACCAGCGAGGACACGATCTTGCCGAAGGCGACGCCGATGATTACGCCGACCGCCATGTCGATCACGTTCCCCTTCATCGCAAATTCTTTGAATTCGGAAAGCAGTTTCATGCAACTCTCCCGTGGCCGTTGTTATTACGCCAGCGTATGCCGATCCTGCTCCGGCGCCAAGTGTTGCTCGCCGCCGCGACGCTATTCGATGTCTTCGAAGGTGCTGAACCACATATCGAACTCTTCCCTGGACCCGGCATAGTGCCCAATGCGTTGGGTCTTGCCTGCGGTCACGGTCTTACGTTGTACGGCCGCCGGGTGGGCGGTGTGCCCCGGAACGGTGAAGAACCATTCCGTCGCCCGGCCCGCCGAGCTGCAAAGCAGTTGCTTGAAGCTGTCCCGCTCGCACTTCACACCGGGTGTTGCCTTCACGGCGGCCAGGTATTCCTTGAACCGGGCTTCCGTGATCTTGCCGCCCGGGTCCGTCGGAATGGCCGCTTTCGAGACCGGCGCTGCCCGCGGGCTGGCTGCCGCACTGCCGTCTGATCGCACAATCTTCGCGCCGGCGGAGGGCTCCTGCTTCGCAGGTGCCGCTGCTGCTGACGCTGCCGGAGCCGCAGCCTGTCGAACAGGGGTCGCGCTACCGATCGACGCAACCTGGCCGCCGTACTTTTCTACTTCCATCGCCAGCCGGAACGACCCGTCGTTCTGCTGATGAAACACCAGTTGCGACTCATACTGGGGAATGTTCTCGAACGCGCCGCTGACGCTCACGTCCGCGTAGACGCCTGGCTCGGCTGTGCCACGCAGTTCCCGATACCAGCGCACGCCGGTCATCTTGCGCCACTTCACCGGCCCGGAGAGCTTGCGGAATTCGTTCCCCCTGCGATTCCAGTCCTCGCGTGTGATTTCGAGTTTCAGTTTTGGCGCGAGATGCTCGTAGGTACGTGCAACCTGGCCCAGCTCGCGCGCGGCCCAGAGGTCAACCATTATTTTCTGGACAGCCTCGGTCTCCCAGTCCTGCGGCGCATACTTGCGCGCTTCCTGTACCTGCCGCGTCAGCTCGTCATCCGCACGACGACTCCAGACTTCGTAGTCGCGATACCAGCGATCGAAACTGCTGCGCGTGCCCGCAAAGTGCGCGGTGCTGCTGATCTCGTAGCCGTTGGGGCCCAGCTTCGTCTTCCGGGCGATGACCGCCGGATGCGCCATGTTGGCCGGCGTGGTGAAGAACCAGTCGGTTTGCAGAATGCGCGAGCCACACTGCAGGTGCAGGGTGTCCAGGTCTCTGCACTTCATTTCCGGCGTGGCCTTGACCGCGTCCAGCAGTGCCTGCCACTGCTGCCTGGTGATCTGGGTTGTCGTGTACGTGGGAATCTCGGCAAAAGCCGGGCCCACTGCGAGCGCGAGCAGGACGACCCCGTGCAAAGTTCGATTCATGGAAGCTCGTTCCTTCCGGCGCTGGCCGGAGCTCCTGCACCCGTGTTTCCCGGGCTCTGGGAAAGCCTAAGCCTAATCCGGCCTTGCCGCCAAGCTGCCGCCACCGAATACCTTTTCTGAAGCGCAGGCGGACCGGATACTTTTCCTGAGGGTGGCGGCCGCCGGTTGATGGAATAATGCCGGCCGTTTCGAGGAGAGACGCATGAGCATTCTTGCAGACTTGGCCAAGATGCCCCGCGAACTGGAAGAGGCAGTGCAGCCACTTCCGTCAGACGCCCTGGCCTGGCGCCCGGAGAGCTGGCAGGACGCGCCGGGCGAACGCTTCAGCGCCATCGGGCACATCTGCCACGTTCGTGATATCGAGCTCGACGGCTACCACGTGCGCTTCACACGGTTGCTGCGAGAGGACATGCCGGATCTCGTCTCTATCGACGGCTACGCGCTCGAGCGTGATCGCAGTTATGACCAGCAGGAACCTGGCTCGGCGCTAAGAGCGTTTCGTGCGGCTCGCGAGCGGACGATCAAGCTGCTGGTCGAGAACTGGGAACAAAGAGCGCGCCGCGGTACGTTCGCGGAGTACGGCGAAGTGACTTTCGAAAGCCTCGCGCACATCCTGCGCAGCCACGACCTGCAGCATCTCGCGGGGTTGCAGTGGCTGCATGCGAAACGCAGGGCGTTGTGATCTTCGGCAGGGTTCGCCGGCGCGGCTGTCTGCTCTCGTGAAAAAGCCGCTCCAGTCCGAAAACCGGAGCGGCTGAGGGGAGTTCCCGTGGTCGGGGAACTACAGGGATCGTCGAGCCGCGAAAGAGGGCGCGAGTCGGCCCGACGCCATCGCCGCGTGGCGCGCGGCCCAGGCAATCGGTGGACCGACCACGACGAGGTGCGGCAGGAGTGCAATCAGGATGTTGATGCCGGAGGGCGGCTTGCCAGAGGCAGCCGAGAGCGGAACGATGACGTAGTTCATCGCAAGGTACATCAGGCAGCCAAAGACGACGGCGCTGAAGAGCCAGCGACGCACTAGGAATGGAAAGCGCAGGCTCGCAAAACAGAACACGGCCGCCGCGCCGAACATGATCACGAAGTGCGCGACGAGGCCCAGAATCGCCGTACTCATGCCGCCGGCAACCGCAGCCTCCCTGCCAATCAATCCGCTCGCCACGCCTTGAAGTACGCGCGCCGGCGACGCGCCGCGAGCACCCCAGACGGCGATCGCATAGATGATGTCCAGCAGGCCCGCGATAAAGCCGCCGACGAGAATCGCCCGCAGCATCCCGGCCGCTGGTGTCAGGGTGGTCGCCCGTGCGCCAGGTGTGTTCATGTCTCGACTCGTAGTGCGCATCCGCTGGTCACAGTTATGCGCACAGCGATAGTGCGCGCATTTCGCACGCCTTATAGAAGAACCCGCCGGACCGTCGCCACAGCTTGATCGCCCGTCCCGACGGTCCGCGCTTCACCCCGCCCATCGGACATTCGGCCCGTCCAGGCTCGGCGCAGCCTTGCCGCTGCTAGAATTCGCGCGTGGAACGTGCACTTGCACCACACGAGGCGCCGCACGGCGGGAACGGCGGAAGCGGCGGAAGCGGCGGAAGCGGCGCCAGCACTGAATCCGCGCGCCCGAGCCGTCGCGCGGTTGTGCTCATTGCGACGATCTTCTGGACCTACGTTTCCTTCTGGACCGTGCTGCAATGGGATCTCATGGCGCTGGCGCAGGGAAACCGGCAGCCGCTCGTCACCCAGGTCAATTCGATCACCTGCGTGCTGATGTTCCCGCTGCTCGTGCTGCTCGCGATGGTCTCGAGGCGCATCGGCTATGACCGCGAACGGTGGCTATCGCGTGTCACGGGACATCTTGCACTGGCCGCGGTGTTCGGACTTTCCGGACGGCCGATGATGACCGTCGCGCGTGCGATTGCGCAGGACGCATCGATCATCGACTCGTTTGCAAAGCTGCTGGGCGTGGAATGGGCCGTGCTCGTTCCGACCTGGCTCTCGCCCGCCCTTTACGATGGGACACAATACCTGGTGCTGCAGGCGCTGGTGGCAGGATTCACGTACGCAGCACGCTACCGCCACGAGCAGTTCCTGCGGCAGCAACTTTCGATGCAATACGATCGCGCGCGCCTCAATGCGCTGCGTATGCAGATCAGTCCGCATTTTCTCTACAACACACTGTCGGCGATCGCGGGGTTGATCCGCACCAGCCCACAGGCCGCCGAGGAAATGGTAATTCGCCTCGGTGATCTCTTCCGCCGCGCGCTGGGCGAGCGTGACGTCGAGATGGTGACACTGGAGCAGGAGCTCAACTACGCCGAGGACTACTTGCTGATTCAGCACATGCGCTTCGCCGAGCGCCTGACGTATCGCATCGAAGTCGAAGATCCAGTGCTGCGAAGCTCGCTCATTCCGCCGTTGCTGCTCCAGCCATTGCTCGAGAATGCGGTCGAGCATGGGCTACATGAAAGCGAAGGCGCGGTGGAGATCCACCTTGCATGTCGAAGCGAAGGTGAGCGCACGGTGATTTCCGTTCGCAACCGCAGCGATGGACCCGCGGTGGATCGCAACGGCAGTGGTTCGCGGAGCGGCTTGGGTCTACGCAACGTACGCGAGCGGCTGGAAGCGGCCTTCGCGGGAGCTTCGGAGTTTCAGCTCGTGGCGCTTTCGAGTAACGAGTACGAGGCACGCATGGTGTTTCCACGGGTCATGGACGAGTCTGCAGAGAGGAAGACGGCGTGAATCCAATCCGCACGGTCATTGCCGAGGACGAGGCGCCCGCTCGCCAGTGGCTGCGAGGTTTATGCAGCAAGCATCGGGACATCCGTATCGTCGCCGAATGCAGTACGTTGAGCGAAACGTCGCAGGCGCTTCGAAGCCAGGAGACGGATCTGTTGCTGCTGGATATTCACCTGGGGCCGCATGTGGGCTTTCGCGTCCTGGAAGGCGTGCCGGCGAGTGCAGTTCCGCTGGTGATCGTGACCACTGCCCACGATCAGTACGCGGTGAAGGCGTTCGAGAAGAACGCAGTCGACTACTTGCTGAAGCCGGTGCGCGAGGAGCGCCTGGCGCTCGCGCTGGAGCGCACGCGTCGCCGGCTCAACGCGGGCTTGACGAGCGAAGTCCGCGCGGAGATTCGCGCAGCATTGGAACCGATGCAGCAGCTGTTCCAGCGTGGAGTCTCCACCGGCGCGCCGGGACGTGTGATCGCCGAGCACAACGGTTCACTGCATGTGCTGGAGACGTCGGCCATCGAGATGCTCGAGACCAGCGGAAACTACGTCATCCTTCACGCCAACGGAGGCGAGTACACACTGCGCGCCACGTTGCAGGAAATGCAGGAGTCACTGCCGGCGAAGCAGTTCCTGAGATTGAACCGCTCGGTGATCATCAACGTGACTTTTATCGAGCGGATCGATCGCGATGCCGACGGCGCCCACGAATTCGTGCTGCGCGCCGGGCGGCGGGTGAGAGTTGGGAGGTCTTACCGCAACACGATTGCGGAGCTGATCCGCGGGCAGGGTCTGCTGCCGAGGCAGTGAGGGCGGCGGCGAGCATCGAGGCGGGCAGCAGGGCCGGCGATGCGACGGTGATTTTCCACACCGGTCGAAATTACACGCGAGTAATTTTGACTGCAGTCGAAAATACCCGTGGTGGCGGACCATAAACCGGCATCCAGGCGATTCCTCCTGCCCGGGCGCCGCGCACGATCTCTCAACAGAAGAGGGCCTTCTGGCTTTAAGTGGACAGTAACGCTATTTAAAGATAGACTTAAAGTCTACTTAAGGTGCTAGTTTCTACCTAATGACTCAGGCACAGGCCCTCCTCGCGCTCCGCCACTGGGACAAGCAGGGGCGCCATGTCTTCAGCCGACGGGAACTGGCGAGACTCTTTCCCGATGACAGCCCGAAGACCTTCACCGAAGGTCTCAATCGCCTGGTGAAGAGCGGCCTCCTCGTGCGCGCGGCCCGGGGGGTATACGTCAATCCGCACGCCACTTCCCTCGACAGCCGCGTGGTAGAGCGCATCGCTGCGGTTCTGCGACCCGGGGAATACAACTACGTGAGCCTGGAATCGATGCTGTCGGAATATGGACACCTCTCCCAGATTCCGATCGACCGGCTGACCGTCATGACGACTGGCCGAAAGGGAACTTACCGGACTCCCTACGGAGTCATTGAGTTCACGCACACGAAGCGACCCGTGCGGCAGATCATCGATGGCATCCGCAGTGTCGAAGGCCGGCCGCTGCGGATCGCGACGGCGCCGGTGGCGTGGCGAGATCTGAAACGCGTCGGGCGGAACACCGACATGGTGGATGCAACAGGAATCGACCAGTGATCGATCGCGCGGACTTTCAGGCCCTCGTCGAGCGGGCGATGCAGGCCACCGGCCGCGCGCAGATGCGGCCGGTCGTCGAAAAGGAACTCCTTCACTACGATCTGCTGTTTGCGCTCGACAGCGCGGGTCTGCTCGACACGCTCACGTTCCAGGGCGGCACATGCCTGCGCCTTTGCTACGGCTCCGCTCGCTACAGCGAGGACCTGGATTTCGCGGGCGGCAAGGACTTTGCAGCTGCGAATCTCGCTCGAATGAAGGGATGCCTCGAGGCGTACGTGGGAAGCCGCTATGGCCTCGAAGTATCGGTCAAGCAGCCAGCCGAGCTGGCGGCGGAATCCGGCCGCAGCAACGTCAAAACCAACAAGTGGCAGATTCGAGTGGTGACGTCTCCCGGCCGGCCCGACCTGCCGAAGCAGATGATCAAGATCGAAGTGGCGTCTGTCGCGGCTCATACGAGAACTCCCCGGCCACTCAAGCGTAACTACGACTTCCTGCCCGACGGCTACGGCGACACGATCGTCCTGTGCGAATCGCTGGACGAGATCATGGCTGACAAGATCGTTTCCCTGGTGGACTGCAAACGCTACGTGCGTCACCGCGACATCTGGGATTTGCCGTGGCTGAAACAGCAGGGCGCGCAGGTGCGGCAGGACCTGGTGCGTTCCAAGGTGCAGGACTATGCGGTTCGTGATTTCGAATCGAACGCCGAGAAGATGATCGAACGCCTGCCCGGGATCGTCCATGGCAAGGCGTTCACGGACCAGATGGGGCGCTTCATTCCCATCGATGTTCAGGACCGGACGCTGATGAAGGAGAAGTTCCTGACCGTGCTGAACAATGAGACCGTCGGTATCCTGCGTCAGGCCATCGATGCAGCCTGAGTGAGGGGGAAGAAGGGAGCTTGGCCGCTGCCTTGCTCCCTCCGCTCCTTTGCTTAAGCGGCCAACTCCTCCGGCTCGACACCGAGCGACATCGCCTCGAGGCGATCTGTGGTCGCATCTAGCCTGTCGCCGACCGTGCGCCGGAGCACGAGCGCGATGTCGACATCCAGCTCGGCGTTCTGCTGGAGCAGCGCCTGGACGCAGGTCATCAGTGCGCCATTGACGAAGCGCAGTTCGCCGACGTGCTCTGCAAGCCTTGTACGGATGTCCTGGACTGCAGAAGGCGATGCAGTCGACGAGAGCGCCTCTCTCGCCTCGCTCTCTGAAGCCTCATCAACAGTCTTGCGAACAGGGGAATCCTTGACGTTACTATCTTCCTTAGCCATGGCCAAAATCTCCTTTTGGTCGTGGTCAGGCGCTCGCCGGTGCTTCGAACACCGGCGGGCGCCGCTGCCACATCGTTTCACGATTGCGGTGCGCGTGAATCGCAGTTGAAAGTTTCTGCGGAAACGCGCACCGCTCCTTGTGGATGAATCCACGTCGCCACGGTAGCGCAACAAGAAGAAAGAATCGAAGAATTAGGTTGGGGATTTCACACGCTTAGCCGAATGATCCTCGCTCAACTCGAAAGTCCCGGGCTTGCGCCAGAATGCTCGCCTATATCAATGAGAGCCCTGGCCCGGCATGCGCCGGAACGGTAGCTCGGCATCGCCGGAAACCGCAACCCGCCGTCTAAAATCGGCAGAGCCGCCACTTTTACGGCCGCGAGGCACTGTCCGAAAACGTGGGGCCACCTCTTTCCTTCGTCACCTGCCCAGCACCTTGCCGGTTTCTAAGCGCGCGGAGTTAGCATTGCAAGCCACTCCGAGAACGAACCAGCAATGCGATGCTTCAATGCTTCTACCATACCCTTCTGCTCCAGCTCATGATCCCAAAAGAGAATGGGCCCTTCTGGGTCGCTACGTAGATCCATGCAATAGCAGTTGCCAAATTCATCATCGGCGACGGGAAGGACGCGATCCGGTATGCGCCGCTTGAACGTGTCGTGATTCCATTCAATGTCACAGGAGGGAGTATCGTCATCTACGCCAAAGAAGAAATGTACCTTTTCCCAGTGCTCCCCAAGGCCCCTGTCAAGCGTGAAATGAGACGGGTGCGGACGCCCTCCGTTGAATCGCAAGAGAAACTCCTTGTATGCGGGCGGCAAGCTCAGCTTGAGTTTTTTCTCAAGCGCTTCAATGCGCTTGAGCGTTATCGGCCTAGCTGCTTCTGTGGTCCGTTCGAGCATGGCTAACTCAGCTATGGTGGGCATCCGAGGCGCCGATTCAAGCATCCGCGAAAGGGTTTACCACGCGTAACTGCCTCTCTATCAACTGTCGATGCTGCAGGTCTTCGCAGTACAGGGTTTGGCAATCGGCTCGGAGCGCGGATGCGACGATGAGTGCGTCGTAAAGCGAAAACCCGTAGCGATCGATGAGGGCGAGCGCTCGTTCGTGGTCCGCGACCGTGACCGCCTCCGGCTTGCAGACGGCCCTGATTGTTTCCAGGAGCTCGCGCACCTCAGCGATCGACATCTTCAGCTTACGAATGGCAACGGATGCGAACTCGTTGAGCACCTGCACCGAGATGACACCGGCCTCCTCCAGCAGCGTCTCTACCTTGTCCGCTTTCGCCGCATCGGCCGACAGCAAATAGAGGAGCACGCTGGTATCGAAAAAAACCTTATCGGCGCTCATGCGCCTCGAGCCGGTCGAACCTGAAGCTCGCGGGCAGCCGCCCGCGGTACTTGCGCAACCTCCTCAGCAGATCGCGAGCGCCCAGTGCCTTGCTGACTGCAAAGGCGCGCTTGCCGGCAACCTGGATCTCGATGTGATCGCCTTCCTTCAATTCGAGTGCCTCCACGACTGCGGCGGGAAGCCGCACCGCCAGACTATTACCCCATCTGGAAACCTGCATGACAACCTCTGGATATACAGTGTGCAGAGTATATCCATGGGTTCACGCCGTGCCAAATGACCGGCCTCGCAATTCCACGGCCGATGTGAACGTTGCGCCACTCGGACCGGCGATTGAAGAGCGCTAAATGCCCACTTCGGACGCCATAACCGGCCAGGGGCCCAGTTTCTGCAGACTTGAGCGACGGGAGCACCGTTGACCCGCGCCCAGTTCTTGCGCACCGATCTGTCGTCTGCGACGCTGGCTCCGCGCACACGCTTCCCGGGAGGGCGGCCATGAGATCGCTGACAGCCCATCGCTTCCGTGACTGGGTGCTCGCGGGCACGATCACCGGCGAATCCACGACGCATGACGTGAAAGTCGAATGGGTGCTCAACCACCAGTGGGTCCGAATCCACGAGACGTCACGCGAAAAAACGCCCTCAGGCGAGCCCCAGTACGAAGCCAGCGTCTACATTGGCTGGCACGGTGAACGAAAGGAGTACGTGGTCCATTGGATCGACGTGTTCGGTGGCGCCTTCGCCGACGTCGGCTACGCAAAACGTGAAGGTGATTCGCTGCCCTTCGTCTTCCAGGACGACGACGGCACCTTTCACACCACCTTCTCGTTCGATCGCGCTACCGTGACCTGGAAGTGGGCCATGGATTCGGTGAGCAAGGGCCAGAGCATGGACCAGGGCAAGCCGTTCGCGCGGCTCACCATGACGCGGCGCGAGGGAGAAAAAGGCCCGAGGATTAGCTCGGGCCGAGTGGGGTTGGGGACCAGGAGAATCTGTCAGCGATCTGTTCTCGGGCGGGCGCGTCCTCCGGCAGCTCACCAAAGTGCAAAGGGTCGATGTCGTTACGCGGCGAGCTCTCCCAGCTGCCTGCGCACCACGCCAGCCGTCTCGAGCGCCTGCCACGTCGCCTTGCGGCTGATCGAGTCCGCAACGTCGCGATCGCCGATCCGTGCCGCGCTGCGTGCCGACAGCGCCCAGTTGAACGGGCTCGACGGCTTGAAGCTGGTGCGCTCGGAAACCAGCGCGAACGCCTGGCGATGACGGCCCGCGCGGTGCGCGGCCTCGATCATCGTGAGGTTGACCAGGTCGCGCTGCGCGTTGCTGCCGCCGAAGCGATGAGCAATCGTGCGAATCGCGGCGAGACCGTCCAGGCACGCCTCGTAGCGGCCCTCCGCAAAATCCTTCAGCGCACGCACCAACGGCAGACCGACGTCGCGTGTCATCATCGCGTTCGTGCCCGTGCCCTGCGCGCGGCGCTCGAGCGTGCCGACCAGGCGCTTCATCGCGTCGGCGCGATTGGCACCGACGAACGACATCATCGCGTGCACGTCGTTGAAGGCGTAGAAACCATCAGCGATCGTCGTCTCCCAGCAGGTCGCCAGCTCTTCCCAACGACTGCCGACATCGGCGCCGCGCAGGTGCATCCGCCACAGCATCGCGGACGCATCAATCATGTCGAGCGCGTAGGACGAAGGCTGCGCGCGGATGGACTGGTCGTAAATCTCGAGCACGCGCTCGTTGTCGCCGAGGTCGAGGTGGTACAGCGCGAGGTGCCACCAGTTATGGATGGCGAAGGCGTTGTCGATCGACCAGTCCTTCCTGCGCGCGTTGAGCCAGTCGATGCCATCGGCATGGCGGCCCTGCATTTCCATCACGTGCGCGACGGCGTGGATCGCCCACGGATCGCGCGGGTTCAGCTCGAGAGCGCGGCGGCCGCGCTCCTCGGCCCGATCGAACTCGTTGCATTCCTCGAGCCCGAACGCGTGCATGCCGAGCACGTAACCGTAGAACGGCACGCCGGAATCCCAGTACGGCAGCACCTGCGAGATGCGATCACGCAGCATGGCGGACTGACCCAGGAAGAAATCGCCGATATGCGCGACATGCAGCGCGAGGCTGTCCCGCGGATAGTCGACCAGGATTTCGCTGTAGCGACGCAGGCCCTGCACCAAGTCGCCGTCGAGCCAGCAACTGGCAGCGGCCAGGTGACGGCGCTCGCGATCGTTGGCCTTCTGCGCGAGTTGCTCGCCCGCTTCGATGCCCTGGCGCAGCATCGGCTTCATCGCGTTGTCGCCGAACAGGATCGCCAGCGCGGCGCGCGTGGCGTGCGCCATCACGAACTCGGGGTCTTCCTTCAGCGTCGCGTCCAGCTCGGCCAGGGGGTCGACAAAGAAGCTGTGTACCAGGTCGAGCGCCTTCTCGTAGCGCTCCAGCGCCGGCCGGCTGCTCGACGAATACGGGTTACCACGGGAATCGCGCAATGACATGAACAGTGCTCCTCGCTGAATCCGGACCGCTCGGCGGCCCGGGTGATGTGCCCCGACGGCGCGCATCTTCGGGGAACGGGGCTGCCGCCAATACGGCGCGTGGTCGGAAAATGGCCCTGACTTTCGTGGGCTTGCGAGGTGGCGAAAGGAGCCCCGGCGCTCGCTAATCAAGCTGGCGGATAGCGAAACGCCAGCAAAAATGGCCTGGAAACAGCCGGGAGGCGTCTGGCCGAGGCAAACCTAGCCGGCGGTTTCGGCCTGGATGCGGTTTTCCAGGCGCCCGATCTTCTCGATCTCGACGCTGATCACGTCGCCGGCCTTCATGTACAGCGGCGGACTGCGCTTGAACCCCACGCCGCCGGGCGTGCCGGTCGCGATGAGGTCGCCGGGATAGAGCGTCGTGAACGACGAGAGGTATTCGATCAACTGCGGCACGGGGAACAGCAGGTCGGCAAACTGCGCGTGCTGCATCTCCTCGCCGTTCAGCCGCGTGGTGAGGTGCAGGCTCGGCAGATCGCCGATTTCATCCGCGGTCACGAGCCACGGCCCGCAACCGCCGGTACGCGGGAAGTTCTTGCCCGGCGTGAATTGCGTCGTATGGCCCTGCCAGTCCCGCAGTGTCATGTCGTTGAAGCAGGTGTAGCCGGCGACGCAGTGGATCGCCCGTTCCGCGGGAACGTGCCGGCACACGTGACCGATCACAACGGCGAGCTCGCCCTCGAAATCGAACTTGCTCGAGTTGCGCGGCAGGATGGCGGGCTGGAGATGACCGACCTGCGTGTCCGCGAAGCGCGTGAAGATGGTCGGGTACTTCGATTCGGCGCGACCCGTCTCTTCGCGATGCTTGAGATAGTTGATGCCGATGCAGAAGATCTTGCGCGGATCGGGAATGACGGGAAGGAACTCGATGTCCCGGAGGCGCAGGTCGACCTCGCCGGCATCTGCCAGCGGATGTACGGCGCCGAGGGCGTCGAATTCGAGAACGCTGCGAAGCGTCGGGTACGTTCCCTGCAACCGCGCGCCGACGTCGATGACGCCGTCGTTCATGCAAAGTCCGTAGCTTTCGCGGCCGTCGTGTCGAAAGCTGACCAGCTTCATCCAATCCTCACGTCAAACCAGTGCGCAGCATGCATGACGCATGGCGGCAGTGGCAAATGAAAAGGCCGGGCAAAGCCCGGCCTTTTCATGGATTTGTAGGAGCCGGCCTACCTCTTCTTGCTGGTCTTGCTACCCGCCTTTTTCTGGGCGCTCGCGGTTTTCGCAGGCGCTTTCTTCTTCGCAGCGGCCTTCTTCCTGGTCTTCTTGCCGGAAGCTGCTTCTACTTCCTTCGCAGCTTCGGCTTTCGCTTCCTTGGTAGCCTTCTTCTCAGCAGCGCGCACCTTCTGCTGAGCTTTCTGCTCAGCCTTCTCTTCGGCTGACTTCGGTGCGACCTTCTCAGGCTTCGCCTTCTTGCCTTCGTCGGCACCCTTGCCAGCTGCCGGCTGCGTGGGCTGATCAAGCAATTCCATCAGCGCCATCGGCGCGGCGTCACCGGGTCGCGGAATCATCTTCAGGATGCGCGTATAGCCACCCGGGCGCGCCTGGAAGCGCGGGCCCAGCTCCACGAAGAGCTTCTCAACCACGCTCTCGTCGCGCAGCCGATCGAACGCGCGGCGACGCGTTGCCAGGCTGTCCGTCTTCGCCAGCGTGATCAGCGGCTCGACCACACGGCGCAATTCCTTGGCCTTGGGCAGCGTGGTGCGGATGGTTTCGTGGCGCAGCAGCGACGTCGCCATGTTCCGCATCATCGCGTGACGATGCGAGGCGTTGCGGCTGAGCTGTCGACCTGAAAGACGATGACGCATGGTCCAATTCTCTCTTTGCTCTTCTTAAACGATGTCGCGCTCGTCTTCGCGCTTGAGACCGACCGGCGGCCAGTTGTCGAGTCGCATGCCGAGCGTGAGCCCATGGCTCTCGAGCACTTCCTTGATCTCGGTGAGCGACTTCTTGCCGAGGTTCGGCGTGCGCAGCAGCTCCACTTCGGTGCGCTGCACGAGGTCGCCGATGTAGTGGATGTTCTCGGCCTTGAGGCAGTTCGCGCTGCGAACCGTGAGCTCGAGCTCGTCGACCGGGCGGAGCAGGATCGGGTCGAACTGCGCTTCCGCAGCCTTGGACACCGCATCTTCCTGGCCCTGCAGATCGACGAACACCGACAGCTGGTCCTTCAGGATCGAGCCGGCACGGCGAATGGCCTCTTCCGGATCGATGGTCCCGTTGGTCTCGATGTCGATGATCAGCTTGTCCAGGTCCGTGCGCTGTTCGACGCGCGCGCTCTCCACCGTATACGTCACGCGACGTACGGGCGAGAACGAGGCATCGAGCTGCAGGCGCCCGATCGGGCGGCTCTGCTCCTCGAACGCCGCGCGCTGCACTGCCGGGCGGTAGCCGCGGCCGCGCTCGACCTTGAGCGTCATGTTCAGCTCGCCCGCCTTCGTGAGGTTGGCGATGACGAGGTCGGGGTTCAGCACTTCGATGTCGTGATCGCCGCTGATGTCACCCGCGGTGACCGGGCCCGGGCCCTTCTTGTGCAGCCGGATCTCGGCGGTGTCGCGCGAATGCATGCGCAGCGCGATCGCCTTGAGGTTCAGCAGCACGTCGACGACGTCTTCCTGCACACCTTCGATGCTGGTGTACTCGTGCAGCACGCCATCGATGTCAGCTTCCGTGATGGCGGCGCCAGGCATGGACGACAGCAGCACGCGACGCAGCGCGTTGCCGAGCGTATGTCCGAACCCGCGCTCGAAAGGCTCGATCACGACGCGCGCATGGCGCGGAGTCATCGGCTGCACCTTCACTACACGGGGCTTCAAGAATTCAGATACGGATCCCTGCATTGGGTCCACCTTCGCTACGCGTTTACTTCAACACTTACTTCGAATAGAGCTCGACGATCAGGTTCTCGTTGATGTCCGGCAGGAACTCGTCCCGATCCGGCACCGACTTGAGGACACCGAACATCTTCTTGTCGTCCACTTCAACCCAGTCCGGAAAACCGACCTGGGAAGCGACCGTCAGGGCCGCAGTGACGCGCCCCTGCTTCTGCGCCTTGTCGCGCACTTGAATCACATCGCCGGCTTTCACCTGGTACGACGGGATATTCACGAGCTTGCTGTTGACCGATATCGCCTTGTGAGCCACGAGCTGGCGAGCCTCGGCGCGAGTCACCGCGAAACCCATGCGGTATACGATGTTGTCGAGCCGGCACTCCAGCAACTGCAGCAGCGTCTCGCCGGTCGCACCGGGGCGGCCCGCAGCGCGCTTGTAGTAGTTGGCGAACTGGCGCTCGAGCACGCCGTACATGCGGCGCAGCTTCTGCTTCTCTCGCAGCTGCACGCCGTAGTCCGACAGGCGGCCACGGCGCTCGCCCTTGATGCCGCCCGGCGGCACTTCGAGCTTGCACTTCGACTCGAGCGGCTTGGCGCCACTCTTCAGGAACAGGTCCGTGCCCTCGCGGCGAGCGAGCTTGCACTTGGGACCCAGGTAACGTGCCATGGTGACCTCTTCAGACGCGCCGCTTTTTGGGCGGCCGGCAACCGTTATGGGGAATCGGGGTGACGTCCGCGATGTTCGTGATCTTCAACCCGCAGGCATTCAGGGCGCGCACAGCCGACTCGCGGCCCGGGCCGGGACCCATGACGCGCACTTCGACGTTCTTCACGCCGTGTTCCTGCGCCGCCACGCCCGCCTTTTCGGCCGCAACCTGCGCCGCGAACGGCGTGCTCTTGCGCGAGCCCCGGAACCCGCAGCCACCGGCCGTCGCCCAGGACAAGGTGTTGCCCTGGCGATCCGTGATTGTGATCACCGTGTTATTGAAAGAAGCGTGAACGTGCGCGATGCCTTCGAGCACGTTCTTGCGGACCTTCTTTCGCTGCTTCGCTGCGGGAGCTGCCGCCGCGCCCTGCGCGGGAGCTGCTGCCGGTGCGCCCTGCTGTTTCTGTTCGGTCATAGTTTCTCTCTAGCTCTTTGCCAACTCAGACCTTACCGGCCGGAGCATTCATCTTGATCGCCGCCTTGCGCGGGCCCTTGCGCGTACGCGCGTTGGTGCGTGTGCGCTGGCCTCGGACAGGCAGGCCTTTGCGATGGCGGATGCCGCGGTAACAACCGAGGTCCATCAGTCGCTTGATGTTGATGGACACTTCGCGGCGCAGATCGCCTTCGACGGAGATCTTCGCGACCTGCGAGCGCAGTGCAGCCACCTCGGGCTCGGCCAGGTCCTTCACCTTCGTCTCGGGCTTGATGCCCGCAGCGGCGCAGATCTTGCGCGCCTGCGACTTGCCGATGCCGTAGATGCTCGTCAGCCCGATGACGATGTGCTTGTTCATCGGGATGTTGATGCCGGCGATACGCGCCATTCAGTCCTGCCTCGAGGCCCTGCGGGCCCCACGTTGCACCGCGAAAAAGCGCGGCACTCTATCGAAAAACCCTATGAAGATCAATGCTTCAGCGGACCGTCAACCCTGGCGTTGCTTGTGCCGCGGGTCGCTGCTGCAAATGATGTAGACGACACCCCGCCGCCGCACCACTTTGCAGTTCTTACAGATCTTCTTCACCGAGGGACGCACTTTCATAACTCACCCGAACCGTACTGCCATTACATCCATGTGAACCATGCCAGCCCGTACATCCCTGTACGGGCGCTCACGCCGTGCGTCTGCACATTAGGTGCAGACGCTAAGACGACGGCGTTCGCCCGTAGCCGCGCAAATTGGCCTTCTTCATCAAGCCTTCGTACTGATGCGACATCAGGTGCGCCTGGAGCTGCGCCATGAAGTCCATCACCACCACCACGACGATCAGCAGGCTGGTGCCGCCGAACTGGAACGGTACGCTGCCGTAGGCATTCAGGAGCTCCGGCAGGATGCAGACCGACGTTACGTACAGGGCGCCCCACATCGTCAGGCGGGTCAGCACCTTGTCGATGTATTCCGCCGTCTGTTGACCCGGCCGGATGCCGGGAATGAAGGCGCCTGACTTCTTCAGGTTGTCCGACGTATCGCGGGCGTTGAACACCAGCGCCGTATAGAAGAAGCAGAAGAAGATGATCAGGGCTGCGTACAGCACCATATGGACGGGTTGGCCATATCCAAGGGCCGCCGCTGCCTGCTGCAGGAAGTTCTGGAGCGCCGTCGGCTCCTCCTTCACGGCGAAGAAGCTCGCCATCGTCGCCGGGAACAGCAGCAGCGAGGACGCGAAAATCGGCGGGATCACGCCCGACATGTTGAGCTTGAACGGCAGGTGGCTCTGCTGTCCCGCATACATGCGGCGCCCTACCTGTCGCTTTGCGTAGTTCACCGCAATGCGGCGCTGGGCGCGTTCGACGAACACGCAGAACGCCGTCACGCCCACGATCACAGCGATGAGCAGGAAGGCGAACGCGCCGGCCATCTCACCGGACTGGATCTGCTGCAGCGTGTTGCCGATCGCCGCGGGCAAGCCGGCCACGATGCCGGCCAGGATGATCATCGAGATGCCGTTGCCAATGCCGCGTTCGGTGATCTGCTCGCCCAACCACATCAGGAACATCGTTCCGGTGGTCATCGTGACAGTGGCGGTGAACAGGAACTGCGGTCCGGGGCTGATCGCCATGCCGCCGTTCTGCAGCGCCAGGGCGGCACTGAAGCTCTGGAAAGCAGCGAGCGCCACCGTGGCGTAGCGCGTGTACTGCGTGATCTTTCGCCGTCCCGACTCGCCTTCCTTCTTGATGGCGGCGAGCGAGGGCACGACCACCGTCATCATCTGGATGATGATCGAGGCCGAGATGTACGGCATCACGTTCATGGCGAAGATGCTGAAACGCTCCAGCGCTCCGCCCGAGAACATGTTGAAGATGTCGAGAATCGTCCCGGCCTGGCTCTCGAAGAACCGCGCCAGCGCCGCCGGATCGATCCCGGGCACGGGAATGAACGTGCCGATGCGGAAAACGATCAGCGCCCCGATCAGGAAGAACAGGCGACGTCGCATCTCGACGAGACGCGTCGCCTCGCCGAAAGCGGCAGCCGGATTGGTTGTGACAGGATTGGCCACGCTCGTTCTGATCTCTTTGACCGGGTCTCTCTGCTTTTACTCTTTGGGCTCTTTGGCGGGCTTCTCGGCCGTCGCCTTGGCAGCCTTCGGTTCCCTGGCGGCCTTTGGCTCCCTGGCGGGCTTCTCTTTACCGCCCTCTTCCTTCGCGGCTTTCGCGGGCGCCTTGCCCTTGGCCGCGTCCTTGGCTACTTCGGCAAGCGCCTTCTGCGCCTTCGCCGCATTGTTCTTCTGCTTCGCGGCCACCCGCGCCGCAGACTTGGCATCCGCCGCTTCACGCGCGGAAACCACTTCCGCGTCGATCGTGCCGCCCGCGGCTTCGATTGCAGCGCGGGCACCCTTCGTGGCGGCGACGCCCTTCAGCGTCACGGCCTTCGCGAGGGAGCCTGACAGGATCACCTTCGCACGCTCGGTGTAGGTCGGGACGATATTCGCCGCGATCAGCGCAGCGAGATCGATCACGGTCGCTTCGATGCCGGCGAGCTCGTCGAGGCGCACTTCGGCACGCGTCCGCTTGATAGCCGAGCGGAAACCCTGCTTCGGCAAACGACGTTGCAGCGGCATCTGGCCGCCTTCGAAACCCACCTTGTGGTAGCCGCCCTTGCGCGCACGCTGACCCTTCACACCACGGCCCGAGGTCTTGCCCTGGCCGGCAGAAGCGCCGCGACCGACGCGCAGCCGCGGACGCTTCGCGCCGCGAGCGGGTCTCATGTCATTCAGACGGAGGCTCATTTCGATTCCTCGACTTTCAACAGGTGCGAGGCCGTGCGGATCAGGCCGCGGTTCTGCGGCGTGTCCAGCACGACGACGCTGTGGTGCCGGCGGCGCAGGCCGAGGCCACGCACCGAAGCCGCGATGTTCGCCAGCTGGCCCGCAGTGCTCTTTATCAAGGTGACCTTCAGCTGTGATGCGCTCATGTGTTTCTCGCTAAGTCCTGGCTCACTCAAGCCGGGGTGCCCAGGATCTCGTCGACTGTCTTGCCGCGCTTCGCCGCGATGTCCTCGGGCGAACGCACGCTCGACAGCGCGTTCATGGTGGCGCGCACGACGTTGATGGGATTGCGCGAGCCGTAGCTCTTCGCGAGCACGTTGCGCACACCGGCGCACTCGAACACCGCGCGCATGCCGCCGCCCGCGATCACGCCCGTACCTTCCGCGGCCGGCTGCATGTACACGCGAGTGGTGCCGTGCGCGCCCTTCACCGCGTAGTGGAGCGTGTCGTTCTTCAGGCTCACGGTCATCATGTTCTTGCGCGCCTGCTGCATCGCCTTGGAAATGGCGACCGGCACTTCGCGCGCCTTGCCGTAACCGAAGCCGACGCGACCGGAGCCATCGCCCACGACGGTGAGCGCCGTGAAGCCGAACTGGCGGCCGCCCTTCACGACCTTCGCGACGCGATTCACCGCGACGAGCTTCTCGAGCAGTTCGTCGCCGGTCTGGGGCTTGTCAACTCGTGCCATGGTGTTACCTGCTTAGAACTTCAGTCCGGCTTCGCGCGCCGCATCCGCAAGCGCCTTCACGCGGCCGTGATACTTGAACCCCGATCGGTCGAAGGCGACCTCGGCAATGCCCGCGGCCTTCGCACGCTCGGCGATTGCCTTGCCCACGGCCTTGGCTGCCGTGACGTTGCCCGTGTTCTTCAGACCCGTGCGGACGTCTTCCTGCACGGTCGACGCGGCGACGAGCACGTGCCCGCCATCCGCAGCGATGATCTGCGCATAGATGTGCTGCGGCGTGCGGTGCACGCTCAGGCGCGCGACCGCGAGCTCGCGAATCTTCGCGCGGGTCTTCGCTGCCCTTCGCAGCCGCTGTGCCTTTTTGCTGTCTGCCATGTCTCTGCTCCAAATCCAGTCTTGCCGGGTCCCAAGCAAAGTATTCGAGTCTTCGAGAAACTTTGCTTGGGTGGCCTACTTCTTCTTCGCTTCTTTCAGCGTGATCTGCTCACCGCTGTAGCGAACGCCCTTGCCCTTGTAGGGCTCGGGCGGGCGGAAGCCGCGAATCTCGGCGGCGACCTGTCCAACCTTCTGCACGTCGATGCCCTTGACGAGGATTTCCGTCTGGCTGGGCGTCTCGATCGCGATGCCTTCCGGGATCGGGTATTGCACCGGGTGCGAGAACCCCAGCGTCAGGTTCAGGGCCTTCCCCTGGACCGCGGCGCGATAACCGACGCCGTGCAGCTCGAGCTTGCGCTCGTAGCCCTTTGTCACGCCCTCGACCATGTTGGCGAGGTGCGCCCGAGTGGATCCGGCAGTGGCATTCACGCCGTCGCCGTCGCCCGACTGCACTTCGAGAGTCTGCTGTTCCTGGACGACCTTGATTCCGGGACGCAGCGGCAGCGTCAGGCTGCCCTTCGCACCCTTCACGGTGACTCCGTTGGCTGCAATGGTGGCAGTGACGCCCTTCGGCAGCTCAACTGGCTTGTTAGCAACTCTACTCATATTGCTACCGCAAACTTCTCTCGGGGTTTGCTCGAAGACGGCAAACCCCGTCCGTTAATGTTAAGAAACAATACACAGCACTTCGCCGCCCTGGCCGGCGGCGCGCGCCTGCGCGTCGGTCATTACGCCCTTCGGCGTCGACACGATGACCGTGCCCATGCCGCCGAGAATCTTCGGGATCGCCGTCGTTGCGCGATAGATGCGCAGGCCGGGCTTGCTCACCCGCTCCAGGCGATCGATGACGGGACGGCCGTCGTAGTACTTGAGCTGGATGTCGAGGCGGCTCTTGCCACCATCGCGCGTGATGGCGAAGTCACCGAGGTAACCCTCGTCCTTCAGCACCTTGACGATGGCGACCTTGAGCTTCGACGCCGGCGCGCTCACGTCGGGCTTGCCCGCGCGCTGCGCATTGCGGATGCGCGTCAGGAGATCGGCAATGGGATCGTGCATGCTCACGTTTCAGTTCCTCACCAGCTCGCCTTGGTCAGCCCCGGAATGTCCCCGCGGTTGGCCGCTTCGCGCAGCTTGGTGCGCGACAGGCCGAACTTGCGGTACACGCCGCGCGAGCGGCCCGTGATGGCGCAGCGATTGCGCTTGCGAATCGGGTTGGCGTCGCGCGGCAGCGATTGCAGCTTCGCCTGCGCAGCGGCGCGTTCCTCCGCGCCCGTCTTCGGGTTGCGGATGGTTTCCTTGAGCTGCGCGCGCTGCGCCGCGTACTTCTTCGCAATCTTCGCGCGGCGTTTCTCGCGCTCGATCATGTTGGTCTTGGCCATTGTCTACCTGCTGGCGCTCTTTAGCGCCGGAAGGGAAAGTTGAAAGCTTCGAGCAGTGCCCGGCCCTGCGTGTTGTCCTTCGCCGTGGTCGAAATCGTGATGTCCATGCCGCGCAGCTGGTCGATCGCGTCGTAGGCGATCTCCGGGAAAATGATCTGCTCCTTCACGCCCAGGCTGTAGTTGCCACGGCCGTCGAAGGAACGCGTGGACAGCCCGCGGAAGTCGCGGATGCGCGGGATGGCGATGCTGATCAGGCGATCCAGGAACTCGTACATGCGCGCGCCACGCAGCGTCACCTTGGCGCCGATGGGCAGTCCGGTGCGGATCTTGAAGGTCGCGATCGACTTGCGCGACTTGGTCACCAGCGGCTTCTGCCCCGTGATCCTGGTGAGATCGCCCACGGCGTTGTCCATGATCTTCTTGTCGGCCACGGCTTCGCCCACGCCCATGTTGACCGTGATCTTGGTGATGCGCGGCACCTGCATGCGGTTCGCGAGCCCGAGCTTCTCTTTGAGCTCCGGCACGACCTTCTCACGATACTGTTGCTGCAATCTGGCCATGTTCGTTTCCAGTGTCTGTCTCTCTGTCTTCCGCCCGGTTCTTCACCGGGCCCTCAAAAAGTATCCGAGTCTTCGAAGAACTTTTTGGGGTGGTGTTTATGCGTCGACAACTTCCTTGTTCGATTTGTAGAACCGCACGCGGCGACCGTCGCCGAGCGTGCGCACGCCGACCCGGTCGCCCTTCCTGGCGGCCGGATTCCACAGCGCGACGTTCGAAATGTGCAACGACATCTCCTTCTCGATGATGCCGCCCTGCACCTGCCGCTGCGGATTGGGCTTCTGGTGCTTCTTCGCCATGTTCACGTTTTCGACCACGACACGGTCGTCCAGCACCTTGATGACGGCGCCGCGACGGCCCTTGTCCTTGCCGGCGGTGACGATTACTTCATCGCCTTTTCTGATCTTCTGCATACGCAGGTATCTCCATTGACTCTTACCGGGGTTCGTTCAAAGCCACGAACCCCGTTCGATGGCGGCGCAAGCGCCGGAAAGAACACCCAATACACTCAGATAACCTCGGGCGCCAGCGAAATGATCTTCATGAACTGCGCGTTGCGCAGCTCGCGCGTCACCGGCCCGAAGATGCGCGTGCCGATGGGCTCGAGCTTGTTCGTGAGCAGCACCGCCGCGTTGCCATCGAAACGGATCAGCGATCCGTCGGGACGGCGCACACCGCGCTTGGTGCGTACGACGACGGCGTCATACACCTCGCCCTTCTTCACTTTGCCGCGAGGGATCGCATCCTTGATGCTCACCTTGATCACGTCGCCCACCTGGGCGTAACGGCGCTTGGATCCACCGAGCACCTTGATGCACATCAGCGTGCGGGCACCGCTGTTGTCAGCGGCATTCAGCATGGTCCGCATCTGGATCATGGCTGTCTCCTCAGCTCTCGCTCGCGCGCTGCAGAACTTTGACCAGGCGCCACGACTTGCGGCGCGACAGCGGCCGGCACTGCGCGATGGTCACGAGATCGCCTTCCCGGCACTCGGCCTTCTCGTCGTGTGCCAGCAGCTTGGTACGGCGGCGAATGTACTTGCCGTACTTCGGATGCTTGACCAGGCGGTCGATCTGCACCGCGATGGTCTTGTTCATCTTGTTGCTGGTCACGCGGCCGGTCAGCGTGCGATCTCCGCCCGCCTGGCCGCCCGCCTGGCCGCCCGCCTGCCCCGCCTGTTCCTGGCCTGCAGCCTGGTTCGTTTCGTTCATCGGTTCTTACCCCTTCGCCCCGACGTCGGCCGCGGCCCTGGCCGCGCGCTCGCCGAGCAATGTCTTGATGCGGGCGATGTTGCGGCGAACCTTGGACCACTGGTCCGGCTTGGCCGACTGACCCGTCGCGCGCTGCATGCGCAGGTTGAATTGCTCACGGCGCAGCGTGATGAGCTCTTCGCGCAGCTCGACGTCGCCCTTCGCGCGCAACTTGGTGCGTGCCACAGCGGCCTTCGAACCACCGGTAGACTTGCCGCCACTCTTGCCGCCGCTTTGGGGCGCAGCAGCCTTCGCCGCCTTTGCTTTCCTGGTCGCCATCAACGCACCTGCCGCTTCACGAACATCGTGGAAACAGAGAGCTTCGCAGCCGCCAGGCGGAACGCCTCGCGCGCCAGCTCTTCCGTCACGCCTTCCATCTCGAACAGCACCTTGCCGGGTTGCACACGCGCCACCCAGTACTCGACGTTGCCCTTGCCCGAGCCCATGCGAACTTCGAGAGGCTTCTGGGTGACCGGCACGTCCGGGAACACGCGGATCCAGATCTGGCCACCGCGCTTCACGTAACGCGACACAGCGCGGCGCGCCGCTTCGATCTCGCGCGCCGTCATGCGGCCGCGGGTCGTCGCCTTGAGGCCGTACTCACCAAAGGCAACACTGCTGCCGCGCTGCGCGAGCCCGGCATTGTGGCCCTTGAACTGTTTGCGGAACTTGGTCCGCTTCGGTTGCATCATGAGCGTGAATCCTGCTTGCCCGCCTAAACCGCTGCAGGCTCGGCCGCCGGCTTTTCAGCCGCCGCGGGAGCCGGTGCCTTCTCGGCGCTCTCGGCGCCTTCCTGCGTGACCTCGGCCTCGGCCTTCGTCTTCTCGAAAACCTCGCCCTTGAAGATCCAGCACTTCACACCGATCACGCCGTACGTCGTCTTGGCTTCCGACAGGCCGTAGTCGATGTCCGCGCGAAAGGTGTGAAGCGGAATCCGGCCTTCGCGATACCACTCCGTCCGCGCGATCTCGGCACCGTTCAGGCGGCCAGACACGCGAACCTTGATGCCCAGCGCGCCGCTGCGCATCGTGTTGGTCACGGCGCGCTTCATGGCACGACGGAACATCACTCGCTTCTCGAGCTGCTGGGCGATGCTTTCCGCGACGAGCTGCGCATCGAGCTCGGGCTTGCGGATCTCGGCGATGTTGAGACGCACGTCCTGCACCGCCATCTTCACCATCCTGGCGACCTGCCCGCGCAGCTTCTCGATGTCCTCGCCCTTCTTGCCGATGACGATGCCCGGGCGAGCCGTGTGAATGGTGATGTTCACCTTCTTCGCGGCGCGCTCGATGGCCACCTTGCTGACGGAGGCATCAGCCAGGCGCTTGCGCAGGAACTCGCGCACGACGTGGTCGGTCTGCAGGTGGCCCGGAAAGCCACGCGTGCTCGCATACCACTTCGAGGTCCAGTCTCGCGTGATGCCGAGACGAATGCCGATCGGATTTACTTTCTGACCCATGCGTACTCTCGTGGCTTCAATCGGCCTTGCCGTCGCCGACGTGGACCGTGATGTGACTGTTGCGCTTCAGGATGCGGTTGCCGCGGCCCTTGGCGCGCGCGTGAAACCGCTTGAGCATGGGTGCCGCATCGATCTCGATGCGCGACACCTTCAACTCGTCGATATCGGCGCCCGCGTTGTGCTCGGCATTGGCGATGGCCGATTCGAGCACCTTGCGCACGAGCTTCGCACCCTTCTTGGGCATGAACTGCAGCGTCTGCAGGGCGAGCCCGACAGGCTTGCCGCGCACCGTGTCCGCAACCAGCCGGCACTTCTGCGGGCTGATGCGTGCGTACTTGAGCTTTGCCTTGACCTGCATCGCCTTAAGCCTCCGCAGTGACGACTTTCCTGTCGCCCGAATGCGCCTTGAACGTGCGCGTCGGCGCGAACTCGCCGAGCTTGTGACCGACCATGTTCTCGGAGATCAGCACGGGCACGTGCTGGCGTCCGTTGTGCACGGCGATGGTCAGGCCGACCATGTCGGGCGAAACCATCGAGCGCCGCGACCAGGTCTTGATCGGGCGACGGTCGTTCTTGGCAGACGCGCTGCGCACCTTGGCCGCGAGGTGCAGGTCGATGAACGGGCCTTTCTTCAGTGATCTCGGCATGGCTTGTTACTTCCGGCGCTGAACGATCATGTTGTTCGTGCGCTTGTTGTGGCGCGTCTTCTTGCCCTTGGTCTTCCAGCCCCACGGGCTCACGGGATGCGGGTTGCCCTGGCCGGCCTTGCCCTCACCACCGCCGTGCGGGTGATCGACCGGGTTCATCGCGGCACCGCGCACGGTGGGCCGCACGCCGCGCCAGCGCATCGCGCCAGCCTTGCCGTACTGGCGCAGGTTGTGCTCGTCGTTACCGACTTCGCCGATCGTCGCGCGGCAGTCGATGTGGACCTTGCGGGTCTCACCCGACTTCATGCGCAGCGAGGCATAGATGCCCTCGCGTGAAGTGAACATCACGGCGCTGCCCGCGCTGCGGGCAAGCTGCGCGCCCTTGCCGGGCTTCAGCTCGATGCAATGAATCGTCGAGCCGACCGGGATGTGGCGCAGCTGCATGGCGTTGCCGGCCTTGATCGGGGCGTCCGCGCCGGAACGCACTTCGTCACCCGGCTGCAGGCCCTTGGGCGCAATGATGTAGCGACGCTCGCCGTCCTTGTAGAGGACGAGAGCGAGGTGCGCGGTACGGTTCGGGTCGTACTCGAGACGCTCGACGCTGCCCGGAATGCCATCCTTGTCGCGCTTGAAATCGATGATGCGGTACTTCTGCCGCGAGCCGCCCCCGATGTGGCGCGTGGTCTGACGGCCGAAGTGGTTGCGCGCGCCCGTCTTCTGCTGGTGCTCGACCAGTCCTTCGAACGGACCGCCCTTGTGCAGATGGGTACGGCTCACGCGGGTCACGAAACGCGTGCCGGGAGACGTGGGCTTGAGTTTAATGAGTGCCATGGTGTCGGTGCTCCGGGCCTGCGCTTACCGGGTCTCGCCCGCGAAATCGATCGTCTGGCCCGCGGCCAGGCGCACGTACGCCTTCTTGTAGCCGGAGCGTTGACCCTCGATGCGGCCGAAGCGGCGGGTCTTGCCGGGCTGGTTCAGCACCTGCACCGACTCGACGCGCACGTCGAACATGAGTTGCACGGCGTCCTTCACGTCACCGCGCGTCGCGTCCTTGCGGACGCGAAACACGAACTGGTTGCCCTCGGCCGAGACGCGCGCGCTCTTCTCCGACATGTGCGGAGACAGCAGCACGTTCATCAGACGTTCCCTGCTGAGCTTGCGGCGGCCGTTGCCGGCGTCCGCACCCGGGTTCGCAGTTGCTTCCGCCGGCTTGTCGGCGGCCTTCTTCTTCGCGGCGCTCATGCCAGGCGCTCCTCGAGCATCTTCAGGGCACCGACCGTCACGAGGACTTTCTCGTGACGCGCCAGCGACAGCGGATCCACGGCCGCGGCGGGAACGACGTCCACGTGCGGCAGGTTGCGGGCGGCGAGAAACAGCTTTTCCTCGTACGCCTCGACGACGATGAGCACGTTGTCGAGCGTCATCGACTTGAGCCGGGTCGCGAGCTGCCGGGTCTTCGGCGCATCGAGCTCGATCCCCGACGTGACGACGAGACGGTCGCTGCGGATCAGCTCGGAGAGAATCGCGCGCATCGCGCCGCGATACATCTTGCGATTGACTTTCTGCGAGTGATCGCGCGGCTTGGCCGCAAACGCGCGTCCGCCGCCCACCCAGATGGGGCTGCGGATGCTGCCGGAGCGAGCCTGGCCGGTGCCCTTCTGGCTCCACGGCTTTCTGCCGCCGCCACGGACTTCGGCGCGCGTCTTCTGCGCCTTCGTACCCGAACGCCCGGCGTTGCGATACGCGGTGATGACCTGGTGGACCAGCGCTTCGTTGAAATCGCGGCCGAACGTCTCGTCCGACACCTGCACTTCGCTGGCTGCGCCCTTGGCGCCGGCTCCGTCACCGTTGACGAGTTTGAGCTTCATGATGGTCTGCTTCGTTCTGTCTGTTGCGTGACGCGCGGGTTTACTTCCTGGTCGGCGCGACCTTGACGCGGCGTGCCTTGCGCCCGGCCTTCACGGACGGACGCACGACCACTTCGCCGCCTTCCGCACCGGGCACTGCGCCACGGATCAGCAGAAGGTTGCGCTCGGCGTCGATCTGCACGACCTGCAGATTCTCGGTCGTGCGGCGGCGAACGCCCATGTGACCGGACATGCGCTTGCCGGGAAACACGCGGCCCGGCGTCTGGCGCTGGCCGATGGACCCCGGTGCGCGATGCGACAGCGAGTTGCCATGCGAGGCATAGCCGCCCGCGAAATTGTGCCGTTTCATCGTGCCGGCGAAGCCCTTGCCGATGGTGGTGCCGGTGACATCCACGATCTGTCCGGGCTTGAACATGTCCACCTTGAGCTCGGAGCCCGCCTTCATGTCGGCGGCTTCCTTCTCGTCCAGGCGGAATTCCATGAGCGAGCGGCCCGGTGCGACGTTCGCCTTGCCGTAGTGACCGGCGATGGGCTTGGTGAGAAGAGACTGGCGGCGAGAGCCGATGGTGACCTGCAACGCGCGGTAGCCGTCGTTGTCGGCGGACTTCACCTGCGTCACGCGGTTCGGGAGTGCTTCGATGACCGTGACCGGCACTGTTTCGCCGGCGTCGGTGAACACTCGGGTCATGCCGCACTTGCGGCCAACCAGACCGATAGCCATTTCTGATATCTCCAGCATGCGTGCGCTGCGATTGGCGCATCGCGTTTTCAGGGCATCTGGATGAGGAGGAAGACCGGAGAACGACGAGCGCGAAAGCACCCGCGTTTCTCGAGTGGTCTTGAAACGCTCACCGGTGGACCCGGTTCGCTTTTCAACCTCGCCCGATGCCGCAGTAACGGCCGCCCCAGCTTTATACGATGCCTCGAAAACCGAGGCCCGCCCGGGGCGAACAAGGCCGCGCAGTATATGCCGCAAGCCTCGCTTCTACAACCTCTTAACCACCCTGGCCGTCGTGGGAAGCTGGCCACCGGGTAAACGCCGCCGACACTCGACCGGGCTGCTTATCTTCCCCGGGGTCCCCGGGAAGTATTTGCCGCGCACCACGGCCGTTTTTGGCCTGACGCTCGGGCGGCAAAACTTCCTGGGGTGGTTCAGCCGGGTCGGCGACATTCACCCGGCGTCCATCTCCCCACGACGGCTCTAGTTCAGCTTGATCTGGACATCGACGCCGGCCGGCAGCTCCAGCTTCATCAGGGCATCCACCGTCTTGTCCGTCGGGTTGAGGATGTCCATCAGGCGCTTGTGGGTGCGCAGCTCGTACTGGTCACGGGCATCCTTGTCGGCATGCGGGGAGACCAGCACGGTAAAGCGCTCCATCTTGGTCGGCAACGGCACCGGGCCGCGCACGGTGGCACCGGTCCGCTTGGCCGTGTCCACGATTTCGCGAGCCGAGTTGTCGATCAGCCGGTGATCGAACGCCTTGAGGCGGATACGAATATTCTGATTGGCCATGTCTGTTGTCCCGATAAGGCGTTCGATGAGTTACGGAATCTCGTCTACTTCAAAATCTTTGCCACGACACCCGCGCCGACGGTCTTGCCGCCCTCGCGGATGGCGAAGCGCAGCCCTTGCTCCATCGCAATCGGGCTGATGAGCTCCACCACCATCTTGATGTTGTCGCCCGGCATGACCATCTCGGTCCCCTCGGGC